>Ga0209847_1000722_pt1 | contig 12805 bp, 13 predicted proteins | sample OrgsoiDNA_201060_FD_185808 | JGI IMG/M metagenome (GOLD analysis project Ga0209847, IMG submission 185808) | Permafrost soil microbial communities from the Arctic, to analyse light accelerated degradation of dissolved organic matter (DOM) -... | ecosystem: Environmental > Terrestrial > Soil >... | reverse complement strand
CCAGCCTACGATAAGTGCATTGACAGCGCGTACATAAGGTGGCAATTAATTCATCATGCCCCAGCAAATTACTCCAAATACCTATTTTCCTTCCTGTCCTGACCACTATGAGAAACCGTGGACTACCCTGATATCGAATATCGATTATCTCTTTTATGTCATCAAGTAAAATGTTTCGCTTGCCAAAAATTCCGTGATGAATAAATTTATCGTCTAGCAAAACTTCATATGAAGAAAAAATTCCTGCAAAAACGAACGCGAAGGCAGCTAAAGAAACCGGAACCAATGTAGTCTCTATATAGCCATTTTTTCCAAATTCGTTAAAATAAACAAAAATAGAAAACAATGCAGCCAAGAACCCAATGGCAATTGTAAAATATATCGGCGTCCGTTGGATTACGAATTTTTCGTCATTTATTTTATGATTAAAAATTTCCTTTTTTATAAAAAATGAAATAGCTGAGAGAGAAATAATACATATCGTGCCAGTTAGGGATGCCGCAAAGTTCATGATTTTTTTAAGACCGGTTAAAAAGTAACATGCCAATTTTATGCCACGTAGAGTAGATTCCCAACACACTTTACGTAGTTCGGGCTGTGGAGTTTTGTAGTTCGCGGCACAGATTTTATAACGTATTTTCCCCTTCTATAATAGGCAAACATGGCTTTCCAACGGCAGCTTCTGGCCGTACTCGGCCGAAGCCTTTCAGGATAACATCTGGCCCATGCGACAAATACGCGAATTTTCACGTACGCCCAGGAAGACCAAGTACGTACGTCGAATTGTGGGGCCGCCTACGAACAGGCGGCTGGCGGCGCTCTGCGAGAGCGGGTGGCGGCACATCATGAGAGTGGCCGGCGGCGACCTATGAGAATCGGTGGCGGCACCCGACGAGATTGAGTGGCGGCAGCTCATGAGAATTGGTGGCGGCGGTGATGAGAATACTCAGACGGTACTAGAGAGCATATCGTGTTGGGAATAACTCAGAGACCGACAACGCTAGCTGTTCCGCTGCGGTGATATCACCATCACTTAATGGTAGGTCGTAGATCCCGCTGTGTGACGAATCTATTGGGGTTTTATTTTCCGGCTCGTGGACAAAGCTGACTTCAAGACGGTCAGTAGTTCCTTCTCGAACAGCAACTCGCGACCGCCCAACATTTAACAAGCCCAACTTTGCTGTGGCGCCGACTTTTCTCTTCGTGCCAAGAACACGCAACACTTCCGCAATTTGCTCTGGTCTAGCGCCGAGACCTAAGCTTTCAATCCAGTTCACTGACAAGAATGTCTCACCTGGCTTGAGTACAAAAGCGGAACCCTCCGGGATTCCATCTTCATTCAGTTGTGTAAAGCCACATAGCCGAGTGACATGATCTGCGTCAGGTAACACATCGCCATTCACTCAGCAGCCCAGTCGCTTACATTGAGGTGAGAAATCATACTTGGAAGCGACTGAGGTGTTGTCAGGCCAGAGAGCTGGTCGGACTGGCCAACGTTTTGCAAGTTTGGACGGAAAATGACAAATCGCACTTGCTGAGTCTTCAAAAATTGCGCGCTGAATACGTGATCGCTTCCACGCTTCCAACTAGCGTAAATATCACCGCCACGTGTCAAGGTCACTGCCGGATAGCGTAGGAATCTGGCCCCCTCTAAGAAGACGATCAAACCACGAAGGGAATCTGCGGAAAAGACGTGGCCATCAGAATCTTCCTTATAAGCAGCAAGCAACTGTTCGAGTCGCGTGGCGAGACGATCCCTGTATTGGATCGGACTAGCGTGACGCAAGCCTGTCAAGACGGCCTGAATAACACTATCATCAGATCGAAGAGCATCCAGTTCAGAAAAAGCGCTTACGTTCCTGGTTGTCTGGAAGGAATTATCCGTGGTAACGCTCGTAGGCACGCGTGCGCAGCCACGAGTTTTGGGTAACCGCAAAATTTGATGGCGCAACCCGTGAACAGTTTGAGCCTGGGCTTGTCCAGAAGCGACTTGAGCCACGGTCGTTCCAACATCGACATTTTGCCGAACTTGCCGATATCGTCGTCCCTCAGTAGGATATTCAGCTGTTGCGTTCATCATTTGCGCCCCCAAACTTCGTTCTGCATTTTAGCAACCGTTAAGTCTGTAAATCCACGCACGATCCATTCGCGAGCCAGATCGAACCATTCCCGAATTCCGGCCTCCGACGTATCCTTGCCGATCCCTCGCGCCGTAAGCTGGAACGAATAAATGTTCGATTCGTCCGACAAGCGCTTCCCCGGAATCAGCTTAACACTAAGCCTTCCTTGATCATCTGGCAAGGGAAATTCCGCTTGAAACAACACGTTCTCCGGCGGTGGGAGGAAACGTGTGGCATCCGCATGCCACTTGAAGTCTTTGAAAAGCTTGCTCAGATCGTTCAGATCATGCCCTCCCTCGCCCTTCACAAAGACATTGATGTAGGTAAGATCAAGGACGGTCGGTTGCAGCGGTCCCAGCCCTAAGTCCGATGCCAATTTTCCGAGAGCTACATAATTTTCAGCGAAGGACTTCATGACCGCAGGGTATCTTGGGTATTCCGGGGCCACTTCACGTTTACGCCAGTTGTAATAGAGCCGATCAGTTTGGAGCTGAATCAGTTGGGTTTCGGTATGATCTAAGAACCATACGCGGGGAAGAGGCAAACCGGTTGACGCATCTCCCTGAGGGAATGCACCATCATTTGTCAGCGGCATGGCGTGCTCGACCGTCGGGAATTCCTTACGAATCGTCTCCCAGAAAAGCCCAAAATGAGGGAGCTTCATACGGTCCAAATTTACGAACTGACACCCGCAAGCAACCTCGTCAATCGGCGGACTCCGATACTCAGGTAGTGGTGCGGATTTTGATTTTCCCATAGGGCGGCAAGTGCGAGTGTATGACTAATTTAGGCAGCTTAACATACACTCAAAAATGCTACCAAGATCGTCCACGCTCATAGGATTCGGATGCGCAAACAATCGGCGTCCATGATGCACGTGAAGCGCCGGACGTTGGCATCGTCGCTGTCCTGGCCGACAGACCAACACGCACCTATTGCCACCGTAAGGCAAAAATGGTCTCCGCACTGTCAAGGCGCTCTACAACGCAATTCCTGGTGCTTGTTGGGGACCTTGTACGCTTTCACGGATGCCACTTCAGCCCTTGCTCGGAAGCTTTCGGACAAACCTTGTTCGTGTCGTAGCCATCCGATTTCTCGCTAGCTCGCCTTTTGACCAGCGCCCGTCTCTATGCATGGCACACGACTCTCTAACCACGGCACCAAAATCTGATTGACGACCACGGTCGTTTGGTTCATCTTCGGAACAGACCAACCTTGGTTCGGGGCCGAAAAATGTGGGACGACGACGAAGAGTACCTTGCTGCGCGTGCGAGCACAGTCAGGAAGATGTTGGGCATGTGCGAATGGATTCCTGCGGAAGAACTCGTAATACGTGTCGACCAGCCTCATGCACGAGAGCTAGTGGCCAGCTGGCAGGGCGAGCGACAAATTTTTAGCATTCCAAGCCCATTCGGAGCGCTGTACCCTCACTTTCAGTTTGATTCGAAAATGAGGCCGTTGCCGATCATTAAAGATATCTTGTCTATATTGTCGAAGGACGACACGCTAGCGATCAGTGCCTGGTTCATCTTCAAAAATGGCTGGATATCAGAGCTAGTTGACGGCGCACCAGCCTCAGTCGCTCCGATGCATATTTTGGAAGATCGCGATGCTGTCTTGAGAGCTGCCCGCAACTCAACCGGAACCCACTACGCGTAGCAGAATAGCTGCGCTCTCTGGTACATGATTTGCTAACGACAGAGCCAAATCCTGTTTACGAAACCGGGCATCGGTTCATCGTGGCGTCAACAAAACTTTACATCTGGGGACCAAGATGTCGTATGAAGAAAACCTGGCAGCGCGTCGGCAGACGTTTAAAAAAATCCTAGACGCGTGCAGCTTTTATGCCGTTGAAGATCTCCAGGAACGCATGCCAACGGTCGGCGAAGGCATGAAGGAACTACTGGATGCTTGGGAAGACAGCCACCGGATCTTCAGCGTCCAAGGTAAGAAAGGGCGGCTCTATCCACGATTTGAGTTCAACCAATATTATCAGCCACTTCCGATCATCTATGACGTTCTGTCTGTGCTTCAAGAAGACGATGAACTGGCCATAGCTGGATGGTTCGTTTTCGAAAATGAATCGGTAACCACCCTCGTCAACGGCGAGAGGGTTGTGATCGCGCCTATGGACGCTCTATCCGACCATCAAACGATTCTTTGGGCTGCGAAAAACGAACGCGCAAAACATCTCGGCGGACCACCTGCTTAGGCAGACCGGCGCTGAGGTGCAAGATTTGCGAAGGCACGACGCAACCTAGGAATTTGTGTCAGATCCCGGCGATCAGCACCCGCAGCCTACTAGCCCTTGGGTGACGAAATTCTCGCAAGCTTTTCTCGATATTGGTGGATGAACCGTTCCACATCAATTCCGAGCACGTCTGCTATTTCAAGAAATTCCGGCATGTCCAGTCGCCGGTCACCTCGTTCGTACTTGCTTACGAAAGCTTGGGGGCGACCTAGCTGCTCAGCGACTTCGGCCTGGCGCAGTCCCTTCTCATTTCGAGCATGCCCGAGCATTTCCCGGAAAATTTTGTAACGCGCATCGTGCAAAGGATTGGCCATAGCGCAAGGCTAGAAGCATTTTCAAAATATCCCATAACCTATTATGGTATATAATTAAATGGTTACCATAGGGTAATTTTGTTGCACCTTTCAGCAACATGTCTTTGTCATTCGAAGGAAATTAAGATGAAGCGGAACGCGAATGGGGTCTACACCGGAGTGTGCCACTTGGTCGGAAATGGTACTGACACGAAATTTCGGTCAACCGCAACCATTGTTGAGATTGGCGAGCATCAACTCCGGGATCTCTCGTACACCCGATACATGGCCAACTATGTGAGTACCTCAAATTCTGAGACACAGGCGATGGGTATTTACGACAACGAGATCATTGCGGTCAATCGCGATGGCGTCACCAGACATAGCCTGGATGATTACTTATCCCAACAGAGAAATGGCTTGGTCTTGTTTTGGATATTTACTTTCGTACTTGCATTGATTCCAACACCGCTGATGCTCTATTCGACCTTCGTTTATGCACCTAAAAAACGCCGAGAAGTCCGGCAACTAATTGCCGATGTTGCAGCGGCAATTCCCACCACGAAAGAGGAAAAAATTGAGCAAACGTAGCAATAATGGCGTGGTTATAGCAACTATTTTGAGCAGCGTAATCTTGAGCGCCTGTGGCGGTGGCGGTGGTGGCGGTAGCACCGCCAGCTCTCCAACTGCGCCGACCACGCCGACCGGCCCAACCGCACCGATCGTCACTCCAGGCGATACCCAGACCACCGTTCCGGCGCTGACCTACGCGGCCACCAGCCAGGAATATGCGTTCGTGTCGGCACTGAACGCCTTCCGCAGCCAAGTCGGCCTGGGCCTGCTGGCACAAAACACCAACCTGGATGCTGCCTCGGCTAACCATCTGGCCTATGTCGTGACGAACGATGTCAACAACGGCGGCACGGTCGACTTCAATGCCTACGATCCAGTAACTGGCCGTCCGCTGATGCACATCGAAAATCCGCTGCTGCCAAAATTCACTGGCGTACAGGAAGCTGATCGCTCGAAATTCGCTGGTTACGATGGCGTCTACACCGGCGAGGAAATCGGCTTTGGCGGTGGTCAGGGTAGCGTTCTGGTGCTGAACTCTCTGGTACAAACGGTTTATCACCGAGCTGGCCTGATGCTGCAAAACGTTCGTGAAATCGGCGCTGCTGTCGGCACGGACAAAAGCCAAACCGTCGTGATGGAGCTGGGTCTCAAGACTAATCAATCCGTCGCCAGCGATTATGTCGGCGTGTACCCGGCAAGCGGCCAGACCGGTATTGCGCTGCATGCCTTTGTGGAAGCACCAAATCCGTTCCCTGATCTGTCCACCGCGAACGATGATTTCCCGACCAAAACGTCGTTCCCTGTAAGCATCTCGGTCGTAGCGGGCAATACCCTGTCGGTGACCTCGTTCACTGTCACCGAGGCTGGCCAGACCTCCCCGATGGATGCGCGCCTGCTGACCCGCGCCAACGACCCGAACGCTTACCTGAGCGGTAACGTGGCCTTCCTGACCGCCAAGACGCCGTTCAAGAGCAACACGGTCTACAACGTGAAATTCTCCGGCACTAACAACGGCGCGAACCTGACCAAAGAATGGTCGTTCACCACCAAGTAGCTACGCCCCAATCGAGGTCGTGTAAGCCGCGACCTCGAAATTTCGAAGTACAAATTTGAAGCGGATTGAAAGGTGCTAACCATGCTCGAAGTGCCACTGGACTCTCACGTTTTCCACGTGGACGCCACGCTGCCGAAACGGTTTTCCAAAGATGAAACCGTCAGCCGATATCTAAGTTGCGATCTCGATACAATTCTCGAATTCGTAAGAGACTCGAACCCGACGTCAGTCAAGCTCAGCGTGCAATCTAAGCATTCCGAAAGCGGCCCATACCGCATCTCGGAAATCCAGTCGATCTCAAAAGCGAGCGACGCGACAGGAAAATCCGTATTCATCTGCGAATGCAACGACCTAGAAATAGTCATTGGAGATGCGCTTACTCACGCTACGTTCACCGAACGAAAAAAAGTTTGGCCTCGGGTGTCCGTGCGCGCTTGGCGGGCATCCGCAATTTGAGTTACGTAGCACGGTGATAGCCAGGATTGAGGTCCATTCACGGGGCACGCCATCCTCCGACCCGCACCATATTCAAAAAGCCCCTGAAACCGGCTTTTTTATGATCCATACTCTCGCAGCATTCCCCACCGCAACCCTCTGCAACAGCGGGAAATCTCCATCGGCATTGACCGTACGTCGTAAATAAGAGACAAAAACATAAACAAAAAAATGCCAAAAATGCATTCAATGGTTTATGTGATATTTGTTATTCTATTTGAAACAATTCTTTACAAAATGCAATTCCATCATCCTGTACATTGATCCTCAGTTACTAGGAGAGGGGCATGGCAGTTTTGGAATATGTAGACGTAGACAGGCTGTTCGTTGAAGTCACGGACACCGTCACCTACCAATCGTCAAATCGCAAGCGGATTGAACGTCTGCCACAAATCTTTTGGAAAAATGGAGGACCTTGGCGGGAGGCTAATTCATGGGCGTTTGAACGAGCGACTGAGGAAACGGCTAAGCCAAAAACAATAATTGGCAACATTGAGCGGCTTTTGGTTTACGCCAATTTTTTGGAATGTCAGCAACTGCATTGGTTTTATTTTCCTACACGCAGAGCTGATAGGTGCCTTGTACGTTATCGCGGGCATCTAATCGGACTACGTGACAGTGGATACATGGCACCGTCTGTCGCAAGCTCAAATATGAGAACTGCAATTATGCTCTATCGATGGGTGCGATCAAACGGAATGTTGGATGCTGATTACCCGTTATGGCGTGATAAACAGGTGTATATCAAATACTTCGATGCTATCGGATTTGAAAGAACTCTTTTGAGAATAACGACAGATTTGTCGATACCTAATAGAAAACCACCAGGACTAAGATTGGAGGACGGGTTGCTACCAATATCACCAGCTGATCGAGAGATCGTATTACAACACGCCAAGCAAAATACAAGCGAAGAACTCTATAGAATGCTAGCGATAGGATTTTTTTCAGGGTTGCGACTTGGAAGTATCTGCGACCTGAAGGTACAGACGCTTAAAAACGCTTCGCCGGACTCCAAAACTCCCGACCTTTACCTATTAAATATAGGTCCCGGCGCACGTCCGCGAGTTCATACTAAGTTCGGCGTGACCGGCCAAGCGTGGATACCAAAGGCTCTACTCGAAGACTTATTGGACTATTCGTGTTCTTTAAGGAGGTCGAAGCGACAGTCTTTAGCCGCCCCGGAAGACAAGGACTTATTATTTTTGACCCGATCGGGAAAGCCTTATTGTGAGCGCGGAAGCGGAAAATCTGTTCCTGTGAATGAAGAGATGTCGAGGTTTAGAAAAAGTGGCGCAAACGCGGGCATAAAAGCGTTGAAGAAATTCCACTTTCACCAGACTCGCTGCACATTTGCTACAGAACTAGCGACGATAGCATTACGCTCAGGCGATGCTCTTAACGCTATTGCGATTGTCAAAGAGGCGTTGCTTCATGTACATGAGCGCACCTCGTTAGGGTACATTAAGTTCGTTGAGCAAACGCCAACGAAATCGGCAGCGGCAAATGATTATATGAAAGCATTTTCAGGTAGCTTAAATCATGATTAAAGTAATTGACAATCTTGGTTTCCCAATGGTGACGTTCACTAAGCGTCAGATTCCCTGGAACATGGCGGAATTGCTTGTGTCCGAGCGCGATAGGCCACTCTTGAGGCGCTTAATAGATGCAAATCAGGACGTACCAAAGGATATCTTGAAATTGGAACGGATGACTTTCGTGTCACGCGCACATGATGAAATTACAGCCGACTTTGTTGCAGGAGGAAGTGGGAGAACAGTGGGGAACCGGCTCGGCGACCTCCGACGGTGCGTGGATTGGGCTGATAACGCTCAGCTTCCAGTGACATTGGATAATATAGAAGATGTGTTTATTAAATGGGCTTATCGAAACGATTATGCAAAAAAAAAGCCGATGGCCGCAATATCCCCTAAAGCGCTATCAAACGTAGCATCGTTAATAGACAAAGTGCTATCGAGAGATTATCCGATCATAAAAAGTCTGCCGAGGAGATTGTATAATCAGACCAGGGGCGTAATTAATTCAAAAGGGGACAAGACGCTCTTCCGTGAGGTTAGCTACCAAGGTCAAATCATGATTGAGATTTGTACTAAATTAGATAGTGAGACCATAAAAGGACCACTACCCATCGAAATTGATTTAAACGCCGGGAAGATTGTGCTGTTGTGCGGTCTCGAAATCGCTAATAGTCGTCAACGTTCGACTAAACAAAAAAAATGTGACATCGAAGAATCTGTACAAAGACGTGCCGAGGCCGATACAGACGGCTCGCTAAAGCGGCGTTCACCTGTTGTTAACTTGCGATTGGAGGCGGAACTTTTAATCTTTATCGCACAGACCAGTATGAATCTTCAGCAGGCTTATCTTCTCGACTTGGATGATTATCGATACACTAGTCATATCGATGGTTACCAGATCAGCTCGTACAAAGCCAGACGCTCTGGAGAAGTGCTTTTCGAGATTTTTAGTGAATATCGCCCTCATTTCGAGAAATACCTGGCTTGGCGCAAGGAATGGTTTTCCGATACGAATGAAACCAGGCTCTTCCCCCTCGTTCGAAGGGCAAACTATGGCGACCGGCCTCCTAATTTCGATCGGATCAGGAAAATTATAAAGAATTTTGGAAAGAAGTTTGTAGGCCCAAAATCTTTAAGGAAATCACGTTTGAATTGGTTTCTTCGAAACGGAATCGATCCACTAATGGTTGCTGATAGTGCTCAGCACGATATTAAGACGTTATACAACGCCTATGCGGAACCAAATCCACATCTTGCAATGGTAGAAATAAGTAAGTTTCACAGGGAAAATGATCCCGCTATTGCCCCACCCGCACCCGGAGTATGCGATTCCGAAACCCCACGAAAAAGGGATGATGCTCCATTAAATACGCCGGACCCGGACTGTATAAATCCGGCAGGCTGCATGTTCTGCACGCAGCATCGTGATATAGATAGCGAAGATCATGTCTGGTCGTTGGCGTCTTACAGACATCTTAAGACGATAGAGCTAGCAAAAAGCCCTCCATCCGAACGATCGCAGTCGGACGACAGTCATTGTCATCCGGCAGAGGCAGTTATCATAATCGTGACTAACAAACTGGCCTTCTTCCGAGATAGCAACTCCATAAGACATGGATGGGTTAATGAAGCTATCGAGCGTATTCGCGAATCAGATTACCATCCGATGTGGGACGGATTTATTCAGATACAAGAAACATCGGAGGAGTAAGATGAACCTTTTGAATTTTCCAGGTCTGGCAATAATGGAAGCTCAGGTAGCCGTGGACGATCTAAACTTTCGGCCGGGTGAATGGCCCCCACCTTTAGACTTTCCAGTTGTAATAGATGATAATGGTAGAGTTATTGCACGGTTAAGTGACTCAGTTTTAGTCTTTGATAAATGGGTAGGTAAACGCTGTACTATAAATTTCGGCGACGGAAAAGTTAGTAAGCTAAGCAGCTCGATTGATACTGCCAACGCTAACATACTTCGGTTGATCGTAGCTTGGTGGTTGTACGGGAAAAACGGCGTTCAGTCCGTCTCAAGCCTTTTAATCCGCTTCGCGAATTTGCGCCCACTCTTTTCGCTTTGTTCAAGGGAAGGAATTCTAGTTACCGAACTAAAACGTTACCCTGCAATTATTGCTAAATTACACACTGTATTTATGCCATCTACAGGGGCTGCGGTTGTTTCGATATTGCATAACTTAGTGGAAAACGCCGATGTGATAGGTTTCGAACTGCTTGGAACCAAAGATATAGCACGTGTCGCAGCCGACATGCCCGAACCGGAAAGTAGCCAAAGTGCCTATATCCCGCCTAGAATCTGGAATTATCAGGCGAATCGCCTTCGCGAATGCATTGAAGTTTTTCTGGCCCATCGTAGCCAATTCGAAAGTCTTTATCGATATTGCGCAAATGCTTACGCGATTAATTATGGAAAAGAGGGGGTTAAGATAGTCGGTGGGCGCGCTCATCATCGACCGTTTAAGGCTAGTAAGAGTCGTCCAAGTGATGGTCGATTGGATTTCGGGAAATTCGAAGATGTCGCCAAACGTTTTGGGGTAATGGACGTCCTATTAAATTGGGTTGGACCGCTCGATCCAAAAAAAACGTTCAAAATTTCATATTTTTCAAGCTATCTAAATTTGATAAATTGGGCGAGTCATGGGTATATATTGAATTTCACATTAATGCGAACTCACGAGGCGAATGATCTGAAAAGATCGTGTTTTACATTTGATGATGACGCTCGGTTTGGTCGTGTCTATTTAATCAGAGGTGAAACGTCGAAGACTATTAAAGATGACGACACGTACTGGGTTACGTCAGAAAGTTCAAAGCTCGCAATTGAGGCGCTGCAAGCGGTTTCCGACTTAAGAAAATATTGTGATCCGCAGATTGATGACAGATTGTTGCAGCCTCCTACCGAGCCGTGGGCGGGGGGTGCTGTTGTCGATAATGCAAACATCAGAAAGGTTCCAAAATATAAGCAGTTGTGGGAAAGATTTCCTAAACTTTTCGATAATAATGAATTGGAAATTAAAAAAAGAGATTTGGAGCTGGCCCGTTTAGCAACGCCGACGCTCGACGATCGATTTAAAATTGGAGCAATATGGCCGCTGACCTGGCATCAGCTTCGTAGAACTGGAGCGGTAAACATGCAGGCCAGCGGCTTAATTTCCGATTCAAGCCTTCAGTTTCAATTGAAGCATCTTGCAAGGGCTATGTCGTTATATTATGGCCGAAATCATGCCAGAGTCCATTTGGAGTCCGTGGCGCATATGTTATACGTTAAGACTATGTACGAAGTGATTGGCAGAGAAATGCAAAGCATAGCTAGCGCTCGCTTTTTAAGTCCGCATGGGGCCAAAAGAAAGGAAGAGATATTAAAACTAATAGACCCGACCGATCTGAAAGCAGCAGTTGAGCTAGCTAAAAATGGGGGAGTGGCATGCCGTAATATTGCTCTGGGTGCATGTATGAACGTTGTACCATGCCCGTACGGTGGTATCGAATCGGTCGCCCATTGCGGTGGTGGCGACAACGGAAAAGCATGTGCTGAAGTTCTCTATGATAGGTCTAAGATGAAGCAGGTAAAACGTCTCGAAAGACTAATAGAAGAAAGATTAAAAAGCACGCCGATTGGATCTCCGCTTTATAAATCTTTATTTGCCCAGAAAAAGAGCGTAACCAATTATTTTTTTACACTACATTCGGAAGGTAATGAATGAACGCGGAAACTGAATATCGGCTGGCTTTTGAACGACTCAAATTTGGAACGCCAATAGTGCTCCCAATCGGGACTTCTGTCAGCCAAAATAACGTGGCTAAGGAAGCCGGTAAAGATCCATCAGCGCTGCGTAAAAGTCGCTTTCCCGCGTTAGTAGACGAGATCCAAACATACGTTGATAGCTTAGAGCAAAATAAAACACCTTCAAAATCCGAAGAGGCCGCGAATCGCCGGAAAAAAAACCGGACACTTTCTGAACGCCTTGAAGATGCAAATAGACAACGGGCCATTTTGGTTAGCCAACTGCTTGAAGCGGATGCCGTGATCTTAGAGTTACGCGGCAAAGTCGGAGAGCTTGAAAGAAAGTCGTTAGCCACCAACGTCGTACCAATTTCGCGGAAAGGAGCTTTTTAGTTGCCTCTTCGGTTGAGCGCAACTAGTAGGGCACTATGGACTCTTGGCCTTCCCCTATTTGGTAGGCGAACCCGAGCTATGGACATTTTCAAAGCGAAAGTAAGCCATATAGAATAAGGCGAAGAGTTGAAGTCCATAGATGCTACCTGACCCTTAGTATTGCGAGCGCGACACCGGCCCGCACGAATATTTCCAGCTGCCGCTGGCGCGCGCGCACGAGATCTTCCAGGCCGCGTACCAGATGGTGTCCGGCCTGTCGCGCACCGTGCGCGGGCCGTCGATGAGCGCCTTCCCCGGCAAGGTCGTCATCGACGGCGTCGCCAACATCAACGGCGAAAAAGTCTTCGCGCTG
>Ga0209847_1000721_pt1 | contig 12813 bp, 12 predicted proteins | sample OrgsoiDNA_201060_FD_185808 | JGI IMG/M metagenome (GOLD analysis project Ga0209847, IMG submission 185808) | Permafrost soil microbial communities from the Arctic, to analyse light accelerated degradation of dissolved organic matter (DOM) -... | ecosystem: Environmental > Terrestrial > Soil >... | reverse complement strand
AAGACCAGCGAGCCGGGCGCGATCAGCGTCGCCGCCGCCTGCGCCAGCCGCGACTTGGCGGCCGCGCGATGGTCGCGCCGCTGGCCCAGCGTGCCGTCGTTGGGCGCCGGCGGCAGCGGCAGCCGCAAGGCGCCGCCATAGACTTTCTGGCACAGGCCGGCGGCCGCCAGATCGCGCAAGTCGCGCCGTATCGTGTCTTCCGACACCTTCAGCCAGGCAGCCAGCTCCGGCGCCAGCACCCGCCCATCGGCGCGCAGGCGTTCCAGTATCAGCGCATGGCGTTCTTGCAGTAACAGGCTATCGATGGTCATCGCCGTTCCAAGTATGGATAAACGAACCAAAATATACATAAATAAGTATAATTAGTCAAAACTCTTGCACGTTTTTAGCAATTTTATTCATATGATGTCTAGGAACTTCAGCCATAATTAAAATTTGTCCTCTTTTTTATCAGTAAGGCAGACTATTTAAGTCTGCTTAATCAAGGATTTAAGGCACATGCCCCCCACATGCCCCCCTCTGCAGCAAGTAGAGCCGGTCACCTCGTTTCAACTGTGGCCGATAAGGGAACGGGGAACCCATTTGTTCCTGCGCCACTGCCTCCAAATCCGTCTATTGATCTCTCTGCTACACAGGCTTAAGCATCAGAAAAATTTCATGAACAATCGTGGACGGAAGCGGCGACACCCCCTTCGACAGCGAAAAAATGCACGCCTCCCGGCAGACTCGATTCTTAAGGCTGAGGACAAAGCGTGGCTCGACATGCCACCCGTCGGGCGAGAGTTTGGCAGCAGAGAATTTGAGGAGGAAATACTTAAGAAGTCTGATAGAACTTGTTAGATCAAGCCTGAGCCGGTGGCAAGTAAAAAATGTCAAAAAAGCTCTTGAAAGCCTTTGAAGCGCGACTTATATCGGACTCAGCGGTTGCCCGAATGGGGGCCGCGAGACGGGGCAGCCCCCCGATCCAACCATATCGCTTAACTTAAAAAGGATATCTATCATGCGCACTTTTGACCTCGCCCCGCTGTATCGTTCCGCTATCGGCTTTGATCGTCTGGAACAACTGTTGAACGACGCTCAGCGCAACGATGCCAGCCCTAGCTATCCCCCATACAATATCGAACTTGTATCGGAAGACCAATACCGCATCGTGATGGCCCTGGCAGGTTTCAACCGTTCGGAAATCGACATCACCTTTGAACGCGATTCGCTGCAAATTGTGGGCCGCAAACAGAAAGACGGCGTGGAACGCACCTTCCTGCACCGCGGCATCGCAGCCCGCGATTTCGAACAACGCTTCCAGCTGGCGAATCACGTCAAAGTGACCGGCGCTAGCTTCGACAACGGCATGCTTACCATCGACATGGTACGTGAGATTCCTGAAGCGCTGAAGCCACGCAAAATCATCATCGACGGCAGCGAGAACGTTACTGCTCTGGAACAACGCCAAGCTACGTAAGCGGCGCTTGTTTTAGCGTCTAACAGTTTTAATTCAGTCGTAACAACTGGCCGGAATTCCTGGCCAGTTTTGCGTTGGAAGCGGAATCTGGCCAATCTAACATGCAGCTACGCACGAGGATGGGTAGCCGAATCAACGAACATCGAATCAGCTGCCCCTCCAAAAGAAAGAAATTTGCTCCTTCTGGCGTAGGCCGACGACAGCGTCTACGTCTGGTAAAATGCGGCTCCCGCCGCCTTAAGTTTTCTGCAATCATGTCGATACCACGTAGAGAACTTGAATTCCTTACCCATAAAACAGCGACGTTGACTCACACCGTCAGTCAATTGATCGCCGCCGGCTGAGCGCCGCCGGACCGAAGGCGTTGTGTATCAGCGGTCCGCGAAGGGTTCGACTGCATGCCGTCTCAGGCGGTCGGTGGCCGCCAACGGATGCGTAGCGCGTATTCAATACCAACAGGGAGAGATATGGAGTCAGGGGCATCATCGGAGGCACGCATGGATATGCATGCCGGGCTGAGTCTTACGCAACCTGTTGACCGCGATGATTCGCCCCTCCAGGGAACCCGCATCCTGTGTGTCCTGTTCTTCTTTTCCGGTTTTCCTGCACTCATCTATCAACTTGTCTGGCAGCGCGCGCTGTTTCGCATTTTTGGTGTCAATATCGAATCCGTCACGATCGTAGTGACTGCCTTCATGCTCGGCCTTGGGCTCGGTAGCCTCGCCGGCGGCTGGCTGTCTAAGCGTCGCGGCATTCCCCTCTTGCCGCTGCTTGCCCTCATCGAGTTGCTAACCGGGATCTTCGGCGTCGTATCGCTCGACATATTCGATCAGGTTGGATCAGTCGCGCTCGGCATGCCTCTTCCCGTGACAGCACTCGTCACCCTGGCGCTCGTAGCGGTGCCAACACTCCTGATGGGCGCTACGCTGCCAATCCTGGTCGAACACCTGGTTAACCGGTCAGGAAATGTAGGCAGCTCGGTCGGACAACTTTACTACGTCAACACGCTGGGCGCAGGTGCGGCCTGCCTCGTTGCGACGGTCCTGCTGTTTCCTTTTTTGGGCATGCAGAAATCCGTGTTCATGGCCGTTGCAGTCAATTCCGCGGTCGCGCTTGGCGCGCTGGGCACGCACTGGCGCACAGCCAGTGCGGCAAGTACTCGCGTAGTCAGAAGGGCGGAATCGGGCGCACGCGCGCTGACGCTAAACTTCGGCCCGGTGATAGCGCTGGCATTCGGGGGGGGATTCATCTCGCTGTCCTACGAGATTTTCTTCGTCCGAACCCTCTCCTACATGCAAGGAGGTTCTGCGGTCGCGTTCTCCCTGACACTGGGCGCCTTTCTGGTCGGGCTCGCGTCAGGCTCCCGGAAAGCAGTGGACTGGTTCCGAGCCACAGGCGATCAAGGGCCTAAGTACGTTACCGTCAGCGTGATCAAGGGTAACCTTATCGGTATGCTGTTCCTGCCCGTGCTCGCGCACCTCGCGTGGTTAGGACCTGCGATCCAGGCTATCGCACTGATCATGGTGTACCTCCTCGCGCGATACTGGGGGGTGCTGCTGCCATCACTGGCCCACTTCGGCGTAGCGCCGGACAGGCGTGCAGGCACGCGAACGGCGCTTGTTTATTTCTTCAATATTGTGGGCGCGGCAACGGGCGGCATCGTCACCGGCTTCGTGTTGATGGACCACCTGGGCCTGGTCAGCATCACAATCCTGTTGACGGTTGCCGGACTTACCTGCGCTGCCCTGCTTTCGGCGTCGCTGCCACTCTCGCGTCAGGCTAAATGGCGGCATGCGGGCTGGGCTGTCGGTGGATCCATTCTCGCGTTCACGCTATTGCCGCCGCTGACACACGGATTGCTCGAGAATTTGCTGTGGAAAAACGCACCGCACAGCAGCCGACCATTTGCCCACGTTGTCGAGAACCGCAGCGGCATCATTACCGTCGACGATACAGGAGCGGTTTTCGGTGGCGGGATGTATGACGGCCGCTTCAGCGTGGACCTGCAGAACGATTCGAACGGTATCGTCAGGGCCTTCGCTCTGAGCCTTTTTCATCGCCAGCCTCGCGATGTCCTGATGATCGGATTGTCGTCGGCGTCCTGGGCGCAAGTGATCGCGAACGATCCGCAGGTCAGGTCGCTGACCGTTGTCGAGATCAATCCGGGCTACATGGAACTGATTGCGAAAACACCGGCAGTCGCATCGGTGCTGACGAACCCCAAAGTGCACATCGTCACTGACGATGGCCGCCGCTGGTTGCGTCTCAATCCGGACCGCAAGTTCGACGCGATCGTTGCCAATATGACGTGGTACTTCAGAGCCAATTCAACCAATCTGCTGTCTTCGGAATATCTGGCGTTAATTAAAAGCCACCTAAATCCGAAGGGCATTTATTTTTACAATACGACCGATTCCGAGCGCGTCCAGCGAACCGCTTGCCTCGGCTTTCCGTACGGTGCGCGATTTACGAATCATATGGTCGTGTCGCTTGCACCACTCGCATGGGACTTCGATAACTGGCGTAACACGCTCGAGAACTACAAGATCGACGGCCGGGCGGTACTCGACTTGACTAGCGCCCCAGGACGCCAACGCCTGGACCATTTGATGTCATTGCAAAAGAGTCTGACGGTTCGAGCGGCGTCCGGACCTGGCCAGCCTATCGAATTCTGCTCGCAGATTCTTGAGAGAACCGCCGACAGACTGCCAGTCACCGACGACAACATGGGCAGCGAATACCGACACAACTTTGGCATGGAATAGGCGATCCATGGGCACACCTAGCCTATGCTGGGCCGGGCCAAGGGCTGTCATGGGGCGAACTATCCGCTGGAAGACCTCTCAGGATCGAGTGGTCCAGCGGCAGTCAGACGCATACGGGCCGGTATCGGCGCACGAAAAACCTGCGCGCAGTTCAGTTGCTCCTTGGGCATACCAAGCTTGAGAGTACGTGCGGTACCTTGGTATCGAAGTCGACGACGCGATTGAAATGGCAGAACAGACCGAAGTCTAACGTTCGCCCAGCCGGGCAGTGATCCGCCTTTTGCGGCCCAGACTATGTCAAAACGCACACCGGTTCGGGTGAGCGCAAAAAGCGGCTGGTCAGAACGCGCTATATAGGCCTCGCGGCACCTCGGGAGGAGTAGCGCCCCTCCCACCAAAAAACCTAGTGATTTTGAGTTTTGACACCCCCTCGGCGACAAACCGCCGTTCACATGCGTCGTCGGTCGGACGTTCAAGCGTCGACTCCGCTCCGTAACCGGCCATCCCATCGTAAAGCACGAACACTCGTTCATCGGCCTGAGCCGACATTGGGGTGCACTGGGTTCTATGTAAGCAATGCGCTAAAAGGGGTAGGCGGATACGCACAATCAGGTTATCTAAAACCTCCACAGGATGTCAAAAAAATTGTGTAAACAAGAAAAAACCCTGCAAATCAATGATCTACAGGGTTTCGTTTACAATTCAGACGCCATTAGGCGTCAGAATGGTTATCCGGACAAAAAACTGTTGGTAGAGCCTGCGAGTGAGTGAGTGCGCGGCTCTTGGTCACCACCAGCATCTCGATTGTTGGTTAGGCGTATTTCACCGTCTTGCTTCCTCAAAAACGTAAGGATTTCCTCGATAATTTTGGAAATCAGTCCAGCCACGGGACCAGTTCTTGACGGTCTACAGATTCTGACGCGCAGATGCTCAACCTAACGCGGAAACCAAGTAATAGCAGAGAACCTTACGCAATGAGACTGGGGTAAGTTTGACGATATGCCTATAGCCGTAGTCCATGCGCGTATTGAACGGAAATCAGCAGCGCAGAAATGAAGAAAGCCGCACGGAGGCGGCTTTCAGGTGTTAATTGTCGGAACGGCGCCCGCAGTATCCAAGTAGCCTAAGCTCATGGAATCCTGAGTTGGTATCAAAACCAACACCACGTTCAAGTGAGTACTGCACATGGCCCCACTCTTGCTAAATGCGTCTCGCCTTGTTGCCACAACAGCGGACGCTTCGTCATCAACGACAGAACCAGTATAGCACTGGGGTTTTAAACAAGAAGACCACGTTAGTCCGCGAGTACGACTTCCGCCGCAATGGCCAAAACCAATACCGATACTGCACTCCAGCAATCTTACCTATAGTAAAATCTAAGGTTTCGCCTTACCAGATGAATATGTCAGCACAGAAAGACATCGCAGACCCGGAGGTCATATCGGACTTTTGTGAGCTGACACCTAGAAAAAAGTATATTCTAGACAAGAATGCTAGGAAATACGTGCGCTTCATGGGCATGCAGTCAGGGTTTGAGCACTTGCTGTGCTACTGTGGGATTACAGGCAAGGAACTCGTAAGGCATACCGAGCGTAAAAGCGACCGTGTTGGACTTCCTAAAAGACATTTGGCTCGGGCTAAAGTAAAGAGAAGCAGGCTGGTGCTGCACCACAACCATCCGCAGAGCATGTCTTTAAGCGCAATAGACGTTCAGCACCTGTTGGCTCGACGAGGCATGGTAGAAATTTTTGCTCACGGACACGATGGTTCTTGGTACTGGGCCGAATCGCTCAGAAAACGTAATGCCCTGGATATGGCCAAGTATGGGGACATCGCAATTGTGGACGCTGTGTCGATATTAGCCGCGAATCACATCTTCTTTGACGAGAGACTCGCCCCTCACTTCGTGAACCGGGCACTTGACAGAGTAGGGGCAATCGTGTATAAGTTTCAACTGAGTACATCTATATTGGCATCACTAGGACAAATCTCAGAAGCCCGTCAAGAATGGTTGCTAGACTTTATCTCAGATGCCATAAGACAGGAAAGGCAATAATATGTTATTTCTCGAAAGCCCATCGCAGTTCGCGCCAGTTTCCAAATGGGAGGCTTGGGCCGAACGCTTGAATACATTTAATCCTCACGACAAGACCGTTGTTGCTGAAAAGAAACGTGCAGCTCGCATAATCGGTCAGTTGCGCAATCCTAGAAAGATTGAGCATAAGCCTATTCCTGCGTAACAGGATGTTTGAACAAAAAAGCGCTTCGGCGCTTTTTTTGTGTCCTAACAAGCCCAGTTGTCTCACCTAAATTAAAACCAACCCCGTCTGCATGGCGCGAGTACCGTCCCGGGTCAGCAGACACCTAGGCCGCAAACCCGGCCAACGGGCCGCCAGCGCCGTAGCGGTCTACATGGGCCCTGCGGCCCATACCCCGCTTCATTTGGATGCCGCAACACCTAGGCACGCATTAGCGCTTCATTCGCATTGGCTGCAATCTCCTGCATCAAGAACTGAACCAGCCCCACGTTCCGAAGCTCAGCTTTCGGCGGAGCCTCGACCGCAGCTTTCGCAGCAGCTTCGTCGCCAACAATAATTACTTGTTCCTGGGCGCGAGTGATTGCGGTGTAGACCAAGGTCCGGTCAAGCATACGACTGCCAGTCAGAACGACGATGATGCGTTTCCACTGCGACCCTTGGGCTTTGTGAATCGTTAGGGCATACCCTAATTCAAGGTCCGGCAACATCTCAACGGTAATAGGGCGGCGTTCACCATCGTCCCACAAGACCCAAGCGACTGCATGCCCAAGCTCAGTTCCGTCTGGTTTTGACAGCAGACGAGGCACTTTCTCAATTTCGACAAGAATACTGGGTATTCCGGTCCATCGTGACCGGCCGTTTCGGTCTATCGTGACCGGCCATTCCGGCGCATCGTGACCGGCCATTCCGGTCTATCGTGACCGATTTCCCGCCTTGGCCGGAATCGGCGGTCACGATACCGGAATCACCGGTCACGATACCGGAACGGTGTCGTACGGCACTGAAATGATGTTACGCATATAGCAACCGAACGGGTACGCTGCCAGCTTTTGTCTGGAGACAGCGTGCCCGTACCAAGGATCAATATGCGTAAGATTAGAGACGTATTGCGTTTGAAGCTCGACGCCGGCCTGTCGCACCAGCAGATAGCTGCCGCGTTGGGCGTTTCGAAGGGTGTCGTCACCAAATATGTTGGCCTGGCAGCCGCCGCCGGCCTCGATTGGGCGAGTGTGCAGGCCATCGACGAGGCGGCGCTCGAACGGCGCCTGCTGGTGGCGCCGGAACGCCCGCGCGACCATGTGCAGCCCGACTACGGCCGCTTGCACCAGGAACTGCACCGCAAGGGCATGACGCTGATGCTGCTGTGGGAGGAGCACCGCGCCGACCACGCTGGCTGCCAGACCTACGGCTACACGCAGTTCTGCGAAAACTACCGGCGCTTCGCCAAGCAGCTCAAGCGCTCGATGCGCCAGGTCCACCGCGCCGGCGAGAAGCTGTTCATCGACTACGCCGGTCCGACGATTGCGCTGACCGACGGCACGCGCGCGCACATCTTCGTGGCCGCGCTGGGGGCGTCGAGCTACACCTACGCCTGCGCCACGCCGCGCGAGACGATGCGCGACTGGCTCGACTCGACGGCGGGCGCGCTCGCCTTCATCGGTGGCGTGCCGCAGCTGATCGTGCCCGACAATCCGAAGGCGATGATCGCCGACGCCAATCGCTACGAGCCGCGCAGCAACGACACCGTACTCGACTTCGCGCGCCACTACGGCACCTCGATCCTGCCGGCGCGCCCACGCCATCCACAGGACAAGGCCAAGGCCGAATCGGCGGTGCAGATCGTCGAACGCTGGATCATGGCGCGCCTGCGCCACCAGAAGTTCGCCAACGTGCACGAGGTCAATCAGGCTATGGCGCCGTTGCTCGCGCGCCTGAACGACAAGCCGTTCCAAAAGCTGCCCGGCAGCCGCGCCAGCACCTTCGCCGAGATCGACGCACCGGCCTTGATGGCGCTGCCGTTGCAGCGTTATGAGATGGCCTTGTTCAAGACCGTCAAGGTGCACATCGACTACCACGTCGAGGTCGAGCGCCACCGCTACAGCGTACCGCACGCGCTGGTCGGCCAGCAGCTGGAGGCGCGTGTGACGACCGCCGTGGTTGAACTCATGCATCGCGGCCAGCGCGTCGCTAGCCACACGCGCAACAGCCGGCAAGGCGGCTTCACGACGACGACCGCGCACATGCCGGCCGCCCACCGCGCGCATCTCGAATGGACGCCAACGCGCCTGATCCACTGGGGGGAGAGCATCGGCCCGGCGACGGCGGAGGCGGTCACACGCTTGATGGCCGAGAACCGCCATCCCGAGCACGGCTACCGCGCCTGCCTGGGCCTGCTGTCCCTGGCCAAGCGCTTCGGCAAGACGCGCCTCGAGGCGGCCTGCATGCTGGCCTTGCAGATCGGCGCCTGCCAGTACCGCCACGTGCGCGACATTTTGGCCAACAACCGCGACCAGAGCGCGCCGGCCACCACCACCGACTGGGTCAGCCCGGACCATGCTCACCTGCGCGGCCCCGGCTACTACCAATAAGGAATCGACGATGATGATGCACACCACCCTGGCGCAACTGCGCGCCCTGAAACTGGACGGCCTGGCGGCCGGCCTCGAAGATCAACTGGCCCAACCCGGCACCGCCTCGCTCAGCTTCGAAGAGCGCATCGCGCTGCTGGTCGACCGCGAGATCCACGCGCGCAACGACCGCAAGCTGCTGCGCCTGCTCAAGAACGCGCACCTCAAATATGGCCAGGCGGCGATCGAGGACATCGACGCGCGCGCCGGCCGGGGCGTCGACCGCCGCGATGTCATGAGCTTGGCGCTGGGCGACTGGGTCACGGCCGGCCACAGCGTGCTCGTGACCGGCCCGACCGGCGCCGGCAAGTCCTGGCTCGCGTGCGCGCTCGCGCAGCACGCGTGCCGGCGCGGGCACTCGGCGCTCTACCAGCGCGTCCCGCGCCTGCAGGAGGAACTGCGCATCCGGCACGGCAGCGGGGCCTTCGGCAAATGGCTGGCGCAGCTGGCCAAGACCGACGTCCTGATCCTCGATGACTGGGGTATGGGCGCCATCGACAGCACCACCCGCTCGGACCTGCTGGAGATCATCGATGACCGCGCCGGCAGCAAGGCGACGATCATAACGAGTCAGCTGCCGGTTGAACACTGGCATGCGTGGATCGGCGACGCCACCATCGCCGACGCCATCCTCGACCGCGTCATGCAGCGCACCCACCGGCTCACGCTGACCGGCGACTCGCTGCGCACGGAACGCCCGAAAACAGCCAGAAAGGAGAAAAATATCGACCCATCGTGACCGCTGCCATTACAATTTAACCGCGTAACATCAGCTCATGCGCAGCGGTCACGATAGACCGGAATGAGCGGTCACGTTCGCCGGAATACGCAAATACCCAGCGAACCATTTTGGAGTCCCCAATCCCATAGGTTTTTCGTGCAAAGCACAGGGTCACCCATGTGAAAGCCAACCGCCATATCCATTCCAAATTCTTCGTTTCGGATGAGCAGGGCAGGACCTTGCTTCGCGAATCTTGATTGGCAGACTTCGTTGAGTGACTGTACCCCGTCTGCACTGCCTTTTCGGCCAGACAGAATCTGTGTATTCGCTTTGTCCGATTCGTACAGGGCAACTACGACGGCGGGGATGTCTGCAACTTTGGTGGGGACAAAGGAAATGGCTGATACCCCATCATCGGGGAGCGATGGCCAGCAGCCAGCCCGGATATCTGCGGCAGCCGCCGCGATAGTGCCGCCATAACGTTTGACCTGGGTCAGCTCAACTACAGGAATTTCCGGAATTCGAGCAACAGCATGGAGCACCAGCCCCGGGCCCACGGGCATGAGCTGTGAAGTATCACCGACCAAGAGAATACGAACCTGGTCAGGGAGAAGTTCACACAGCCGGTGCATGGTAACGATATCGACCATTGACGCTTCATCGACCACCACGACCGCAGGGCCCTCGAAATCAAGGCTGTCTGCATTCTTGAAGAAGCGCGCCAACGTTGAGGACGGCAAACCTGTGGCTTCAGTCATGCGTTTTGCGGCTCGGCCGGAGAGAGCCATTTGGTGAACCTCAACGCCAGCGGCCTCGTACGCCTTCAGAACGGCTTTAAGCACTGTAGTCTTGCCCACTCCTGCGCCACCCAGTATCACTGCAAAAGGATTCTGGACCGCGACGTGAACGGCTTGCTTCTGCTCAGCGTTTAGGTCGAAACCCTCGACCTGCTCGTATTCATGAATGAGCACATTGACCTGCACCTCGCTGGGCAACGGTGCGGGGTTAAGGCGGTTTGCAATGGCTTTCGCCACAGTCCGCTCCATCAGCATGGCACCTATCAAATGCACATTGCCGTTGTCGCCAATGACGTAGCTTCCGTTCGATAGACCTGCTTCGAGGGCAGTCATCACCAAGCCCCGATGCGAAGAACCGCCAAGAACGCTCTCCACGCGCTTCAGGAGACTCGGGATAGGGGTTAGGGTGTCTCCGCCGTCAAAAAGCCGGTAGAGCGCTTCTTCGACCGCTGCTTGCAGGCGGCGAGGGTCGTCTTCAGCCACCTGGAATCGAGCACGAGCGAATGCGTCTACCGATTTCCAACTCGCAGAAAATGACAAGAGTCGGTACGGGTCCTCAGCAAGCTTCTCTTCTGCTTCGTTGCCAAAGAAGGCGAGGAGCTTCTTCCCAGTACGAACATCAATGCCGCTACCTTGAAGCCACTGCAATGTGCGAGTGCTACCTTGCTGCGACCACGCGGCTACAGCTACCTCAGCCATCTCCGGCGACAGGACAGTGGAAAGCTCGGTGACCGCTGCATTGTCGAGCAGCGAGTACAGCTGCTCCCCGAAGGTATCCCAGAGCTTTCGTGCTTTGACCATACCGATGCCTTCGAACTCATCAGAGTCGGCGATGAACTGCACGATGTGCTCGCCAGAGAGCTGCATTAACGCCAGGTCCTCGGCGGTAATTTGTTTTTCGGTGATAAGGAAGCCGTTCGTGGTCCTCTGATAATTCTGTACTTCGCCAGTCACGGACCACCATTGACCAGGCTGAACCCTTGCCTCTCCGAGTTGCGCCCCTGTCGCTTTAACGACAAAGTAGGCTTTAGCATCAACGATATCGCCTTTGTCGTTGATTTCGGTTCCCACGAAGATACAGCCGCCACGGCCAAATGGATTTTGGCTGCGGATAGACTGAACGCGAAGATTTACGGAAAGGCTCATCGTGGCAGGCGTCCTGTGGTCGAAAGCACTTCCCGCAGTACCGCGAACTTTTCAAGCTGGCGTTTCAACTCGTTGTTTTCCGTTTTTAAAGAAGCGTTTTCGAGCTCAAGCCTGCGCAAACGTTCCGCATCAAATGACTTCGGAGCGCTGGCCAGCAGACTTGGCGAAACCGGGGGTGTGGTGGAATCCGGCTTTTTCTTCACTGAAAGTGGCGGCAAAATGCCACGGTCTCGCAGTTCAGTTTCTTTCTCCAGCAGAGCCTCGTTAATCCGTGGGTTCTGCCTAAGGGAGCTGCCGCCGATGGTGCATTCAGCGGCAATATCTTTACGAGAGAGGACACCGTCACGCGTGTTCACGAGTTGTCGAAAATCGTCATCCGTTTTGCTGGCCAGCCAAACAGTAAACTTCTGAAAATTTTCCTCTGCGATTTGTTGACCGCTAGCCATTATTTGACTCCTTTGCTTTTGTCACGCGGTGGTTTCGGCAACGGTGCATTCAACATCATCGTCGTCACGCCTTTGCGCTCAGCGTTGTGCGCCCACGTTACAAACTGCTCCAGCAGCAATTGGTTTTCCGCTTCAAGACGCTCAACTTTTGCCTTGTAACGGTCCACTTGTTCAAGAGCGGCTCTAACTTTTTCGTCGCGAGGCTCGGAAGCCGGTGGCTTGAAAGTGCCACGCAGACCTTCTTTCTTCAATGTGAATGCGTTAGCTATCTGGGGATACTCGGCAAAAGTAAATCGTGAGTATCGATGGCCTACCACCTTCTCGATTTCATCGAGAAAAAGGTCCCAGGTAAGTTTTCCCTTCCAGCCGTCAAGCGTATCGAGAACTGACTGAAGAATTTCATTCGTCAAATCGGGGGCACGAGGCTTCTTCATTTCAGGCGCTTTCGTCTATGGAAGGTGATGACTTTAGCAGCGACAACTTCTTCAGTGGTTATGAGAGCGGCGTTCTCTAAGTTCAACCGAATGCGAGCCCCTTCCGACACGGAGGGGTCCTCCATGATTGAGAGAAGGGTATTTATGCGCTCAAGCGTCTTAGTTTGATGAGCTACCCAAGTATCTGCGCCAAACTCTTCGCCGGACAAAGCCTCCCGTGCAGTTTTCAACAGGTACTCCGTTTCGGTCCTCTGTAGTGGTCTAATTTGCCCGGACACCTCGATAGGTGGACAATCCACCATCCGAGGAGATTTGCATGACAAGGCAACGCCGCAGTTTCGATCCCAGCTTCAAGCTGGAGGTCGTCAAAATGATCAAA
>Ga0209847_1000719_pt1 | contig 12856 bp, 16 predicted proteins | sample OrgsoiDNA_201060_FD_185808 | JGI IMG/M metagenome (GOLD analysis project Ga0209847, IMG submission 185808) | Permafrost soil microbial communities from the Arctic, to analyse light accelerated degradation of dissolved organic matter (DOM) -... | ecosystem: Environmental > Terrestrial > Soil >... | reverse complement strand
CTTGCGCCCCTTGGCAACGTTGTATACCGATTCGCCGCTCCTGAGCGTACCCGAGTAAACCCGGAAAAACGCCAGTTGGCCCACGTACGGATCGGTCATGATCTTGAACACCAGCGCCGCGAACGGATCGGTGTCGGAGGCGTGACGGACCAGGGTCTGGTCCCGGTCATCGACGTCGGTGCCTTCCACCGCCGGAACATCGAGCGGCGATGGCAGGTAATCCACCACCGCGTCCAGCATGGTCTGCACGCCCTTGTTCTTGAATGCCGTCCCGCAAATCACCGGGAAAATCTGGAGCGCGATGGTGGCCTTGCGGATGCCGCGGCGTATCTCGTCGTTGGTTATGGCCTGGCCTTCGATGTACTTATCCATCAGCTTGTCGTCGTGCTCGGAAATCGCCTCGATCATGTGCTCGCGGTATTCCCTGGCCTTTTCCTTAAGGTCGTCCGGGATCTCCGTCACGTCGTACTCCGAACCCAGGGTCTCGTCGCGCCACACGATCGCCTGCATCTCCACCAGGTCCACCACGCCTAAAAACTTCTCTTCGGCGCCGATGGGAATCTGGATCGCCACCGGCCGGCACTTCAGCCGGTCGACGATGGTCTGCACCGAATGGTAGAAATCCGCGCCCACCCGGTCCATCTTATTAATGAAGCAAATCCGCGGAACCGAGTACTTGTCCGCCTGCCGCCACACCGTCTCCGATTGCGGCTGAACGCCCGCCACCGCGTCGAACACCGCCACCGCTCCATCCAGCACGCGCAGGCTGCGCTCCACCTCCGCCGTGAAATCCACGTGGCCCGGGGTATCGATAATGTTGATCTGCACGTCGCGCCAGTAGCAGGTAGTGGCCGCGGACGTGATGGTGATTCCGCGCTCCTGTTCCTGTTCCATCCAGTCCATGGTGGCGGTGCCCTCATGAACTTCGCCCAACTTGTGAGTGCGGCCCGTGTAGAACAGAATTCGCTCCGTGGTTGTGGTTTTACCGGCGTCGATATGCGCGGCGATGCCGATATTCCTCATTCTTTCGAGCGGAGTTGTTCTAGCCATAAAACTTATCTCTACCAGCGCTCCCTACCAGCGATAGTGCGCGAAAGCCTTGTTGGCCTCGGCCATCCGGTGCACGTCGTCCTTTTTCTTGATCGCTCCGCCGCGCGCGTTCGAGGCGTCGTTCAGTTCGTTCGCCAGTTTTTCCGCCATGCCCTTCTCCGCGCGCCCGCGGGCATTGGTGATGATCCAGCGCATCGCGAGCGAAGTCCGCCGGTTCTGCGGAACCTCAATGGGCACCTGGTAGTTGGCGCCCCCCACGCGCCGCGTCTTCACTTCGAGCAGCGGCTTGGCGTTTTCCACGGCTTTCTTGAAAGCCTTCAGCGGATCGTCGCTGGTGCGCTCCCGCAGCTTGTCCATGGCTTCATAGAAAATTCCCTGGGCTGTATTTTTTTTGCCTTCCCACATCATGGAGTTGACGAACTTCTCCACCAGGGTTGAATTGTAGACCGGATCGGGCGCGACTTCACGAATAACGGCTCTTCTTCTGCGTGGCATATGCTTCCTACGGCTTCTTTAATATCACCCTACGGCTCACCCCTACGACTCACCCCTACGACTTCGGGCGCTTCGCTCCGTACTTCGACCTGCTCTGTTTCCGGTTGGCCACGCCCGCGGTATCGAGCGCGCCGCGGATGACGTGATAACGAACGCCGGGGAGATCCTTCACGCGGCCCCCGCGAATCAGCACGATCGAGTGTTCCTGCAGGTTGTGCCCGACTCCGGGTATATAAGTGGTTACTTCCACTCCGTTGGTGAGCCGCACGCGAGCCACTTTCCGCAGCGCCGAATTCGGCTTCTTGGGAGTGGACGTGTATACGCGCGTACAGACCCCACGCTTCTGCGGGCAGCTATTCAGCGCCGGACTGGAAGTTTTCCAGCGTGGCGGCTTCCGCCCGTTACGCACAAGTTGGTTAAACGTTGGCACGAATTTCCTCTTCGCGGTGATACTCAACAAAAATATGGCGCGACCCGCTCTTCACAGCCGGATCGCAACAGCCCGGATCGCAACAGCCCGGATCGTAACAGCCCAGATCTCAACAGCGAGGATTACTGCTTCGGACAGGCCCATATTCTATTCGGAGTAACCGATAGAACCTCGGGGCCTCACCCCCGGCCGGACCCGCCTACAAGACGGGTGGTAGCACAGGAGCAGAAAGCTTGTTCTCGCGAAACTCTTAGATCATACATGAATTGGCACGCGGAGTGCAACAAGGTAGTGCTTCGCACAAATCTCCTCGTCAAAATCGACCTGCCTAAAACCGCACGAGAGCCAGAAAGCCAGCCTTGGCGCGCGCTTTGATCAGCCGGAACTCCTCTTCCGTTAGACCGGCTTCCCGGCAAATCGCCTCAGATGTTTCTCCATGCACGTAGAAGCGAACCAGCGCGAGACGGTCTCGTTCGGGGAGCGCCGCAAGAATCTCCTTGGCGATTCGTGGGTTCATCTCTAGTTACTCGACTAATGCCAGAAATTGAAAACGATTTGATTTTAGAATGAAATACAAAGAATTCCAAGGCAAATTTTCATCGTTTCTGTGATGTCACAAGGTCAAGCAGGTCTGCACCCGCAAAGATCGGTACCTCCGGTACTGAAGGTATGGAACGTACTACCGAATCCAACGTGCATGTCCTGGGTTATAGTATTGGCTTGTCAACCTGTCCCTATTGCGCGATGTCTCCCGAAGACGCATGGATTATGACGGAGTTCGTGGTCGCCTTGCCCCACGACCATCCGCTGACACCCTGCCATACCGTGGTAGCTCCACGCCGCCACGTAGCCGCTTTCTATGACCTGGATGTGCAGGAGCAGCGAATGATGTGGGACGTGGTCGGCGAAATCCGAAAGCGCGTCACGTCCACTCTTAGGGTGGAAGGCTTCGATATCGGGTTCGCCGATTCATCCCCGGACCGTGAAGACCCGGTCCACGCTCACATCCACGTGGTACCTCGAACGCTCGGGGCGCCCGTCCATTTGCCTCCGGGAATCGAGTGGGTTTACCTGGGCTCAAACTCGCCCCCAGCCTGAGGCCCTCCCACTTAATGTGCTTGTAGGGGCGAGGCATGCCTCGCCCGCAAATGGCCAATCTCCAGAGACAGGCCAGGAGGCCTGTCCCACCCGCGAGGCGCACTGCCGCCCTGCCAAGGGCCCACGAAGTACACTATTAGGCATGTCCGACGGGGTAGCGCCGTGCGAGGCCGCTTCACCAACTCTGCTGGAAGTTCGCGATCTTAGCGTTGATCTCATCGCGGACCCCACTCGCGCCATCCTTACCGGCGTCGCCTTCGACATTGAGCCCGGCAGGATCGTGGGCCTCTTCGGCGAATCCGGCTGCGGTAAGACCACGCTGGCGCTGGCGTTGCTGAACCTCCTGCCGGGCACGCGATACCGCGTCCGCGGCCAAATCCGGCTCCATCGGCGGAATATCCTCAGCCTGACCCGCCGCCGGCTGGAACAAATTCGCGGCGCGGAAATCGCTATCGTCTTTCAAGATCCGCTGTTGGCTTTGAACCCGGTGCTCCGCGCAGGCTTCCAGGTGGCCGAGGTGCTGCGCGCGCATGGCGCCGCCGGAGATGTACAATCTCTCCTCCGCCTCGCCGGCTTGCCCGACCCGGCCCGCATCGCAGGCGCATATCCCCATCAATTGAGTGGCGGAGAAAGGCAGCGCGTGGCGATCGCACAGGCTCTGGCTTGCCGCCCGGCTCTGGTCATCGCCGACGAGCCGTTTACGGCGCTCGATCCCAACCGCGTGGTGGAACTGGCGGCGCTGTTTCGCAATCTGCGCGATCGGCTCGGCGCATCTTTTCTTCTGATCGGCCACAGCCCCGGAGTTCTGGCGGCGTGCGCGGATTACGTTCTGGTCATGCATGCAGGCCGGATCGTCGAGTGCGGCACGCCGAAGCAGGTCTTCGAATCTCCTTCCGACCCCTACACGGCCCGGCTGCTGCAATCCGTCCCGCGCCTGCGCACACTGCTCCACGGAGCAACCGATGTTTAATGAAGAAGGGCCCGGTGAACCGCTTCTCAGCATCCGCGGTTTGTGCAAGAACTTTTCCCCAGGCGCCGCCGCCCTGGACAGCGTAAATCTTCAACTGGACCGCGGCCGCACGCTCGGCCTCGTGGGTCCGTCCGGTTCGGGCAAATCCACGCTGGCGCGCTGCGTCACGTTCTTCGAAAAGCCCACCGCGGGCGAAATCCTATTCGAAGGCCGCGCCCTGTGGAGCCTCGGCAACCGTGAGCGCCTGCGCACACGCGCCTGCATCCAACTGATCTTCCAGGAACCGGCCGCCAGCCTGAATCCGCGCTTCACGGCCGCGGAAATCATCGCCGAACCCCTGGCAATTCAGAACCGCGGCAACCGCGCCACGCGGCTCGAACGCGCCTGCCGGCTGATGGAGACCGTCGGCCTGCCGCCCGGCGCCGCCGCCAAACCGGCGCCCCAGTTCAGCGGCGGCGAGCGGCAGCGGCTGGCCATCGCCCGCGCCCTGGCTCTCGATCCCAAGCTTCTGATCCTGGATGAATCCTTCTCCGGTCTGGACCTCACGCTGCAAGCCCAGATCACCGCCTTGCTCAAGGATCTTCGGAAACGTCTCGGAGTGACCTATATCCTGATCTCGCACGACCTGGCCCTGGTGGCGGGGCTGGCAGACGAGATCGCCGTCATGGACCACGGAAGAATTGTGGAGCACGCGGACACGGCTCAATTACTGGCCCACCCGCAACACCCGCGAACCCGCGAACTAATCGATGCCGCCATGGCGTTGGAGCTACCATGAAATACGCCGCCCAACGTCTGGTCCACGCCGTGTTCCTGCTGCTGGGCGTTTCCGTCCTGTCTTTCCTCTTCGCCGATCTGGCGCCCGGCGACTTCTTCTCCGAACTGCGGCTTGACCCCAGGGTCTCCGCCGATACCGTCGCCGGCCTGCGCGCGCAATATGGGCTGGACCGGCCGTTACCCGTGCGCTATGCCGCCTGGCTCGGTTCCGTGGCCCAAGGCAATTTTGGCTACTCCCTGGCCTACCGCGGACCGGTGGGCCCCCTGCTTCGCCAGCGCATGCGCGGCACTCTGCTGCTGACCGCAACCGCTACCTGTGTGGCCTGGCTGCTGGCCGTGCCCTTGGGTATCTGGAATGCCACCCAACGGGGAACCTGGCGCGACGGCTTCTTCAAATTCGTCCTCGGGCTGCTGCTTTCCATTCCGGACCTGCTCCTGGCCATCGTCTTTCTGGTCCTGGCTGTGCAGAGCGGCTGGTTTCCCGCGGGCGGCATGCAGTCGCTCGATTTGAGCTCGCTCAGCCCGGTGGAGCGCCTCCGCGACGTTGTCTGGCACATGGCACTCCCGGTCGCGGTGCTGGTGATCGGCATGCTGCCCATCCTGGTCCGCCACGTCCGCGCCAGCATGGTGGAGGCCATGAACGCGCCCTTCGCTCTCAGCGCCCGCGCTCACGGCATCCCCCGCCTGCGCCTGCTGTTCCGCCACTTGCTTCCCGCGGCGCTCAACCCGCTGATCTCGCTGTTCGGCTTCTCACTCGGCACTTTGCTCAGCGCGTCCCTCCTCATTGAGGTGATCATGGGATGGCCCGGACTGGGTCCGCTATTCCTCGATGCCATCATGGCTCGCGATTTCGCGCTGGTGCTCGGAGTAGTCATGATGTCCACCATCTTCCTGGTCGCCGGGAATCTGGCAGCCGACCTGCTTCTGTATCGGATGGATCCCCGAATCAGAGTGAGATGAGAATGCGCAGGCGCCACAAGCTCCGCTCGATCCTGATATTTCTCGGCGTGCTTCATGCCGCCGTTCTGCTGGCTGCTTTTCTCGCGCCCTACCATTTCGCCGAGCAGCACCGCGATTTTCCTTTCGCGCCGCCCACCCGGCTTCACTGGATCGACCCAGCCGGCCGCCTTCATCTGCGGCCTTTTGTCTATCGAATCCGGCAGGACTTAACCACTGCTTCGTACAAGGAAGATCCGTCGCAATTCTATCCGCTCGAATTCTTTCAGCAGGGAAGGCTCTTTGGCGTACCTCAGCCCGGAGTCATTTTCCTCTTGGGATCGGATGGCTACGGGAGGGATGTGTTCTCGCGCGTCTTGTACGGCGGTCAAGTCTCGCTGTTTACCGGCCTGGCAGCCGCATTTCTGTCGCTTAGCCTGGGCCTGGTTTTCGGGTTGACAGCGGGGTATTACAGTGGATGGCCGGACCAGATCCTGATGCGCTCGGGTGAGCTCTTCCTGGCGCTTCCCTGGCTCTATCTTCTGCTGGCAGTCCGGGCTTTCCTGCCGCTCCATATCGACACCGTTCAGGCCTTCCTCCTGCTGGCAGGCATCATCGGAACCGTGGGCTGGGTGCGGCCGGCGCGCCTGATTCGCGGGGTAGTGCTGAGCGCCCGGGAGCGTGGATTCGTGCTGGCGGCGCGGGGCTTCGGCGCGTCTGACGGATATCTGATCCGCCGCCACATCCTGCCGCTCACCTTCAGTGTGGCGGTGACTCAGGCAACGCTGTTAATTCCCCAGTACATTCTGGCTGAGGTGACGCTCTCCTTCCTGGGCCTGGGCGTGGGTGAACCGGTCCCCAGTTGGGGAAATATGCTGGCCGATGCCAGGCAGTACCACACCCTTGTCTCGCACGCCTGGATGCTGGCGCCCGGTTTGGCAACCGTCCCTATCTTATTGGGTTACCTGTTGGCGGCCGACACGCTGCTGGAAGAGACCGTCAATTGAGGCTGCCGGCTGGTATTTGCATCCCCCCTTGCACGCGGTGCTTGTTTTCGTAATAATATGGCAGATCCAAAAGTTTTAGTATGGTTCATCACCGACGGGGAGATGCCTTGCGAAATGCCCTGGTAGCCGCTCTAAGCTCGTGTGCCGATGGTTCGCTCAGAAGGGAGGCCCGCCGGTTCCTGGCGGGGCTTTCGTCCGACGAACTGGAGTTTATCGCTGAATTCCTGGGCGCATGTATTTTAGACGCCGCGTGCATTTTGGAATGCCGCCAGTCGCGCGCCGAACTGGCCGTACGCATCGCGGAATTTCAGCACGCACGTGTGACCAGCGTGCGGCTCCAGCCTGAAGATCGGGAACACAAGACGATCCTGCTGCTGGAATACCTGTGCCGCAGCGGCCTGCGCGAGTTCCCGGCTATTGTATGACGCCCTCCGCGGCTTGCGGTTCCAGCCTGATCTCCCCAAAGGCTGTCTCGTACTGCTGGATGTTCTGTTGCAGGATCTTGAGCAGCGCCTTGGCCTGTTGCGGGCTGATGTAGATGCCCTGGAAGTTGTGAATGGCAACATTATCCGGAGCAGTCTGGTTTATCCGGCCGAACAGAAGGAAAAAATCCCAGAGATTCACGCGCACCTGGACGCTGTTGGCGTAGTTTTCACGAAACTCGGCTGTGTTGATCAACTGAATCGTGGGAGCGGGCTGAGTCATAGATTCCAGCCTAGCACTCGGATTTACGGATTTTTACGATATTTCCCATAACCTCTGGCCCTAAACCTGCATCAGAGAAAGTGTAGGAGGGCGATATGAAAAGATTGGATGCGAACCGCATTGGAGGTCAGGCGCATTGCCCGATCTGTACCCACACCGTTCCGGCTGACATCGATCTCAAAGGAAGGCTCCCGCGCGTAGCGGCCGGCCAAAAGTGCACGCGCTGCGGTTCCTCGTTGGATGTGGCTGCCGTGATACAGATCCCGGAAGCGGCATGAGCTAACACTTGAGCTAACAAAGGGTAATACCGGGCGCTACTTTAGCAAGTTGTACCCGGGCTCGGATTCTGCCATAGTGAAGGAGTATTGGGGACCGCGATGAAACGGAAGATCCATTTAAGACCCGAACCCGTAGTTCCACCGGAGATGCTGGAACAGGCGAAGCGGTCCATTTCGCCGGACAGCCTGACCAAGGTGACCAAATGCTCGGTCTGCGGCGCCGACACCACGACAGTGGGGAGCGAGCCGCTGTGCTGGGTGTGCCGGCGCTTAAAGATCAGTGCATGGCGCGAAATCGAGCAGCAGATGCCGGCTCAGGAATAGCCGGCCCCTACGAGTTCGTTTCGATTAGCTGCGCAACTTCTTCCCACTCCGCCATGAGCGCCTCCAGATCGGAGCGCCGGCCATGCAGCAGTTCGGTCAGCCGCCTGGTTTCCTCCGTATTGACGAAGTTGCCGAGCGCCTGTTCGTAGTCCGCGATTTCCACTTCCAGCCGGGTCACCTCGTCCTCAATGGCGTGGCGGCGATCTTTCATCTGGCGAAGCTTAATCGGGTTCAGCCGCTTATCGGCCGCCTTCCCTAAAGCCTCTTGCGATGGCGCCACTACTGGCGGCAGCGGGGCAACTTCTTCGGACACCCAGCCCGGCGCGGAGCCGCCTCCGGACTTTCTCCACACGTAGTCTTCGTAGTTGCCAGGGTAGACGTGGACCTTGCCGTTCTCCACTTCGATCACGCGCGTGGCCAGTTTATCCAGAAAGTAGCGGTCGTGGGAGACGAAAACCACGGTCCCGGTATAGTCCTGGAGCGCGGTCAGCAGCACGTCTTTGGCTCGCATGTCCAGGTGGTTGGTGGGCTCGTCAAGGAGCATGAAATTGGACGGCACCATCAGCATGCGAGCCAGTGCGTAGCGGTTCCGTTCGCCTCCCGAAAGCACGCCGATGGGTTTGAAGACGTCATCCTCGGAGAAGAGGAAACAGCCCAGGATGCTGCGCAATTCGGTGTTGGTGGCGCGCGGCGCGACGGTTCCCAGGTCGTCGAGCATGCGGGCGTTCTGGTCGAGTTCTTTGTACTGGTCCTGCGCGAAGTAGTCGGGCTGGGCGTTGTGGCCGAGAGTGTACTCACCGGCGGTGACCGGTTCGGTCCCGGCCAGGATCTTGATCAGAGTGGATTTACCAGCGCCGTTTATGCCAACCAGCGCGACGCGGTCGCCGCGCTCGATGATGAAATCGGCGTCGGAGAAAACCAGGTGGTCGCCATAGCTCTTGGCCACGTTCTTGAATTCCGCCACCACCCGGCCGCTCGGCTTGGGCTGCGGGAAGCTGAAGCGAATGGCTCTTTCATCCGGCGGAATCTCGATTCTCTCGATCTTCTCCAGTTCCTTGATGCGGCTCTGCACCTGCTTGGCCTTGGTGGCCTGGGCGCGGAAGCGGTTGATGAAGGTTTCGAGCTGCTGGATCTTGTCCTGCTGGTGGGAATAAGCGGCCTGAAGCTGCGCGCGGCGCTCGGTCTTCAGCACTTCGTATTTGGAGTACCCGCCGGTATACACGTGCAAGCTCTTGTTCCAGAGCTCGACGATCTTGCGGACGGTAACGTCCAGGAAATAGCGGTCGTGCGAGACCAGAACGAAGGCGTATGGGTAAGAGGAGAGATACTCCTCCAGCCAATTGCGGGCTTCCAGGTCAAGGTGGTTGGTGGGTTCGTCCAGCAGCAGCAGGTTGGGTTTTTCCAGCAACAGTTTGGCCAGAGCGATGCGCATCTGCCAGCCGCCCGAGAATTCTTCGGTGCGGCGTTTCCAATCGCCGCGCGCAAAACCGAGGCCGGAGAGCACGGCGCCCACCTGCGCTTCGATGACATAGCCATCGCGGGCGCGGAACTCGCCTTCGGCAAGTTGAAAGCGCTCGGCCACCTGGGCATATTCGGCGCCGGCGGGGTCCAACTCGGCCATGCGGCGGGTCAGCGCCTCCTGCTCGTCTTCGAGCGCGCGGAGGCCGGCGAAGACGGTCATGCATTCGGCAAACACGGAGCGGCCGGAAAGCGACAGACCCTCCTGGGGAAGGTAGCCGATGCCGACGCCCTTCTGGGTGGCGAGAGTACCGGAGTCCAGGCCTTCGATTCCGTCCAGGACTTTGAGCAGGGACGATTTCCCGGTTCCGTTCGCGCCCACAATTCCAGCGCGCTCATTGGGCGTGATCAGCCAGTCTACGTTTTCGAAGAGGATTCTGGGGCCGTAGCGCTTCCCCGCCCCTGTGAGTTGAATCATCGTGCCTGTTGAAGGGTTATTTTAGCGGAAGGCACGCCAGGCCACATAAAAGCTCCGGAACGCGGGGCCCGACGGTGCCGCGTGTCCGGAGCCGGGACAGGGAGAAGCACAACTTGCAGACCTGTCATATAGTGTGACGCGCGCGAGGGAAATCAGGTTATAGCCAGTATTGCCACTGATCGGAGACCAGGACGTATGCCGAGAGAATCCCATTGGTAACGGCGTGCGCCAGAATGCAGTCGGCCAGGTTTTTGGTGCGGACGATCCACCAGTTATAGACGATTCCGGCCGCCAGGCCGACCTCCCAATAAGGCCCGTGCTCCAAGGCAAAGAATAGAGCTACGATCCAAAACGCGGAAGGCACGTACTTGCCGAGCGGTACGCGCAGGAAGTTGATATCGATCAGCCAGCGCATCATCCATCCGCGCCAGAACAACTCCTCCACCACGGGTACCAGCAGCGTGGACGAAATGGTACGCAGCACGATGAACTTGAGGTTGTGTTTGAGCCAGGGGGGGAGTGTACTGGCGGCCGGGGGAGTCAGGAAATTTTCGAACAGCCAGTGATGCCGGTATCCAAAGAGAAGGTCGGGCGCGACCCAGACGACAAAGACGGCGATCCCAATGCCGATGCTGGCAACGGGATAGGTGGGGCGCAGGGAAAGGTAGGGCCGCGAGAGGATGCAGATCAGGATGAGGACCACGAAGAACCGTAAGGCGTACAGCCAGGCGGGCGGCAGCGGGATGACGCGCGCCACGGTCATGATGCCCACGAAGGCGAGAAACGGCGCGATGTAACCCAGGGTGGCCTTCCGGCCCGAATCCGCGTCTTTCAACATGGAAACCAATGGTACCCCACCGGCGACAAGATCGCCGGCGTTACCGGCGGCTCACGGGGATCAGGCAGTTACGCTCTTCGGCAATGGGGGCGCGGGTCTTTCTGGCGGCCAGCTCGCGATTGAGGCTGGCGATGAAGTCCTGAATCTGGGCCTGCATATCGCCCATCTTTTCGCGCATGTTGAGGATGATTTCGACGCCGGCGAGATTGACGCCCAGGTCGCGGGTCAGGTGAAGGATCACTTCCAGACGCACCAGGTCTTCGGACGTGTAGAGGCGCGTATTGCCATCGCTGCGCGAGGGCTTCAACAGGCCCTCCCTCTCATAGAGGCGCAGGGTCTGAGGATGGATCTCATACTGCTCCGCCACTGCGGAGATCATGTAAGCGGCTTTGGACCTGGCCCTTGCCATGTTAAACCTTGGCCCACATTTCGGCGCGCGGGTCTTCGGGGTGGAGAGTGGCCATTTCGCGCAGAAGCTCGCGAGTGCGCTCATCGCGCGGGTCGGGCGCAACGATCGCGACCTGCACGATCTGGTCGCCGCGCTGGTTGGTGCGAGAGTTGAGCACACCCTTTTCGCGCAAGCGGAATTTCTGGCCGTTCACGGTCCCTTGCGGAATTTTGAGCAGGGTGCGGCCGCCATCCGGGGTGGCGCCATCGATGGTGGGCACCTCGATCTTCGCGCCGAGTCCGGCTTCCCACACCGCCACCGGAACCGTGATTTCGATGTTGTCGCCATCGCGATGGAAGAAGGCGTGGTCCTGCACCTTGGTGGTGATGTAAAGATCGCCCGGAGGCGCTCCCATGGTGCCGGCGTTGCCTTTGCCGGGAACGCGCAGGCGGCTGCCGTTGCGCGCGCCGGGCGGGATGCGGAACTCGACGGTTTCAGTTCGAGGCACGCGGCCGTCGCCGCCGCAGGTGGGACAGGCGTTGCGCAGCTTCCCGGATCCGCCGCACCGCGGGCAGGTGAGATTGAATTTCATAGCGCCCGCCATCTGGCTGACGTGGCCGGTGCCTTTGCACTGGGGACAAGCGACTTCGCCCGCGCCCGTGGAGCCGGTGCCATGGCAAGTGGCGCAGATATCGTAACGGGTGATGTTGACCTTGGCCTGAGTGCCTTTGATGGCTTGCCAGAAATCGATGTCCATTACGTATTCCAGGTCGGCGCCCTTTTCGGCCGGGGCTTGCGCCTCGCCCCCGGCGCCGCCGCCAAAGAACTGCGAGAAGATATCGCGGAAGCCGCCGGACGCGGAAGATCCCGTTTCCGTGCGCTTGCCTCCGGCGCCCGAGCCCGACGCGAAGTCGGAGAAGTCGAAGCCGCTGAAATCCATGTTGGGATGAGGCGGCTGGCTGGGGCCGCCCTGGCCCGCGGCGTAACCGTTGTCCGAGTAGAAGCCGACCTGGTCGTACATCTCGCGCTTCTTGGGATCGCTCAGAACGTCGTAGGCTTCCTGGACGTTCTTGAAACGATCTTCGGAGGATTTGTCGCCGGGGTTCAAATCGGGGTGGTGTTTGCGCGCGAGCTTCCGGTAGGACTTACGGATTTCGTCCGCGTCGGCTTTGCGGGAAACACCGAGAGTTTCGTAGTACTCGTGCCTGGGAGTAGTGGCCATAAGAAGCGGGCCGGGCTTGCCCGGCCCCTACAACATTATTTCTTGTCGTCTACGTCGACGAATTCGGCGTCGACTACGTTGTCTTTTCCGTCCTTCTTGCCGTCCTCCGGCGCGCCGCCGGCGCCATCGCCCGATGGAGGCGCGCCGGGCTGGGAGGAGGCGGACTTGTACATGGCCTCGGCCAGCTTATGGCTTGCCGTAGTGAGCTTGTCGGTAGTGGAGTTGATCCGCGCGGGATCGTTTTCGGCCATGGCCTTTTTGACGTCCTCGAGAGCGGCTTCAATCTCTTTGGCTTCGGCGTCGCCGATTTTGGCGCGATGCTCTTTCAACGTCTTTTCCACGTTGTAGACCATGGCGTCGGCGCGGTTGCGGGATTCGATGGTATCGCGCTGCGTGCGGTCT
>Ga0209847_1000717_pt1 | contig 12860 bp, 10 predicted proteins | sample OrgsoiDNA_201060_FD_185808 | JGI IMG/M metagenome (GOLD analysis project Ga0209847, IMG submission 185808) | Permafrost soil microbial communities from the Arctic, to analyse light accelerated degradation of dissolved organic matter (DOM) -... | ecosystem: Environmental > Terrestrial > Soil >... | reverse complement strand
TTTCAGGATGTCTACTCCTGGGCAGGCGAGTCCCGCAGGGTCAATATTTCGAAGGGCGGCGCGTTGTTTGCCGTCGCAGCCTTCATTGAGCCGGCCATTGAGTCGCTCCTTCAAAAGTTGTCCGCTGAGAAGTGTCTCAGGGGAACGGACGTGGAGTCGTTCGCCCGGCGCGCCGGGTTCTACTTGGGAGAGATCAACGCTATTCATCCGTTCCGGGAGGGAAACGGCCGAACCCAGCGAGAGTTTATTCGTGAGTTGGGTGTTGAGGCTGGATTCGCGATCGATTGGAGCCGGATAAGCCGGGAACAAATGACCGAGGCATCGTGCGAGAGCTTCGAGACCGGTCGGAGTTCCGGGCTGGCAGCGCTGATGCGTGCATCCATTCGCTGAGCCGGTTATCGCCTTTACATACCCATCACAGCAACCGCCCCCGCCGCCCGGGCCACCCGCAACATCGCCTCCAAACTCTTGTCCACATCGCCTTCAGTGGTCGCCCAGGAAGACACGCTGATGCGCATGGCATGGCGCCCCTGCCACACCGTGCCGCCGCACCAGCACGTGCCATCCTCTTGTACGCCCGCGATCACGCGCCCGGTAACGTCCGGCGCGCCGAACCCCACCAGAACCTGGTTCAACACCACGTCGTTCAGAATCTGGAACCCCGCGTCGCGCAAGCCATCGGCAAAGCGCCTGGCGCACCGGCAGTTGCGTTCAATCATTTCGGCCAACCCGCTCCGCCCCAGGGACTTAAGCGCGGCCCAGATTTCCACCCCCCGCGCGCGCCGCGAAAGTTCCGGAACATACTGCGAAGGCTCGCGGTGATCGCCCTGCGGCAAATAGGCGGCCGTCAGGCTCATGGCGGCGCGCAGAATTTCGGGGTCCCGAACGAACGCCAGGCCGCTGTCATACGGCACGTTTAGCCATTTGTGGGCGTCGGTGGCCCACGAATCCGCCTGGTCGACGCCCTCCACCAGGTGCGCATAGCGGGGACTGGCCGCGGCCCACAGGCCGAAAGCTCCGTCCACATGCACCCAGGCGCCCTGGGCGTGAGCGCGCCGGCAGATCTCGGCCGCCGGGTCGAACGATCCCGAATTGACATTGCCGGCCTGTACGCACACGATGCTCGAACCGTTCAATGCCGGGAGGCCCTCGGGGCGCATCCGCCCTTCGCTATCCACGGGCACGCGGACCACGCGCTCGCGCCCCATCCCCAGCATGCCGAGCGCTTTGAAGACCGATGGGTGCGCCTCCTCGCTCACCACTACCTGGATGGCGGGTGCGCCGAACAGCCCCTGGCTCTCCACATCCCATCGAAGCCGGCCCAGCACCGCATGCCGCGCCGCCGCCAGCGCCGTGAAATTTGCCACCGTGGCCCCGGTCACGAACGCGCCTCCGCACCCGGCGGGCAGGGCCAGCGCATCCAGCAGCCAGCCTAAGGAAACTTCTTCCAGAAGGGCGGATATGGGAGTGGCCGCGAACAGGCCCGCGTTCTGGTCCCAGGCGGAAGCCAGCCAGTTGGCCCCCAGGGCGGCGGGCAGCGAACCGCCGATCACAAATCCGAAGAACCGCGGCCCGGCGATGCCCATGGTTGCCGGCGAACCCAGTTCATCCAGCATGCGGATAACCTCTTCGGGCGGAGTAGGCCCCGCGGCAAGCGGTTCGAGAAACCCATCCAGATCGCGAACCGCTTGCGCTGATGGACTAACCCGGCGTTCGTTTATGTCTTCCAGGTATCGGGCGGCGCGAAGCGCCACGGAGTGCAACAGATCACGCATCTCAAACAGGGTAACCCGAAACGTTTGCCCCGCGAATCCGGTGAATGGCGGGTAACGTGCAGCGAATCCTGTGGATGAAGAAGTGGACTGCGCATCGGCGGATTGTGGTTGGTCTTTCCGCCGCGATTCTAGGCATCGTGGCGCTTGGCGTGTCCGCGATCGTCCGGTTAACTGGTATCGAAGACCACTCCCGGCTGATCGCCACCGACTCCATGCCGGGGCTGAGCTATACCACGCAGATAGAGCTGCTCACCTATCGGAAGTCGCTCTTGATCCAAAAGCACATATTGGCCAATGACCTGGCGGAAAAACGTAGCATTGAATGGCAGATCGAGTCCATCACGGCGGAGGCGTCTCACCTGCTGGCAGGGTACACAATTACACCATTTGGTGACATAGAGCGCCCCTTATTCAACAAGGTGGTTGCCACCCGCCCCCCTTATTTGGCAGCCGTTGAAAAGGTCCTTCGATTGAGTCAGGAGACCACCTCCGCCGCCGCGCAAGTTGAACTGCAAAGGGTGTTCGAACCGGAGTCCAGAGTGTACCTGGCGGCGCTTCACGCGTCAACGGTACACAACCTTAACGAAGCCAATGAGGCCGCACGGGAGATTCAGGAATCGGTAGTCAGCGCCAAAAGGTCGACCATGATCGAGGCCCTGAGCAGCTTGCTGCTGGCATTGATCAGCGCGTTCCTGCTGGCTCGTGTGGTGGCGGAAACCGAGGCGGCCGGCCGGTCCATCCAGGTTCTGAATCGCGAGCTGGAGGGGCGTGTTGGGGAACTAACCGACCTCACCCAGGAACTCGAGGCCTTCACGTACTCGGTATCGCATGACCTGCGCGCCCCCCTCAGGCACATCGACGGTTTCTCGAAAATCCTGCTCGATCAATCGGCGGGTCAGTTGAACGCGGCCGCCATGCGGGCCATGGACCGTATCCGCTTTGGCGCGCAGCAGATGGGCCTCATGATCGACGACCTGCTCGAGTTTTCACGATTGGGGAGACGGGATGTCGCCCGGCGGCCCACCGACATGCGGCACCTGGTTGACGAAAGCCTTGAAATTCTCAAGCCCGCGACGGAGGGGCGCGATATCGATTTCCGCATCGGCGAATTGCCGACGTTGGACTGCGATCCGGCCCTCATCAAACATGTCATTGTCAACCTGCTGTCCAATGCCATCAAGTTCACCCGCGACAATAAGCCAGCCATTATTGAGATCGGCCAAATCGCCGCCGATGAAACCCCGGTGGTTTACGTGCGCGACAACGGGGTCGGCTTCGATATGCGGTACGTCGACAAGCTGTTCGGCATTTTCCAGCGGCTCCACCGGCGCGAGGATTTTGAGGGGATAGGCGTTGGCCTCGCAACCGTTCAACGGGTGATTCACAAGCACGGAGGCCGCGTGTGGGCGGAATCGGAGATTGGCAAAGGCGCGACGTTTTATTTCGCCTTGAAACGAGTAGAGATAGAGAAGATTGCCGGGATTCCGGCGTGAGGCATTCATACATGAAATACAGGGAATTGGTGGTCTTGATAGTCGAGGACGATCCCGACGATTTGGAACTGACTCTCCACACCTTCGGAGAGGCGCGCATTACCAACCCCATCGAGGTTGCCAGAGACGGCCAGGAGGCGCTCGATTATATCTTCTGTCTAGGCGCTCACGCCGGGCGCGAGGCCGTTCCGCCGCGGTTGATCCTCCTCGATCTCAAGCTCCCCAAGATCGGCGGAATCGAGGTGCTCCGCGCAATCAAGGCGGACCCGCGCACGAAGGGGATTCCCGTCGTGATCCTGACTTCTTCGCGCGAGGAAAGAGACCTGATCGAGGGATATCAACTGGGAGCCAACAGCTACATCCAGAAGCCGGTGGATTTCGCTCAGTTTCAGAAGGTAATCCGCGAAATGGGCTACTACTGGCTGGTGGTGAATCAGCAATCCGCGCCCGTCCCCAGCTTGAGTTAACTAAAGTCTACGTTGTTTCTTACGGGCGGATCGGTCGTAATGATAACAATGTCGGCGAGAGCAACAACGGGGAACCGCAAGGGCTTGATAGAGGAGCGTGGCGCGACAGGTTCACCCATGGTAGAAGCGTTGGGCAAGCCCCTGACGGTGCTCGTGATCGAGGATGACCCTCTGGATTTCGAGATCCTGGAGCACAGCTTGAGCGCCGTCGGCTTCCGCCTGGATTGCCGCCGGGTCGATACCGAGGCCGAGTTCGTGGCGCAGTTGAAGCCGGATATCGATGTGGTCCTTTCCGATTACACGCTGCCCGGATGGGACGCGGTGCGCGCGCTCGAACTGTTCCGCGCCAGCCGCCTTGACATTCCTTTTATTGTTGTCAGTGGAACCATCAGCGACGAAAAGGCTGTCGAGTGCATCAAACTGGGCGCGGCCGATTATCTGCTGAAGGACCGGCTGGGCCGCCTGGGCCCGGCCATCGCGCGCGCCATCGAAGACCTGGCGGAGAGGCGCCTGGTGGAGAGCCTTTCGATCCGCTTGCTGAAAGCGCAGGAGGAAGAGCGTAAGAAAATTGCGCGCGAGCTCCACGATAACATCGGCCAGGGCATTGCGGTGCTGCTCCTGGAACTCCACGGCCTTGAGGCCAAACTGGCGCCGGAGGATTCCACGCGTCCGCTGATTCAGGGAATTGTGCGGTTGGTACAAGACCATGAGGCTGTCGTGCGCGACATGGGGCTCTTGCTGCGCCCCTCCATGCTCGACGATCTGGGCCTGATCCCAGCCCTGAAATGGCAGGCCCGTGAAGTGTCCCGCCGCACCGGCATGAAGGTGACGGTTGACGTCGCGGACGAACTGAACCCGCTTTCGGACGACTATCGCACCTGCATCTTTCGCGTGGTCCAGGAAACACTGCAAAACGCCGCCCGTCACGGCAAGGCCGCCAATGCGCAGGTCACCTTGCGGCAGAACCCTTCTTACGTCAGCGTGGAAATTCACGACGACGGCTGCGGGTTCGATACGCGCTACACCAAAGGTATGGGCATGCTGGGGATGGAGGAACGGGCGCGCCACCTGGGCGGGATATGCAACTTCGATTCCGTGCCCGGCCGCGGCGCCCGAATCTCCATGCTGTTGCCGCACGCCTCGGCGCTCACCAGGAGTCTGCCAGGCCAGCCTGTTTCCGCCCCTGCCGGGTCGGTCACTAAGTTTCGTCCCAAATCTTCCCCACTGCCTCACCGCCTGACAGCCTAGTAGGATAGGCCTCCTGGCCTGTCTATCTTCCTGTAGGGTAGGCCTCCTGGCCTGCCGTTTTATCATAGGGTCGATGACGTTCTATCGTCTCGTTGGCATAATTCTGTTTGCCGCGCCCGCCGGTGCGCAGAGCGGCGCCGTAGTCACCCCGAGTCTGTTGAATGGCCTGCAGTGGCGCGGCATCGGTCCGGCGGCCACCGGGGGACGCATTGCCGATCTGGCCGTTTCCCGCGTGCCGGGACAACCCGCGGAGATCTTCGTCGCCACCGCCGGCGGGGGCGTTTTCAAAAGCGTCAACGAGGGCGTCTCTTTTACGCCGGTGTTCGACCAGGCGGGCGGCATGATGTCCATCGGCGCCATCGCCGTGGCCCCATCCAATCCGGCGGTGGTGTGGGTGGGAACGGGAGAAGCCGACAACCGCCAAAGCTCTTCCTGGGGCGACGGCGTTTACAAATCGGCCAACGGCGGCCTCACCTGGCAAAAGATGGGGCTGGAAGAGACGCGCCACGTAGGCCGGATTCTCATTCACCCTACCGACCCCAACACGGTCTACGTCGCGGCCGAAGGTCATCTCTGGGGCTCCAACCCGGAGCGCGGTGTTTACAAGACCACCGACGGCGGCAGGAATTGGAAGAAGGTTCTCTATCGGGACGAACACACCGGCGCCATCGACCTGGCCATGGACCCGAAAAATTCCGACGTGGTCTTCGCCGCCATGTATCAGCATCAGCGCAAGGGGTGGGGCTACAACGGCGGCGGCGCGGGCAGCGGCATTTTTCGAACCGGCAACGGCGGGGCCTCCTGGACCGAGTTGAAGAACGGCCTGCCGGCGGGCGACAAAGGGCGCATCGGGTTGGCGATTTTTCCCGGCGATAATCGCATGGTCTACGCCATTGTGGAAGCCCCAGCCGCAGGCAGCCAGGGTACAGGCGGAGGCGTTTTCCGCAGCCTGGACCAGGGCGAAACCTGGGAACACATGTCCGGCTTGAATCCGCGCCCCAGTTACTATAGCCGGATTTATGTGGACCCGAAAGATTCCAAGCGCGTCTACCTCATGGGGTCGAACCGCGGCTTCTACGTCTCCGACGATGCGGGCCGCAGCTTCCGCGACGTGTTCAGCGGGCTCCACGGCGAGGATCACGTGCTGTGGGTGGACCCGGACAATCCCCAGCGCATGGTGATTGGCGGCGATGGCGGCGTCGCCATTTCTTATGACCGCGGTTTGAGCTGGCTCTTCCGCAGCAACCTGCCCATAGGCCAGTTCTACAATATCTCCGCCAACCATTCCGACCCGTTTCTGGTTTGCGGCGGGCTCCAGGACAACGGCAGTTGGTGTACCCCGTCGGCCACCGGAATGGGTTATGGCATCTCTTTCAAGGAAGCTTTCAACATCGGCGGCGGCGACGGCATGCAGGCCGTATTCGATGGCGACGATCGCACTCTCCTGGTCAGTTTGCAGAACGGCGTGACCAACCGTCTGGATCTGGAGAACATGGAGCGCCAGGCGATCGGCCCGGTGCAGTCGGCGGAACGGCCGCAGCCGGGCAAGCCGGGCTACCGCTGGTATTGGACCACGCCGCTGATCGTTTCCAGTTTCAACCCCAACACCATTTACACGGCCGCGAACGTGGTGTTCCGGTCCGACGACCGCGGCGTCAACTGGAAGCCCATCAGCCCCGATCTGACGGCTAATATCGACCGCGAAAAGCTGGAGATGATGGGCGCGCCCGTTCCTCCGCACGCGCTTTCGCGGAATGACGGGCAGCCGGATTTCAGCGCGCTGACCGCGATCGCCGAATCGCCGCTCAACCGGAATCTTCTCTATACGGGCAGCGATGACGGAGTCATTCAGATGACGCCCGACGGCGGCCGGCATTGGACCAATCTGACGGGGAACGTCCGCGGTCTGCCGCCCATGCTCAACATCAGCGGCCTGGCGGCGTCGAAATTCGCGGCCGGACGTGTCTACCTCACGGTGGACGGCCATTTCAACGACGATTACCATCCATACGTTTTTGTGAGCGAGGATTACGGGCAGACCTGGCGCGCCATCTCAGGCGGGCTGCCGCCGGCTTCCGTGCATCGCCTTCGCGAGCATCCCGCGAACCCCAACTTCCTGGTAGCCGGCCTGGAGATGGGGGCCTGGGCGACGTTCGACCGCGGCGCGCACTGGACCCCGCTCGGCGCTAACCTGCCGCCCGTGCCCGTGTATGATCTGGTCTTCCAGGAACCGGCCAACGCCCTGGTACTCGGCACCCATGGGCGGAGCATCTGGGTGCTGGACCACATCGAGCCGTTGGCTCAACTGACGGCCGAGATTGTCAATGGCGCGGGCTATCTGTTTCCGGTTCCGGAGGCGCACCATCGCAACATTTACGGAGGCCAGTTCTGGTTCGGCGCGGGCGAGTTCTTCGCGCCCAATCCTCCCTTCGGAGCGGTCCTGACCTGGTACCTGCCAAAGGCCGCGAAGGGCGAAGTTCAGATTGCCATTGCGGATGACGCCGGGAAAACCATTCGCACCCTTCGCGGCCCGGCGCAGGCTGGGCTGAACCGCACCTCATGGGATCTGCGCCAGGCGGGGCCGCTGCCGGATAGCAATCGGAGCGGCGCGGGCCCTATCGTCATGCCGGGCAAGTATTCCGTTGTCGTGACGCCTCCGGATGGCGCGCCGCTGACAACGGATCTGACGGTTGCGCCCGATCCGCATTTCCCCATTTCGGATACCGATCGCGCCGCGCGGCAAGCCGCCCTGATGAGCGCGTACGTGCTGCAGCAGCAGTTGGCGCCGGCCCGCGATGCCGCGCACGCGCTCACCAGTCAGACTTCCGCAATGCGGCAGTATCTCAACGCCGCGGGCGAGACCGGCAGGCCGGCGCTCGTAATGCTCGACCGCGTGGCGGCTGGAATCGGGCGCGCGCAGAGCCAGATGGAGCAGGCCATGAGCGGCGCCGGTACCGTGCAGAACGCCATCGATGGATACCCCGGGCTGCCCACGGGCTCGCAATTGCGCCAGTTGGATTGGGCGTGGGAGGACGCGGTGGCCGGTGTGTCTGCGTTGAATCAGGCCATCCAGCGGGAAATGCCCGCGGTCTATGCGTCGCTGGGCGGCACAGTCCGATGGCCGGAATTGAAGCCCGTGCCACCGCCGGTACGACCGTAGCCGCCCGTGCGCCCGTAGCGCCGGTGATCTTGTCACCGGTGTTTCTGCCTACACGTCGCACAGCGACACGGCCTGCGCAAGCCCCTCCATCGGGTCGCGCGTGGGAATGAATTCCTGGCCGACGTAGCCCTGATAGCCGATGTCGAGCAGGGCGCGCATCACGGCCGGGTAGTTGATTTCCTGGCGGTCGTCCAATTCCGCGCGTCCCGGAACGCCCGCCGCGTGAATGTGTCCGATCCAGTCGCGGTACTGGTGCAGCCGCCGGATCACATCCCCATTCATGATGGCCACGTGATAGACGTCGAACAGCAGTTTGGCGCAGGGCGATCCCACCTGCCGCACGATTTCGGCGCAGTAGTCGATATCGTCGCCCTGGTATCCGGGGTGGCCCTTCATCGGGTGCGACTGGTCCCGCGTGTTGAGTTGCTCCAGAACCATGGTCACGCGCCTGGGCTCGGCGTAGCGGGCCAGCTCCGTGAGGCCCTTCACCGTGTTGGCGGCGCCTTGCACTGGCGAAATCTCTCCGCTCCGCGGGTTGTCGGCATCGAGCCAGCGGTAGCCCGTGAAGGCGATCACGTTGGGGATGCCGCTATCGGCGGCGCGGTCGATTTCCACCTTGGTGCGCGCGATCACCTCTTCGCGATAGCGCGGATTGTTCAGGCCTTTGGCAAAGACCGGGCCGGGCATGCCGTTGTGCGCCAGGACGTTCTGCAGGCCGCGCTGGCGGACCGCGGCCCATAGGTCGGGTGGAACCAGTTCCACGGCGGGGCAGCCCAGGCCCACGGCGGCGTCGCAGATGCGGTCGCAGTCCCACTGCCAGTCCGTGGCGTTGAGGCACCAATAAGCCAGCGACTGTTGAATGCGGCCGTTCTTAACCATCTCAGAGTCTATCGCGGTTTATCCAAAGTGGCTTTGGCTTCCGCGGCCGGGATCTCGCGAACGTAAATGTTTCGAAAGCGGATTTCCGAACCGTGCGTCTGCAACTCGATGGCGCCTTTCAGGACCAGCGGAAGGGCGCGATCGAAGTAGTTGTCAAGCACCTGGCCGTCCACCGTCGGTTTGCCGTTGAACCAGATCCACACGCGTGAGCCGGCCATCTTGATCCGGAAGGTGTTCCACTGGCCCACGGGGTTGTCCGCCTTGACCAGGGGCCACTTGCCGGGATTATCGTCGTTGTCGTTCCACAGGGCGCCCGATCCTTTAGGCGCGCCGTTACTCACCTCGCGCGGATTGTCCACGTCCCAGATCTGCACCTGCGGATAGCTGCGGAGATAGATGCCCGAGTCGCCGTTGTGGTTGACCATCAGCCAATCGACGTAGAGCTCGAAGTCGCCGAAATCCTTGACGGTGGCAAGGTGGGGGCTCCTGCCGTCGGAGACGATCTCGCCCTTGGCTGCGTCGACCCTCCAGTGCAGGTCGCGTTCCGCGTTCCATTGGACTTGCTTGGCGGCCAGTTCCGCCCTGGGCAGCGAGGCCTCCGTGTGGGGGCTATAGTTCGGCTGGCGTCCGCGCCAACCGGAAAGATCCTTGCCATTGAACAGGGCGGTGAAACCCGCCGGGGCCCGGTTGAGCGGCCCTTCCTGGGCCAACGCCGAGGTCCATCCCAGCATTGCCAACATCCCTATTTCTAATAACGCAATTTGCCTCATGGAACCTTCCTGTCAACCCGATCGATCTGACTAGCGGTCTTGATCAAGAGCCGCAGCGCATGGTTTACGGAGTCCGAGTCACGAAATACCGCGGCCACATCGGGCTCAAGCAGAACCACATTCGTGCCCTCCATGTACTGCTTATAGTACTTGCCGCGAATACCCCCTCGTAGATCGTACTCAGGGCGCATATCGTCATCCAAAATCAGGTCATTTTCCGAACTCATACTGGCTCCTCTCTTGCGCTGCTGCCTCCCGCGCAGTAATGATTCTGACGCGACCCTCCCTCTCGGTGTGCGCCACAATGATCAAACGCTGGCGCTTCGATGAACCCGTCGTCAATAATCTCTCCTCATCATGCGAATGGTCCGGATCACCAATGGATCGCCAAAAACGGAAACAGCCTCCTCGAACGAAACTCCATGCCTGGCGAGGTTATGCCGAGCCTTCTCCGGATGCCATTCGAACTCCACAATAACAGGCTACAACAGCAACTGCATCCTTCTACTCTCGCTGAATTCGGCTGCCGGGCGGCCCGTTTGCTACAATCCTAATTCTAAGCGCTAACCGCGCGGCAGGTCGCGGAGGAGCATTATGAAAGGGTTTGCGCTGGTAGCGCTCGCATGCGGTCTGGCCATCGCCGCGGGGCTGGCCGCGGACAAGAAGAAGAAGAAAGAAGAAGAGACCCAGACGCTGCAGCTCCCCAGGGACCTGCCGGCCGCGGTGATGGGCGAGACGCGGCGCCTCACGTTTCACGTGACGCCGCTTTCGGCCAAGGGTCTGCTCTCGGCCCAGGTGCGCGAAGCGCTCAAAGCGCTCTTACGGGAAACCGGCGGCAACCAGGTTCTGAAGATCCGGGCCTTCGTGGCCGGTTCGGGCGACCTGCGAAGGGTGCGCGACCTGGTCAGCGAAGTATTCACCGACCGCAAGCAGGCGCTTCCGGTCCTCAGCCTCATTCGAGCCGGCGGGCTGCCGCTCGAGGGCGCCCAGGTGGTTCTCGAAGCCATCGCGGCGGGCAAGAAAGACGTCAGCCCCAATGGGCTGGTGTTTCTCTCGGCGCCATCCGAGGTTTCCGATAACCCGATGGATCCGGTTGCGCCCCTGGCGGCCAAATCGCTCGACAGCCTGCGCCAGGCCGTCAAGACGGCGGGCTCGGAACCGGCCGACGTGGTACGCGCTACATGTTTCCTGAGTTCGCTCGAGAACCTGGCGGACACGCGCAAACTGGTGGAGGCCGAATATCCGCGGGCCGCCCTGAATTTCGTGCAGACGCAGCGCTCCCCCAATCAGGCTGTGGCCGCCTGCGAGGCCGTGGCGCGCCTGCGCCGGAACACCGGGACGCCGCTCGAATTCATCAACACCGAGGGCACCGCACTGCAACCGGGCGAATCGCAGATCGCGCTGGTGGCCGCGAAGCAAGTGGTGCTGACCGGTACCCAGGTCTCGTTCGGTTACCAGGAGCAGGATTCGCGCCTGGCTTTCGGGCGTGTGCAGAAGGCGCTGGAACAGGCGGGCGCCGGGTACCGCGATGTGGCCTTCGCGCACTACTACCCGCTGTCGAACGGCATCGCCAACCAGGTGCGGAAGCTTCGGGCGGAGGTCTTCGACGGGGCGCATCCGCCGGCCGGGTCGATGCTGGTGTTTGAAGGGCTGCCTTCCATGGACGCGGGGTTCGCGATCGATGTGGTGGCGGTGAAGGAGTAGGTTGGCGTAGAATAGGACGAACGCCTCCATGCTCGCCCCACGCGTATTCCCGGTCCTGGTTTTTGGCGGCCTTCTCCTGTGCCTGCCTGCCATGCCCCAGCAAGCCGTGCACCAGCAAGCTTCGCCCCAGACGCAGCAGGAATCGGACCTGCCCCGGACCGTCATCCGGGTTCCGGTTAACGAAGTGATCATGCCCATCACCGTGACCGATGACAAGGGCAAGTTTGTCTCCAACCTGGTCGCCAAGGATTTCCGCGTCCTCGATGGCGGCAAGCCGCAGCGCATCACCTTTTTCAGTCACGACGAAAAGCAGCCCATCGTGGTGGGCTTCCTGATCGACCTGAGCAACAACACGCGCATTCACTGGAAGACTTATCAGGACGCGATTCTGGAACTGGTGTGGAACCTGCTGCCCGGCGACAAGCGGTACACGGGCTATCTGATCTCCTACGCCAATGACGCCGAGCTGCTGGTCAACACCACATGGGATTCGGACAAACTGGCGGACAAAGTTCGCAAGATGAAGCCCGGCGGCGGTGCGGCGCTGTATGACGCCATCTACATGGCCTGCACGCGGCGCGAGCTGGTGAAGGGCGAACCTTACGAGCCGCGGCGGGTCATCATCATTGTGGGTGACGGCCACGACAACGCCAGCAAGAAGGCGTACGGCGAAGTCCTCGAGCTGGCGCAGCGCAACCTGGTGACGATTTACGCCGTCAGCACCCAGGCTTTCGGTTTTTCGAACGAATCCTCGGATGTGCTGGATAACCTGACCAGGAAGACGGGCGGCCATGTGGAGTACCCGCTGAATTCGCTGTACAAGGGTGTTTCGGGCTATCTCTCGACCCCGTCGGACGATGGCAACTACGCGCTGACGGTGGGCACCGGCGGTTACGCCGCGGAAATCTCCAACGGCATCATCAAAGCCGTGGGCGGCATCGGCGGAGAGATCACCACGCAGTACATTCTGCGCTACACTCCGGATGTCGACCCGGAGGCCAAGCCGAAGCAGTTCCGCTCGATCAAGGTGGATATCCCGGGTTTGCCCAACGTGAGGATCAGCGCGCGCGACGGGTACTATCCGCTCGAGATGCCGGTGGCAGCGCCGGGGCCGGCGGTCAAGTAGGCCGTCAACTCACAAGTTCGAAACGTCCATCCCGCCGGAGATAGTATTTCCTTCCGCGCCAGAGAATCGTGTTGCCGAAGAAGCCGGCGATCCAGACCAGAAAACCAGCGATGTCCTGGATTGGGACCAGCCACCAGAGGCGAAGCGTGAGCGGGTCGTACAGGACGTGGCGGGCGGTGGCCCACGCGGCGGCGGCGCGCAGCAGGGCGGCAGCGGCGAGCGAGGGCCACCATTGGGG
>Ga0209847_1000712_pt1 | contig 12889 bp, 1 predicted proteins | sample OrgsoiDNA_201060_FD_185808 | JGI IMG/M metagenome (GOLD analysis project Ga0209847, IMG submission 185808) | Permafrost soil microbial communities from the Arctic, to analyse light accelerated degradation of dissolved organic matter (DOM) -... | ecosystem: Environmental > Terrestrial > Soil >... | reverse complement strand
TCTTCTTCCTCGACATCGCCCCGCGCGTCGGCGCCTGGGAAGGCGACGGCGGCGCCTCGTTCACCGTCGGCCAGCACGCCGAGTACGCCCGCTGCGCCCGCGACGCCGAACAGCTGTTCCACGAACTACGCGGCGTCTGGCAGCGCGAGCGGCTGACCGGCCAGGCGCTGTACGCCCACGCTGACAAGACGGCAAAGGCCATGGGCTGGGAGCTGAACTTCGACCTGCCGGGCCACCGCGTGTCCGACTTTCCGCATGCGACCATCCACACCGGCTCGCTGGCCGATTTCGAGCTCAGCCCGTCGGCCATGCGCTGGATATTGGAAATCCACCTGCGCGACCCGCAACAGCGCTACGGCGCCTTCTTTGAAGACATGCTGCTCGACGACGAATACTACAAATAAGATCAAACAGACCGACGCCAGCGCGCGCGCCGGCAAAAAGACGATCTGAAAGCACAAAAAAAATGGCGCCTTTTTAGGGGCGCCATTTTCAATCATTGGTCAGTTCAACCGCAACTGACGTCCTGCTTTATTAGCCAACAATGGTCAGGCCGGTATGCGCCGCATTGTAAGCCAAGCCCGTGAGTTCAATGTGAACATTGGTCCCTGTTACATCAATTACCATGTAGTGGTGGGAGTCAAGCGCATCGGTAGTCGAATCAGACACCGTGAAACCAGTTTCACCGGTAATAGCTGCGACATTCACGCTTGTGACGGTACCGGCGGTCGTCATGTTTATCGCACCGGATGCTCCGGCACCCATGACGAGGCTGATCGCCGAAGCGTTCGATACCGATCCCAGATCAAGGGTGCCGGTAACACCGGTAACAGTCATATTTGTCGAAGTGGTAGTTCCGCCAGTTTGATTCAAATAGTCTACTAACGAGCCCGACAGGCTGCTCATCGACAACGTCGCTCCACTCAAGTCAATTTTAAATGCACCAGGAGTAGTATCCAATAGCACATCCATCGCCTGCAACGATGCCAACGAACCGCTGTTGACCGAACCGGTCACAGCGACCGAGCCTGCAATCTTGAACGCGCCGGTATTGTTCAGGATGTGCGCGGCCGAATCGCTGACGATGATCTCGGCCGATTGGCTCGCGTTGTAGCTGGCGTTAACCGCAGCGGGACCGCCGATCGCCAGCACTCCCAGCGTGCCTTCACCGCTGGCATAGTCATTGTAGAACGTTTGCGCCACGGATGCCGATACCGTCGACACTGTCGATACATCGACAATTGGAGCATGTCCCGACGAAGTGGCGGCAGTGATGTTGTTGAACGCCAAATTCAAATTACTGACCGAGTCGGAAATGGTCAGTGCATTGATGCCGCCGTCTATCGCGTTGAGCGTACCTTCCGATTCCAACGTTTGCAGATTGGCTGCGCTGATGGTGTCGGCCGCAACGTTTGTCGCGATATGGATGGCAGTCGCCTCACCGACAGCGGTTGCATAAGTCGAGTTCAACAAGTGCGCCGCAGTGTCAAACAGCGTAACGGAAGTGACGCCGCCTTTGATAAAGCTCGAATTCGACTGCACGTTGGCGGCCGTATCGACAATGCTCAAGGCGGTGATGGTACCCGTCGTCTCCGACTCGAGGTTGACCAGGTTGGCAATGGTCTGCTGATCCGTCACCGTCACATTGGTATTACTGAGCACAAAGGCGTTGGCGTTTGCATGCAGATTGGCATACGTGTCGCTGATACTGGTGTAGGCCAGCGTGCCGCTGCCGATCACTTGCTTAATTGCTTGCAATTGATCCAGGTCTGCAGCGTTGGAACCATTGCCGGTCACCGTCACATTTTCCCCGGACACCACATAAGTGTGGGCGGCGGTACTAAATGTCGTACCGGTGGATGGATTGAAAAAGTTTGCCGCCGAGTCGCTGATGGTGTTGGAATAAGTCAACGTACCGGCGCCGATCGCGAACTGGATCGCCGTCAATTGCGCCAAATCGGCGATGTCAGTCACCGTCGCGTTCATGCCGTGAGCCAATACTACCGTAGCATTGGTGGTCAGCGTGCCGCCTGCGGAGGAGTAATCCGCCGCCGTATCGCTGACACCATTCGTCGCCGTCAACAAGCCGCCGACGATTTTCGCCTTGATTGCAGACAACTGCGCCAAGTTAGCGGCGGTGCCTGTTACCGTCGCGTTCATTCCCGAGGCCAATGCACCGCCGTCGGTGGTCAGCACACCATTGACCGAGGCGTAGTCTGCGGCCGTATCACTGATACCACCGGCTGCAGTCAGCGTGCCACTGCCAATCCCTGACTTAACTGCATACAATTGCGCGAGGTTGGCGGAATCCGAGATGGTGACATTCAGGGTCATCCCCGTCAGCTGGGTAAAGCCAGCGGCTGCGGTGCCATTGCTGGCGGCGAAATCCGCCGCAGTGTCCGACAACGTGGCACTTGCAAACTTACTACCATAGTCAGTGTTCAGCGTATCGGCGAGTGCCACCGATAGCGCAGGGCCGGTGGCAACCACCGAAGTGATATGAGTACTGTAACCCGTCGCCGCCTGGATGGTCGCCACGGCGGAGTCCAAATCCGCCTCCGCGCCGCTCAGCACCACCGTGTCGCTGCCTATGGCCAGCTTGCCGATGAGCGACGCCAAGGAGGCCTCGTTCGCCGCGCCTGATGTCAGGTTCAGTGTCAAAACAGCCCCACTGCCGCTCAGCGCCACACTGCTGATCGAGGAGATGTTCGTTTCCAGCGCTGCCTGAGCAGTTTGCACATTCGCCGCCGTGTCCGACACCGCCAACGCTCCCAGCGTAGAGCCGAAGTCGGTCACCAGCGTCGCCACATCGGCTGCGCCGACCGCACTGGCCGTCACCGTCACCCCTGCAAAACCGACCACCGCCGCCAGCCCGGTCAGGCCGGCAGTGTAGTCCGCTTCCAACGCGGCTGCCGTGCCTGCCAGCGCGATCGTCACGTCTGCGTTCGCTCCGATCAGGCCAAGCACGGTGTGCAATCCGGCGCCGTCGGTGCCGGTGACCGTGTACGACAGCGTCGCTGGGGCGACGTCGGTCAGCGTGATACCGCTGACGTGGCCGACATTGGTGATCAAGGCGCCAAGGTTCGTCCCGACGTTAGCCGCGCTGTCGGAAACCGCTACCGCTACAAGCTTAGAGCCGAAGTCGGTAACCAGTGTCGCCACGTCGGCTGCGCCGACCGCGCTGGCCGTCACCGTCACTCCGGCAAAACCGCTCAACGTCGCCAGCCCAGTCAGGCCGGCAGTGTAGTCCGCTTCCAACGCGGCCGCCGTGCCTGCCAGCGCGATCGTCACGTTTGCATTCGCTCCGATCAAGCCAAGCAAGGTGTGCAATCCGGCGCCGTCGGTGCCGCTGACCGTGTACGACAGTGTCGCTGGGGCGACGTCGGTCAGCGTGACACCGCTGATGTGGCCGACATCGGCGATCAAGGTTGCAAGGTTCGTCCCGACGTTAGACGCGCTGTCGGCAATCGCCAGCGCTCCCAACGTAGCACCGAAGTCGGTTACCAGCGTCGCCACGTCGGCAATGCCGACCGTGTTGGCAGTCACCGTCACCCCTGCAAAACCGACCACCGCCGCCAGCCCAGTCAGGCCGGCAGTGTAGTCCGCTTCCAAAGCGGCCGCCGTGCCTGACAGCGCGATCGTCACGTTTGCGTTCGTCCCGATCCGGCCAAGCAAGGTGTGCAATCCGGCGCCGTCGGAGCCGGTGACCGTGTACGACAGCGTCCCAGGGACGGCGTCGGTCAGCGTGACACTGCCGATGTGGGCGACATTGGTGATCAAGGCGCCAAGGTTCGTGCCGACGTGAGCCGCGCTGTCGGAAATCGCCAGCGTTCCCAGCGTAGAACCAAAGTCGGTCACCAGCGTCGCCACGTCGGCTGCGCCGACCGCACTGGCCGTCACCGTCACCCCTGCAAAACCGACCACCGCCGCCAGCCCGGTCAGGCCGGCAGTGTAGTCCGCTTCCAACGCGGCTGCCGTGCCTGACAGCGCGATCGTCACGTCTGCGTTCGCTCCGATCAGGCCAAGCAAGCTGTGCAATCCGGCGCCGTCGGTGCCGGTGACCGTGTACGACAGCGTCGCTGGGGCGACGTCGGTCAGCGTGATACCGCTGATGTGGCCGACATTGGTGATCAAGCTTCCAAGGTTCGTCGTGACGTTAGCCGCGCTGTCGGAAACCGCTACCGCTACAAGCTTAGAGCCGAAGTCGGCAACCAGCGTCGCCACGTCGGCTGCGCCGACCGCGCTGGCCGTCACCGTCACTCCTGCAAAACCGCTCAATGTCGCCAGCCCTGTCAGGCCGGCAGTGTAGTCCGCTTCCAACGCGGCCGCCGTGCCTGCCAGCGCGATCGTCACGTTTGCGTTCGCTCCGATCAAGCCAAGCAAGGTGTGCAATCCGGCGCCGTCGGTGCCGCTGACCGTGTACGACAGCGTCGCTGGGGCGACGTCGGTCAGCGTGACACCGCTGATGTGGCCGACATCGGCGATCAAGGTTGCAAGGTTCGTTCCGACGTTAGACGCGCTGTCGGCAATCGCCAGCGCTCCCAACGTAGCGCCGAAGTCGGTTACCAGCGTCGCTACGTCGGCAATGCCGACCACGCTGGCCGTCACCGTCACCCCTGCAAAACCGCTCAACGCCGCCAGCCCAGTCAGGCCGGCAGTGTAGTCCGCTTCCAACGCGGCCGCCGTGCCTGACAGCGCGATCGTCACGTTTGCGTTCGCGCCGATCAGGCCAAGCAAGTTGTGCAATCCGAGGCCGTCGGTGCCGCTGACGGTGTACGACAGCGTCCCCGGGACGGCGTCGGTCAGCGTGATACCGCTGATGTGGGCAATATTGGTGATCAAGGCGCCCAGGTTCGTGCCGACGTGAGCCGCGCTGTCGGAAATCGCCAGCGTTCCCAACGTAGCGCCGAAGTCGGCAACCAGCGTCGCCACGTCGGCTGCGCCGACCGCACTGGCCGTCACCGTCACCCCTGCAAAACCGACCACCGCCGCCAGCCCGGTCAGGCCGGCAGTGTAGTCCGCTTCCAACGCGGCCGCCGTGCCTGACAGCGCGATCGTCACGTCTGCGTTCGCTCCGATCAAGCTAAGCAAGGTGTGCAATCCGGCGCCGTCGGTGCCGGTGACCGTGTACGACAGCGTCGCTGGGGCGACGTCGGTCAGCGTGATACCGCTGATGTGGCTGACATTGGTGATCAAGGTGGCAAGGTTCGTCCCGACGTTAGCGGCGCTGTCGGAAATCGCTACCGCTGCTAGTGTCGAGCCGAAGTCGGCAACCAGTGTCGCCACGTCGGCAATACTGACCGCACTGGCCGTTACCGTCACCGCTGCAAAACCGCTCAAGGTCGCCAGCCCTGTCAGGCCGGCAGCGTAGTCCGCTTCCAACTCGGCTGCCGTGCCTGCCAGCGCGATCGTCACGTCTGCGTTCGCTACGATCAAGCCAAGCAAGGTGTGCAATCCGAGGCCGTCGGTGCCGGTGACCGTGTACGACAGCGTCCCCGGGACGGCATCGGTCAGCGTGATACTGCCGATGTGGCTGACATTGGTGATCAAGGTGGCAAGGTTCGTCGCGACATTAGTCGCGCTGTCGGAAATCGCTACCGCTGCCAGCGTCGAGCCGAAGTCGGTAACCAGCGTCGCCACGTCGGCAATGCTGACCGCGCTGGCCGTCACCGTCACTCCTGCAAAACCGCTCACCGCCGCCAGCCCTGTCAGGCCGGCACTGTAGTCCGCTTCCAACGAGGCTGCCGTGCCTGCCAGCGCGATCGTCACTTCTGCGTTCGCTCCGATCAAGCCAAGCACGGTGTGCAATCCGGCGCCGTCGGTGCCGCTGACCGTGTACGACAGCGTCCCAGGGACGGCATCGGTCAGCGTGATACTGCCGATGTGGGCGACATTGGTGATCAAGGCGCCAAGGTTCGTGCCGACGTGAGCCGCGCTGTCGGAAATCGCTACCGATGCCAGCGTCGAGCCGAAGTCGGTTACCAGCGTCGCCACGTCGGCTGCGCCGACCGCACTGGCCGTCACCGTCACCCCTGCAAAACCGACCACCGCCGCCAGCCCAGTCAGGCCGGCAGTGTAGTCCGCTTCCAACGCGGCTGCCGTGCCTGACAGCGCGATCGTCACGTTTGCGTTCGCTCCGATCAAGCCAAGCACGGTGTGCAATCCGGCGCCGTCGGAGCCGCTGACCGTGTACGACAGCGTCCCAGGGACGGCGTCGGTCAGCGTGATACCGCTGATGTGGGCGATATTGGTGATCAAGGCGCCCAGGTTCGTGCCGACGTGAGCCGCGCTGTCGGAAATCGCCAGCGTTCCCAACGTAGCGCCGAAGTCGGCAACCAGCGTCGCCACGTCGGCCGCGCCGACCGCACTGGCCGTCACCGTCACTCCTGCAAAACCGCTCAACGTCGCCAGCCCAGTCAGGCCGGCAGTGTAGTCCGCTTCCAACTCGGCTGCCGTGCCTGCCAGCGCGATCGTCACGTTTGCGTTCGCTACGATCAAGCCAAGCAAGGTGTGCAATCCGGCGCCGTCGGTGCCGGTGACCGTGTACGACAGCGTCGCAGGGACGGCGTCGGTCAGCGTGATACCGCTGATATGGCCGACATCGGCGATCAAGGTTGCAAGGTTCGTTCCGACATTAGACGCGCTGTCGGAAATCGCCACTGCTGCTAACTTAGAGCCGAAGTCGGTCACCAGAGTCGCCAGGTCGGCAATGCCGACCGCGCTGGCCGTCACCGTCACCCCAGCAAAACCGCTCAACGTCGCCAGCCCTGTCAGGCCGGCAGTGTAGTCCGCTTCCAACGCGGCCGCCGTGCCTGCCAGCGCGATCGTCACTTCTGCGTTCGCTCCGATCAAGCCAAGCAAGGTGTGCAATCCGGCGCCGTCGGTGCCGCTGACCGTGTACGACAGCGTCGCCGGGGCGACGTCGGTCAGCGTGATACCGTTGATGTGGCCGACATTGGTGATCAAGCTTCCAAGGTTCGTCGCGACGTTAGCCGCGCTGTCGGAAATCGCCAGCGCTGCCAGCGTAGAACCAAAGTCGGTCACCAGCGTCGCCACGTTGGCTGCGCCGACCGCACTGGCCGTCACCGTCACCCCTGCAAAACCGACCACCGCCGCCAGCCCAGTCAGGCCGGCCGTGTAGTCCGCTTCCAACGAGGCTGCCGTGCCTGACAGCGCGATCGTCACGTTTGCGTTCGCCCCGATCCGGCCAAGCAAGGTGTGCAATCCGGCGCCGTCGGAGCCGCTGACCGCGTACGACAGCGTCCCCGGGACCGCGTCGGTCAGCGTGACGCCGCTGATATGGCCGACATTGGTGATCAAGGCGCCAAGGTTCGTCCCGACGTGAGCCGCGCTGTCGGAAACCGCTACCGATGCCAGCGCAGAGCCGAAGTCGGTCACCAGCGTCGCCACGTCGGCTGCGCCGACTGCGCTGGCCGTTACCGTCACTCCTGCAAAACCGCTCAACGTCGCCAGCCCAGTCAGGCCGGCACTGTAGTCCGCTTCCAACGCGGCCGCCGTGCCTGACAGCGCGATCGTCACGTTTGCGTTCGCGCCGATCAAGCCAAGCAAGGTGTGCAATCCGGCGCCGTCGGTGCCGCTGACCGCGTACGACAGCGTTCCTGGGACGGCGTCGGTCAGCGTGACACCGCTGATGTGGCCGACATCGGCGATCAAGCTTGCAAGGTTAGTCCCGACGTTAGACGCGCTGTCGGAAATCGAGTAAGAAATCACGCCCGCAGTCTGCACCGCCGCCACGCCCGCCGCTGGCACTCCCGTTACTATCATGTTGTTGCCGGCCAAGACCATGGCGGCCACATAGGCCGTACCTGCGGTGAAATCGGCATAGGTCAAGGTGATCGGCGTCGCCGACGACGGCACCGCCACGGAGATGTGCGTATAGCTGTGAGCCGTAATATAACTGGCCAACGCGGTGTAGTCCGCCAGCGAATCGGATGCGGCAGTCACATTGATGATCGTGGTCAATCCAAGACCGGCCGCTTCCAGCGCCGTCACATACGCGACGTTGTTGACGAAGTCACCATAGCTGAGCGTGACCGCCGACGTCAGGGCTGGCACACTGACGCTGGAGCCGTGGCCATAGGTGCCCAGTGCGCTCAGGGCCGCGTTGTAGTCGGTCAGCGCGGTCGAGGTGGCGATCAGGGTGATCGGCGCGCCGGTCGCTTTCAGTTCCGTGACATAGGCGGTGTTGGCCGTGCTGGTGAAATCGTTGTACGTCAACGTCACCGCAGCAAGGTTGCCCAGCACCACGCTACCATTGCCGTAGCCGTGCAAGGCCAGCACGGCGGCGTTGTAGTCGGCCAAGGTATTGGAGGCCGCCGTGACGATGATGTTGTCGCCGGCCGCTTCCAGCGATTGGACGTACGCGGCATTGCTGGTGCTGACAAAGTTGGCGTAGGTCAGGTGCACCGTTTCTGCCGAGGACTGCGCCAGCGAGACGCTACCGTGCACATAGCCGTCCAGCGCGGCGACGGCGGCGGCGTAGTTGGCTTGCGTGGTCGTGATCACGATCGACACGCCGGCCGCTTCCAGCGCCGCCACGTAGCCGGGATTGGCGGTGAACGTGGTCGCGTAGTCAAGCGAGACCGGCAGCTGCCCAGTCGGCAACACCACCGAACCGGTAGAGGTATGGTTGACCAGCACTTGGGCGGCGGCATTGTAGCTGCCCAGGGTGTCGTCCAAAGCGATGACCTGGATCGATGTCGCCAGGCTCAATGCCGCGTCGGTGATACCGGCGAAGCCGGCGGTGGTATCGACAAGGCTGAGAACAGCGCCGTTGCCCGCCGTGGCGTGGAAGGTGGCCAGCGTATTGGCCATGGCCGCGTTGATGACGGCGCTGTCGCTGATGACGACGTGACTGCTCGTTCCTGCCAGTGCGGTGAGATAAGCGCTGTTGGCCGCGCTGGTGAAATCGTTGAACGTCAACGTGACCGCAGCGGTGCCGACCAGCGACACGCTGCCGTTGCCATAGCCGTGCAAGGCCAGCACGGCGGCGTTGTAGTCGGCCAGCGAATTGGAGGCGGCCTGGACGGTGATGATGTCGCCAGCTGCTTCGAGCGAATGGACGTACGCGGCATTGCTGGCGTTGACAAAGTTGGCATAGGTCAGGGTCACCGATTCTGCCGAGGTCAGCGAGACGCTGCCGTGCACATAGCCGTTCAGCGCGCTGACGGCGGCGGCGTAATCCGCTTGCGTGGCATTGATGACTATCGTCACGCCGGACGCTTCCAGCGCTTGCAAGTAGCCAGTGTTGAGGTCGGTATGATTGGGGCCACTGGCAAACACGGCCTCGTAGTTCAGCGAGAGAGCCGTCTGGCCAACCGGCAACACCACCGTGCCGGCATGGGTTTGCAGCGCGGTGACGGCGGCATTGTAGTCGCTCAGCGAGTCCGATGCCGCGTTGACCTGGATAGCCGTCGCCAGGTTCAATGCGTTATTGCCCAGCGCGTTGATGTTGGCAGTGGTGTCGACCAGCGCGATGGTAACGCCGTCCGCAGCCATGGCGCCCAGCGTGGCCAGCGTGGTGGCCGAGGCCGCGTTGATGACGGCGCTGTCGCTGATGGTGACGGTGTTGGCGGTGCCGGTGTTGAGGGCGGCAATCGCTGCGGCGCCGGCCGACGAGCTCAGATTGGCGACAGTGTCGCTGATGGTCAGGTGGCCGCCGGCGTTGAAGCCGATGATGTGGTGCAGCTGGGCCGCTTCGGCCACCGTCACCACGTTGTCGGCTGGCACGCTCGTGTCGATGCTGACCGTGGTGTACAGGTGCGAAGCGATCGATGGGTCGAGCAACTGGGCCGCCGAGGCACAGTTGATCGTCAGGCTGGCCAGATTCATGGTCGTATTGTGGAGACCGACCAGCGTCTCAAACTGCGTCGCCGTTGCATGACCGGCAACGAAGATGGTCGACGCGCCGCTGAGGACTCCGGCCTCTACGTTCGAATCCAGCACTGCGCTGGCCGTATCGGTGATCGAGTAGCCGCCGGTGTAGTGGCCGTCGACCGCCAGGGTCGCCTGGGCCACGGTCAAGGTGCCAGTGATGACGGCGTGCGTCAGATCAACGGTGAAGTTGGGGACGGTGACCGCTGTTTTGAGCAGGACCAGCGAGCTCAGGTTGGCGCCGGTCAGCGAGCCGGTCAGGGTCAGGCCCGTCACGCCCATGTTGATGATGCTGGTCTCGACAGCGTTGATGACGCCCGCGGCCAGCACATTGGCGGTGGTGTCTTGCACGGTCAGGGCGACGCCGTTGGCGGCGGTCGCATGGATCGTGCTGAGCTTGGTCAGCGTAGCGACGCTGACGGCGGCGCTGGTGTCGACCAGCACTACCGGGGCGGTCAGGTGAGCGAAGGCAAGTGCCTTGGTCATCGACGCGCTGGTCAGATTGGCCACCGTGTCGGCGATGGTCAAGGTGCCCGAGGAGGCGGTGAAGCCGGCCAGCGTTTCCAGTTTCAGCGCCTGGGCCACGGTCACCGTGTTGGCGCCGCTGCCTTGGTCGGACGCCAGCGTCACGGCGGTGGCGCCGGTCAGGACCGTCGCGTTGGCGGCGCTGAGCAGGTCGGCGGCGGTGGCCGACAAGCCGTAGTGCGCCAGTTTGTGGCCGACGGCCCAAGCCGCTTCGGCCATGCTCAGGCCGGACACCGAGGCTGTCACCGTGCTCAGGTTCAGTACCACACCATGCGCCAAAGTCAAGCCCTGCAGGCCGGCGATATCGCCTTCGCTCAGCGTGGTGACATTGATATGGGCCGCATTCAGCACGATGCTGGCACCGGCATGAATCAGGCAATAGGCGGTGTCCTGCAAGGTGTACGCGCCAGCAAAGTGGGCGTTGTTCAACATGGTGATCTGGGCCACAGTCACGACGCCGCTGATCGTCACACCGCTCAAGTTGAGACTGGCGGCATAGCTTGAATTGTTGCCCATGTCGGCAAGCAAGGTGGCCAGATCGGTCGCCGACAAAGTGCCGGTGATGGTGATCGTCGCGGGAATTGCCAGCGTGTTCAGGTAGGCGGCGTTGGCGTGCAGATTGGCCGCCGTATCACTGATCGTCAGGACCACCGAGCTGCCCAGTGTCGCGTGCTCATTCACCAGAACCTTGATGGCGGCTACCGTGACTTTGGCGCTGTCGGACACCTGGACCGCGACACCGCCGCCGAGGCCGGCTTTGGTGATCAGCGCCTGGGCGGCACTGGACGTCAGATTGGCGGCCGTGTCGGAGATGGTCAAGAAACCACCGGTATTAAAGCTCTTGATGGCTTCCAGCGTGTTCGCCTGCGCCACCGTGACCGTGTTCGCGCCGTTCAGGTCAGCCACCAGCGTCACCGACGTTTCCAGGGCCAGGGCCGAGGCGTTGCTGCTGTCGAGCAGCTGCGCCGCCGTCGCCGTCATGGTGGCGGTCACGGTGCGGGTCGCCGTTTTCAGCGCCGTCAGCGCGTGCAGCGAAGCGGCGACATTGACCAGGCTGTCTGTGATGACGATGGCCGTGGTGTTGGCATTGGTGAGGATGGAGCCGGTGACGGCGGCGGCGGCCACCAGATCGGCCACGTTGTCGTTCACGGTCACGTGCACGCCGGTCTTGACATACAAGGTGATGTTGGCCGGGGTGAAGTTGGCGACCGAGTCAACGATGGTGCTGGCGGTCACCGTGCCGGTCGTGTCGGCGCTATGGATCGCCGTCAGTTGGGCGATCGTGGCGGGGGTGGTCACCGTGACGGCCACGCCGGCTTTCACAAATGTGCTCAGCGGACCGACGCCGGTGCCGCCGAACAGGTTCGCGGCCGTGTCGGTGATGATGTTGGCCGTCAGCGTGCCCGTCGTGTTGGCGGCATGGATCGCCGTCAGTTGGGCGATCGTGGCGGCGGTGGTCATCGTGACCGCGACGCCGGGCTTCACAAATGTGCTGACCACGCCCGAACCGTTGACCAGGTTCGCGGTGGTGTCGCCGATGGTGGTGGGCGCCAGCGTGGCCGTGACAACCTTGGCCTGGATCGCAGTCAGTTGGGCGACCGTCGCGGTTGTGGTGATGGCGATGTTTTGATTGGCGAGCAAAGTCGCGCCTGCGACGGTCAGAGCCGCCAGGTTGGTCGCGGTGTCGGACACAGTCAGGCCATGCGGGCCGACGTCCGACAACAGCAAGGACACGGCAGATCCCGACGCCGCAGCGAGGGCCGTCTGGAGCGTCTGCACTTGCGCTACGGTGAGGGGGGCGCCAGTGACAGTCAGTGCGTAATGGGTGCTAATCTTGCCCAGGATTGCGGCATCGGCAAGCAATTGTACGGTGGTGATGGTGGCGCTCGGCGAGTCATCGCTCAACGCGATGGAGGCGATGTTGGCTTTTTTGGCCAGCAATCCAGGCAAGTTGGCGAAGACGTTTGCTTCGGTGTCGAAGACGCTCTGTCCGGTGAGGGTGGTAGTCAGCGCCTGCGCAACAGTAATAGTGGTCATTATTTTTCCTAAATTTATGTAGTGAATTTTTAGAGCGATTGAGCGTTTGGTAGCGACCAGCACACTCGGATACAGATGTCTTTGATTTGCCGTTAACGCCGAACTTCCGATACGGACACCTAAGAAGTCGTGTGACCACCCCCTATGGAATTAACTGAAAAACCATTTAAAATCAATGGATTAGCAGCAACGAAAGTATCTCGGAAGCTCCAAGAACGTGTACCCAAAAAAAAATGCCGACCTTGCGCTCTTAATCGAAAAATTTCATAAGTCATTGATTTTATGGCCCAAATAATCACCGCAATTGAGTTGATTCTCACCAATTATCACGGAATCTCGCGCAACACCATCCGGAACACGATGAAATTGATAATTCATGGATTGAATATAGTACCAATTATACAGAGGCTTTTGGGGCGGAATTGCCCCTGTG
>Ga0209847_1000711_pt1 | contig 12905 bp, 12 predicted proteins | sample OrgsoiDNA_201060_FD_185808 | JGI IMG/M metagenome (GOLD analysis project Ga0209847, IMG submission 185808) | Permafrost soil microbial communities from the Arctic, to analyse light accelerated degradation of dissolved organic matter (DOM) -... | ecosystem: Environmental > Terrestrial > Soil >... | reverse complement strand
GCCGAATGCCGATGGCGTTTACTATCCCAGCAATGCCGCCGGCCTGGTCTGGCTGATGTTGCAGCTTCGCGCGGACATCGTTCACCTGCACTTCGGAGGCGACCTGACGGCGCGTCTCCTGGGCCTCGCCTGGCTCACCTCCCTGCTGCCGGGGCGTAAGGTGGTGCTGACCTTTCATTCGGGCGGCTACCCGCGGTCGCCGGCCGGACAGACTGCCGCGCCGTGGACATTGCGCGGCTTGATTCTGCGTCGCCTCGATGGGTTGATCGCGGTCAACGCGGAAATCGCAGCGCTGTTCCGCAGGTTCGGCGTTCGTCCGGAGCGCATTCGCACGATTCTTCCGTTTGCCGTGAAACCTCCCGGCCAGGCGCTGCCGCTGCCGGAGCGGGCGCGGAGTTTCCTGGCGGCTCACAAGCCCGTCTTGCTGACGGTTGGACTGCTGGAACCGGAGTACGATCTGCCGCTTCAGATTGACGCGATGGAAGACATCCTGCGGCGCTTTCCCGGGGCGGGGCTCATGATTGCCGGAGCGGGCAGCATGGAAGAGCAACTGCGCAACCGGATCGCCGCCAAGCCGTATGCCGAACACGTGCTGCTCTACGGCGATATGCCTCACGCCGCGACTCTGCGCGTGATGTTGGAGTGCGAGGCTTTGCTGCGCACCACGCTCTTCGATGGCGACTCAGTCGCCGTGCGCGAGGCGCTCTGCATCGGGACCCCCGTGATTGCCTCCGATAACGGGATGCGCCCGGCCGGCGTGCGGTTGATTCCCGTCTCTAACCGGGAAGGGCTGCGGGAGGCGATCTTCGAAACTCTGGCCGATCGCGGTTCGCGGAAGAGCGTGTCCGGCGACGGCCAGGAGAATATCCGCGAGGTCGTGGAGTTTTATCGGACCTTGTTGGACCCGTCTACCACAACCGCAGCGGGACGTCGCCAGGCGTGAAGCCCAGCCCCATCCGGATGCTATAAGTCCACCGGTTGTAGTTGCTGAAGACTCCGCTGTCGTACCTGTTGAAATTCGCCGAGATCACTCCGTGAGTGTACCGGAACAGCAAGCGGCTGGCGTTGAGGCTGCCTTGATAACTGCCGTAGGTCCCCGTCACATTGCCGAGCGAGTTGGATTTGTTGTACCCGGCGGATGCATTGATGCTCCAGTGTTTGAACCCGGTATACCCATAACCCACTCCCGCGTTCGTACTGGAGGAAGTCAGGAATAAGCCGTTGCCGGGAGTTATGGCATGCCCGCCCGAGGCGTAAAAGACACCGTGCTGGACCGTGTACGCAAGCCGCCCAGCCAGGTTGGGGACATAGTCGACCCGGTACGCAACCTCGCTCGCGAAGGCCACTCCAATGATCGCGGCCACGGCTGGGTCCAGAGGCACATTCTGCTGGAACTTGGTCTCGGCTCTCATCGCCCCGCCATACCCGCTGAACTCGAAATTGCGCGACAGCCGCACCGCGTAGGTAACCACTAGCCCGTGCAGATCGGTGCTGCTTAAAATCCCGGTGAACGAATAGTGTGTATACGTGTAACCGGCGCCGATAGTGGAGCGGCGCGTCAGACGGTATTGCAAATCACCCCGCGCCCCGCCGCCGGTCACTCCGAAAAGAGCCGAGGAGCGCCGCCGCTGGAGGAAACCATCGGCGCCGAAATCGAGCGAAAGCCGCGCACTCTTTTGCACGGTGATATCGGCCTGCGTACTGAGGTAGATGGTCCGGTTATCGAAGAAATCGTTTCGGGGAATGAAGGCCGCCGCCGGGTCGAATGGCACAGCCTCGCTAAACCCCAGCGAACTGAAATTGTTGGAGAATATCCCCGCGCTCTCCCGCAAACTGAAGGTGGTGTGCCTGGAAAGGCGATCGGTCAAACTCAGCCCCAGGGTCTGATCGGTGCCATCGTAAAAGGAAATATTCGGATAGTGCCGGATGGAGGCGCGATAGTCCAGCCCGAGCCTGATGTGCTTCCACGAATGCGTGCCGCTTATCCCGCCGGCTACCTGCACGCCGAGCCCCTTGTCGTTTACCGGATTGCCTTGGCTATTCACCGACACGCCATTGAGGCCGGCATCATAGATACCCATTATGTCGAGAAAGGGACGAAAGTCGATCACCCCACCTTGCATGGGCGCGGGCGCTTCCCCTCGAAGAAGAATCGCGGGGCCGCCGTATTGCGCCAGTGCGGGCGCGGCCGCTGCCAGTAGTGCGAACGCTCGTGAGAGTTTCAAAATGTACTCCTCCGCACCCCCTCTTGCGACTCGCTGCAAGGGCGCAAATCAGAGTCTGACGCGAGTCTTTCAAGCCTGTCAAGTCACCTTGGTCTCTTTCCAAAAGTACCGGGCGGGAAGGAACAGAAACGAGACCGCGCACAAGGACGCGGCCATCAGGACCGCGAACGTACGCACCGGCGAGGTGATCCGTTTGAGCGGAGACCCGCCTGGCAGCCGCCAGTCGGCTGCCGCCAGGGTATAAAACAACGCTTGCGCCCCCAGGACGCAGCGGCCCCACGGAGCCGGCAGACCGAAACTGGCGGCAGCCGCCGCGATCAGCGCGTATGGCATAAGCAGGCGAGCCAGTTTGTGCGAAAAGAAATGCACCCACATGCGATTGGACGGACCCAGCAGCGCCGGATACTGGCCGACGATCTGGTAATTCCCGGCCAGCGTACGAACCTTGCGGCGAAATTCCGAGGAAAGCCGCGTGGGGTAATCGTAGGCCAGCGCGGATTCGTCCAGGATCACGCGGTATCCCCGAAAAAAGGCGCCCAAGGGAAGATACATATCGTCCACCAGCGTGCCCTGGGGCAAACGCGTGGCCAGACTGCGGCGCATCGCATATATGCATCCGGTGGCCCCCATCACCGAGTCCAGACTGCTCAACTGCTTGCGGATCCACTTCTCGTATTTCCAATACAGCCCCACGGACGCTTCCTCCATACCGGCGCCTTCCCGGATCACCAGTTCTCCGCTGGCCACCCCGACCTCCGGGTCGGCGAAACAGTCGACCAGGTTGCGCAGGCTCTCGCGGTCCAGCGTCTGACGCACATCCGTGAAGAAGAGGATCTCGCCCGAGGCGCGCTCGAGCCCGGCATTGAGGGCCGCGGCCTTGCCCTGGCGGGGCACTTGAATCAACTGAAGGTCGCATCTTTCGGCACAGCCGGCACGGGCTCTCCGCACGATGGAGCCGGTTGCGTCCGTGGAACCGTCCGACACCACCAGGATTTCCATGAGATTCGGCGGATAGTTCAAGGCCAGAATGGATTCGAGCTTGGCCCCGATCCAGCGCTCGCCGTTACGCACCGGGAGGATGACCGAGACCCGCGCCTGCCAATGGGCCTTCAGGACCGGACGGGGCCGCCACCGGGCCAGAAGGGCCAGAAGCAGCGGATATAGGGCGATGGTGTAAACGCAAAAGGCCGCGCTGCACAAAAAGACGGTCACACACACCAAGCGTATTGTCCCACGCGGCAGCCCGCTAGCGAATGGGATATTCGGAACGGTGGGCGTCCAGCCATGCGGGAACCTGCTCCGCGCGCGCTAACTCGCCGCTCAGAAATGCCAGAATCAGCTTCGATGTCAGCAATGCGCTGAAGGCCGCGTCATACTGCTGCGGTTGCGTTTGCCCGGCTGCCTTGATGAGGTACGGGACCGTGCGGGACGTGGGCTTGCCGTCGAGTGTGTCATGATGCCGGAAGGGATGGTCGGACGACAGAACGACGGTGGCGGTATCCCAGACTCCGGCCATTTCCATCGCGTGGCGCAGACTGCCGAGGGTCTTGTCCGCTAGTTCCAGCGCATCCAGATAGCCCTGCTGGGTCTGTTTGAGAATCCCGAAAATGGGCGTAGCGCCCAGATCGTCCTTGCCGGTAGCCGCGTTGTAGAAGTAGGGCGGATGAGGTATCGGCAAATGCAGCAGGATCAGACCGAGACTTCGATCGCACGCCACCTGGAGGGATTTTGCCAGCACGGCCTCATGAATCATCCGGTGGCGCTCGGTTGACAAAGACTGGCCGAAAGGTGAACGGTAAATGGTCTCGTACAGGCTGCGCGGCTGATTGATCAGGATTTCCGGAACCGTGTTCCCGTTGCTGTTGTGCTGCGTGCTGCCGGACCACCACCAGCAATCGGTCAGGTCGGAGTTCAGCACTCGGCAGTAAGGAATGGCCCACGCCACCACGGCGGTGTTGAACCCCAGCTCGCGCGCCTTTCCGAAGACGTTCGGTTGCCGGCTCCACCGAAGCCATTGCCCAGAACCCGGCGGACGAAGCATCATCTCCGAGGGTCCATAGGGATGAACATCCTGGACCGGCATTCCCGTGGTGAGCGACGGCATGGACCAGTCCGTGTTGGTGTTGGCCGTGATTGCTTCCGAGGCAAACAAAGAACCGTTGCGCAGCCGGTCGGTTTCCGGGAGATGAATTCCGGGAGAACGTTCTTTGAAAGCCAGACCGTCATCCCACTCATCGAAGATGACCCATACGACGCGCGGCGCGTTGGGCGGTTTGGCGGGAAGACGGGCGGCCAGCCGGCCATCGGCGGTGATGGAGGGATCGAAGGTGGCGATCCGGTAGCCAGCCTGCGCAAATGCAATCGCCACAAATGGCGACAGCAGGGTCAGAAGCCAATAGGCCGGCTTCAAGGCGCGCATTCCGCCAACCGCCAGGGCAATGACGATCGCAATGGCGATCAATACGCCGAAGGCCGGCGTCCGTTGCACCACAAATTGCCGAACAAGAGAATTCCCGGGGCGGCCAATCAGGGTGCGCAGCGAATTGACCAGGCTCACCAGAATCAGCAGGCCGAACAGCGGGGCCAGTTTGACCGCGAGACCATGACGCTGGCGCAACCCCGACATCAGCCCCGTTAATATCAGGGCCATCAGAATGATGTTGACGATCAAGGCGATGAAATGCGGCGGGCTGGGAGGATTCGTGAGCCAGTAATACTCATTGCGGTCCAGGGTCAACATTTCCGCCCAGCAGCGCAAGTAAACCAGGTTCGATAACGAGAGTGCAACCACCAAATCGGGCCAGCGCATGCGGCTAGAGATGTTTCCTCAAAAGCGAATGACGATGTCGAGAAATCTTCCCCGGCAGGACACAGGATACCCCAGGCAGCGCGTCGGGAAGCATCTTGCTTAATGAATCTTTCGGACATTGGGTTTTCAACACCATTTCCGATCCGGGAAGCACCCTATACCGCACGGACACCTACTGCGCCAGAATGCTCTCCACCGCTTCCACCACATCGCCGCAAGCGGAATCCGGCGCGCACTTCTGCCGCGCTCCATACCCGGTGAGCACCAGTATGGTCCGCGTGCCGGCCCGCCGCCCGCATTCGATATCGGCCGCTTTATCCCCGATGAAGTACGATTGCGCCAGATCGATTCCGTAGTCGGCGGCGGCTTCCAGTACCATTCCGGGCGCCGGCTTCCGCCGGGCGGATGGACTCCCGGGAGCGTCGGCGCAGTAATAGGTTGCGTCAATCGAGCCTGCCCCTGCCTGGCGCAGAAACTCCGCATGCACGGCGCGGTACTGGTCTTCAGTGATCAGGCCGCGCGCGATGCCGCTCTGGTTGGTGATGACGAAAGTGGCGAAGCCGGCCGCCTTCAACCGCCGCAGAGCTTCCGGGACGCCTGGGAAAACGCGCACCCGGGCGGGATCGCCACAATAGCGGACGTCCTCCATGAGGGTACCGTCGCGATCGAAAAAGACAGCCCGCATTTTCAGCCGAAGCTCGCTTCCAGTTCGGCCGGCGAAACGGTCGCCGTACCCAGTTTGCCCACCACGATGCCGCTGGCGCGGTTGGCCAGTTCGGCGGCTTCGTAGGGCGTGGCGCCGGCCAGCAAGCCCAGGGTGAATACGGCGATCGCGGTATCGCCGGCGCCCGACACGTCGAAGACCTCCTGGGCGCGCGTGGGTGTGTGGTACGGCGGCCCATCGCCATGGAACAACAGCATGCCGTGTTCGCCCAGCGTGACCAGCAGACTGGCGGTGTCCCAGGCGCCAAGCAGTTTGCGCCCGGCTTCGAGCAGCGCCCGATCGCCGGCGACAGGCACTACGGGCGCGGATAGCGCCATGCCCGCGGCGCTGAAGGCTTCCGTGCGGTTAGGCTTGATGGCGGTGGCGCCGCGCCAGGAGAGCGACGCGCGCGGGTGCGGGTCCACCGTGAGAACCTTGCCCTGGTCGCGCGCGCGGCCGCCGATGTAGCCGGCCAGGTCCTGGTTCAGGAATCCCTTGCCGTAATCGGCCACCACAATGCCGTCCACCTGGCCGATGCCGGCGGCCAGATACGTGTTGGCAAGTGCCATCTGGCGTGGCGTCAGCGGGCCGGGCCGCTCACGGTCCACACGCACCACCTGCTGGTTGCGCGCGATGATCCGGGTCTTGACAGTGGTGGCGCAACCCGCATCCTGCTGCACGCCGGTGGTGTCGATTCCGGAAGCCCGCAGCAGGCTGCACAACCGCTGGCCTTGCGAGTCGGTCCCCACCAGACCCATGAGGGATGTGTGCGCCGTGAACTCGCGCAGGTTGCGCGCCACGTTGGCGGCGCCGCCCGGATAGTACGATTCCCCAACCACCTCGACCACCGGCACCGGGGCTTCGGGCGAAATACGCGTCACCTTGCCCCAGATGAACTCATCCAGCATCAGGTCGCCGATCACCAGGACGCGCTGGCTGGAAAACCGGGCTATGAGGGCGGCGTAGCGTTGCCGGTCAGTTTGCATGGCGCGCCGCGGAACCACCCACCGTGGAACCACCCACCGTGGAGCCGCCCACCGCCTCGCGTTGCTGCCGGGAAGGCTCCGCCGGGACACGCTCGGCGCTCTGGCGCGCCACCACCAGGAGGGACAGGCCTGGCCACGGCATCAACACGTCGAGCCTCCGCCAAATCCATACCGACTTGTCGAAAATCTTCAGCACCAGCTTGCTGATGTTGCCGGCGCCGATCATTTTGCTGTAAGCCCACCAGGGCAGGGCCGCAACTTTGTTGAAGCTGCCGATGCTTTCCACGCGGAAGCCTTCGGACTCCACCAGTTGACGCATCGCACTGTCGCTGTAGCGCCGTTTATGCCCGAGGCTGCGGTCCAGGCTGCCATAGAGGCTGGGCGCGTTGGGAACCAGAATTACCATCACGCCGCCCGGTTTCAGCGTGCGGCGCAGCGAATGAAGCATGCGGGCGGGATTCTCCACGCGCTCCAGCACGTTCAGGCAGAGCACCGTGTCGAAGCAGTTTTCCAGGCCCGCCAGGTCTTCGGCAACTTCGGGATCGATGCGCTGCACCGCCACGTTCGGCGTGCGCAGAAAACGGTTGCGCAGGGCGTGAAGGTGAAGCGGGTCGGTTTCGGCGGCGATATACAGCATGCGCCGCTCCATCAGGCGGCCGGTAAGATTCCCGATTCCCGCGCCCACTTCGAGGACTTCATCGCCCACGTAGGGCCGCACCTTGCGCGCCAGCCAACTCAGATATTGCGGCGTCCCGGTGAGATTGTTGAGCACGTCGCGTCCATACGGCGCGGCATAGAGATCGTCGATCAGCCAGAACTTGAAGATCACGCCGAAGGCCTTTAGCCCATCCTGCCAGCCGATTTTCTTACCTTCTTCGTAAGTGCGGCCGTGATAGCTGATGGGGACTTCGTAAATGCGGAACTTGCGCTTGGCGCTCTTCATGACGATCTCCGGCTCAAAGCCGAAGCGGTCCGAACGGATGGGGATGCTTTTCAGCAGGTCGGTGCGAAAGACCTTGTAGCAGGTTTCCATGTCGGTGAGGTTGAGATTGCAGAACATATTGGAAACCAGCGTGAGGCCCTTGTTGAGCGTGGAGTGCCAGAAGGGAAGCACGCGCGACTGTTCGCCGGCCAGGTAGCGGGACCCGAAGACGGCATCGGCGTGGCCGTCCAGGAGCGGCCGGAGGAGCTTGGAGTACTCGCTGGGGTCGTATTCGAGATCGGCGTCCTGGATGAGCGAAAAATCGCCCGAGGCCTTTTCGATGGCCGTGCGAACCGCAGCGCCCTTGCCCCGATTTTGCGCGTGCCGGTAGAGCTGAATTTGCGGAAACGCAGCCGCCATGCGCTGCAGAATGGCGAACGTGCCATCGGTGGAACAATCGTCTACGATGACCAGTTCCCGCTCCATGTTTTCCGGAATCGGCGCCGTCAATACCAGCGAGATACACCTTTCCACAACGGTTCGTTCGTTGTAAACCGGCATCAGGATGGACAGCTTCATGAAACCAAACAGTCTAACAAATGACGAGATTTTAAGGTGGAGGGATGTCTCTCAGTCGATTCTCTTCCGCCCGTGAACCTGTCTCCGCGTTTTATCGGGGCTTCTGTGCAGCACGGGCGCCGGTAGCGGAGTCCATGCCCAATTGTCGCCCGCAAACAGAGTGGACGCATCCTGTCCGGCGATCGGGTCCACAAACGAGACCCGTATATTGCCGGCCTGCGGCTGAAACGTCAAGAGTGCGATGCGGGTATAAACGCCGCCGGACGCGCCGGCCTGGCCAAAACTGTGGATCGCGTGGCCATCATTGGCGACGCTGGTCATGCTGGTGGCGTTGTAGCCGAAGTGCCCGTTGAAAGTCCAGAAAATCTTAGGGCGCCACTGGATGAAATCCTCCCATTGTCCCAACCCGGTGGTGTGCGGGTCGGAACTGCCGCCCGCGCAAGTGGTCAGGTCGTGGCACCAGGCGCCGGCGCCGGGCACGGGGCTGGTCGCGCCGGCCACCAGCATGTGGGTGGCATACATGAATTGCCGGTCGGGTTCAGAGGCGTCCAGGATGTTTTGGGCCCATTCCGCGGGCTGGCCGGAACTCATATTCTGGAAAATATCCATCCCCAGAATCCCCAGCCGGACCATGCCGGCCTTCGCGGGCACGTCTACCTTGACGTACTGATTGTGGGGGTGGGAGCAATCGGGGTAGCAGGAGGTCCAGCGGTATGCATTTCCGAATTGTGCGTCAAAGGTAGTGTAGCCTTGGCTATAGCCATTGTCGTGATTTCCCGGTGGCCACACCGCGGGCAATCCCATGGCCATGATGATGTTGTAGCCGGCTACGAAGTCCAGCCACTCGTTGGCAACGGTTGGGTTGTTCACGTAGTCGCCAACCGCTACGATGGCCTTGCAGTTCCACGCGGGACAGTTGGTCGCGATCCATTTCGCAACAGCCACCCATTGCGACGGGCCATTAGGCGCGTGAACATCCGGCACTACTACGATAGTGAATTCATCGCTTCCGGATTCAGCGGCCAGCGCGGACGCCGATGCCAGCAGCACAAGGCCAAGACCAGTACGGACGTAAGAGTTCAAGACAACCCCCCAATCCTTATTCTAACCTGGGAATCATGAGGCGAACCTTCGGGTAGTGCCTGAAAGCTGCGTTGAAGAATATTTTCTGGAAACAGAGGTGCCCGCAGTGCAAAAAAACTTACACCGAAGTCCACAAGCAGCCCTTGGGCGGCATGACAACTCCCCCGGACAAGGCGCTGCTGGCGTTGCAACTTCTGTTCGAGGGGAACTCGATCCGCTCCACTCAGCGCATTGCCGGCATCGACCAGAACACCATCATGAAGCTGCTGGTGGTGGCAGGCGAGAAGTGCGAAAAGCTCATGGACGTCTGATCGTCAACGTTCCCGTTAAGGACGTTCAGTGTGATGAAATTTGCGCGTACGTTTACAAGAAAGAAGCTCACAAGTCGCCGATGGAAGCGCATGACGATTCGATGGGTGACGCCTATTGTTTCGTGGCAATCGAGAGAAACAGTAAATTGATTCTGAATTTCGCGCTGGGCCGTCGCACCCAGGCCACCACGGACGCATTCATCGAAGGGCTGCGGGCGGCGACCTCACCGCAACGGTTCCAGATCAGCACGGATGGATTTCAGCCGTACAAGTCCGCAATCACAACCACGCTCAGCGACCGTTGCGATTTCGCGCGGTTGATCAAGGTGTATGCCGAGAACCAGGACGGCGAACGCCGGTACAGCCCTGCGGAAGTCGTCGCAACGGAGAAGGCCCCTGTCATGGGCAATCCCGATCCCGATAGGATTTGCACGAGTCATGTGGAGCGCCAAAATCTTACGATCCGAATGCAGATGCGAAGGCTCACGCGGCTCACAAACGCCTTCTCAAAAAAATGGGAGAAACTGTGGGCCGCGTGCTGCCTCCACTTCGCCTACTACAACTTCTGCCGAATCCACAAGACGTTGAGGGTTACGCCCGCGATGGAAGCGGGGATCGTGGGCACGGTTTGGACGCTGGCTGATCTGATGGCGGCAGCATGATCGACTGCAAACCCCGAGCTTGCGCGTCCACCACCACGGACCAAAACCATGAGCTTGTGCTTTTTCGGGGCCGGGCTGTGCTATCCCTTTTTTGCGGACGTTAATTCGTTAGCACAGTTATTGAATGGAACAAGCCCAACCTCGGGGACAATGATCTTTCCCGCTTTGGCGCGCTTTGTAAAAAACGGCAACGTGACCCCAACCACCTTTCTGCTCTTTTTGTCTAAGCGCAGAATGTCGCCATTTTCGTTCTCAATGTAGACGTAGGACTTCTCTGGAACCTGCTCGAAAGTCACGTAGAGGACATCCGCCGTTTTGTCGTAGGACAGGGTCATTCTTCCTCTACCGTTTTTTATAGATGGTCTTTCCGAGCTGCGGTGTTCCATATTTGACGATGTCAACTGGGTAAGCCGTCACGATACTTCCAGAACCGGAACCCTTCTCATAAAACATATCGGCATAATTTACCAAAGCGCGAATACCCTCTGGCCTGGGTCCAATCCCCGCTGCCGATATGAAGGCGAGTGCAGTGTTGCTTTGGGTACTCAGGCGGATCTCGTGGGGGTTCTGAACGACCGACTTGATGAGCGCCTCGTAGTTCGCCATCGCTGGGTGTTCGATCAGAATGTGCTCGTTCCAGGTCGCTTGCCCTAAGATAACGTAATTACCGTAGAGGTCAGTGGTGTCCCATACGAGGTCTTTCGGCCTAGACTTTCTTGGCATCTTTTGCGGGCGCTAGAATAGACGCCTCCGTCGCTGTGGCCGCCTGCACTGCGTTTTGGACATTTGCCCCTAAGACATTCACCATCGCCAGAAAATGCCAAATCGGCATGACGACACTGCTGCGCAGTTCAATGGTGATCGCCCCTGCCACATCAGGGATAATTTCATTAAACAGCAGACGTGCCTCCAGGCCGTTTATCTGGAGTTGCATATTGTTGACATAAACAGGCTTAATACCATGAGGATTGATCGGAGCGGGAAGCTGCGTCGGCTTTGGGGATTTAGATTTCGCCATGGTGTGTAGCATTATGGTACCAAGATTTATGCCGCAGTTGATGGTTTAGCGGAATATAGTGGTATACCGTTGGTACTCAGGTATTTCACCGATGCTGGCGGGGAGCGATCTAATTTTTCTTCAACGCAGCTTTCAGGCACTACCAACCTTCGGCGTTCTCTTTTCGCTGGCCACGGCCTGCATGGCGCAACCGGCGCCGCTGGCAGACCGCGTGCTTATCGTGGTGAACGATCGCATGCCCAAGGAGGGCGGCACCGGGAGCATCGGCGCCAGCATCTTCGTGGGGCAGTATTACGCGGCCAAACGGAATATCCCCATTGCGAATATCCTGCACCTGAAGGCGTCGCCGGCGGAGGCGGTCTCCATGGAGGAGTATAAGGCGGAGATCGAAAATCCCCTCCGCAAGTTCCTGGATGCCAATGGCGGCGCCATGCGGCGAAGAATTCTTTACATCGTTCCCGCATACGGCGTGCCGGTGCAGATTTTCCAGTCCTTGGCTGTGGACTCGGTGATCGCCATGATGTACGCCGGACATGAGGATACCAAACCGCCTCTTCGAAACCCCTACGCGGGGCCGGTGGGAAGCCGTCCGCCGCATTTCGACGCGTGGTCCGACGGCGTTGCGGCAGCCAACGGTTTCAAGATGTTCATCGTTTCGAGACTGGATGGTCCCAGCGCTTTGATCGCCAGGGGTCTGGTGGACAAAGCCATCGCGGCCGAGAGTTCGCTCACCATGAAGAGCGGCGTGGCATACTTTGACCGCCAGGGCACACGCCAGCCGAAGGAATGGCAGTATGCCATCGACGAGGAGATTCAGTCGGCGGCTGAACTCAGCCGGAGCCATGGCTTTGAGACCGTGGTGAATGTTCAGCGGGATGCGCTCTGCGGAACCAGTATCCCTCCGGCCACCCAATACTTCTACGATGCGGCCGCTCGAAATGTAGCGCTCGATGCGTTGGGAAGCACCGCCACCGTGAGTTTCACCTTTGCTCCGCTGGCGGAGGGCGATTTCAGCGTACAGTTCAAGAACCTTGGCACTCAGAACTTCGGCAACACGATTTCCCTGACGCTGGCCGGCGCCTCGGACAAGGAGTACATCCGCCTGGTCTATCCGTTGGCGCCTTTCAAGGGCTATGACGCCACCAGCTTCGCTCAACTGGAAAAGGTTGTGGGCGGCGCCGCCTCCGCCAAGGCCGCGCTGAAGGAGGAAAAGACCGCGGAAAAACAGATCAACGAGGTTTCCGAGGTGCGCATCGCCGTGCGCAGGAACCAGATCACGGCACTCCGCAACGGTGTGGCCTTTCTGTCCGCGGCGGATACCGCGGCGCTGCCTCTAAACATTGGAAGGGTCACGCTTACCGCCCAGTGCGTGAGTTCGCGGATCGCGGGCTTCGCGGTGGGCGACACCAGCGGCAAGCCGGTCTGGAGCGACACGTTCGCTACCGATAGCACGCCGAAGTATCGGTGGAACATGTCTCCGGCCGGAGGGTTGAACGCGTTATGGGTGTGGGGCTGGTATACGCCGGCATTCGATGCGTACCGGTTTGTGCCCGGTGCGGTGGGCGCGCAGTTGACGTCGTTTACCGCGATCGACATCCGCACTCCGC
>Ga0209847_1000707_pt1 | contig 12954 bp, 9 predicted proteins | sample OrgsoiDNA_201060_FD_185808 | JGI IMG/M metagenome (GOLD analysis project Ga0209847, IMG submission 185808) | Permafrost soil microbial communities from the Arctic, to analyse light accelerated degradation of dissolved organic matter (DOM) -... | ecosystem: Environmental > Terrestrial > Soil >... | reverse complement strand
CGTTGCTCACATCGACGCAGGGTAATCGCCCTCACGCCTGAGTTAACGTCCTGGTTTAGCGGTTTATCTATGGCCGGTTTTGAGGTGACCCTCTATGGCCGGATTTGGGTGACCCCCGAGGGCTCAGCGCACGGTTTGAGTTCGCATACCTGGAATATGGCAGCGTCCGCTAGAACGTCGGCTCGGTGTTTAGTAGCGGCGGCAACCGCGGTCTGAAGCGTGGCTGCGCGGCAGCAGAGCACTTCTCGGTATTGGGGCAGCGCGACACCTCCTGTGGCAGCTATGTCCGAGCTGAGTGCATTCAGTTGCGCCCGCAACTCGGCTTGAGTTGCCGGCAGTTGTTTGAGGTCCGCAAGGATGCGCGCAGCAGACGCAGGCAAAGTGGAAAATCGCCGTTCAAGGGTAATAGCTCGGCGTTGTAGAGCGGACACTTGACGCCTGAGCAGGAACACAAAGAGCCAGCACACCAAAAGCTTCGGATTCATACTGTCTCCGGAGTCAGGCTCAGGCCGTCAAGCATGTTGTGCATGGCCTCTTGAGAATGTCGGAGCGCTTTGAGTCCGTGACCCTCGACTCGGTAAAACCGCTTGGCCCTGCCGCCCCGCTCCTCTGTCGGTTCGCCCTGGACGGTTGAGACATATCCCTTAGCCAGCAGGCGGTCCAGGGTGATGTAAACCGCACCGACCGAGGTGTCGCGGCCCGTGCAGCGCTGAATTTCCTGCCGAATCGTCATGCCATACGCATCATCGCGCAAGCGAAGGGTTGCGAGCAGGACGATCTGCTCAAACTCGCCTAGGAAATCCCGTTTCGGCAACCCAGGTTTCTTCAACTTTGTAGAATTCATACTCTACATTATTGAGGAAATCGTCAAAGCATGTCAAGAGGGATTCGCCGACGGCGGCCGCTTCACCCCTCCGCCGGCTCCAGCCTGGCTGGTTCGGATTGGCACAGCCGGCCGAACTATGATGGAAGATCCGGCAATCTTCGCCGCCGTGCGATGCGTCACAGATCGAAAACGGACTTCGAGTGTAAGCTGGTTTGGTTCAAATCCATTTGCAGGAGGCCACAATGGCAGGTCCAGTAAAGGCAATTCCAGACGGGTATCACACGGCGACGCCGTATCTTGTAGTGCACGACGCGGCTAAGGCGATTGATTTCTATAAACGGGCTTTCGATGCCACGGAGCTGTTCAGGATGGAGGGGCCGCCCGGAAAAATCGGGCATGCTGAACTGCAGATCGGCGACTCGAAGATCATGCTCGCCGACGAGATGGGGGGCGGGGCCCGCTCGCCAAAATCGGTTGGGGGCGCCACCGGCGGCATCTTCTTGTACGTTAAAGATGTGGACTCGGCCTTCAATAAGGCCGTGTCCGCCGGCGCCAAGGTCGAAATGGCCTTAGCCGACCAATTTTGGGGCGACCGCTACGGAAAGCTGAGCGATCCCTTCGGCCATTCCTGGTCGCTGGCGACCCACAAAGAGGACGTTGCGCCGGAAGAGATGAAGAAACGCATGCAGGTCGCGATGGCTAAGATGTCGGAGAAGGCCAAGACGGCTATTTGACGACGTCAGTGGTGGCAGGTGGGGCAGGCGTCGTTAAGACCCGACCGCCTGCCTCGCCCGCTTTCGGGCGTTTGCGTTGAGCCTAAAAAAGCCCCGCACCAGTGAGGCGCAGGGCCATAAGGTTCTACTGCAATCTGTCTCGGAGGATGACAGACCGAGAAAAGCTTAACATCTACCAATCGTGAAATCAATCACGAATCCCCAAAAAATTCAAGTATTTACCGGAGTTCTTCCATCACCTGTTCCAAGGCCGCCTTGGGAGGCCTGATTCGGGACTCCGGCAGCGTAGCAACGGGCTCGTCGGTCAGGTTTAAGTGCTCCAGGAAAGTGGGCTTGGAAGTGTTCAGATATAGAACGCCTGTCAGCACTTCGCCCTTGCCTTCCGCCTCTTCCAGGAGTTCCAGAGAGGCCAGCCGGTTGGTAGGGTCGAAATCGCGGTGCAGTTTGCGGATGCGCAGGTGCGAGCCATCGTGCAACTCGACATCGGTCACTTCGCCCTCTGGAATTTCCACGGAAATCTCGTCGAAAAACGGCACGAAATCCAGGTCTTGAAGCATGGTTTCGTGGTCCTTCATGTAGCTATAGCTCTTGGTGGAGCCCTGATGGTCGTTAAAGGTCACGCACGGGGAAATGATGTCGATGACGGAAAGGCCTTTGTGGGCGATGGCCGTCTTGAAAATCGCCTGCATTTGCCTCTTGTCGCCGCTGAAGGAACGGGCCACGAACGTGGCGCCCCACCTGAGAGCCAGAGCGCAGCAGTCGAAAGGCGGCAGATCGTTGACAGTCCCGGTTTTCAGCGTGGAGCCGAGGTCTGCCGTGGCTGAGAACTGGCCCTTGGTCAAGCCATATACGCCGTTGTCTTCGATGACGTAGATCATCGGCATGTTGCGGCGCACCATATGCATGAATTGGCCGATGCCTATCGACGCGGTATCGCCATCGCCGCTGACACCCAAACCCAGAAGATTCCTGTTGGCCAGCAGTGCGCCGGTAGCAATGGCCGGCATACGCCCGTGGACCGCGTTGAAGCCGTGCGACATGCCCAGGAAGTAGGCCGGCGACTTGGACGAGCAGCCGATTCCGGAAAACTTGGCCACGGTCCAGGGTTCCACTCCCAGCTCATAGAAGCACTCCACGATTCGCTCGGAAATTGAGTTGTGTCCGCACCCGGCGCACAACGTGGTCTTGCTTCCCTTATAATTCAGAACCTCCAGCCCGATGCGGTTGACCTTCTTGGGCGGAGGAGCGCCAGGGGTCGTCGTGGTTAGTGTGCTCATTTGCCCTCCTGTTTGACGATTTCGTCGGTTACCGTGCGCGCGTCCAGCGGCAGGCCGCCGTAGTAACGCAAGCTGCGCAGTTTCGCGATCAGGGACACATCCAATTCCAGGCGCATCAGGCCCAGCAACTGCGCGTCGCGGTTCTGATCCACCACGTACACACGCTCGTGGCGCCCTATGAAGTCCAGCAATTGTTCGGTGAAGGGGTAGGCTCTGAGACGCAGGTAGCTGGCGTCGATATCGTACTCGCTCTTCAACTGGTCGCAGCTTTCGCGCACCGCGTAATCGGACGTGCCAATCGCCACGAAACCGATTTTGGCCTTTTCGGCGATGCGCACCACGGACTCGGGAACATGCTTGCGCATGGCTTCAAACTTGTGCGCCAGCCGATCCATGTTGTTGATGTAGTCGTCTTCGCGCTCGGTGTACTGGGCTTTTTCGTTGTGGCCGCTGCCGCGCGTGAAGTAAGAGGCCTTGGGGTGGTTGGTGCCGGGCAGCGTGCGGTAGCCCACGCCATCGCCATCCAAATCTTTGTAGCGGGCGAAGCCGCCCAGCTTTTCGAGATCCTCGGCGGTCAGCACCTTGCCGCGGTCGATCGGAGCTTCAGGGTATTCGAAGGCGTCGGACATCCAGTTGTTCATGCCCAGATCCAGATCGGTCATGACGAAGACCGGGGTCTGGAAGCGCTCCGCGAAATTGAAGGCTTCGACGGACATGGAGAAGCACTCTTCGGGCGAGGAGGGGAACATCATCGGATGCTTGGTATCGCCGTGCGACAGGAACGCGGCGCTCATCAGGTCGCCCTGCTGCGTGCGCGTCGGCAGGCCGGTGGAGGGGCCCACGCGTTCCACATCGAAAACCACCGTGGGGATGTCGGCGTAGTAGCCCAGGCCGATGAATTCCGACATCAGGGAGATGCCCGGTCCGGCCGTGGACGTCATGGAGCGGGCGCCCGCCCATCCGGCGCCGAGGGCCATGCCGATGGAGGCCAGTTCGTCTTCGGCCTGCACAATGGCATAGGTGGCTTTGCCGGTTTCCGGATCGTGGCGGAACCGCCGCATGTAGCCCATCAGGGTTTCCACCAGCGATGACGACGGCGTAATGGGATACCAGGTGACCACGGTTACGCCGGCGAACATGCAGCCCAGCGCGCAGGCGGCGTTGCCGTCGATGATGATCTTGCCGGCGGTCGCGTTCATGCGTTCCACGCGGAACGGGTCGGTCTTGGTGAACGTCCTGGCGGCATACTCAAAACCGGCCTGGCACGCGCCCCAGTTCAACTCCACGGCTTTGGCCTTCTTCTTGCCGAACTGTTTGGACAGCGCCTTGTGGACCTCGGGCATCTCGATGGAGAGCAACTGCGCCACAACGCCGTCGTAGATCATGTTGCGCACCAACTTGCGCAGCTTGGCTTCCGGGCAAACCGCCGCCACCAGCTTATCGAAGGGGACCGGATAAAAGTTCAGATCGCTGCGAAAGGCGTCGAGCTTCAACGGCTCGTCATAAACCACGGCAGCGCCGCTTTCCAGGTTCATCACATCTTCGCGCGCCGTTTCCGGGTTCATAGCCACCAGGAAGTCGATTTCCTTGCGGCGGCCGATGTACCCGTGTTTGCTGGCCCGGATGGTAAACCATGTAGGCAGCCCGGCTATGTTGGATGGGAACATGTTTTTCCCGGAAACGGGGATGCCCATTTGAAAAAGGGAGCGCATGAGGACGCTGTTGGCAGTCTGGCTGCCCGAGCCATTCACGGTGGCGATCTGGATGCTGAAATCGTTGGTGACGGCGTGGCTCGATTGACCCGGCTGCGTATCTGCCGGGGAAACCTCTAATGTTGACATCGATCGGGATTTCCTTTTATTGAGGAGAGTCTGACCCAGTTCACGTTCATTCCAATTATATGCAAAATGCGGGATGGGTGTGGCGAATGGGGGTAGCGGTCATGTGCTTAACCGCCCAACGCGGCCGAACACGAAGTTCGTATTACATTGACGTCGTGTTGAAGAAGATCACCATCACGGTGAGCGAGGAAGCGGCTCGCCGCGCGGCGCGCCTAACTAACCGATCACGCCCAATTGCGCTATTGGGATGCCCTGATACTCACTTCCGCGGAGACGCTCGGATGCCGGTGGTTGTTGACGGAGGATTTTCAGGAAGGCCGCAAGTATGGCAGCGTGGAAGTGGTAAACCCGTTCACCGCGGCGCCGAAAGCGTTCCTGGAAACGTGACGCCGTAGGCCAACGGCATGCCTTCCACCCTTACAACTCGTGCGGATCTTCCAGGTACGTGTAGCCGTGGAGGCCTTCTTCGTAGAAATGCAGCAGCGCCCCGCTCTCTTCGTAAGTGAGGCGGCCTTCCCGTAGGGCCATTTCCACGTCTCGGCGCAGTTTCGTGACCAGCGAATCGGACGAGAATTGCACGTAGTTCAGCACCTCGCGGACCGTGTCGCCCTTGATCACGGAATCGAGTATCACTTCGCCGGTTGGGCCCTGGCGCACGTGGACGGCGTTGGTGTCGCCGAACAGGTTGTGCAGGTCGCCCAGGATCTCCTGGTAGGCGCCCAGCAGGAACGCGCCCAGATAATAATGGTCGCCGTTGAACGGGTGCAATTGGAGCGTGCGCTTCACGTCGCGGCGGTCGATGAAGGCGTCTACCTTGCCGTCGGAATCGCAGGTGATGTCGCCCAGCACGGCGGGGCGCGAGGGCTCTTCCTCCAGCCGGTGAATCGGCATGATGGGGAAAAGCTGCTTGATGGCCCAACTGTCCGGCATGCTCTGGAACAGCGAGAAATTGCAGAAGTAGGTGTCCGACAGCATGGCGTCGATGCCTTCCAGTTCCTCCGGGAAGTAATCCAACTGGCGGGCCTGGCTCTGGATTCTTCGCAGAATTCCCCAGTACAGATTCTCGGCCACGCAGCGCTGCTCAAGCGACAGGTAACCCAGACTGAACAGGTTCAGCGCCTGGTCAAGCGCCTGCTGCGCGTCGTGGAAGCTCTCCAGCAGATTCTTGGCGCTGAGCCCGCGATTGGTTTCGGCCAGGTCGATGAGGGGCTGTTCGGCATCGGCCGGAATCTCGGGCGGCACTTCGCCTTCACCCATTCCGGCCACCCCGAGGACGTTGAACACCAGCACGCTGTGATACGCCGCAATGGCGCGTCCGCTCTCGGTGATGATGTTGGGGTGCGCCACCTCCACCTCGTCGCACACGTTCTGCACGTGGTAAATAATATCGTTGGCGTACTCCTGCAGCGTATAGTTGACGCTGGATTCGAAATCGGTCTGCGAGCCGTCGTAGTCGATGCCCAGGCCGCCGCCAACGTCCAGATACTTCAGTCCGGCGCCGGCGCGTGCCAGATCGACATACACGCGCACGGCTTCGTTCACCGCGCCTTTGATCTGGCGGATATTGGTGATCTGGCTGCCCAGGTGAAAGTGCAGCAGGTTGAGACAGTCGGCCATGCCGAGCGCCTTCAATTCCTGCAGGGCCCGCATGGCCTCCGTGGCGGAGAGGCCGAACTTGGAACGGTATCCGCCCGAGGACTTCCAACGGCCCGAACCGCGGCTGGCCAGCTTGACGCGCAGTCCGATGGACGGTCGCACGCCCACGCGTTGGCTGTACTTCAGAATGAGCTGCAGCTCAGTGTACTTCTCCACCACCGGGATGATCTGGCGGCCCACCTTCTGCGCCAGCATCGCCATTTCGATGTACTCGTCGTCTTTGAAACCATTGCAGACGATGGGGGTCTCGTTGTCGGCCATCGCCATAACGGCCATCAGCTCGGGTTTGGAACCGGCCTCCAGACCGAACCGGTACGGCTTGCCGAATTCCAGCACCTCTTCCACCACCTGGCGCTGTTGGTTCACCTTGATGGGATACACGCAGCAGTAGCCGCCGGTGTACTTGTGCTCCGCGATGGCGGTGGCGAAAGCCGAATGGATTTCTCCCAGCCGGTGCTTCAGGATATCGGCGAAGCGGATCAGGATCGGCAGGCCGATGCCGCGCAGCAGCAGCGTGTCGATCAGTTCCTTCAGATCGATGGAGCGGGCCGGGTCCTTTTCCGGATGCACGCGGACGTGCCCGTTGTCGCCCACCGAAAAGTAGCCCTTGCCCCAACTGGCGACATCATAGAGGTCGCTGGCCACTTGCGGGGTCCATCGCTCGGTTGGCTCCATCAGGAGGGAGCCCTTGCGGCCATTTCTTTCCAACGTGTTTGCCTCTCCTTTAAACTTTCAGTTTCCTTCGAATAGCCGAATGTAGCAAGAAAAAATTGTGGGGCGGCGTATTTTTGGATGGCGGGCCGTAACCGAATCGTAGCCGGGAAAGGTCAGAGGCTACCTTCCAGGAAACGTTCGAGATCCACCGGGGCATCCCAACCCGGATGCAGCCGGATTCGGTCGCGCAAGCTGCCGAACCGAACTTTGCGGCACTCCGATGGCGGCGGTGCGATCTGGGCCACCGGCTTGCCGTTGCGAGTGATGACGATAGGCTCACCCTGTTCGACAGCCCGAATCAGTTGAGGTAGCCGGTTTCTTGCTTCAGCAATGGTGACGTCCATAGCAAGTTTAATTGTAGCTGCCTTTCCAGGTCAAAAATGCCCGATCCAATCCAACCACCGCAAGCCACTCGCGTGAGCAACTGGTCCTCCGCATCGCAAGGCTTCATTCTGAGCCGCTACGGTAAAACGGTGCGAAAGAATCAAGGCCGCAGATTAACGCAGATGAACGCCGATAAAACCGTAGACTTCTTATCCGTGTTGTTCTGAAAACAATTAGCCGACGCCCTATTTTCAGCCACTTCCGACGTCACGTTTTCATCGCCTCTTGTGGGCCGCGTCCCCGCGGCCCATGACGGTTCATCCGCGGCCTATTCCGGCATTTCATCCCCTTCAAGGGGTGGTTCTCCGCCGCGCCGCCGCCCTAGTACCTTGACATTCTACCTACATAGGGTGTAATACTAGATCAGTATGGCTACCAAGAAGACCGATCTCATCCAGGGCACGCTCGATCTGCTGATTCTCAAAACCGTCGCGCACGCGCCGATCCACGGCTATGGAATCGCGCAACGAATCCTTTTGACCTCGAAAGAGATTTTGCAGGTGCAGCAGGGCTCTCTGTATCCGGCCTTGCACCGCTTGCAGCGTAAAGGGCTGCTCAAGAGCGAGTGGCAAGAGTCCGGCAGCGGCCCGATGGCGAAATACTACACGTTGACCGCCTCAGGGCGGAAGAGTTTGCAGGAAGAAGAAGCGCAGTGGCAGCGCTATGCGGGCGCGGTGGCGCTGGTGCTGGAATCGTAGCGAGGAGGACTTATGCGTTTCCCCTGGAATCGAATGGAGACCGATCTGCAGCGTGAGCTGGCCCATCACCTGCACCAGTTGACCGCGGAGTACGAGCGCCGCGGACACTCTCACGAGGAGGCGATGCGCATGGCGAAGCGTGAATTCGGCGGCAGCGAGCAGGTGAAAGAGAGGTGCCGGGACGAGCGGCGGTGGGCGTGGATGTCCGGTATCCGGCAGGATTTTACCTTCGCCCTTCGCCAGATGCGCCGTTCTCCCGGCTTTGCCCTAACCGCCGTCCTTACCCTGGCGCTGGGCATTGCCGCGAACGTCATCGTCTTCGGCGTGCTGCAGGCATTGGTCCTGCGGCCCCTCGATGTGCCTCATGCGGACCGGGTGATGACGCTCGCGCGCACCGATCAGACCTATCCGATTTTTGCCTGGCCGGAAGTGCGCGATGTCCGGGATGGAAATACGGTGTTTTCCGCGGTTGCCGCCTGGAGCGTAGAGAGTGTTGGCCTGGAGGCCAACGGCGTCACCCGGCCTGTGTGGGGATTCACAGTGAGCGGGCAATACTTCGAGGCCGTCTCCATCAAGCCGTTCCTCGGGCGTCTGCTGCAGCGCGCCGATGACGACCATCCCGGCGCCTCGGAGGCCGCAGTGCTTTCCTGGGCCGGCTGGAAGAGTTATTTTGGCGCGGATCCCGACATCGTGGGAAAGACGGTCCGCCTGAACAAGCATCCGTACACGATCGTCGGCGTTACTCCGGAAGGTTTCAACGGGACCGAAAAATTTGTTCTGCCTTCCCTTTTCGTTCCGATGGCGAATCAAGCATCGTTCGAAGGGGTCGACTGGCTTGAGTCGCGGCGCAATAAGAATGTCTGGTCGATCGTGCGCATCAAGGACGGCGTCGCCATGCCCCAGGTGCGGGCTGAATTGACCACGATTGCCGCCCGCACTGCCCGCCAGTATCCGAAAGATGAAGAAAAGCTAGGCTTCAAGCTGACCCGTCCCGGCCTGATGGGCGACTTTCTCGGTGCGCCGGCGCGCGGTTTTCTGGCTGGCGTGATGGGGCTGGCCGGTATTGTGCTGCTCGCCGCCTGCGCCAACCTCGGCAGCCTCTTCGCGGCGCGTACCGCGGACCGCACGCGCGAGATTGCCATCCGCATGGCCATCGGGTCCAGCCGCTGGCGCATCCTCCGCCAAGTCCTTGTCGAGGCGTTGGTGATTTCGATCCTCGGGGGCGCCTGCGCCTGCGGTTTAGCGTGGATCTCGCTCACCGGCCTGGCTAACTGGCATCCACCCACCGAATACCCTTTGCATTTCCTCGTAGTGGGGCCGCAGCCATCGTTGGTCCTGATGGCGTTGCTGATCTCGGTGCTGGCCGGCGTTTTGTTCGGGGTGATGCCCCTGCGTCAGATATTCAAGACCGATCCCAATGAGGCGATTAAGAGCGGCGGAATCCAATCTTCCGCGGGACGACGCTGGGCGCTTCGCGATCTCCTGCTGGCGGCGCAGATCGCGCTCTGCTGCGTCACCGTCACGGCTGCCTTTGTCTCGCTGCGCGGCTTGGGCAAAGCACTGACCATGGACCTGGGTTTCAAGCCGAAGCAAGCCGTGCTGGCGAAATTCGAGTTGAGCCAGGCCGGCTATTCGGGCGACGCCGCCGACCATTTCCAGCGCCAGTTGCTGGAAAGGGTGTCGCAGCTCCCGGGAGTGGCAGCGGCCGGCTATGCACATACCACGCCTCTCTCCCAGGATACTTCCGGCTTGGCTGTTTTCTCTCAACAGACTACCGATTTCAGGGCATCAAACAAAGCATTCAGTACTTACTACTTTGACGTGTCGCCCGGATACTTCGCCGCCGCTGGAACACCGCTGCTCGCGGGACGCGATGTAAGCTTTACCGACACTGCGAAGACGCCGGCCGTTGCCGTTGTGAATCGGGAGTTCGCCCGGCGCCTCTTCCACTCCGAGAACGCCGTCGGCCGCTATTTCAAGAACCGCTCCGGCCTCTCGATCCGGATCGTGGGCGTCGTGGCGGATGGAAAATACTTGTTGCTCAGTGAAGATCCGGAAGCGGCGGCGTTCCTCCCGATCTCGCAGGAGCCATGGACTAAAACATCGCTCATCGTCCGCATACGGCCGGATTCCCCCGACGCGGCCACGAACGATATGGCAGCCACCATCCGCAAAGTGGTCCGCGATCTTGACCCCTCCGTTCCTATCCGGGAATCGAGCGCCTGGAACAGCCAGCTTGGACTGACGTTTTTTCTATCGCAGGTGGCTACAGCCGCCCTCGGACTCTTTGGCGCTTTTGGACTCCTGCTCTCTGTCGCCGGCACGTTCGGCCTCGCCTCCTATACGGTCAGCAGGCGGATGCGCGAGCTGAGTATTCGTGTCGCGCTCGGCGCCCAGGCGAAGCAGATTCTCTCGGCAGCGCTCGGCCGTATGCTGATCCTGCTCGCGAGCGGCTCCGTGGTTGGCATTGTGCTGGGCGCCGCGGCTAGCCGGCTACTCTCAGCCATTGTCTACGACGCCTCCGCGCAGGATCCATTTGTGCTTGCCGCGGTTGCATTGACCATGGTGCTCACCGGATCGCTTTCGGTCGCCGGTCCCGTAAGACGCGCCCTGCACATCGATCCGGCAAACCTGCTCCGCGAACAATAATTCGCCCGCATGTTAGCATGGAATTTCCAACTGCCTTGATAAAAGCCGTCAAAGGAACCAGGGACTTACTGCCTCCATCCACCGAAGTCTGGAATCGGGTGGAGTCGGCTGCGCGCGCCGTTTTTCGGGCCTACAACTACCACGAGATCCGCACTCCCATCTTCGAGGAAACCCAGCTTTTCGCGCGCGGCGTCGGCGCCGACACCGATATCGTCACCAAGGAAATGTACACCTTCACGGACCGCGATGAGACCTCCCTCACGCTGCGTCCCGAGAACACCGCTCCGGTGATCCGCGCCTACATCGAACACCGCCTCGACCAGCGGCCCGGCGTGCAGAAACTCTACTACATCGGCCCCATGTTCCGCCGTGAGCGCCCGCAGAAAGGCCGCTACCGTCAGTTCTTCCAGATCGGCGCCGAAGCCATCGGTTCGGAATCTCCGGTGGTCGATGCCGAAGTCATCGAGATGGTGGTAGAGATCCTCAAGGCCGTCGGCCTCAGCGGTTTCAAGCTGCTGCTCAATTCCGTGGGCGACCACAACTGCCGCCCGCAATACATCGAAAAACTGCGGCAGTCGCTCGCTGGTGTCGCGCCAAACATGTGCGGCGATTGCCAGCGCCGCGCCGAAACCAATCCGCTGCGCGTGCTGGATTGCAAAGTGGAAGCCGACCAGCCCATCGTCGAAAAACTGCCCAGCATTATCGACTACCTCTGCGATGCCTGCCGCGCGCATTTCGAAACCGTGAAGGCGTACCTGGGCGACCGCGGCATCGAATACGAAGTGACACCGCGCATGGTGCGCGGCCTGGATTACTATATGCGCACCACGTTCGAAGTGGTCCACGGCTCGCTGGGTGCGCAAAACTCGGTATTGGGCGGCGGCCGGTACGATGGCCTCGCCGAATCGCTGGGCTCCAAGGTGCATTCGCCGGGCATCGGTTTCTCCATCGGCGAAGACCGTCTGGTTTCGATCGTGGAGGGCATGAGCGTGGAGGGCGCCGAGGCGCGGGCCTCGCTCGATGTTCTCGTCGCGCCGCTGGGCGAACCGGCCCTCAGGCACGCCGCCGTGATGGCGCGCGATTTGCGGTTGAGCGGCCATTCCGTGGAACTGGTGGAGGGCAAGCTGAAGCGCTCCATGGAACTGGCCAATAAATTCGGAGCGCGTTTTGCGCTGATTGTCGGCGACAACGAAATGGCCGCCGGCCGCTACGCGTTCAAAAACATGACCACGGGCGAGCAGGAAAACCTGACCCGCGATGAAATCGCATCCAGGCTCGCCGAAATCGCAGCCAGGCTTGGCTCGAACTCAAATTAATCGATATGGAAACCTCCGTTGTGCTGGATTTTCTGGGCGACCTTCGCCGCACCCATATGTGCGGCGAACTGCGCGCTTCCGACACGGGTAAGACCGTGGTTCTGATGGGCTGGTGCCACCGCCGCCGCGACCATGGCGCGGTCATCTTCATCGATCTCCGCGACCGCACCGGCCACAGCCAGGCCATCTTTCACGAAAACGTCGAGCCCGCCGTCCACAAACGCGCCGAAGAGGTTCGCGCCGAATACGTGATCGCCGTGGAGGGCACGGTTGCCAGGCGCACGGACGCCACCGTCAATCCCAATATGCCCACCGGCGAAGTGGAAGTGGTGGCGTCCAGAATCTGGATTCTGAATGAGTCGCGTACCCCGCCGTTCCCCATGGAAGAATCGGTGGATGTCAGCGAAGACGCGCGCCTGAAATACCGCTACGTGGACCTGCGCCGCCCGCAGATGCAGCGCAACGTGATTCTGCGCTCGAAGATTTCCTTCGCCGTGCGCGAATTCCTCTTTTCGCAAGGCTTCCTCGAAATCGAAACGCCTTTCCTGACGCGCTCCACCCCCGAAGGCGCGCGCGATTACCTGGTCCCCAGCCGCGTGCAGCCCGGCAGCTTCTACGCCCTGCCGCAATCGCCGCAGATTTTCAAGCAGCTTCTGATGATCGCCGGCTTCGAAAAATATTTCCAGATCGTGCGCTGCTTCCGCGACGAAGACCTGCGTGCCGACCGCCAGCCGGAGTTCACCCAGATCGATATCGAAATGTCGTTCCCGCAGCAGGAGCGGATTTACGAAGTGGTCGAACCCCTGGTACAGCGCATCTGCCAGGAGGCCGGCTACACCGTTCCCACGCCCTTCAAGCG
>Ga0209847_1000703_pt1 | contig 12981 bp, 10 predicted proteins | sample OrgsoiDNA_201060_FD_185808 | JGI IMG/M metagenome (GOLD analysis project Ga0209847, IMG submission 185808) | Permafrost soil microbial communities from the Arctic, to analyse light accelerated degradation of dissolved organic matter (DOM) -... | ecosystem: Environmental > Terrestrial > Soil >... | reverse complement strand
CAAGATGATGCGCGCGCAGCAAACGGTGCGCCAGACCGTGGAAAGTGCCGATCCACATGCCCCCCTGACTGGTACCGATAAGCTGGTCAATACGATGGCGCATTTCCGCCGCCGCTTTATTGGTAAACGTCACCGCCATAATGGAGTACGGCGAGCAATTCTCTACCGATAAAAGCCAGGCAATACGGTGAACCAGCACGCGAGTTTTGCCACTGCCCGCTCCTGCCAGCACCAACAGATTGCTGCGTGGCGCGGCCACGGCTTCACGTTGTTTTTCATTTAAGCTGTCGAGCAGGTCAGAAACGTCCATAGGCACCGTCGGGTCAGGAAGAGAAAAGCATCCAAAACGGACGCTTTTCTACTGTGAATTTATACAGAGAATGCGGGGATTATAGCAATGCTGTCAGCGATGCCAACTGCGAAATTTCAATGTGTGGCAATAGGCGGGCATCTTTCACCTGCATTAAGTTGCCTTCGCGCAGGTTTATCCAGCAAGCCTGCATCCCACAACTCACCGCACCGGCGACATCCGTCGTCAGGTCATCGCCCACGTGCAAAATTTGCTCAAGCGGCAAACCCAGCCTTTGCGCGGCGGTTTCATACATATCAATGTAAGGCTTTGCGCGCCCGTCCGGCCCGGCTCGCAGGGTAAACTGGAAGTATTGCGACAAACCGCAAACGTCAGGATCCGCATTACCGTTGGTCACGGCCACCAGCGGCCAGCGTTTTGCCAGCGCCGCCAGCGCGTCATGGTTTTCTTGCGGAACGGTGATCTGGCTGCGCCAATGGGCAAAATTTTCCATCGCCGCGTAAGAGCCTTCGGTGGCCTCGCTGTCATTCAGACCCGAGCGGATCATCGCCAGATGGACTGCCTGACGCCGCCACTCGGTGACGTCATGATAGATTTCCGCATTTTGCACCAACAGTTCAGCACGCATCTGGCGGATAAAATCGCCCGCGATGTTGGCCAGTGCAGGATGAAAATCCTGAATGAATTTTAAGGTTTCGACATCGGTGCGCCGGATAACCGGGTAGTTGTCGTACAAGGTGTCGTCTAAATCGAAGGTGATCGCTTCTATCCGGTTGAGCGGACGGTAAAACTTCATCAGGATTTTCCTCGTTTTGCCCGTGGATGCGCGGCATCGTACACCGACGCCAAATGTTGAAAGTCGAGGCTGGTGTAGATTTGAGTCGTGGATAAACTTGAGTGGCCTAAAAGCTCTTGAACACCCCGAAGATCACCACTGGATTCAAGCATATGCGTTGCAAAGGAATGCCGCAGTTTATGAGGATGAATATGGCTATTCACGCTCTGTTTAATGCCCCATTCGGCAAAACGTTTTTGTACATTGCGGGCAGAAATACGCTTACCCTGATTGGAGACGAACAGAGCGTCATCGTCAGGCGAGTAGTCCTGTCGGCGCTCTAACCATTTTTCCAGCCAGAAAATCGCGGTACGACCGATAGGCAACTTTCGCTCTTTACTGCCTTTGCCCGTCACCCGGACCTCGCCCGCCACCCTGTCCACATGGCGAACATTGATACCGATGAGCTCGGAAAGACGCAGCCCGGCGCCATACATTATTTCCAGCATGGCGCGATCACGCACGGCAAGCGGGTCATTGACGTCGATATCCAAAAGCTTATCGACCTCGTCAACATCAAGGTTTTTGGGTAAATGCTTATTCATGCGGGGGGTAGAGATCGCTTTCGCCGGGTTCATACCCAGCATTCCCTGACTTACCTGCCAATCGAGAAAACTTCGTAACGCTGACATGCGTAAAGCCAGACTCGTTTCCCCCAAACCGGCGCGCTTACTGCCCGCCAACAGCATGCGAACTTTCGCGGTATCGAGCTGCTGCCAGTCATTGACGCCTATTTTGGTCGCCATCAGGATCAGGGCGTCAAGCTGACGCTCATAACTGGACGACGTAAGCGGACTGAGCTGGCGCTCAACCCGCAGATAACGCAAAAATGCCTCGACTGCGGAACTCAGCGGCGAGTCAATTTGCTGGCTCATGCCCGTTCTATCCAACGTTCCAGTAAACCCGGCAGCATTTTCGCCAGTTGGTTAAGCATCACCGTTCCCATCCCCTGCTGATAGTGTTGCGGATCACGGCTGCTGAAAATGAGCATTCCCAACTCGCCTTTTTCCCCCATCAGCGATAGCGCCACCGAACCGACCGCTTTGGCCTGCGGCAACACCAGCAGCAATTCTGGCCCGTTAAGCGAACCGAGGAAATGGTGGGTGTCACCCAGACGCTGAATGCGCAGCGACTCAAAAGCGCTGCGGCTCAACGCCAAATGGGTGAAATCGGAGGGCGCGCCAATCCGCCAGCTTTCGCTGAACAAACGGACGTTAGCACCGGCCAGCCCCAGCCCACGCGCCCAACGTTGCAGACGATTAAGCATGTCCTGCAAACTGCTGGCAGCGGCGAGCGTGGCCTGTAAATCGATTAAGCGACCAAACAGCGCTTCGTTGACCGAAGCCTGTTCCATCAATAAGGTGATCTCTTCTTCCAGTTGAGCGATGTGATGACGCTGGCGGCCCAGTTGCCACTCCACCAGCGAAATGCTGCCTTTCACCGGATGCGGAACATGCATTTGCTCGACGCTGCGCGCATTGCGGATAAAGAAGTCCGGGTTTTGCAGCAAGTATTGCATCACGCTGTCATCGTCTAGTTCGATGGCGGCATCTAACTGGTCGTCAAGATTGTTCATAGATGAATAAATCCGTCGTATACGTGGGTGGCGGGGCCGGTCATGTAAAGCGGATGTCCCGGGCCTTTCCAGCGAATGTCGAGGCTGCCTCCCGGCAGTTCCACCTTAACTTCTTCGTCAAGTGTACCTTGTAAAATGCCAACGGCAACCGCCGCACAAGCACCGCTTCCGCAGGCTTGTGTCTCGCCCGCGCCGCGTTCATAGACGCGCAACTTCACCGTTTCACGATCAATGATCTGCATAAAACCGACGTTAACGCGTTCCGGGAAGCGTTCATGGCTCTCAAGCATTGGCCCTAGCACTTCAACGCTGGCGGTGGTCACGTCTTCGACCTGCAACACGCAGTGTGGGTTGCCCATCGACACCACGCCGCAAAATACCGTGTGTTCTTCCGCGCGCAAAATATAAGTCTTTTCTTGCTTAGGCGCGCGGAACGGCACCTGTTGCGGTTCGAAAATCGGTTCGCCCATATTGACCTGCACCAGTTCGTCCTCGGTGACGGTTAATACCATACGACCGGTTTGCGTACTGACGCGAATGTCACGTTTATTGGTTAAGCCTTTGATGCGCACAAAGCGGGCAAAACAGCGTGCGCCGTTGCCGCATTGTGCCACTTCACTGCCGTCTGCATTAAAAATGCGGTAATGAAAATCGAGCTCAGGATCGTAAGGCGGTTCAACCACCAGCAACTGGTCAAAACCAACGCCACGGTGACGGTCGGACAGGCGGCGGATCAACTCGGGAGAGAAATAAACATTTTGAGTGACGGCATCGACGACCATAAAGTCGTTGCCCAGGCCGTGCATTTTGGAGAACTGCATATTTTACTCCGCTTACCGCTGGTCAAATCCAGTCGCGATGATCCCTTAATTTCCAGTGACTTCTGACAAAAAACCTCCGCCAAAAGCACAATCTGCTCACTCAGTTAATTACGGGTTTTGTTCCCGAGCTTTTCTGGCGACACACCATTTTGTTGCGACGATCCGTCGCCTGTAGTGCCAGGCGTTTGCATGCCTTTACTTCCATCAGCCGGTGGGAAATAGAGCGGGCCTTTGAGTCCACAACCAGAGAGAGAAAAGAGTACCGTCGCGGCCAAAGACCAGCGTAAAACGTTTTTCATTTTATGAATGCCTGTAATTCATGCGACCAAGCTCTCTATAATCGCAGGTGGATCATGAAAAGCAATAGGAATGACGTTTTCACATCGCAGGTTTTGCTTGTTTGATGCCAGGAAAGACGGGAAAACTAGTGAAGCTGGAAGCGCTTAGACTCAGCGGCGTTATCGCCCAGCGTGGCACACAGATGGGTCAGCGGATTGTTGCGGAAAGGGATCACCTGCGTGCGATCGTCTAGCGAGACAATCTGGTAGAACTGCGGCAAGTTGAAGTTTATGAAGCTGGAGCCATAGGTAAAGCGGTCATGCGAGGATGAATAGAAACGACTGACGTCGCGCACCAGATCTTCTTTACTGCCTTCGCAGTGGTGATAAACCTCGACGCGGTTGGCTTCATCAAGAATATAGATGTTAAAGCCGACGTCATCTCGCCCTTCCTCGAAGAAGAACTGAATGATGCCTTCGCTGGCGTAACCATCAATAACGGCGGGCAAATGCGCCTGATCGGTTTGTACCTTGACCGACAGGCCATGCAGTTTGTTATTGGAGATAGCGCCGTAGAACTCGATGGCGTTTTCCAATTTCTGCACCGAGACGCTCAGACGCTCAAAGAACAGCCCCCAGGTTTGTCCCGCAACACGTACTGCTTTGAAACGGCCCGGTTCAAGGCGTTTGCTCGACAGCCGCAATTCGATGCATTCCGACACCAGTTGTTGAATACGCGTGCGAATAAGGCCGCGCAAATGCTGGCTGTAGCAGAACACTTCTACCGATTCCGGCGGTGCGGCGTCCTGATGCATTTTGCCGAGAATGGTTTTCAACGCTTCAAGCACCGCTTGTTCACCGCTGAAATGTAGCGTACGCACTTCGTTCCACGAGTTGCGATACAGCAAGTCGATACTGCCCACCAGGCATTGCTGCTGTTGACCGAAGCTGAATACATCTAGTTTGCGGAAGTCAAAATGCACCACCTGATTGCGGAAGGCCGCGGTCGGGTCATGCTCAAGATTGACGATGATCGCCAGATGGCGGATCTCGCACGGGCTGTACAACGCTTTTGGCGTCGGCGCTGCCAGTCGCAGCGGGAAGTGATGCGCGACATCGGCGACCAGTTCTCGCAATTTAGCGATATCGCACAGGTTACCGCTTTTAATGTGCAGCCGCGTGGTCGGCGTCAGCAGACCGTTGAAATAGGCCCACGCCACCAGTTTATTCAGGTAACGGTTATATTCCAGCGGTTGATGGCTGACGATAGATTCCATCGACGGGGATTGATTATACAGATACCAGCCGGTGCGGTTCGCGCGGCCAATCGGCACATGAATAAAGGTCAAATCGCTTTCTGACAGGTCAGGGGAAATCTGCGGGTTCACCAGCGTGACTTTGCCCGGCAGCGCTTCAAAGGCCGCGTACAATTTACGGGTCAGCACGCCGATATCCTGCGGGCTGGCGCTGACGCTTAAATTGTTGCGGCGGGCGAAACGAATCAGGTTGCGATAGCTTTGCATCATCGCATCCAACAGTTCGTTATGGGCTTCGCGCACGCGCTCGATCTTCCAATTGGCGCGATTGTCGAGAATCGCTAAACGCTCTTCACTCCAGCCCCACTCGCTGACCAGTTGGCTAAGGATTTCGCGACGCCAACCCACTGAGGCGCGCGAACGCGACAGTTTTTCGCACACTTTCAGGTAGAAACAGCGACGCACTAAATCAAGCCGCGTGGTGTCTTCGATTTGAGTCAGATAGCGCGTCACGCGATCGAGCATCATGCAGTAGGAGTCGAGCCCAAAGCAGACGATTTCACCCTGATGCAGACGCTGTTTGATGTCCATCGCCAACAGCTGGGTATTTGGGTATTCCCACGAATAGGCTTCTAACAACAGGGTTTTCAGCACCGCTTTGTAGGGCGAGTCGATACTTTTATACAGTTGCCACAGGCTGGCACCGAAATACTCTTCGGCGGACAGCGTGCTGAGGCCACCGAGATCCAGCCATTCGTTTGGCGTCAGCGCACCCTGTGCATACAGCGACAGAACGTACTCGTCGTAATGCCCCTCTTCTTCGCCCGGCACCATATTCCACAGAATACGTTTCCCGGCCAGACGCACGGCAGTACGGTAAAATTCATCCAGCAATAAAATATGCTGCGTTGAACCGCAGTCTTCACCGCCCAGACTGCCACTTTCATTGTGGCGGAAGCGGTTTTCGTCGATCAGGAAGAAACTCAATTCCACGCCCAGCGACGCGGCCCATTTTTCTAACAGGCTGCATTTTTGCTGTAAGCGATTGCGCTCTTCGTTGTCGAGCCAGGACTGGTGGCAAACCCAGATGTCTAAATCCGAGTTATGACTTTGACCAATGGACGAGGTGCTGCCCATGGAATAGACGCCCGTTATCGGTAATTCGCCTTTGGCCATTTCATTGAGGGTGCTGCCCCATTTATCTTCGAGGTCAGCGAGGTAGGTTTTTTGGCTATCATCAGGCGTGAAAATGCAGACGCCGTGAGGAACCTTACCGTCAAGGTATCCCGGCATCAAAGGATGATGGTGATGCAATAAAACTGGCAGTAGACTGTAGACCTGTTGGAAAGCCGGCCCCATGGCCGCTAAGGCGCGATCCACACGTAGTTGGTTGATCGCATCCAATCTCTGCTTCAATGTCTCGATATACAAGTACAAGACTTTTCGCCTGATTTTCCAGTGTCTCGAAATAACCCCGTTCCAAAACCGTCATTTGTCGTAAAAATCAAAATTAGTTGACGGATAAATGCTGGAAACGTGATCAATTTAACACCTTGCTGATTGACCGTAAAGGAAGTAACGCACCACAATTATTCTTCCGCTACTTTGCATTTTACTTCGTTAACACCAATGTAACAAACACCTTTTGTGCCCGTTTCCCTCCTTTAACACGCAGCCCCAATATCTTCCCAATTACCCTCATGTTGTCACCTAATAAAGGCGCGAAAGTGGACACGATTTTAGGGCTAAGGGGGCCACGCTGATCACGCTTATCGGATAACGGCGGTGGCTTCTTACGCTGACAGCTTTCCTCTGTCGGTGTTAGGATAGTCAGCGAAATAGCCAAACGGTAACAAGCATGTTAGACAAAATCATTCGAATTGCCACCCGACAAAGCCCGCTGGCCTTGTGGCAAGCACAGTATGTTCAAACCCAATTAATGCGCTGTCATCCCGGTTTGCAGGTCGAACTGGTCCCGATGGTGACGAAGGGCGATATCATTTTGGACACCCCGCTGGCGAAAGTGGGGGGTAAAGGCCTGTTCGTTAAAGAACTCGAACTGGCGATGCTCGACGGCCGCGCAGATATTGCCGTTCACTCGATGAAAGACGTTCCCGTCGATTTCCCAGAAGGCTTGGGTCTGGTCACGATTTGCGAACGCGAAGATCCTCGTGATGCCTTCGTGTCCAATCATTTTGCTAACCTTGCGGCTCTGCCGGAAGGGAGCGTGGTCGGCACCTCTAGCCTGCGCCGCCAATGCCAGCTGCGTGAACAGCGCCCTGATTTGGTGATCCGCGATTTGCGCGGCAACGTCGGTACGCGTCTGGCGAAACTCGATAATGGCGATTACGACGCCATTATTTTGGCGGTCGCGGGGCTGAAACGCCTGAATCTTGACGATCGTATTCGTGTCGCGCTGTCGCCGGAAGAGTGTCTTCCCGCCGTGGGGCAAGGTGCGGTCGGCATTGAATGTCGTCTCGACGATAGCGAAACGCGTGCATTACTCGCGCCTTTAGCGCATCGGGAAACCACCCTGCGTGTGCAGGCTGAACGCGCGATGAATATGCGTTTAGAAGGCGGGTGTCAGGTTCCCATCGGCAGCTATGCTGAATTGAACGGCGATGAAATTTGGTTACGCGCGCTGGTCGGTTCTCCCGACGGCAGCCAGATGGTTCGCGGTGAACGCCGTGGCAGTGCTGTAAATGCAGAAAGTATGGGCATCGATTTAGCCGAAGAACTGCTGGCTAACGGCGCACGTGAAATCCTTCAAGACGTTTATCAGGGGAATCCTCCGCGATGACTATTTTGGTAACCCGCCCCTCTCCGTCGGGAGAGCAGCTTGTCAGCAGACTGAGGACACTTGGCCGGGTTGCCTATCACTCCCCTTTGATTGAATTTGCACCGGGACGTGAACTCGCGACGCTGCCGAACCTGCTATCCTCATTAAACCCACATGATCTGGTGTTTGTGCTGTCCCAGCATGTGGTGAAGTACGCCGAGCATGCGCTCAATCAGGCAAAGCAACATTGGCCTGAAGCGGTGAATTATTACGCGATCGGCCGCACCACCGGCCTGCTGTTTCATCGGGTCAGTAGCCTTCCGGTGATTTACCCCCACGATGGCGAAACCAGTGAGGTGTTGTTGAACCTGCCGGATTTACAACATCTTGCGGGGAAGAAAGCGCTGATCCTGCGAGGGAATGGCGGCAGAGAATTGCTGGCTGAAACGCTGCGTCAACGCGGTGTTGAGGTCATCTATTGCGAATGTTATCAGCGCAGCCAGATTTACTATGACGGCAGTGAGCAAAGCTCAAGCTGGCAGCGAGCAGGTATCACGACACTGGTGGTCACCAGTGGAGAGATGTTACAACAGCTTTATACGTTAGTTCCTGAATACTACCGAAATTCTTGGCTACTGCGCTGTAGTCTGGTAGTGGTTAGTGAACGTCTGGCGACCCTTGCACGGCAATTTGGCTGGAGCAACATACGGGTCGCTGAAAACGCAGATAATGATGCGCTGATCCGCGCATTAAAATAACCTGACTAAGGGATGTGCCAAGATGACGGAACAAAAAAATCCTTCCGCACAGGATGATGTGATCACCCCTGCGGCTGAGAGCCCCCAACAGCCAGATGTTGATTCCCGTGACCAACAGCAAGATGAGCAAATCAACCAGCTGCGTAAAAGACAGCGGACCGCTCCTGTGCTCGGTGCCATCGCGATTGTGCTGGTCATCGCGCTGGGCGCGGGCCTTTATTATCACGGGCACCAGCAGACAATCAGGCAAACGGCAGCCGTTGATGAATTGCAGGATCAACTGATCGCCTTGCAAAAAAGTCAGCAACAGGACAAACAGCAAATTGCCACCCTGCTCGGTGAGCAGGATAAATTGCAGCAGGCCAGCGAACGTCAGCAAGCGTCGTTTAGCCGCCAGTTGAACGAATTACAGGATAAAGTTGCCAGCATTTCTGGTAGCGATGCTAAAACCTGGATGCTGGCTCAGGCAGATTTCCTGGTGAAACTTGCTGGACGTAAATTGTGGAGCGATCAGGATGTCACTACGGCAGCCGCGCTATTGAAAAGCGCCGACGCCAGCCTGGCCGACATGAACGACCCGAGCCTGATTGAAGTCCGCCGTGCGCTCAATGAAGATGTATCTACCCTATCCGCCGTCGCGCAGGTCGATTTCGACGGTATCATTCTAAAAGTGAACCAGTTGTCTAATCAGGTCGATAACCTTCGTCTGGCCGATAATGACAGCGATGAAGCGCCAATGGACGATGACGGCACCAGCTTGTCAGGCTCACTCGCCGAATGGCGCCAGAACTTGTCCAAAAGCTGGCACAACTTTATGTCGGATTTCATTACAGTCCGTCGCCGTGACAGCAGCGCGGAGCCTCTGCTGGCACCGAATCAGGATGTCTATCTGCGCGAGAATATCCGTTCACGTCTGCTGATTGCCGCTCAGGCGGTGCCGCGCCATCAGGATGAGATCTACAAACAATCCCTCGAGTCGGTATCGACCTGGGTACGCGCTTATTTCGATACCAGCGACCCGTCGACCAAGGCTTTCCTTGAAGAAGTCGATAATCTCAGTCAGCAGTCCATTTCAATGGATGTTCCCGATCAGCTGAAGAGTCAGCCAATGCTGGAAAAACTGATGCAATCCCGGGTGCGTAATCTGCTTCAGCAGCCCGCAGCCTCTGCTCAGGGGGAATAACGCATGTTAAAGATTTTTGTGTTATTCATTATCATCATTGCCGGAATTGTCGTCGGACCCATGCTCGCCGGGCATCAGGGCTATGTATTAATCCAGACGGACAACTATAACGTTGAAACCAGCGTCACCGGTCTGACCATTATGTTTGTGGTGTTGATGCTGGTGCTGTTTTTCATTGAGTGGATATTGCGCCGCGTTTTCCGTACAGGGGCACGCACCCGCGGCTGGTTTGCCGGCCGCAAAAGCTCCAAAGCGCGTAAACAGACTCAGGCCGCCATGCTGAAACTGGCAGAAGGCGACCATCGCCAGATGGAAAAGCTGTTAGCACGTAATGCTGACCATGCTGAACAACCGGTCGTCAATTATCTGCTGGCCGCCGAAGCCGCCCAGCAGCGTGGTGACAATATTCGCACCAACCAGTATCTGGAACGTGCGGCTGAAATTGCCGATACCGACCAGATGCCGGTGGATATCACCCGGGTGCGCATTCAGTTGGCGCAGGGAGAAATTCACGCCGCTCGCCATGGTGTGGACCGTCTGATTGGTCAGTCGCCACGTCATCCGGAGATCCTGCGTCTGGCCGAACAGGCTTATTTGCGTACCGGTGCTTACGGTTCATTGCTGGAGATCCTGCCTTCCATGTCCAAAGCGGGTATTCACGACGACGAAGAGCTGCGTGTGCTGCAAGAACAAGCCTACATCGGCATGATGAACCAGATGATGGCGGAAGAAGGCAGTGAGGGTCTGAAGCGCTGGTGGAAAGATCAGAACCGCAAAACCCGTCATGAAGTTGCCCTGCAGGTCGCGATGGCTGCACATCTGATTGAATGCAACGATCAGGATCTGGCGCAGGAAGTGATCCTCGACGGGTTAAAACGTCAGTACGATGAACGTCTGATCGCCATGATGCCGAAGCTGCGTTCTGGCAATCCTGAACAGCTGGAAAAGACCTTACGTCAGATCATCAAACAGAATGGTCCCACACCGCTGCTCAACAGCACACTAGGCCAATTGCTGATGAAGCATGGCGAGTGGTTGCAGGCCTCGGAAGCTTTCCGTGAAGCGCTGAAACAACGCCCTGATGCCTATGATTATGCCTGGCTGGCCGATGCCCTCGATAAGCTGCATAAACCCGCAGAAGCTGCTGAGATGCGTCATAAAGGGTTGATGCTGACTCTTAATAATTCACAGGAGCAGTAACTTCTCGCTCACTGTCTAAAAGCTCCTTCGGGAGCTTTTTTTATAGGCAAAAAAAACACTTGCCGGATGGCAAGTGTCGAAAACAATCAGGTCATGGACAACAGGGGCAGTGCCTCACTCAACGTTTTGCCTGCTGGTTGATAAATACCTGATGAGAGGTGTTTATCGGGCAGATAGGCAATAGGCACTATAAATTGGCTCTGCATCATTCCCAGTTTTATGAAGCCGGATGGCAAACATAGGAGGTGGAATGAGCATCTACATAACGGGTATTGCAGGACGCGTGCCATATTGCGGCTTCTTTGGCTCTCGAATTAAAAAAATAAATTAACCTATTGATTTTTATCACTTAATCACCCTCCTTATTGAGAGGGATAGCTGGCTCATCAAAAGCAGCACAAAACAAAAATCGACTTAACACCAATTAGTGTTGCCTGTCAGAGACAGCCTGTCCGATCTGAGAATAATGCTTTTATTTTCATGCAGCTGAATGTCACCGCACGACGACAACCAAAAGGCGAAATGTCGGTTCTGAGCAACAATAAGGGAATGGGAGGATATAGAGCAAATTGCAGACGAAAAAAAAACCTGCTTTTGAAAGCAAGTTTTCTTCGAATTGGTCGGCGAGAGAGGATTACGCGCATCTTCGATGCTTGCCCTGCGGGCCGTTGCTAAAGCAACGTGGTCTCGCTGCGCTCGGCTCAAACCTCCTTCGGAGGTTCTCATCCTCATAAACTACAGACGAAAAAAAACCTGCTTTTGAAAGCAGGTTTTCTTCGAATTGGTCGGCGAGAGAGGATTCGAACCTCCGACCCACTGGTCCCAAACCAGTTGCGCTACCAAGCTGCGCTACTCGCCGATGTCGTGCATCTTACTACTTATTGACGCTAACTGCATCATTTAAATGCTTTTTGTGTGTGGTGCGAAGGGAGGGACTCGAACCCTCACATCCAAAGGACACTAACACCTGAAGCTAGCGCGTCTACCAATTCCGCCACCATCGCATGTCACATTCACAAAATCATTTAAAAAATTTGGGGTGGCTAATGGGGCTCGAACCCACGACAACTGGAATCACAATCCAGGACTCTACCAACTGAGCTATAGCCACCATTTCAAACTCTTCTACATCGTGGACTGCTTAACTTCAAACATGACCACCGCAACTCTAGCGCAAATTAATGGTGCGCCCGACAGGATTCGAACCTGAGACCTCTGCCTCCGGAGGGCAGCGCTCTATCCAGCTGAGCTACGGGCGCTTAGCGCCGTTGCGGGAGGGGATACTACGGTTTTCATGCCACACTGTCTAGTGCTTTTTATTGGAAAAGTTTCGCTTGGCTGCTCTTTGTCCAATACGCGCTAAAAATAGGCATCTCACACTCCCCTCCCTATGACTTACGACGTTATTTTGTCTTTTCAGCCACCAGGGAAGCGCGCCTGTTCATCCCGAGGCCGAAGTATATCAGGCTGATCGCTGCGATGAAAATCCCGCCTACCAGCAAAGAAATCCGCGTATCGGGGTTAATTGCCATTCCCACCAGCACACAGGCGAGGAAAACCAGCGTCGCATAATTGGTGTAAGGAAACAAAATTGACTTGAATGGATGGTCTTTCAGTTTCCCGGCGTGGGCTTCACGAAAACGCAGCTGACTGATGAGCACTACGAACCACGGCACCATACCCGGCAGCACGGAGGCACTGTAGACATAAACAAATACCTGCTCCGGGTTCGGAATGAGGTAATTCAGGCACGAGCCAATTAGCAGTACCGCAATAGTGACGGCAATCCCGTACACCGGCACGCCGCTTTTCGACACTTTCCCGAGAACCGCCGGTACCTGGCGGTTCTTCGCCAACGCATAGAGCATACGCCCGCAGCTGTACATCCCGCTGTTACAGCCAGACAGCGCCGCCGTCAGCACCACAAAGTTGATGATGCCTGCCGCCGAGGCGATACCAATTTTCGCGAACGTCAGTACGAACGG
>Ga0209847_1000702_pt1 | contig 12987 bp, 23 predicted proteins | sample OrgsoiDNA_201060_FD_185808 | JGI IMG/M metagenome (GOLD analysis project Ga0209847, IMG submission 185808) | Permafrost soil microbial communities from the Arctic, to analyse light accelerated degradation of dissolved organic matter (DOM) -... | ecosystem: Environmental > Terrestrial > Soil >... | reverse complement strand
GTCATGTTCAAGCTGTTTTCCTCGTGTGTTGGCCGCTGGTCAGGTTGGTGAACCCGATGCGGCTGATGGTCCAGTCGAATCCGACGTTCGGCGGCAGCGCCACGTTGTCGCGAACCCAGGGAAAGAATCGGGGGACGAAGCCCGGCTTGTCCGAGAACGTCATGAACTCGCGGATGGCCGCCGCCCGCGACTCGACGAACAACTGCGGCACAGTGCCGATCTGCGCGCCCAGCGCGGCATTGAAGGCCTCGATCACCGCCTGCTCGTCGGCGCTGTAGGCGGTCTGGATCTCGTCCAGCCAACCGCCGCCGTTCAGCCAGGTGGCCGGGTGCGGAATGAACTGCGGATCGCTCCACTGCCCCGAGGTCATGGCCCGCTCGATGCCGGCGATGATCGCCGTCAGCAGCTGCTCGTCAGGGTTCAGTTTCGCGAAAGCCTTCTCGGCAGCGATGCGCGATTTCTTGCGGGGGTAGGCCGCGTAAAACCGCTCGAACCGTTCCGCGATTTCCTGCTTGACACCCGTCATGGCCCGGCGGTTCTTGCCTGCTGGTAGGTCGTCAATCGGATCGCGTTCCGATTTCGGAGCGCAAGACTTTTTCTTTTGGTGGTTTTCTTTTGGAAGGTTTTCTTTTGTGTGTCCCGAATCGGGACTATCGACCTGTCCCGATTCGGGACTACCCCTGTCCTGATTCGGGACTAGTCCCAATTCGGGACAGGTGTCCTTATTTGGGACAGGTGCAACGCCCCCGCCCTCGCCTTCCGATGGCCCAGCCTGTCCCGATTCGGGACTAGCCGGAAGCGCTTTCATCTGCTCGGCAGTGATCCATCTGCGGTGATCCTTCTGGATGCCGATTATCGAGCCGTAGCGGCCTGGGCGCTTGTTGATCACGTTGCGCAGTGCGAGCACGTTCAACGTCGATGTGACGTGCTGACGCGCGATCTTGCACATGTCGCCTATTTGAGACGCCGACATGTCATCCTCCTTTTTTCCGTAGCCGTAGGTTTTGCGAAAAATGGTAAAGATGATCGACTGCTCCCGATGTGAGAAGCCGAAGCCCAGCACGCGCTCCACGAGCTCGTTGGCCAGCATCGTAAAGCCATCCTCCAGTTGCGGCGTTGAGCTCATGCGGCAAGTTGCCCCTCGCGCTCGACGGCCGCGAGCTGGTCAAATTCGCCGGCACGCAGCAGCAGGTCGGCATAGTCGAAAACGGCAAACTCCGTGGCAAATTCAAACTTGCAGACTGCCGCCGCGCGCAACAGCGCATCGGACACCGTAACGTGCTGCCCGTCGATGTCGATGTAGTCGTGCAGCAGATCCTGATGCAGGAATATCCCGCCCAGCGCGCGCGTGCGCTGCATGGTTCCGTAAAACGTGCGGCGGTCGTCACCGAAGCCCTGCATCGCCGCGATGAACTTGTCACCCAGCGGGAACTCGGTCCAGCCCGGTGCGTCGTCCGGCGAGAACGGCCGCCAGTTCACACGGTTGAAGTCGGCCGACAATTCGGCGAACGCCACGGGTTCGACCGGACTGCACAGGTAATCTCGGACTTGTTCTGGTGCACTCATTTTTCCAACCTTCCATCCAGCCATGTGTAGGGTCGGGGCATGACCGGCGGGCTGGAATCGTCTGGTCGCGGCTGCGCAGCCGCTGCCCCGTTTGAAATCGGTGTTACTTGCCAGCTGCGTACAGATCGCCGTAGCGTTCCTGGCTTGCGTACAGCGCGCAGGCGCCGTTCTTGATGGCGGGCGCTGCCCACTGCTGTTCAGCGCCAGCATCGATTGCCAAGCGCCGCATGCAGGTGCTGCAGCTGGGTAAGTGATCGCCGCTGCACTTCGCGATGTCGGCTCGGCGTGGGCCACGCACCAATTGCACCACGGCCGGCGCCATCGCGCGCGGTGCCGGCGCATCAACACCAGCAATCTGTGCGAACGCTTGGGCGAGGAAGACGCTGACATGGACGAGGCCACCGGCGCCAGAGGAAAGGTCGATTACTTCGTTTGCTGGGATCGTCTGCATAATCACTTTCGATGTGCCGTGCTAATCGGGGCGCGGCGACCCGGGAATGGGCAGGGACTTACAACCGTGTTAAATTGATAATTTCAACTCAATCAAGATTTCGGAAGAAAAATCCCATGAAAAAGAGCACGTTGATAGCGACATTTCTAGTCAACCTTAAGAGCGGGATTACACTCGAGCAGGCAGAGCACGTTGTCCTCGAAACCTTCGTTGAAAAGCATCCCAACAAAAAATTCCAAGAGTGGAACAACGAGCTTCAAGACGCTTGGTGCGAAAACGTCATTCGCTCGAATCCCAGCCCGGGCAGAGTCGATGTCGGACAATTCATACTCAGCCTTTGGGACGAGCAGTAACGGAGTCAATCAGCTGTGCGCCGATGCCACCCGCCAGCGGATGATCGAACGTCTTGCCGTCGTGCCGCGCCATCCGCTCCAGGCCGATCGTGTCGATCATGTCGCGGATAAAGCTCAGCGTATCGAGCGCCGTGGCATGCGGGACGTTTAGAATTTGCATGGGCAGGCCGGTAGAGCTGTTCACCACGACAAGCTGCGCGCGCGCCGACGCTGGAACTGCAGATCGCGCTGCCGGTTCGTCCGCCGCGATGTCACCGGCTTCGAAAGTGGACGTGCGCGCAATCCCTGCGCCAAAGAGGCCGGCAGCTATGCCCTGTTCGCAGTTCAGCGCCTGCTCCAGATAGTCCAGCGCCTGGCCAGCGGAACCCTCGGAATCGAAGACCATGCGCGTTTGCGCAATGGCGTGATCAATCGAGGCGCGCGTGAGCACCTCACCGGCGTGGCCGGCGGCGTTTGTGGTGGTCATGGCGAGCACCTAGACCGACTCGATGAGCTTGCGGATATCAGCAGCACGGTAGAACGTCGCGCGGCCACCGCCGATGTGCACAGGCGCCGGGTAGCGGCCGGTCTTGATACCGGCATACCAGGTGGCCTTGCTGACTGGGACGATCGCCGGCACCGGAGGCGTCGCCTTCGGCTGGCCGATGATTTGATTCAGGCGGAGGAATCCGTGTTGGGGGATTTGGTTCATGTCAGATATCGTCCAGTTGAGGCCGGTAAAGGCAATGGACGTATCGTAGTCACACGAAAGCTAACGCGAAATCCCCGTACTGTGCACAGTTCCCTACATACTTCGCATAGTGGTAACTATACTACGCACAGTTACTAATTCAATCTTTTCCATTCTGGAATGTATTTCTTCAAGATAGTGTTGAAAGTGATAACTGTCTTACCATTTTCCTTTACATCAACCTTGTCAAGTACATCATTTGCAAAATCTGGCTGATTGCAATAGCGTGTAGGATCTTTTTGCCATTCATCCCAGCACTCTTTCGCAATTTCCTTCGCTTTTCTAGTCGGATCACTTGCCCACCGATTGGTCGCCATTTTCTTACCATCTTCACTTCTTCTTTTCTTGCTTAATATCGCAGTCAAATCGCTCTCTGCTCTTCCACCAGACACTAAACCATTAAGAACACCAAGAGCATAATTAGCTTTACTAGCATACATCCATGCTAACTTGCTATCGTTTTTCTCATTAAGTGATTTTATGACATAAACGCACGCATGTTTCAGGCCTTCTATTTGAGCCTTCAAAAATACCTTATCATCTTCACTTTTTATAATTGCACTTTTCCCTGGATAATAAACCTTACTACTGAAATCATCAAAAATATCCCCGTGTTTTCTAGCTATTTCTCGCATATCATCAATAAACTCGGTACGAAAATATCCCTCATCACCGCCGCCCCAATGCAGCCATATCTGTAGTAAATTCTCAAGAATCGTCTCCGCTTCCATAGCCGACGTCCACGTGCTCAATTGCATAGCGTCTGATGTGCTCATGAAATCCCTCTACCCATTCGTTTATGCGTCACAAAATAGAAAAATTAATAATTTAATGTGACTATACCTTAGGACACAAGCACGTCGGCGAATTCGTCTCGCCAGCGAGCCACTGCACGCCGTAATCACAGATCACTCGATCACCGCGACACCAAGCATTACAACCTAGTCAAAGGCGACTATCATCCCTTTACTTTTTCATGTTAAGCATCGTATCTGTCAATTCCATCCCAGCCTCATAATCGCCATTCTCCAATGTCTTAGCGAGGGCTTCAATAAGAAGAATTTGCTCCAACTTTGTGGGATTTCCGGTCTTAGCCAGCTCAGTCATCATGCCTAAATAACGCCCCACTAAAGATATTATTCTAGTTTGTATTTCAATAGTTTTGAGCGCTCGCTCTGGGCTATCCGAAAGAAAGCTGGAAGTTAGTCTTTCCGTAATTTCGGAATTCATGCTACGCCCCGACATTACAGCTGCAGCCTCGAGCCGCGCTTTGAGTTCTGGCTGCAAACGAAGACCAAAGGGGGCAATGTGTCCCGTGGGACGTCGTGTAGGTTTGGATGTATTCATAACTACACAGTGTAATCAAAAAGCGCTTGACTGTATAGCTCCACCATGTAACTATAGCTTCATTATGAAGTCAAAAAAAGGCAATTTCATGCGTAAAATCGTCCCATTCGGCCTGCGTATCCCCGAGGATCTAAAAGAGCAACTGGCGGAGCATGCTGCCCGAAATCGTCGCAGCCTGAATAGTGAATTACTGAAGCGCTTGGAGGATAGCCTGAAGGACGGCCATCCAAGTACCACGCCTGCGCTTTCTGGCGGTGCGGCATGAGCACGGCCGCGAATCAAATGAAGACGGTCGACCAGCTGCTCGAAGCCGCGTTCAACGTGCCGCGCGATCCGCGCAGCCCCGAATACAAGGCCGGCGCGCGGGCGACGCTCGACTTCCGTGTCAACGCTGTGCGGATCCCTCATCCCTACGCCTCCGGCAGCGCCGCTGATGACGCGTACCACGCGGGCATTCAGGAAGGTCACGTAATCTGGCGCAAGGCCGTCATGGCGGGTGCAGCATGAGCGCGCACATCAACACTGCGGCAGCGGATCAACTGATCGGTGCGGGACTTCTACATCAGAAATTCCTGCCGGTTGAACCGATGCTGGAATCGCCAATCGTGGCGTTTATGCGGCTGCGCCTCATGGCACGTAGTGCGCATGCTATCGAAGCGTCGTATCGTGGGTTGCTTCACCTGGCCCGGCGCGCCCGCGTCCGCCTCGAAGCAGGCCAGTTCAATGCACATCGCATTTCCCAGATCGATGAGCAAATCAAAGCAGTCGATGCGGAAATGAAGGTGGTTCGCGACCACATCCGGCATGTGGGCGCGACCCTGATAGACCTCGGGCCGGAAATCGATAAAGTGACGACGTTGGAAGAGCGCCTGGAGCTGCTGAACTGCAATCGCGCAGACCGTGACCTGATCGACGAGCCGAACATCAGCATGGTGTTACTAATGGCGGCCTACTGCGTGGAGGACAGCGCCCAGCACCGTAACGACGAATGGAACGACCGACCGCTGCACGAAGCGGTCAACGCCGAGGTGCACCGCGTGATGTTCAGCACACCCGAAGGTAAGGAAGCATCGAAAGGACTGTTCGATGAACTGTTCGCCTCCGGTGGCATGTTCGAGAAGATACCCCGCTACTACCGCCAGCCCGACGGCACGATGCTGCGCCAGGGACCGCCGCTGACGGTGCACGACGCAGACGGCTCACGCGTGGTGGAAAGGAAGCCATCATGAGCGCCCGCCAACCTCACGAGCTGCTGGCGCAGGCTTCCGCTGCGCCGCTGATTCCAACGTCGCAAGCATTCGTGGGCGGTATGTTCATGCAGACTACTAGCGCACGTGATCTGCATGCGTTCCTCAAAGTCGGCAAGGACTTCTCCAGCTGGATGAAGGCCCGGATCGAGCAGTTTGATTTTGTGGAAAATTCAGACTTCGTTGTGATCGATGTCGCTCCCCAAAACGGGGGAGCGGGAAATCGCGGCGCTCGCGTCGAATACGCGCTGACTCTGGACATGGCAAAAGAACTGTCGATGGTCGAACGCAACGCACAGGGCAAGCGCGGCAGTATTTCATCGAGTGCGAACGCCGCGCGCTGGCGTCACCGGCCCGGCCGGCAGAGCTGTCACGCATGGACCTGATCGAACTGGCCATGGCCGCCGAGCGCGAGCGCATCGCCGCCGAGGGCAAGGTGCAGAAGCTCGAGCACCAAGTCGCTGACCAAGCGCCGGCGGTGGCCGGGTTCAACTTGATTGCCAGCACCAAAGGCACTCTGTGCATCACCGACGCCGCGAAGGCTTTGCAGATGAAGCCACATCAGCTGACAGATCTCTTGCTCGACAAGAAATGGATGTACCACCGTCCCGGCAAGCCTGGCTACATCGCCTATCAGGAAAAGCTCGACGTTGGATACCTTAAGCACAAGTACCACAACTACCAAGACCCGGACACCGGCGAGAACCGCGTGAAGGAGCAGGTTCTCGTTACGAACAAGGGCCTCACCAAGCTGTCGTCGATGATCGTCACGCCAGCGGCGCGTGATAGCCCACAAGGCGACCAGCGCCAGCTCGATATCGAGTAGCACCGCGCCGGACGCATCCGGCACCCGTAAAAAGAAAAAGCCCACCCGGTGTTCTAGCACCGAGCGGACCCGTACGCCCTAAATTTTTTGGAGAATAGCATGGCGAATCGTAACGATATCACAAAGACAACGGATGGCGCAAGCCTTCAATATTTGGTCGACCTCAAAAACGCGCTGCGGGAAGCCGGCGACCAGTCCGACATCGGCGCTTCGTGGGCCAATGACCGTATCGCGCCCTTGATGCAATCGATATTGGAACTGACCAAAGTCGATGGCCTGACCCCGGCCGATATTCGCGGCCGTGTCGCGCTCATCGCCAAGCTGTCGATGATGGGCATGATCGCCACGGACGAAATGGCGGCCGACTTCGAAGCCGATGCTCGCAACGTGCGGGCCGAACTGAAAAACCTGGAAGGAGGTGCATGATGAGCGCCCGTACGAATACGGCAGCGAAACAGGATATCGCTGTCGCCGTCAACGACGCGATCGACGACATCGAATGCGCGATCGCAACCATAAACGATCTGCTGCGCCTAGCGTTGGACGACCTGCAGCTCGACACGGAAACCCGCGCTGGCTCCGCCATCCGTGGCGCCAAGCGCTTCATCGACGACATCGGCCTGGTCGCCGTCCGCCTGTCGGCTGAGACCGGCTACGGATCGGGAGGTGCAGCATGAACGCCCGTGTATCGCTGACGCCTGCGCTGCAGCCGATCATCTTGGATGCGCCTTATTCCAAGGTGCACGTCGATCATGCGGACGCTGACGATCACGTCCACATGCGCGCCCGGCAGCTGGCCGAGCTGCTCGAGTTGATGGAGCCTGCCGAAGGCGCCGGCCCGATGCTTTGGCTGGCGCAGCAGCTGGCGAAGGAGATTATCGGCACGCTGAGCGGCGGAGGTGCTGCATGAGCGCCGCCATTGCCGACAGCTTTGGCTGGATCAAGGTCACGCCAGAAACCATGCCCGCTGACCTCCAAGAAATACAGGTATGGGATCACGAAGACTATATGTCTGTTCCTGGATTTTGGGCCGATGAGGACGTTTGTTTCTATTCGCGAATCGATGGTCTGTCTTTCGCCGACGGCCGCGTCACCCACTGGATGGAAGTTCAAGCACCGGAAGGGGTTACGGCATGAAGCGCTCGACTCAACAGGGTTTTGAACTGACGCCGGAAGAGATGGCATTGGCCGTACGGTATTTTGGAGCAATACGAAAAATGGATGAGGCAATGGCCGAGGAAGCGCGTGGAACATTCCTACGCGCTGTTGAGCAGCTCGTTATCACCCACCAACGTCACCCTGTGCCGCGCTTGCGGCTCGTATCGGGAGGTGCCAAGTGAGCGCCGCGCTGGTGCAGCTGGTGGTGGTCGGAGACTTGGCCATGCAGCTGTGGCGCGCGCAGACGGCGGCCGAGAACGCGAAGGCGGCCTACCACCGTGCGATCCAGGACTACGAGGCCGAGCATGGCCAGCTCGATCGCCTGATCCGCGCGGACGATCCGGCGCACGCCGCCGTCCGTGCGCACACGGCGCCGAAGTACCTGGTGCTGCAGCAGGCCAAGCGCCGCGTGTACGTGCTCAAGGTGCGCATGGGGAAGGCCTGCGCGAAGCAAGCGCGGCTGAACATCGTTCAAAACGATCGAAAGTGACGGGCCATTTCGTATTTTCGTCGAGGATGGCGCCGCGTCTCGTTTCTGAATAGGGGATTTCCCCTGATGAACAAAGTGAGATTTCCTCACTTTGCTGACCCGCTCGACGCTGTAGAGCCGTGCGACATGCGTTAAGTCGCCTTGGTATCCTGCGGTAGGAGGATGGACCTTATGAGCGAAATGAATAGGCAGCAGTTTTGCGCGGCTCTGAGCATCAGCGAATCCACCGTTCGGCGACTGGAGGATCTTGGGCTACCCTTTACGCCGGTCGGAAAAAGGTCGCACCGATACGACTTGGAAGAGTGCAAAGCTTGGCTGAAGGCCAACCCGCCCGGGGAGATGGCCAAGGCGCCGCGCACCCAAACATCATGGACTCCGAAACAAGAATTTATTGACGCCTGCCGGAAGGTCAAGCTGCGCGTGCAGCCGAGCTAAAAATTGCAAGGCTGCTTGACGTCGAAATTCGTCGCCGCACCGATACCGGAAATCCGGTATCGCGATGACATTCCCCCCGGGGGCAGCAAGCATCGCCGAAGAAAGCCTTATGTCTGCGGGTGTTTCGCTGACGGTTCTGGGGAATGGTGCCAATCGGCTGAGAATTTAGCGCATCTACCGACTCGTCAAATTAGGAGTCGGTCTCGTTCTTGCCAAAGCCTCTGCCGCTACCATAGGGTGGCGGTCGCGCGGGATGTCGATCTGCAGCGCGCCGAAATCGCCCTTGAGTGTTTTCCTCTGCGGTCGTTGCAGGTATTTGCGCTGTCGTTACTGGGGCGATCATGGAAAACGGGAAAAACAGGCGCTAAGGTAAATCGGATTGGATCTAAGCATTGCGAAGGGCACGGCCGCTCGATTTTGACCGTCATGACCGGCAAACCCTCATAGATAGCACAAGCAGTACCAGATTAGCCGAAAGGAAGTAGTAAATCCCGGTGGCAATCGAACCAAGCACAGTCAGTAACAGGTGTAGAGTCAATGGGTGCTTGGGGGGAGGTATGAGCAAGCTGATGGATGAATACGTGTCACGAGATGGTGTTTTACTGACGAAACGCCAGAAGGAGGAGCAACTGCGCGCGGCATTGCTCGATCCCGCAATCCCAGCACTGGAGCGCAACCTTTTACTCCTTCTACTGGTTAAATTAATGTCCTCCAGTGGGCCTGATGTAGTGCCTTCCGCCGAATAGAGAATGCCCGCGAACTGGGGCTTCTTACTGCTTAGATAACAGAGAATGATCTTCGACGGTGATGTGAGACAACCCCGTCTAGCCTGAGGAGCGTCTCCTGCTTGATTATGAGCGTAGACTTCTGCTCGTATAGCGTGGGAGCAGATCATATGAAATTGTCACGATTTATCATTAGTCATATAGATGAAATTGTAGGCGAGTGGGAGACGTTTGCGCGCTCACTTTCCAAACCTGATTTCGCCATGCCCGTTGCAGACCTTCAAGATCACGCTCGACAGATGCTAAAAGCTATCGCGGCTGATATGGAGAAAAGCGAAAGCAAGCAGCAAAAAAAAGTAAAATCCGTCTCGGATGTTTCCAGTATAACTGGGGGAGAAAGTGCCGCCTCAACCCACGGCTCGCTGCGTCAAATCAGTGGCTTCACAATGCCACAGGTTACCGCTGAATTTCGGGCGATGAGAGCAAGCGTCTTGAGGCTTTGGATGGAGACGTCATCCCGTGCATCGAAGGAAAATACTCAGGAAATTTTGCGCTTCAACGAAGCAATTGACCAAGCACTCCAAGAGTCTGCGATTCGTTTCTCTGACCAAAGCAATCGAACCCGAGATACATTTTTGGCTATTTTGGGACATGACCTGCGCAGTCCATTGGCCACTATGACTATGGCCGGCTCATTTCTGGTTCGGCCGACTATCGATCAGGCCAACACCATCCAAATCGGCGCCAGAATTTCACGGAGCGCTGCCACCATGACGACGATGGTGAATGACCTTCTGGAGTATGCGAGAACCCAACTCGGAGGGACCATTCCTATTCGGCCCGTCCTTGCCGATATCGTGGAGATTTGTCAGTTAGCTTTAGAAGACGCAGCAGCCGCTCATCCAGATTGCGTTTTTCAGTTGGAGGTAGCTGGCGAGAGTATTGGTGACTATGACAAGGCGCGACTCACTCAAGTGTTTTCGAACCTCTTAAATAATGCTGCGCAATACAAGGGGGACAAGCACCCCGTGACGATTTCTGCGTTTGGGGATAAAGAGGCTACCATCATTCAAGTAAAAAACTATGGACCTGAGATCCCTCGGGCTTCACTAGCTGCAATCTTCGACCCTCTAGTACAGCTGTCGGTGGCCGATGACCAAAAAGGGCCAGCCAACACCAGTTTGGGACTTGGCCTGTTTATTGCAAGGGAAATCACTATATCCCATGGTGGGACAATCGACGTCGAGTCAACTGAAGAGGGAGGAACAATTTTTAGCGTACGTCTTCCGAGAACTGCTTCACCCGACAATGCAAAATGAATAGTGGGAAGCCGAGGCGCAAAAAGCTTTGCGTAATATTTCTCCGAATTCTGCCGGCCCCTCGCGCAGAAAAAACTCCGTTTTCTTGCCCAGCCTCTGTAGGTGGCCCACGCTGGCCGTGCGCCCAGCGCTCGGAGTCCACAAACGCAGCAGTCCACCAAGCTTGTTCCAGAAAAGGCAGTGCTCAATCGGTTCCTGGCCGGGAAGACTAAAAAATCAAGCGCGAAGCCTATTCAGATTGGTTTGCTCTTGACCTGGTTCGCTGTCCGGGCAGGAGAATCACTGGCCACTTTGCTGTGAGAATGGGTGGCCGCATTAGATGAGAATGCCCGGCCGTTTCGCGACGAGAATTGTTGGCCGCTTTGATGAGAATCCTCAATACGCGGATGTTGACCTATCTCAATATATGCCTTTACCAAGGAGCTAATGTCTACGCAAAGAGGATCATATGGAAGCGCCGAAATACAGAAATGAGTTGATCATCTTGGTGGCGCGGAACTTGGCGACGTCACACGGCATTTTTTTTGCTGCGGCGCTATTGGCGGATTTTGATGTGCCACTTGGGAGAGCGCTATTTGAGTTGTCAATATCGATGCCGCCGAAGACGTACATCGAAAAAACCGCAGGTACCGCCATCATCGATCACACCGACACAACATCCCAGTAGTCGTCGATGTGGCAGTCGGTGCAACGGCGCCTCCCATATGAGCTGCGCCTAAGCAAACTCGGTTTGTCGAAGCGCCGGAACAGAGTGAGGCACCGGTCGCCGAAGCTAGTCGTCGTTGACACCAATCGATTGTGACAAAATATTACGTGACATATTAGGCCGCGCCGCCTTGGAATGGCAGGACGACGGCGCCGATACGCAGCTTGTCCAGATAGTCGGCCCAGGTCTGCATCATCTTCCGGCGCGCCGGCAAGTGCGCGGTGCGGTTGTAGGCCCGGCCGTTCGGATCCTTGACCGCGTGGGCGAGCTGGTGCTCGATCAGGTCGACGCGCTCGCCCAGCACCTCGTCAAGGATCGTACGCGCCATCGCCCGGAAGCCGTGGGCAGTCATGGTCGCCTTGTCGTAGCCCATGCTGCGCAGCGCCGCGTTGATCGTGTTTTCACTCATGCACCGCTCGCCCGTGCGTATGCTGGGGAACACATACTTGCCGTGCCCGCTCATGGCATGGACATCGCGCAGGAGCTCGACGGCCTGCGTGGCCAGCGGAACGATGTGGTCGTTTTTCATTTTCATCTTGTGTGCTGGTAGGCGCCACTCGCCGGCGTCAAGATCGACCTCGGCCCATTCCATCGCCCTCACCTCACCTGGGCGCTGGAAGACCATCGGTGACAGCTTCAGGGCTGCGCATGCGTATGGATGTCCACTGTATCCGTAGATCGAGCGCATCAACACCGCCACTTCCTTCGGCTCGGTGATGGAAGCATAGTGCGCTTCCGGCACGGCGGCCAGGGCGCCCTTGAGGTCGGCCGTCGCATCACGCTCGGCCAATCCCGACGCCACCGCGTACCGGAAGACCTGGCCGCATAGCTGCTTGATCTTGTGCGCGGACTCGATGGCGCCGCGCGCCTCTATTTTCTGGAGTGCGGCCAAAACGTCGAGCGGCTTGACCGATGAAATCGGCATCGAGCCGATCTCTGTGAAGATATTTTTTTCCAGCCATGCGGTGTTTTTTTCCTGAGTGCTCTGGGCGCGATCGGCCGCCGTCTTACTGAGCCATTGGCGCGCCACCACTTCGAAAGTTTGTGCGGCGGCGAGCATTTTGGTTTTTTTGTCAGCCTTTTTAGCCACGCCTGGATCGATGCCGTCGGCTAGCAGTACGCGCGCCTCCTCGCGCCGCTTACGGGCCTTGGCAAGGGTAACGTCGGGATAAACACCCAGCGCCAAAGTTTTTTGCTTGCCAAAAAAACGATAGTTCATACGCCAATATTTACCTGCCGCCTTGACCAGCAGGAACATGCCACGCCCGTCAGTATGCTTGTCGCCGGCCGGCGCACCGCTATATTTGACCTGCCGCAGAAATGTATCAGTCAATGCCATGTCACCGCCCGTGTTGGTACCTGATATTTGCATTAGAGGAAGTACCAACGAAAACACCAGTAAAACGTTGGTATTTCATCGTACCTCTTAATACTCTACCGGACAACAAAAAACCCGCGCACCTTGTAGGTACGCGGGTTCTTGGACGTTACAGTACTTCTTAAGACTTGTTCGTGGTGCCCAGAGCCGGAATCGAACCGGCACACCCTTGCGGATGGGAGATTTTAAGTCTCCTGTGTCTACCAGTTTCACCATCCGGGCAGCGAGGCGAGATTTTAGCACAGGAGTGGTCGAA
>Ga0209847_1000701_pt1 | contig 12996 bp, 17 predicted proteins | sample OrgsoiDNA_201060_FD_185808 | JGI IMG/M metagenome (GOLD analysis project Ga0209847, IMG submission 185808) | Permafrost soil microbial communities from the Arctic, to analyse light accelerated degradation of dissolved organic matter (DOM) -... | ecosystem: Environmental > Terrestrial > Soil >... | reverse complement strand
AATTGTTAAAGAGCAGTGAGTTACGCGCTTTCGCTTGCTAACTCGAGGTGGCGTATATTACGCTTTCCTCATTCAGTGTCAACCGTTTATTTCGCCGGATGCCGCTGTTTTTAATCTTTCCCGACCCGGTTACTTCGTGATGTTGTTCACGTTGTTCCCTGTCGATGGAGCGGCATTATAGGGATCCGAATTTTTTGCACAAGCATTAATTTCGAATAAAAGGATCGACTGCGTGTTTTTCCACCCCTTCGCGGAGATCTCACCCGATCCGCGTGTTTTAACACCAATCTTGCCGCCGATGAATTGGTATTTCATCTCACCCGAACTATATTGCCAGTGTTAAAACTCAATTATGAGGTAATTACAAATGTCTCAGGCCTTACGTGCATATCAGGGATTAATGCCAACTCTGGGAGAAAAGGTCATGGTTGACCCTTCCAGCGTTGTCATTGGAGATGTCGCTCTTGCGGACGACGTCAGTATCTGGCCCTTGGTTGTTATTCGTGGTGATGTGAATCATGTCGTTATCGGCTGTCGAACCAATGTGCAGGATGGAAGCGTGCTACATGTCACCCACCAGTCGCGCCACAACCCTGAAGGCTATCCTCTTATTATTGGTGAGGATGTGACGGTCGGACACAAAGCTATGCTGCATGGTTGTACGATCGGAAGCCGTGTTCTGGTGGGAATGGGATCTATATTGCTGGATGGGGCGATCATTGAAGATGACGTTATGATTGGGGCAGGAAGCCTAGTGCCTCCAGGAAAACGCCTCGAAAGTGGCTATCTCTATTTAGGAAGCCCTGTAAAACAGATTCGGGAGTTGACGTCTGAAGAGCTGGCTGGATTAACTTACTCTTCTAATAACTATGTTACCTGGAAAGATGTGTATCTTTCAGAAGAGCAATAAGAACCCGTCCGGGAACCTGAAGGTCAATAAAGCCCTCTCAGGTTCCATTCTCAGCCCAGTAAATCTTTCTGCAATTGCGCCAGCACGGGTTCGATGTCAGGCATTACGCCATGCCATAGCTGGAATGCATGGGCAGCCTGACCCACCAGCATCCCTAATCCATCCGCATACTCGGTTACGCCGTTCTTTTGAGCCCACTCTATAAAGGGTGTCGGGCCAGCCTGATAGTACATGTCGTAAATACGGGTCTGCGGGGTTAAGACCTCTTTCGGGATCGCCGGGATCTCGCCTTTGATACCTGAAGCAGTGGCATTAATAATCAGATCGAAAGATTCGCTTTTCAGATCATTTAGAGCAATGGCCTGAATCTCGCCCCTGCTTTCAAAGATATGGCTTAAATGCTGCGCCCGCTCAAAGGTACGGTTAGTGACGACGACAGAACAACCATAGGACAGTAAAGGAAGGATAACCCCCCGGGCAGCCCCACCGGCCCCCACCAACAAAACCCGATCACTACTTCTGATAAGATTCAGACGTTCGAGATCGCTCAGCATCCCGATACCGTCAGTGTTATCACCAAGTAGGCGACCGTCTTCCAGCTTCTTCAGAGTATTCACCGCGCCAGAAAGTGCTGCGCGATCGGTGAGTTCATCGGACTCGGCAAAAGCACGTTCTTTGAAAGGCACGGTAATATTTGCACCCCGGGCTCCTCCGTGGAAAAAGGATCTCAGTGTTTCTTCGAATTCTTCGTGCGGTGCCAGTATCGTCCCATAGGTATGTTCTAGGCCTGTCTGCCTGGCGAAGAGTGCGTGAATCCGTGGGGATTTGCTATGACTGATGGGATTCCCAAATACCGCAAAAGTTGGCATGACCTTTGTTCCTTAGCCTTGACGAATAAGGTTGCCGGTAAGGGCATCCCGAATTTCTGATGGATTTTCCCTTCCGCCGACTTGACCTGCCAGGACGGGGAAATTCTTTCCAAATTGTAGGCGGACTTCTTCTGCAACACGACAGGGAGGCTGCCCATTGAGGTTGGCGCTGGTCGATACCAGTGGCTTGCCGAATTTCTGGCAGAGCTCTTTCACTAAAGGATGATCAGTAACGCGCACGGCGAGTGAAGAGAAACGCCCCGTCAGCCAGTCTGGCGTAGATGCCCTCGCTGGCATCACCCAGGTTACAGGTCCAGGCCATGATGAATGTATCGTCTGACGTTGTTGCCCGGTCAGGGACGAGTCATCTATATAAGGAAGGAGCTGCTCATAATTATCCGCGATGAGAATCAGCCCTTTATCTTTAGGACGTTTTTTCAGCGCCAACAGTGCTTCTACTGCACTTTCACTGTCCGGATCGCATCCAAGGCCAAAAACCGCCTCGGTTGGATATGCAATCACTTGCTGTTTCTGCAATGCTGCAAGCACTGTGCTAAATGAGTCGTTAACTTCTTTATTCATTTTTGTATTATCTTACGTTTCTACGGCTTTACCGCATAATTTGCTGGCACAAAATAACTTAATACCTTGCGCGGTTTTCTTTTCCATTAGCAACGGGTAATGGCATTGCGCGCATTCGCCTGCAACGGGTTTATTATTAATCGCAAACTGGCAATCAGGGTAGCGATCGCATGCATGGAAGACTTTACCAAAACGCGACTTCCGTTGTAACAGATGGCCTTTGCCACACTGCGGACAACTCAGACTCGTTTCTTCAGGTTTGTCGATCACTTCTATATGATCACACTCCGGATATTGGCTACAGCCAATAAACATCCCATAACGTCCCTGACGCAAAACAAGTGTCGATTCACATTTGGGGCAAAGCTGGCCGTCCAACACCTTAACGATATGTCCGTCGGCCTGAGCTTTTAGCGGGCGGATATACTGACAGGCTGGATAAGAAGAACAACTGAGAAAAGGGCCGTGGCGACCGCTACGGATCACCAAGCCGGCCCCGCATTCCGGACAGGATTCATTTTGCTTCTCAGCAAAAAGTGCTGCTTTTGTCATACGCTTTGTTTTACCCGTTATCCCTTAATGCAGATAACCTTCATTAACTTCAAATAACAGCTCTTCCATTTGCTGATATGCACTTTCATATCCGGGAATATTAAAGAGAACCATCAGCACCACCCACTTAAGATCTTCGAGATCGAATTCTTCAGTGTCCAGAGCCATAACACGATCGATAACCATCTCCCTGGTATCGAAGTTCAACACTTTGATCTGTTCCAGGAACAGTAAAAAACCACGACATGTGCAATCTAACCGGTTCGTTTCCTCATCGGTGTAGACTCGTAATGCTGAAGGATCGGAATCCAGCATGTAAGATGGGGTACCACCCTCTTGCATATCCGCAAGTTTTTCAAGCCAATTCAGCGCATTGTGAATATCAGCCCGGTGGAAACCAGCCTCGGTCAAGTCATCCGTTAACCTATCCTCGTCAACATTCATCTCCGCTTCGTTGTGAATGTAAGTTTCAAATAAGTACATTAGTACGTCGAACATGGCCTGCCCTCTTAATTCGGACATAGCCGCCGGGTACAGCTGCGATCCATCCTGCTAACTCCAGTTCGAGTAGTTTACCTACCACTTCTGGCACAGGTTGGCCGGCACGTTCGGCGACGACGTCAACAGATGTCACCTCATATTCTACGTTAGCCAACACATCAGCAAATGGCAATTCAACTTCGTCATCTTGCGCACAAAAAATCGCCTCAGAAGGATAAATTTTCTCATTCACTGGAATTTTGCCAGCTGGCGATGTCGTGATGGCCGGAAACCACGTCAGCCCGCTGCCAATATGCTCGGCGATATCGTTGGGTTCTGTGACCAGATACGCCCCCTGCCGGATGAGCCAGTGCGTTCCCTCAGACGTCTGACTCCCCAGCGGCCCGGGCAAAGCAAAGATTTCTCTTCCCTGTTCCAGCGCATAACGAGCAGTGATCAGCGATCCGCTTCGCAATGTGGCTTCAACCACAAGAACGCCGGCACTCAGGCCACTGATGATCCGATTACGACGTGGGAAGTTGGCGGCGACGGGAGGCATCGTCACTAAATGCTCAGAAACTAATGCACCTCCCTGCTCAAGAATGCGATCTGCGAGCGCCGAGTGATGCGGTGGGTAGCGATTCATTAATCCACTTCCCAGCACGGCAACAGTTTTTCCCTCTGCATCGAGCGTCGCTTTATGGCTGATACCATCAATACCCAGGGCCAGACCACTGGTGACAGTGAAACCGCTGCTGACCAATCCGCCCGCAAAAACCTGCGCATATTGCTCGCCGTAGTGGGTGAAATGGCGGCTCCCGACCATAGCTAACTGAGGTGAAGACAATAAATCAGGCTGCCCCTCGACAAACAAAACTAACGGAGGTGACGATATCTGTGAGAGCAGAGGAGGATAGAACTGACTGTTATACGTCACGAGATGACAGTTATTACGTTCCAGCCATTTCAGAGACGCTGAGATCCATTGCGCATTGAGCGTTAGAAAATCCGTAATCTGCTCCGGCAGGAGCCCGCAGCAAAATAGCTCAGACTCTGAATAATTCCCATGGCTGAAGAGAGCCCGAATGATTGCCTCTGCGCGACGTGCATCAAGGCGTTTAACCACCGACAAACGAATCCATACTTCCTGTAATGTCATAACTCCGCTCCGCTCAATGCCTTCCAGCGACTGATTCAATTGGCACAGGATGCTGTCAATCGGAGCTGAAAATGTCTAGAATAGAGTCTATATATCTTCAATCATTTGAATAAAGATCCAGAAAAATATGTCCGTATTACAGATATTACATTTCCCAGACGAGCGGCTTCGCATTACTGCAAAACCGGTCAAAGAAGTTGACGCCAAAATCCAGCAAATCGTGGATGATATGTTTGAAACGATGTATGCAGAGGAAGGCATTGGCCTGGCTGCGACTCAGGTCAATATCCATCAGCGGATAATCGTTATCGACGTTTCCGAAAACCGCGACGAACGTCTGGTTCTCATCAATCCTGAATTGCTGGAAAAAAGCGGCGAAACCGGGATTGAGGAAGGTTGTCTGTCGATTCCTGATCAGCGTGCGCTTGTTCCGCGTGCTGAGAAAGTCAAAATCCGTGCACTCGATCGCGAAGGCAAGAGCTTTGAGCTTGAAGCGGATGATCTGCTGGCAATTTGTATTCAACACGAAATGGATCATCTGGTAGGCGTACTGTTTGTGGATTACTTGTCTCCACTGAAACGTCAGCGCATCCGTCAGAAAATGGAAAAGATGGCCAAGCTGAACGCCCGGGCTGACTAATATTCGTCTATTACAGGACACTGCTTTGCGGATTATATTTGCAGGTACCCCCGATTTTGCAGCGCGTCATCTTGACGCGCTTTTAACATCTGAACATCAGGTCGTTGGTGTTTTCACGCAACCCGATCGTCCTGCCGGACGCGGAAATAAACTGACGGCAAGCCCGGTAAAAGTGCTGGCAGAAGCCAACAACATCCCCGTCTTTCAGCCTAAGTCTCTACGCCCTGAAGAAAATCAGCAGCTGGTTTCTGAACTAGAAGCAGACGTCATGGTGGTTGTCGCGTACGGACTGATTCTACCTAAAGCCGTGCTTGAAATGCCTAAACTGGGCTGTATCAACGTCCATGGCTCACTGCTGCCGCGCTGGCGTGGGGCTGCGCCTATTCAGCGTTCACTCTGGGCGGGCGATGCTAAAACCGGTATCACTATCATGCAAATGGATGTGGGCCTGGACACCGGTGACATGCTGCACAAAGTTGAGTGCGATATTCTGCCTGAAGACACCAGTGCATCGCTTTATAATAAGCTGGCAGAGCTCGGCCCGTCAGGCATGCTAGAAACTCTGAAGCAACTGGCAAGCGGCACTGCCCGACCAGAAGTTCAGGATGAAAAGCACGTTACCTATGCTGAGAAACTTAGCAAAGAAGAGGCGCGTTTGGACTGGTCGCTGTCTGCTGAGCAGCTTGAACGCTGCATTCGCGCATTTAATCCATGGCCCGTCAGCTTTTTCATGATTGACGATCAGCCGGTAAAAGTCTGGCAGGCAGAATGTTTAGCTGATGAAAGTAGTGCGCTGCCGGGAACGATTGTTGCCGCAGATAAAAAGGGAATTCAGATTGCGACCGCTAAAGGTGTTCTGAATATCACCCAACTACAGCCTTCAGGTAAAAAGGCAATGTCCGCTCAGGACTTGCTGAACTCTCGTCGTGAATGGTTTACCGCAGGCACCCGTATAGCCTGACCATTATGACTATGCCCGGCTTAATGTCGGGCTTATCTCCATGATAATGCTGACACTGGTCAGCTTCTTTGACTATGAAAACAGCCTATAATCTTCGAAGTATTGCAGCTCAAGCTATTAGCCAGGTGTTAGACAAAGGTTTGTCACTTTCTACTGTTCTGCCCGGTTTACAGAAAAATATCTCAGATAAAGACCGCGGGTTACTACAGGAACTCTGTTTCGGCACGCTCCGGGTATTGCCTCAACTCGAATGGTGTTTGCAGCAACTGATGGCGAAACCACTCACCGGCAAACAGCGAACCCTGCATTATTTGCTCATGGTTGGCTTATATCAGCTAATACATACACGCATTCCCGCCCATGCCATCTTGGCGGAGACCGTTGAGGGTGCCGTTGCTCTTAAACGGCCGCAACTCAAGGGCCTGGTCAACGGTGTCCTGCGTCAGTTCCAGCGGCAGCAGGAAGAACTACTTCCGCGAATGTCCAACAACGACAGCCGCCATCTTCACCCGAGCTGGTTGCTAAAACGTCTGAAAAAAGCCTATCCCACAGAATGGGAGAATATCGTTGATGCCAATAACCAAAGGCCTCCGATGTGGCTGCGTGTCAATCGTCTGCATCATACCCGTGATCAATATTTGAATTTATTGAATGAAGCACAGATTGAGGCGGTTCCCCATGCAGAATATCGCGATGCGTTACGTCTCGTGACACCTTGTCAGGTAAATCTGCTTCCGGGATTCGCAGAGGGATGGGTAACCGTTCAGGATGCGTCGGCACAAGGTAGCGTTGATCTGCTGGATCCTCAAGATGGCGAGATGATCCTCGATTTGTGTTGCGCGCCGGGCGGAAAAACCACGCATATCTTGGAAGCTGCGCCGAAAGCACAGGTGTTAGCTGTAGATGTGGATGAGCAACGCCTTAAACGCGTTCATGAGAATCTTCAGCGTCTGAAACTCAATGCGGAAGTCAAACAGGGTGATGGCCGCGAGCCGCAGAGTTGGGCGGGTGACCGCATCTTCGATCGTATCCTGCTCGATGCACCTTGTTCGGCAACCGGCGTTATTCGTCGCCATCCTGATATTAAATGGCTGCGCCGTGATAGTGATATTGCTGAACTGGCCAGATTGCAGAAAGAAATCCTGGAGGCCGTTTGGCCACGCCTGAAAAGCCAGGGTGTGATGGTATATGCAACCTGTTCCATTCTGCCTGACGAAAACAGTGAACAAATTACTGCATTTTTAGAGACGCATCCTGACGCGACGCTGGTCGAAACAGGTACAGCGGAAAAGCCAGGCCGACAAAATCTTCCGCACGCTGAAGATGGCGACGGTTTCTATTACGCTAAACTGATTAAAAGTTAAACGTTTGCACTAGCGTTTACTTCTTAGGCTGATACTTTTAAGGCAAAGCAGAGAGTCATATGAAAATAATCATTCTCGGCGCCGGGCAGGTTGGCGGGACACTCGCCGAAAACCTGGTAGGTGAAAACAACGATATAACCGTTGTAGATACCAATACAGTTCGTTTGCGTCAGCTTCAGGATAAATTTGATCTGCGTGTCGTTCAGGGCCACGGTTCCCATCCTCGCGTTTTGCGTGAAGCCGGCGCGGAAGATGCCGATATGCTGGTTGCAGTCACCAATTCAGATGAAACCAATATGGTGGCCTGTCAGATAGCCTATTCGCTGTTTAACACGCCTAACCGTATTGCCCGTATTCGCTCGACAGAATATATCCGCGAATCAGAGAAGCTTTTCCACCCTGAAGCCGTCCCTATCGACCATCTGATTTCTCCTGAGCAATTAGTCACTGACTACATCTATAAGCTGATTGAATACCCTGGTGCGCTTCAGGTGGTTAACTTCGCCGAGGGCAAAGTCAGTATTGCAGCGGTGAAAGCCTATTACGGTGGCCCATTAGTAGGGAACGCGCTCTCATCAATGCGCGAACACATGCCTCATATTGAAACCCGAGTGGCAGCAATCTTCCGCCAGGAACGCCCTATCCGCCCTCAGGGTTCTACGATTATTGAAGCCGGTGATGAAGTATTCTTCGTCGCAGCATCTCAACATATTCGTGCCGTAATGAGTGAGCTTCAGCGGCTTGAGAAACCGTACAAACGTATCATGATCGTCGGTGGTGGTAACGTTGGTGCGGGTCTTGCACAAAGGCTCGAGAAAAATTACAGCGTTAAATTGATTGAACGCGATCAACAACGCGCGGCAGAACTCGCGGAACTCTTGCAGGACACGATTGTGTTTTACGGTGATGCTTCGGACCAGGAGCTGCTGGCTGAGGAGCACATCGAACAGGTCGATGTCTTTATTGCCATCACCAACGACGATGAGGCCAATATCATGTCCGCGATGCTGGCAAAACGCATGGGCGCGAAGAAAGCAATGGTCTTAATCCAACGCAGTGCCTACGTCGACCTTGTCCAGGGGAGCGTTATCGATATTGCGATTTCGCCGCAGCAAGCCACCATCTCAGCATTGCTGGGCCATGTCCGAAAAGCTGACATTGTCAGTGTGTCATCATTGCGTCGTGGTGTTGCCGAAGCCATCGAAGCGATCGCTCACGGCGATGAAACCACATCTAAAGTTGTTGGCCGCACGGTCGAACAAATTAAGTTGCCGCCGGGCACAACAATTGGCGCAATTGTACGTGGTAATGAAGTGATTATTGCTAACGGAAACAGCAGGATCCAACAAGGCGATCATGTAGTGATGTTCATAACCGATAAGAAGTTTGTGAGGGATGTAGAACGGTTATTCCAGCCGAGTCCGTTCTTCTTATAGAGCATCAATGGGTATGACTTTTTGGATTAATTAGAGTTATGAAGATAAGTTTTGTAGCGAAGATGCTGCAAATGGTCTTTACTTTGTTTGACACAATTGTTGAATTTGCCAAGGAGAGTTTTATGAGTTTTATGAAAGAGTTTCGTGAGTTTGCCATGCGAGGCAACGTGGTTGACCTGGCCGTTGGTGTGATCATCGGTGCTGCTTTTGGGAAAATCGTATCATCGCTGGTCGCTGATATTATTATGCCACCGCTGGGCTTGCTGATTGGCGGGGTAGACTTTAAACAGTTTGCGTTAGTGCTCAGAGAAGCTCAGGGAACCGTACCCGCAGTTGTAATGCATTACGGTGTCTTCATCCAGAATATTTTTGACTTCATTATCGTCGCATTAGCTATCTTCTGCGCAATTACGTTCATGAATAAAATGCGTCGTAAAAAGGAAGATGTGCCAGCTGCACCACCGAAGCCGACGGCTGAAGAAACACTGTTAGCTGAAATACGCGACTTATTGAAAGAACAACAGACACCGAAATTCTAACGAACTCAGTGCACTAAATTACCCTGCTTTAAGAAGGGCAGTGTTGAATATTCGAACGAACACTTAACACTGCCCTCCAGATAACTTCCTTTCCCATTCTTTTCTATACGGCGGTAACTGCCTTTCCCTTTCTGGTTCTTTTCAATGCGTTGCTTAAACAGTGGGTCATGTAAAAGTGCTTGCAATGCATTATCCTGAATTGTGCCTCTTTGATGCTTATAGTTACTCATAGATTCCTCTGTGTAAAAAAAGATCACTGCATAAAATGCCAGCGAATCATACTGCCTTCATCCCTTCTTCGAAAGCGGTTTTTATGCCACCTTCCCAGCCCCATCCTCTAATGCTTCTAAAATTGAACAACTGACGCTGGAATGAGCTGAGCCGCAGCAGGCTTTGCTCAACCTCTGTAACGATTCTCGCATCTGCATCAGTTCCTTAAGTTTAAGCTCCACCTCGGCAAGTCGTTCTTCTACAATGGACTTCGACTCCTGGCAGGTGTGGTGCGCTGGATCGATACGGATTGAAAGCAGCTCCTTTATTGCTTCAAGTGTAAATCCGGTCGATTTTGCATAACGAATGAAACGCAGTCTCTGCAGGTCACTGTCATCGTACTGGCGATACCCTGAGCCATTACGCACCGTTGAGCTCATCATTCCCTGTTTTTCATAGTAGCGAATGGTGTCGTTAGAGACATTGGCGAGCCTGGCCAATTCACCGATTTTGAACATAATTAATCACCATTAAACTTTTTATTTAGCTCATGTTGGTAGCGACCATCAAGAAAATCCATACTAATGCCCGCCTGCTGTAGTCGCAACTTGAGAATTTTAAGCCTTCTGTTAATGACACAATACTCGGGATTATCAGGTACCACGCTTTTCAGCATATGATCTAACTCGATAGCTTCCTTCCTGTCTTGCAGTTCGGGAGGTAAGTATCCTGCATTTTTGAGAATACGATAAGCGGTTCGCAGCTCTTCAGGTACAGCACTATCGTCATCTAAAACCAGTGGTTTGCCCCTGCCAGCTAAGTTATCAAACTCACCGTTATCACTGGCATCCTTGATGTGTTTTTCAACCCATTGATCAATAAGAAACATAACTATGACCTCTGCGATCTCCCAGAATTCATTCCGTTAGCATAGCGCGAATAACAGATTAATTCTGGATGGGATAAATATAGGGAGGTTTTGAAAGGAGTAGGACGAATTTTGGATGTAAAAAAACCGGGCAAGCCCGGTTTTTTCATGCATCTACAGATTATTCAGCAGTTGCTACTTCTGCTTTTGACTCTGCACGATCAACGAGCTCGATGTATGCCATCGGCGCATTGTCGCCTGCACGGAAGCCACACTTAAGAATACGAGTGTAACCACCGGCACGGCTCGCGAAACGCGGGCCCAGTTCATTAAACAGTTTTGCCACGATCTCGTTATCACGAGTACGGGCGAATGCCAGACGACGATTTGCAACGTTGTCGGTCTTGGCAAGAGTAATCAGCGGCTCAACAACGCGACGCAGCTCTTTCGCTTTCGGCAGGGTCGTCTTGATGATCTCATGACGAACCAAAGAGCCGGCCATGTTACGGAACATAGCCTGTCGGTGGCTGCTGTTACGGTTCAGTTGACGACCACTCTTACGATGGCGCATGACCTTATCCTTCTCAGTAAAACCTTAACCTGTGATCCGGTTACTCGTCAGCAATACTTGCTGGTGGCCAGTTTTCCAGGCGCATGCCTAGTGACAAACCACGGGACGCAAGTACGTCTTTGATCTCAGTAAGAGATTTTTTACCCAGGTTAGGTGTTTTAAGTAACTCAACCTCGGTACGCTGTACCAGATCACCGATGTAGTGGATTGCTTCTGCCTTAAGGCAGTTAGCAGAGCGGACAGTCAATTCCAGATCGTCAACAGGGCGCAGCAGGATTGGATCGAATTCCGGCTTCTCTTCTTTGACTTCCGGTTGACGTACATCACGTAAATCAACGAAAGCTTCAAGTTGTTCAGCAAGAATGGTTGCCGCACGACGGATCGCCTCTTCAGGATCGATCGTGCCGTTGGTTTCCATTTCGATAACCAGCTTGTCCAAATCGGTACGCTGTTCTACACGCGCTGCTTCAACATTGTAGGCAATTCGCTCTACAGGGCTGTAGCATGCATCTACTAACAGACGACCAATTGGGCGCTCATCTTCTTCCGAATGAATTCGGGCAGACGCCGGTACATAACCACGACCACGTTGAACTTTGATACGCATGCTTATAGCAGCGTTTTCATCGGTCAGGTGGCAAATGACATGTTGCGGCTTGACGATTTCGACATCACCATCATGGGTAATGTCGGCTGCAGTCACAGGGCCAATGCCAGACTTATTCAGGGTAAGAATAACTTCATCTTTCCCTTGAACTCTCACCGCCAGCCCTTTCAGGTTGAGCAGGATTTCCAGGATATCTTCCTGTACGCCTTCTTTGGTGCTGTACTCATGTAGTACACCATCAATCTCAACCTCGGTCACCGCGCAACCCGGCATGGATGAAAGCAGAATACGGCGCAGTGCGTTGCCTAAAGTATGGCCAAAGCCACGTTCTAAAGGCTCAAGGGTCACCTTGGCGTGCGTCGAACTGACTTGCTCGATATCTACCAGGCGCGGTTTTAGAAACTCTGTCACAGAACCCTGCATTGTGTCCTCTCTTTGGTACTAAGCTTTACTTAGAGTAAAGCTCGACGATCAGGTGTTCGTTAATGTCGGAAGACAGATCAGTACGTTCAGGCATACGCTTGAACACACCTTCCATCTTAGCAGCATCAACTTCAAGCCAAGTCGGCTTTTCACGCTGTTCAGCCAACTCCAAAGCGGCCTTCACGCGAGATTGCTTTTTAGCTTTCTCTCGGATGCTGACAACGTCATTCGGAGATACCTGATAAGAAGCGATGTTAACAACGCGACCGTTTACCATGATAGCTTTGTGGCTAACTAACTGGCGCGATTCCGCACGAGTAGCGCCGAAGCCCATACGATAAACAACGTTGTCCAAACGACCTTCCAGGAGTTGCAACAGGTTTTCACCGGTGTTGCCTTTCAGGCGTGCTGCTTCTTTATAATAGTTACGGAACTGACGCTCAAGAACACCGAAGATACGGCGAACTTTTTGCTTTTCACGTAACTGTACACCGTAATCAGACAGACGCGGTTTACGCGCACCATGCTGACCAGGAGCTTGTTCAATTTTACACTTGGTATCGATCGCGCGAACGCCAGATTTAAGGAATAAATCTGTGCCCTCACGACGGCTAAGCTTGAGCTTAGGACCCAAATATCTTGCCATTTTCTCTCTCCAACAAACCTAAAAGCAGCGTTATACGCGACGCTTTTTCGGCGGACGACAACCGTTATGAGGGATAGGAGTCACATCAGTAATATTAGTGATGCGGAAACCAGCCGCGTTTAACGCGCGGATAGTAGACTCACGACCAGGACCAGGTCCTTTAACCATAACTTCCAGAT
>Ga0209847_1000700_pt1 | contig 13014 bp, 16 predicted proteins | sample OrgsoiDNA_201060_FD_185808 | JGI IMG/M metagenome (GOLD analysis project Ga0209847, IMG submission 185808) | Permafrost soil microbial communities from the Arctic, to analyse light accelerated degradation of dissolved organic matter (DOM) -... | ecosystem: Environmental > Terrestrial > Soil >... | reverse complement strand
AACACTTTTAACTTTTACGGATCGCACATTTATGAAAAGTGTCAGTATCGATTCCGCCCTGGTGCTGGTCGCGACCAATGCCGTTACCCGCGCCGTCATCGAGTGCTTCGACGGCCGGCGCTGGTGCATTGTGCTGCGCGGCCGCGAAGAGTTCGTGCTCAAGTCCGCCAGGCAGAACCCCAAGGCCTTCGCCAAGGTTGAAACCGCCCTGGTCGAAATCAAGGGGCTGGGCCTGCGCCACGCGGAAATCGACATGACCAAGTGGAACCGGGAACAATCCACCCTCACCTGAAGGACCACACCATGACAGCAAACTACGACCAAGATAACGGCCCCGGCACCGAGCTGGCCGCTGGACGTCGCCTGCCGTTTAACGAGGAGGCGTAGCCATGCGGTACAGCTACGACATCACGCCACGCCCGGTTGAGCTGGGCGGCGGCTGGCGGCTGCGGCTACTGGAGGATGGCGAGGAGGTCGGCGGCGGCGTCTTTCCAGTGCTGCCGGATGCGCCGGCTGGCATCGCCTGGTGGAGTGGATTGAGCGAGGAAGAGCGCGCGCAATGGCTTCGGCGCGCGGCGCAGCCTACAGCGGCCGACGCCTACCTCGCCCAGCTACAGGACGAGGCTTGGCACGATGCCGAGGGCACGGCTTACGAGTGGCTTGATTCCAGAGACCACGTATGAGCGCGGACAATTCATCCTGCCGGCGTCCGTAGAACAAAGTTCAGCTGCGCTCACGGCTATGTATATCTGAGCGTTTCAGCGTGACTGGAGGCGCGCTCTCTCAGCCGTAAGACCTAAAAGCCGTTCGGGCATGTGCTTTTGCTGGCGGTAGCGATTTAACGACGTCCGGCGCTGCCCGGCGTTTTGGCCGATGGGATTGATGTTTTTCTGCATTTGACCGGAGTTCGGAAATGCGTTCATTCAGATCGGCTTTGTTGTTCGAGCTGAATGCGGACTGCATTTCCATCACATGGCTTTCATCGAAATTGATGGTGAGCGCTGCTACCCAGTGAGACGGTACCAGGGCTATCCACGGGTCTCCTTTTTCGACTTCACCCAGCGCACGAAGTGCGCCTCCAACGCAACAAATCTCATATTGCAAGCACGCTGACAGGTTGCGCTCTCGTGGTACATTTGGCGTCACCAGCATGCGTTCACGGAGGGTGGCGGGATCAAATTCAAACATTGCTTCAGGATCGACTACGCCAGACCTGAAGGCAGCGACCACAAGTGTCGGCTGTTCCGAAAAATAATTAGCGAGGTCGCAACGTGCGCGCGCGCTTCCCATAACGAAATCATATTCAACCAGCATTAGCATAGTGATCTCTCTCGGTAGTGTTACGTCAAATGGTGCTGTGACCTCAAATCTCTGGCGTATTTTGTAATCGGCCGCGTGCTGCAATTGCTTCTCGAATCATTTGAGCGGTGTTGGGCATGTATTTGATGAAACGGCCATCAACATGAGGCGCAATGCGTAGAGATTTTTTTTGAATCCATTTGCTGACTAGTTCGTCATATATAAATGCAACATGAGACTTTTCTTCATCAGATGCGGCGAGGATGACCCCATTCGACGCACTCATGACGGCGACGGCACCGTTTAAAAGTTCTTGCAGACCGGATATTTCAGATTGAAGCTGTGCGATTTTTCCGCGCATCTCCGCCTCCATCGCGACCAGCCCCTCTTGGTAGCCTTGTTGACGACCTTCTTGATAGCCTTGGACACGACCTTGATGATGGCCTTGCTTTGCACCCTCGTCAAAGCCATGTTTATATCCTTCTCTTACGCCTGCATCTTTACCTACTTGGGCCATATAAAAGGAGGCATCTTGGCTATTCCAAAAATCGTCACTCATGTTTTACCTCGAATTGAATCAGATTAAAGACCTAAAATTGGGATGTCACCCGGACTCGCATTTGCATTTTGATGATGAGAATCGCGACTTTCTATATCAATTTGTTGCGGGGCTGAAGTGGCACTACCACTATTGGCCACATCAATTGTTGCTGCGCCGGCCTGGTTCAAATTGAATGGCACGCCGCTATCACCGACGCTGGTATCAGGATGTGCGCCCTGAATTCCTGCGCTCATAGGGGACGAGTCGGGCGATGCGTGTCGATTCGTGCTGCGTAGTTCAAAGGAACCTGGCATGTCGGATTCAATAGAGTTGCTTGTTTCGACCCTGCCAGTCCCTTGGTGGCCGCCACTTATAGGCGCGCTGCGCGCAGACGTAAAGGGCGGTGCAATGTCGGATTCAATGGGGTTGCTCGAAGGGCTCACGCCTTGCTCGCCGGCGTTTATAGGCATTTGAGGGTCAGCGCTGTTGCTGTTGATGCTTTGATTGAAAGCGGGGGGCAGACCATTCGATAGGCCTGGTCCTCCAGTGGCAGCATCGCCAGATGGCAATGAACGGCTAGCGGGGCTACCGCCCTGGATTGCTCCCGTCGCCAGTCCTCCACGTACATTCGATGTAGCTGATGTTGCCCCCAAGTCATGCACGCCAACATTCAGCCAACGTAGTACATGGTCTGGCAGCGCGTTAGGGAGGCCGAATATCATGTATAAAACTGGCGTCAGCACTATGCCGAAAGTAAATAGCCAATGGTAGAAATTAGCGAATTCAATTATCGATCCAACCAATCCCGTTGAAGTTACCACAGCACCACGCATTTCAAAAAATGACCTGGCGATATAATCAACAATAGGATCGGCGACCAACATGGCAGAAAATAGTCCGATAATTGCCAAAGCTGGGCGAACGAACATTGCGAGCAACAGCAGATAACCTTGCGCATCCGAGCCTACGAATGTTTGGGACGGACGCATATGCATCACAGCCCACAACGGTGCCGCTACCACGGTTTGAATCACGCCAAGAGTCCATCCGACGACCGTTATCATGAAGATGGTGTACGGCAGGCTCGGTAAGAAGACAGAAAAGTAAAACGCCACCCACTGGAGATGACTGCGCATCTCTTCCAGTTGCTTGAGTGGCACATTTAACAGCCAATCCCAAAGCGCCGTCATCGCGCCGCTCTCATCAACTTTTGTTCCCAGGACCTGCACCCCACCGACGCCGGCAACCGCAGCGCGGGTAGCAGCAGCGCTGCTCAGCAGAATTTTTCCGGCCAACTCGGCGGATTTAGAGGCGACGACCAGTGAGTCGCCAACTATCTTCATTCGAGTGATGGCATCGACATCAGTAGATGAACCAATCACCAAACTCACCGTGCCCTGCATAGTATTATTCATCATTGAGCCAAATTTACTATCTATATCGGCTTGAATAGCACCAATATTTATGTCGCTAGTGGAGTTTTTTGGAATTGAACTAGAGATATCTGCGCTCGGCGCTGCCGTCACGTCATACCCTTTGCCCGGCTCTTCGCTCTTCTTAAAAATTGCCTCGGCCATGGTGCTCACGCTTGAGCGCAATAACGCAGCTCTTGCATCGCTTGGTAAGCTTGATAGCGATGGCTCACTCGCATTTCCAACGGATTCCTGAACTACATCGCCAAGTTCTTTTTTTATTTCGACGACCCGTTGATACCAACCACCAGATTCAGCCCAACCTCCATTGGTTAAGGCACTCATGAACGCAGTAATTCCGTTTTTTACAGAGGTCGTGCTGTCGGTGACCTGAGATGCTATTTGATTTGATAACGCATCTTCGCGCGCCTTCAGAATATCGTTAATTTTTTTCGAATAGACTTGATCCCAGCCCGGTTGATTGATGTCTGTTGGTATCGTAGCGACCCAAGTATCTATGTCTTGCATGAGTTGCTGAGTTGCTTGAAATTTTACAAGACTAAGACCTGCATGCAATGCTGCTATTGAAGTGGATGTACCCATGGCTTCTACTACTCCTGCGGGACTATAGGACGATAGCTTCACGGTGCCGCAGATTGGCTCACCTCCACCCAATATGGTCGCGGGATTGCGGTCCTTAATAAAGAATGTATATTCTGTTCGTCCGTTGATTGTACTAATGCGATCTGGCTGAGTATTCGCCTGGACTAATGGTGTGCCACTAGGATCGGTGTAGATTGCATTGGCGGCACGAGCACAGTATGAAATAGGGAGATATTGCTTGGCGAATTCTCGCATTCCAAAATGGCTGCCTGGTTGATATGAGGATGCGACGATTCCATCCGCCTTTAATATTCCCATAGCCATCCCAATTTTCTGACATCCGTTGGCGAAACCGATTCCCCAGAGAGCTAGGGACAGCGCGAAAACTTGAATCAAGCTATAGCCGCTGGCGGTGGGCAGTAGGACCGCGCCACCGGTAGCTATGCGCAATGGCGTCCAGACTGAGCTCCACTGCTTGCCCATCACCTCGCCATCGTTGGCTGTATTCACTGCTCCCACTATCGCCACATAGCTGATGATCAGCGATGCAACTGCAAGCACACCAGTGTTGTAATAGCCGAGGATAGAAGCTAGCACGTTTGAGCTAGCTGCTACCGTGCTTGGGTCAACACCGCGTGTAAGGGCATCTATGACTGGGCCAAATATGTGCTGAAGCATGCCGACCGAAACATCACTGCAAGTCGGCTGCGTAGGATCGCATGGGGAGTATGGGAGCGCCTGCATCTTGATGCCTGTAAGTGGATTTGGTTGGTCAGTAGTAATGGTATCTCATTTTTTTGCAGATGTGTGGAAGCATCCGCAAAAAAAGAATGAAAATGTGCTTATCTCGGTTGGATAAAATTAAAAATGAGAGGGGAATTTAGAGAGGACTACTGCTTGATTGCACAGGCTGTGGCTGGACTGAATCACGTGGATTCCCAACACAATTATTGTGAAAGTTAAGCGTACCGTAGATTTTCTTGAAACGCATCAAACCAGCCTGCTTCAGTGGGCCATCAGGCATTCTTTCCCACGCTAAAAAAGCTGCTTTACAATTTCCCAAAATCGGCGCAACAACCTGATCGGGTAGTTGCGGGACGGATGCCTCATGTGACGCAGTCTGATGCTCCCAAAATGCAGACCGATGCTCCCAAAATGTCTGCACCACAATTATTGCAGACGATGCTCCTACTAGGAGCCCAATTCCAGCCAGAAGCCACTTAATAGGCGTAAGCATATTTACCCTCCATTGCTGTCAGTGGTCGTCGTTGTTGTCTTAACTTTGCGCGGCGAGGCGGCGGTGGATTTCAACGCTTTTTTGATGGTGCTTATACTAACTTGAGCACCGGCCTGTTTGAATATTTCGACTAACTCATCAGCAGTGTATCCCTTGGTCGCAGCCAAGCGTATTTTTGCACGGATCTCGGTAACTAGTTCATTCGTTGTGAGAGGGCGTTCAGCTTTTGGCTTTTCTGGAAGATTGTCCAGCAGGCTTTCAATTTTATGTGCTATCCCTGGTGCGTGGGTTCTCTTGCTACCGGCCATGATCAAGTTCCTTTGATTTCAATATTGAAAGTGCGCACATTTGCAGTTTTTTTGCGCTTGCTAATCGTAGCATGATATTTTTTATTTCTGTTGTCAAGGTGAAATTTGTATGCTAAAAAGTCTGTAAATTAATAGCAGAAAAGTACAGGACAGGGTAGGGAATGTCCCACCGCCGCTAAAGCGGCGATGGGACACCGGTCAGACGCCACTCGTTTCACTCGTTGTGTCTGACCTTTCCTTCCTGCTCAGGGGCAAGCCCCCGAGACCCCTAATTTTCTGATGCCATAAATCTCTTTTGCTTTCAATTTTGGATACCAATATGTCATCAAGCGAAAACCGAAAACGTGTCATCAATTTAAAACTTCGTTGTCTTCCTGACGAGGCTGAAGTAATCAAGGGAAAGGCGTTGGATAGCGGTGTGAGTGTGAGTGAATTTTTACGTTGTTCGGCTCTTTCACGCAAGACACGCAGCACAATCGATAGCCAAATCATCAATGAATTACGTCGACTTGGGGGGCTTCAAAAGCATCTCTACAATGAGAGTGGCGGCGCTCATTCGAAGGAGTTTTCAGAAATTCTAGTTACGATAAAAGATGCAATTTTGCGGATTGAAGGTTAGCCATGATAGCGAAAGTTCCGGACAAACGAAGCGATGGCAATAGCAGCTTCAAATCCTTGTTGAAATACATTGGTGAACGGGAACACATTGACCGCGATTCTGGTGAAGTTTCTACTTACGAATGCTCGAGCACAACCAACTGCCTGTTCAAGGATACTGCATGGCGCGAAATGAAAGCAGTTGCAGATATGAACGGCCGCGTTAAAGACCCTGTTTATCACTTCGTAATTTCATGGCCCACGGATGAGAACCCAAGCGACATGCAGGCTTTTTTTGCTGGACTACATTGCATGACGGCATTAGGTATGGAAGACCATCAATACGTTTTTTCTGTGCATCGTGACACCGCTGATGTTCATGTACATTGCATGGTCAATCGGGTGAATCCTGAGACGTACCGCTCAGTTTATCCAGATCGAGATTATTTTAAGCTAGACAAAGCTATGCGCGAAATCGAGATACAGCAGGGTTGGCGCCATGATAATGGGCCATACTCTGTGCAGATACGTGACGGAATACAGGTGATAGACTGGACAAATGAAACGCCATCAAATCGTCAAGAGAATGATATAAAAATGCCCGGTAAAGCTAGGCAGATGGAGGTAAGCACCGGGAACGAATCGCTGGCTAGTTACGTACAAGGTTCGGCAAAGAAAGATGTGCTTTCTGTTCTTCGGAACAAACCGCATTGGCAGGCTTTGCACATGGCTCTTGCGCGTCACGGATTGGAGATCAAACCTAAGGGGCAGGGCTTTGCAGTTTTCAGCAGAAATGACCCTATGATGACCCCTGTCAAAGCTTCAACTATGGCTCAGGAATTAGGCGCTGGAAAATTAGTAAAATTGTTGGGGAAATATCAGAAGCCAGTGAATGCGGTTAATAGTGCGGAATCAATTCGAGAATATAGCGATTTGCGTCCAAAACGAGATCAACATACTAGCGATGTTAAACGCAATGATCGGGCATTAGAGCGTACACGATTACGTGACCAATATAAGCAATTTTGTAATGAATGGAAATTATCTCGCGCGCCTGCCAAAGCGGCCTTGTATGAGTATCAAAAGCTACAGCAAAGGACTCTCACTGAGCAATATAAGATGAAACGCAAAGATATACTTTCTAGTGGTTTGTCAGTATCGGACAAGCGCGCGCGCTATAGTGTAGCTGCCTTCGAGATTACACTAAAGCGCTTAGCGCTTGCCGATGCGATAAAGGCTGAGCGTGTTCTTTTTAATAGCCGTCGTGTTCAAGGTTTCCGTGATTGGGCGAGTGATCGAGCTGAAGAGGGAGTTCTTGCCGCAATTAAGCAAATTCGTGGCTTTCGCTATGCTGATAAACGAAGGGGGCAGATGGGCTCACAGATCGATTTTCCAGCCGGACTGGAGCCTCATCTCAGAGTTGCTGATAGCGAGGAGTTTGATCCGGCGCAGCCCCAGCGCCTGAGTGAACGCGTGAGTTGGATTGTTGATCGGAACACTGGCGATGTTGAATACAGAATGCTGGAGATGACAGTGTTCAAGGATATTGGTCGGCATGTGATTTTTACCAAAAGCGGTGCTGAAAATGGTGATGCTATTGAGGCCGGACTACTGCTTGCACGTGAGAAGTTTTCTGGCCAGGCACTGGAGGTTCGGGGGGATGATGCGTTTAAAGAGCGTGTTTTACAAGCAACCATTGAGCGCAAGATTAAAATTCGATTTTCTGATCCAGACATGGAGAGACGTCGTCAGGAAAGTTTAGTGAAGCCGGATTTGAGTCGATTCCGAAAAATTGCGGGAGTTCAGCAACGATATACTCCATCGATCAATAGTTTACCAGCGGGGCATGCTGAACAGAGCGAACCGCCGCAGGAGTCGGCTGGTCCGTTGGCGAACGATGAATATGAGCCTTAAAAATGCGACTGGCTTTCACATGATTTTCCAACTTCACATTGCTTTGACAAGCTGGTTAGCGTCACTCAGAAATTTCACCGAGATGTGCCTCTTTATGGCCGCTGACAGCCTCTGCTGTGTGTAATGTTATGCCCTTGTTCAAGCTGTTAAATATGTCGCTTTATGTCCGCTTATAACCCTTGATATGTGTAATGTCATGTCCTAGTTTAGGCTGTTAAATGTGGCATTAGATGGCTTTGTTGTAGCCGCTATTCAAATTCCGTTGCCTTTTACCATGAATCCGAAGGGGGTATTTTGACGCAGGGCCACGCCCTCGTCATCGTCGCGTAGCATTGCCGCCCGCATCTGGGCCGGTGGCATGTCCAAAATGCCTTTCCACGCGGCGATATATCTTGGACTGCACAACCTGTTGACCTGCCATTTGGCGACTTGCTCAAGCGCCCGAAGTTGGACATTCTGATCGCCGCTGGCGAGTGCGTCAGCGGCGGCGGTATGAAGGGCGTACAAACGGCCGTCACGCTCAGCCTTCCGCGCCCTTGCCTCTCGGCGAGCCGCCAAAATGCCGTCATTTGCCATATGTTTGTCCGGCTTTCCTCTTATCAGCCCACGCCATCCAGCCGTAGCGGTGAGCCCGCGCATCGTGCAGGGCATGGTGCCATCCCCCATGCCGCTCATGGTAGGCCACTACAGCGTGATGGAACGATGACGAGTCCACCAGGCTTCGCAGATCGTAGCGACTGACCAGGTTAGGCGGGCGCACGTCGCCCAGCGCGTCCAAGAGCAATTCCCAGTCGGTGAAGCTGTCACACCCTATCTGCACGCTCCGTGGCAGCGTGGCGAACCATGCGGCCAGCCTGAGGGCAAGCTGGTGCCGGTCGAGCGCGTGGCCGGCGCCGGCGAGCTGCGGGAGCACGGCTGCCTGCACGAACGAATTGCACCACTCTGCCCGGTAGTCGGCTCGCTCCAAATACAACTCGTGCTTGCCGTCCTGGCTCACCATGCCGACTGAGATGAGGTCGCAGTCGATGGCGTCGGTATATTCTGTATCCAGGAAGACTAGCATTCTTGGGCTGCTTTCAATTTTTTTAACTTGTCTGCTATTTGCAAAAGAATGGCAGGGTCGGATATCCCTCTTTCGCCGTCAGTTTGAATCAGCCTATCGGCGTCAGCTGGGGACCATCCCTCCCCGTCATCGTCGATTGCGATCCAATTTTTGAGTCCGGCGCGGTTCACGTAGCGTCGAATTTGCTGATACCTCGATGCGGAATCCCACCGTTGGTAGTCCTCGATTCGACTATGCCAGGTCGCACCGATTACCCGCTTTTGCAATGCTTCTGGTAGATAGCTGCGAGCACGCGTGAAGCTAAGCAAGCGTACCCAGCTGGTACTTAAAACGATTCGGACATTCGGGCAGGCGGCCAGCAGGTCAGATAGCAAAAATGTCCACATGAAAAGCTCACCATCACCGCGAAGAACCGGTCGTCCGTTGACCAGGTATGCGGAGTCGGGATGCAGAACGCCGTCGAAGTCGAGAAAAATAATCATGTATGTATATATATGTATATATATTTATTTCAGGTTTTTTTGAGCGGATCGGTCACCACCACTTTTTGACGCGCAGCATAGTCATCGAGCATGCGTTGGTAGGCGCGATGAGAATCAGTTCCTGGGGGGCGGAAATTAGGCAAGGGTTCGAACTGCTCGTTCTCGATGTAGACGACGTGCCTCTTCGACTTTTTGGGCCGCTCAAACCCAGCTGCTTTTAGTGCTTTCGCCATTGCCTCCAGCCCAGCCCAAATCGCATCGGCTTCTTCGACAGTCGGCGCCCCTGCCCCGAATTGCAGGGCTTGAGCGGTCTTCTGCAGGCGGTCGGGTAAAGCGTCGAGCTCAAACCGCGTAACGGTACGCAGGCGCGTTTCGTCATGCTTGACACGCCACTCCTGCCACTCGCTTTTCTCTTCGTCCGTTAAAACCGAGGCTACATGGGACGGGAGTTCGCGCGCCCAGCGGTCTATTTTGGCCACTACCTTTTGTACGTTCTTCCCATCAGGGTGAGCATCGCTGAATACCTTTTTCCGACGTAGGCATTGAATGGTGCTGCCCTCGTGGTAGACACCGTTTTGGTCGCGGTACCGGACGATTTTGAACTGCATGGCGTTGAAGCTTTCTTTGTGTTTTGCGGATGTTTTTAATATACGCAAAATCCGAGTCTTATGCTACCATCGCAGTGTGTCAGTGGTATGTATATATATACCGCAAAGGCGCATGAGGGTACCTGCAAAGGAGCTTAGTTCTGCTTGCATTACTTGTAGGTATATATATAGGTATATATGTATATAGAGGTGTTCATGATCTACGCATGTGTTAACACGAAGGGCGGAGTTGGTAAAACAACAACTGCTGTGCACTTGGCTGTAATGCTGGCCCAGTTGGGCAAAACGCTGCTGATCGACGGCGACCCTCAAGCCTCGGCTGCGAGCTGGGCAGCATGGCGGCGCGACACTCAATTCGATCCAAGCCCTACCACTACCTGCTTGGCGGGGAAGGCGATCTTAACCGAAGGCAAACAGTTGGCTGCGGGATTTGAGCATGTGGTAGTGGATGCGGGGGGGCGGGACTCTGCCGGCCTCCGGTCGGCGCTGTTGCTCGCGCAACGTGCCGTCATTCCTATCGGCGCGTCCAATCTCGATGCAGCTGCAATGACCGATCTGCTGGAAGTAGTCGAGTTGGCCAGAGACTACAACCCTGAACTCGATGTACGTGTTCTGTTAAGCCGCGTCGACCCGCGCACAAAAGATACCGCTGAAATGCTCGAATTTTTGGCCGAGCACCAATTGACTGTGTTGCCCACGAAGGTATGCGAGCGCGTTGCGTTTCGCCGGGCAATTGGGGAGGGAGGGACCGTGCAGGAGTTAGGCCGTGACCCAGCCGCTATTGCAGAAATGGCGGCCTTCTTCAGGGAGATTACTGCATGAAGAGCAAGCCAAACACCGATCAGTTCAAGCCGCCAAAGGACCCAACCGCTTTTCTAGAGAGCGGCATGGCCGATGTTGCTGAAAAACCACCGGCAGCATCGGCGGTACCGCCGCCCTCGCCCGTTTTAGAGAAAGCACCTGCGCGTGGTCGCGTGCAAAAAATCTTCAATTTCTCCCCCGAATTAGTGGATCGGCTCGCGAATAAAGCTGCTGCAAGGAGCCGGGAAAAGGGGTCTCGTGTGACCGAAGTGCAGATAGTAGTTGAGGCGCTTGAGGCCTATCTCAAAGAGTAATAAGTATATATATACTTATCTATATATATAACGATATTAAATATCGACTATAGTGCATACTAATTTCGTTGCCGACATGGTGGCGTTACAACCGACCCAAGATTTGATATTTGCTTTACACTTGGGCTCAAAGTGAGGTATAAAAGCAATGTTTACTACGCCAACGTTGATCGAGCCAAAAATTTTCAAAGCGCTCATGGGAGCAGGCAGCATCAGCAACGCTCGGATAGAAGTCGCGGCTGGTGGCCCTGGTGGCTCTGGCGGCCTTGTAATTGTGGTGAGAGCAGGTTTGAACGAGCACACGCTCGGCGCGGCGCGTGGGGGCATGCGTGTATTTCAAAGTCTAGACGGGGCTGCGTCTGTTTTGCAGTCCTACGGGATTATGCGGTTTGAAGTGAATACGGAAAATTGGGTGCCGAAGACGATGGTGCGCGGGCTTAAGTCCGCGCCGGTAGAGCAGTGACAGATTTAGACATGTAACGGATGGCCAGGTAGAAAACTGGACCAATAATACAGAAATGCAAAAGCCCGCTTTGGCGAGCGGGCTTTGCATATGACCAGGCAGGGCCTAGACAAGTACATTGTCTTCACTTTGGCGAGTGAACAATGTATGTACTATAGAACATACTTCCGTGTGAACTATTGTACGTATCTTAGCCCCTGCACGCAAGCGTTTGCACGCCTATACGGTGTGTTGTTAGGGGAAGAATGGGCAGTACCGTACAAGTTCAACCAGAGTTCGCCGAAACGACGGCGTACCATTCGGCCGAAAAATTCGGCTTCTTTACCGTCGCCCAAAAGGTTGAGGGAGCGCACGGTTGGCAACAGCGAAGCTACCGCCTGGACAGGCTGCCAACCATCCTTGAAGAATTGGATGGTCAGCCGGACACGTATATTTCACAGGCGGCGTTCGCCGCTCCGAATCGTCGGATCGCTAATCTCGCTCGCATTTCTCTGCTGTGGGTTGACCTGGATTTCTACAATGTCGAGCGGCTACGAGGCCTTCGCGTTGAAAGCATTGCCGCTCAGGTATTGGACGCGTGCGATGACCAGGGAATTCCCCCCCCAAGCGTGATTATCGACTCCGGTCGAGGAATGTACGCCAAGTGGTATTTTGTGGCACCGATCCCCGCCAGAGCACTGCCGCGGTGGCAACTGGTGCAGAACACCTTCTGCCTTAAACTCAAAGACTTTGGTGCCGACCCGCGAGCACGCGATGCCGCCAGGGTATTACGAGTCGTTGGCAGTACGCATAAAGCATCTGGCCGTCGCGTAGCGGTCATCTGGCAAAACGCCACACCGACACACGGCGCCGAGATGATCAATGGTATCGCGACGTATTCGTTCGACATGCTGGCCGATGACCAGCTACCCAAGACTCGCGCGGAGTTGGCAGAATTGAGCGCGGAGCGCGAACGGGAGAAGCTGGTCAACCTCGCCCGCAAAACATCCACCGGCAACAGCCTGACGCTGATTTCGACCAGAAACACGAAAGGCCTGCGCCCATTCCTACCCAGCCAACTCGCATGGGACCGGTACAACGACATCATCAAGCTGATGGAGATCCGAGGCTGGAGTGACGGGGCACCTGAGGGGGAGCGGGACATGCCGATCTTTTTGTGCGCGGCCCTGATGTCGCAGGCGGTGATTGTGCCGCAATTGAAGCAGGAGATTGAGGCGATTGCCAAGCGGATTGCGCCCAGCTGGTCGGCCGCAGAAGTGCGCAATTGCGTCGCCAGCGTAATGACGCGCGCGCAAGCGGCTTTCAATGGCGAGAAGTTGGAATACAAGGGCCGCCAGCTCGACCCTCGCTACATCTTCAAAACGGACACCTT
>Ga0209847_1000688_pt1 | contig 13175 bp, 8 predicted proteins | sample OrgsoiDNA_201060_FD_185808 | JGI IMG/M metagenome (GOLD analysis project Ga0209847, IMG submission 185808) | Permafrost soil microbial communities from the Arctic, to analyse light accelerated degradation of dissolved organic matter (DOM) -... | ecosystem: Environmental > Terrestrial > Soil >... | reverse complement strand
GGAGAAGCTGATGTGCGCGCGCTTGGGCGGGGGGCCGTTATCCCGCAGGTATGCCACCAGCCCGCCGTCGTTCCTGCGAACCACGGACGGCTGAATGCAGCCCGCTCCCACGATAGGCTCGCTGCCGCGCCAGGTGTAGCCGCGGTCGTCGCTGATGGCCATGATGCCGAACGAGAAGCCATCGGAGTACATGGGCGCCAGGATGCGGCCCGAGGGCAACTCCAGCGGATGGGTTCGCGTGAACCATCCCATGCGCGAGAAGTATTCGTCTTCGGCATGCTCGATCAACCTCTTGGCGTAGGCTGCACGCGGCGACGCCCCGGCAGCCTCGGCGCCGGCATATTCCCTGGTCCGCGCGGCGATGTTCTGCGGGATTAAGATAATGTTGTCCTGATACTCCCAGCGTGGAGGGCCCGCGGGCTGCTGGTAGTCGCTCGAGATGCGATACTTCATGAGCGCCGTTTCCCACCGGTGCGCCACAATCAGCGGCCACAGGAAGAACAGGCGCCGGCGCGAGTCCAGGAAGAGCACCGGGTTGGTCTCCGGAAAGCCCGGCGTATCGGCCATGGTGAAGCGTTCGGTCCATTGGGCGGCCGCACGATTCCAGCGCGCGCCCTGAATCAGAACATCGTCCGCGGTGCGCTCACCCGAGCCGTGGAACCAGCAGGCGAGCAGATCGCCGTTGGGCAATTCCACTATCGACGATGAGTGATTGTGCCATTTCTCGGGTTGAAAGATCAGCTCGCCGCTGTATTGGGATGCCGCCATTGCCGAAGCCACAGAGGCGACGGCGAAGAGGCAACCTAAGATGGTTCGCATCGACGATCAGTATATCGCCCGCCGCCGGCATTTTGGACGGAGTCCGTCCAAAACGCCGGCTTCTTACCGGGCGCTCACTTGAGCCAGACGGTGAACGTGGGCGCGGCGAAGCCGCCGACCGCCAGTTCGACGGATGCCGGGCCCGGCGGGACGAAGCCCGAAGGGACGCGGGCGTTGATCTGCAGAACGCCGGCGCCGCCCGGGATGCTTCCGGCATACAGGAGTTCGGCGTCGATGCCGGCGATGGCCAGGGTGACAGGGAGCAGGGGGCGAGGATAGGGGGCATCGGCGGCCTTTCCCGAGATATTGGGGCCGTCGGAGAGTCCCTCGCCGGTGGCGAAGAATGTAAGGATGCCGCCGCGCGGGGCTGGTGAGGTTTCCGAATTGATCGGTCCGTCCTGGTTAATCGCAACGGCGAACAGCGCGGGCGTTGCCGCCGCCACCGGCAGATCCAGAGTGCCGGACGATTGTCCCTGGTAGAACACCTCCACGTGAGTGAGGCTGTTCCCGTTCACGGTGTAGGGAACCTGGACGTTGATCTGGCCCGATTGCGCGTAGAAGAGCGGCGCGGGTACGCCGTCGAAGCGGACTTCCGAGCCGCCCAGCACGCTCGCGAGGAGGCCGGCCGAATCGAATGTGCCGGAGACTCCGTCCGCGGGGCCGATGCCCGAGCCGAAGACGCTCACGATCTCGCCAGGGGCCACGGGGCCCTGGATCTGGCTGGCGGCGTTGACGGCGGCAAGCGCGGCAAGCGCGGCGGGAGGCGGCAGCGCGGAATCGGGGACCAGGCGGCGTATGCGGTTGTTGTTCGTGTCGGCGACGTAAAGCGTGCCCGAGCCATCCAGAAAGAGTCCGCCGGGCGCATCCAGTTGCGCGGCCCGCGCGGATCCTCCATCTCCGAAGAAGCCGTTGGAGCCCTGGCCGGCAATGGTGTGGATGACGCCGTCCGGCGTAACCTGCCGTATTCGATTGTTCCCCGTGTCCGCGATGAAGATATTGCCTCCGTCGTCCACCGCCACGCCGCGCGGCGCATTCAGGCTGGCGGCGATGGCGAGGCCCTCATCGCCCGAGAAGCCCGGAGCGCCTGTGCCGGCCACGGTGGTGATGATGCCGGCGGGCGTCACTTTGCGGATGCGATTGCCCCCGGGGACCGCTTCGTTGCTGCCCGTGTCCGCGATAAAAAGGTCGCCGGCGGAGTTGAGGGCGCACGCGCTGGGCACTTTGAGCTGGGCCAATCGCGCTATGCCGCCATCGCCTTCATCGCCTGGAGCTCCGTTGCCGGCGGCGGTGAACACCTGGTCGGCGGGCGCCGCGCGCAGCACTCTGTGGTTGGAAGTGTCAACGATGAACATGACGCCTGTGTGGTCAAAGCATACGCCCTGGGGACCGTTCAGCGGCATTTGGCCCGGTTGTAAGCCTTCCGCGCCGGTGCCCGGCTTGCCGGTGCCTACCAGCGTGCGCATCAGGCCATCGGCGCCGACCTGCCGGATGCTGTGGTTGAGGGTGTCGGCGATTGCGACGTTGCCCGCTCGATCGACCGCCACCCCCATGGGAGAATAGAGCGCCGTAGCCGCCGCGAGATCTACAGACGCCTGGTTGGTGATCTTTCCTTCGATACCCGTGCCGGCCAGCGTCCGAATCCGCCCGAAGGGGAGCACCTGCCGCACGCGTTCGGTGCCGGTATCGGCAATATAAAGAGTGCCGGCGGCGTCCAGCGCTATAGCGGACGGCTTGGAAAGCAGCGCAACGGTGGCCAGGCCGCCATCGCCTAAAGCGTTGAGGTATCCATCGCCCGCCACGGTCCGGATCTGGCCTTGGAGGTCCACTTTGCGGGCGCGCACTCCATCCGCGATAAAGAGATTGCCCGTCAGGTCCAACGCGAGATCCTGCGGCAGAGTCAGATGCGCGGAAACCGCCGGGCCGCCGTCGCCACCGTTACCATTTCCCGCGATTGCCGTCCACTTTCCCGCGGCTGTGAAGGACTGAACGAGGGATGCTCCGTCGGCGACATACAGAGTCCCGGAAGCGTCTACCGCTACGGCGTCAACGCCGAACAAGCCAATGGCGGAGTTCACATCGCTGCCGTTCAGGGCTGTGGAAATGACGCCGCCCGATACCTTGCGCACGCGTTTATTTTGCGAATCGGCGATAAACAGGATGCCGTTGCGGTCCACGGCAAGGCCTGCGGGAAAGCCTAACTGGGCACTGGCGGCCGGCCCAGAATCACCAGAAAAGCCCGCCACGCCGATTCCCGCGACGGTAATGATTTTGCCGTCGGGCGACACTTTGCGGACACGATGCCCGAAGAACTCGGAAATGTAAAGGTTTCCGGCGGCGTCCAAGGCCACGTTTCGCGGAGCGAGCAGTACGGCGTCCGTGGCGGCGCCGCCGTCGCCTAAGGGCCCATCGGGGCCTACTCCGGCGACCGTCGCGATGGTGCCGTCGGGGGCAATGCGGCGCACCCGGTTATTGCCCAGGTCGGCCACGTACACGGCGCCCGCGGCATCGACGGCCAGCCCGTAAGGCAGGTTGACTTGCGCGTCCTTGGCCGGACCGTTGTCTCCGCTGAAGCCGGCTATCCCCGTTCCCGCGACCGTGCCGATCAGGCCGTCGACAGAGACCTTGCGCACCCGGTGGTTGGCGGTGTCGGACAGGTACAGGTTCCCTTCACTGTCCACGGCGACGCCCTGAATATTGGCGATTTGAGCCGCGGTGGCAGCGCCGCCGTCGCCGATATTGCCGCTTCCGGCCACGGTTTCAATGCGATAGGCCGGACTGGGAGCGGCGGCGGAACGCGCGAGAGGGGTCCACGCCAGGGTCATCGGGATGTACAGCAGTATATATAGATAGGTTTTCATCGGGCTTAGCGATTTAGCGGTGTAATCAAGTGAGTGCGCGCAGGTTCACGAAACTCTCACATTGTTCGAAAAGAATACATGGCAGTTTAAGGTGCTTAAACCTGTAATTGTCAAAGAATAGCCTGTTCCCTTTGCGCGGCCCGGCCGATATAGACACTAATGCCAGAGACTCTCACAGTTTTCGAAAAGCCTCAGCGGACGTTCAAGTTGTTTAGATCCGCGGTTGTCACGGTTTGCATGCTGCTGACGCCGTGGGCGCAGGCGCAACAGGGCATCCGGCTGAAGGCGCGGGGGGCGATCTCCCGATATGGCCCGAACAGGCAGGCCGGACGCCTACCCCACTTGCCGCACCACTATGTTCTTGAATTCCGGACTTATCCCGGGCCGGGGACGCGCCAGGAACTGGGGCGGCGCGGCATCCGGGTTCTTCAATATTTGCCCGAATCGGGACTGATGGTTTCCTCGGACGCGCAGCCGGACCTGGCCGGCCTGGAAGTCACCTGGGCCGGGGCGCTCGATCCCGACGACAAAATCAGCCCTCTGTTGCAAACCCAGTCCACCGGCGCGTACCTGGTGGTCTTCCAACTCGATAGCGACATGCAGAAAGGCCGCCAAACCGTGCGCAGCCAGGGTCTCGATATCCTTGAGAATCCCGCCCTGCTGGCGTGGCAGCTGATGGTTACCGGATCCTATGGGAACGTTACCAGCCTGGCGGCGGACGATGCAGTGGCCTATATTCTGCCGGCTTCCCCGGACCTGGTGGCGGGCGCTCCGGTAATTGGGTGTGCGGGCCCACTAACGGAAGCGGGGCCAGTCGGCGAATACGTGGAAGTCGGCCGCGGGTGGGCCAAGGATGCGGGCGGCGGCGTGGCGCTGCATTACTTCTTCCAGTCGCTGACCCTGAAACTGGATGAAAGCACCGTGCGCGGCGAAATCGAGCGCGCCTTTCGGGAATGGGCGCGCTACGCCAACTTCACTCTATCGCCGGGGCAGCAGGAGGGAGCCGTACGTTCCATTGACATCCTGTTTGCCCGCGGCGCGCACGGCGATGGCTATCCGTTCGACGGGCCGGGCGGAATACTGGCCCATACGTTCTACCCGGCGCCTCCCAACTCCGAGCCGATGGCCGGGGATATGCATCTGGATGCGGACGAGGACTGGCATGCGGGCGCCGACGTCGACCTGTACACGGTGGCGCTGCATGAGGCCGGGCATGCGCTGGGACTGGGTCACTCGGACCGCCCGGGAGCCGTGATGTATCCGTACTACCGAATGGCAAGCGCGCTGACAGACGATGACATCGCGGGGATTCGCGACCTGTATGGAAGCAACTCAAGCACGCCTGTTGAACCGCCTGTACAACCGCCGGTGCAGCCGCCGGTACAGCCTCCGGTGCAGCCGCCGGTACAACCTCCGGTACAGCCGCCTGTGCAACCTCCGGTGCAACCTCCGGTACAACCGCCTGTGCAACCGCCTGTGCAGCCACCGGTACAACCGCCTATACCGCCGCCAGTTACGCCGGGTGCAGACACCACGCCGCCATCGTTGACGATCACGTCGCCCGGGTCGACGATGGTTTCCACATCTTCGGCCAGCATCATTATCAGCGGCACGGCCAGCGACAATGCCGGCGTGACGGCCGTGAAATGGAGCAACTCCTACGGTGACGGTGGCGCCGCGTCCGGTACGGCAAACTGGTCGGTGAGTGTACCGCTGCTGACCGGCAACAACGCTATCACGATCCGGGCTTTTGATGCGGCGGGCAATTCCGGATGGCGCGCGATTACCGTAGTCAGGCGTTGAGCCCGGCGGCAGGGCGGCAGTGGCAGATTTCTTCCTTAGTACCGTGTACTTTTGGCCGATCGGGCCGATATGAGTATTTAGCGCCATGAATACAGAACTAGAACAACAGGTCATCGACGTGAATCAATGGTTACCCTCCAGGCCCATCGCGGTTTGCGATGAGACGGAAGGGCTGCTTCTTGCGCTGGGGCAGGCAGTGGAGCAGCGGGACAGCGAGACGGCGGGACACTGCGAGCGGCTGGCCTTCATCAGCGTAGCGATCGGAATGGCGCTAAGCCTGGGCGAGGCCAGTCTTCGGACGCTCTACCGCGGCGGCTTCCTGCATGACATAGGCAAAGTAGGGATTCCCGATTCGATCCTATTTAAACCCGATGGACTGACCGCGGAAGAATGGATCGTAATGCGCAGCCACTGCGCGCGCGGCGAGGAGATTTGCCGCCACTTGAAATCGCTCAAGCCCGTGCTGCCCCTCATCAGGCACCACCACGAGCGTTGGGACGGCAGCGGTTATCCCGACGGCCTGCGGGGCCAGCAGATCCCACTATTGGCGCGGGCGCTCCAGGTCGCCGATATCTACGACGCGCTGACCAGCCTGAGGCCTTATAAGCCGGCCTATCCGGCGGACAAGGCGCTGCGGATTATCGAGGAAGAAACCAGGCGCGGATGGCGCGACCCGGAAGTGGTCCAGATGTTTCTGCGGGTGCACAGCAGCGTAATCGCGAAGATCGATTACCACAACAGCCGGGCGGATTGCAATCTGGCCGCCCTGCAGAATACCTTGACGGACTTGCATGCGGTGATGGATGCAGTAGCGTTCCTATAGCCTCCGGCGAGCCGTTGCATTGCGTCGCAAAAGGCAGACCAAACCGCGCCTGCTCCACCGCCGCCCGCATTCGCCGTGCCTGCTCCGGGGTGAACCGCAACTGCCCGCCGGCGGCCATTCGCACGTCCGCACTCCGGAAACGCGAGCACATGATTCACGACCGCGAGTGGGCCTTCGAGCCCAATCTGGCCCAACGGCATCATGGTCGAGGCAGGACAAACGTCACGGCAGGCTGAATGCCCGCAAGCATCAACTTAAACCGGCTTAAAAGGGCATGGATCGCAGAACTATATCGACCAGGCGCATCATCTCCGCTCTGGTAGATCCGTTCGCCGCCTGAACACCCAGGCCAGTGAGCACTGTAGAAATGTAGCGGGCAAGGTCACCGGGATCCACGTTCTTCGCGAGGCCCCCTTCCCTTCGCGCCCGTTGAAGACGCTTCTGAATGCCGGACTCCCCCTGCTTTCTCCATTCGATCATTGCCTGCTTCATCGGCTCCGCATGAGAGCCGCATGCCAGGGCTCCCTGCACGGAAAGACAGCCTCGCGGATGGCTCGGATCGGTCAACAGTTCCAGCGCTCCACGCAGAAGAGCTTCGACAACAGCTCGTACCGTCGGCTGCTCCAGTGCCTCTCGCATGTACGCCGCGGGGCCCTCGGCATACCGGGCGATGGCCAGCCGGAAGAGCGCTTCCTTGTCTCCAAAAGTCGCGTACATGCTGGATCGGTTGATACCCATAGCCTCTGTCAGATCGGCGAGCGTGGAGCCCTCGTAGCCCTTCTCCCAGAAGACTCTCATGGCGGCATCAAGCGCCTCATTCTCGGCGAAGCCGCGCGGACGCCCCATCTTATCGTTTAGCGCCATTTTGCGCGCTCCTCGCCAATTCGATGCATTCTGCACCGCACAGTTCAAAAAATTGAATCGCGCCTAACGGCGGCTACATCTGAAACGTGCGGTACAAAAGTAAGTATAACAGGAGAATTCACATGGCAGGCAAGCTCGAAGGAAAGATAGCACTCGTAACCGGTGGCAGCACCGGGATCGGTTTCGCCACGGCGCAGCGTTTTGTGAAGGAGGGCGCACATGTCTACATCACAGGACGGCGCCAGCCCGAACTGGATGAGGCGGTGAAGAAGATCGGCGCACAGGTCACCGCGGTGCGCGCGGACGTATCCAGCCTTGTGGATCTTGACGGGCTCTTCGCGCAGATCAAGCGGGAGAAAGGACGTCTGGACGTCGTCTTCGCAAACGCGGGTGGAGGTAGTCTTGCTCCTCTTGGTTCCATCACGGAAGAGCAATACGACCAGACCTTCAACACCAACGTGAAGGGTCTCCTTTTCACCGTGCAGAAGGCGCTCCCGCTGATTCCGGATGGCGGTTCGATCATCCTGAACGCTTCGATCGTCTCTATCAAAGGTATGGCTGCCTTCAGCGTCTACTCCGCCACGAAGGCTGCGGTGCGATCCTTTGCACGTAGCTGGACCATCGATCTGAAAGACCGCAAGATCCGCGTCAATGCCGTAAGCCCAGGGCCGATTGAGACGCCCGGCGTCGCCGGACTCGCGCAGACGGAGGAGCAGCGCCAGGGACTCTACGCTCAACTCGCTTCAACGGTTCCACTCGGCCGCATGGGGCAACCGGACGAAATTGCGAAGGCCGCCGTCTTTCTGGCCTCAGACGATGCAAGCTTTGTCGCGGGTATCGAGCTCTTCGTCGACGGTGGCTCCGCGCAAGTGTAACTCTGATTGCGTTAGCGCCTTGTGCTGAATGCCTGCCCACCCTTTACTTGCCGGGCTTCCAATCCGGCAGCCGGCCGGGAGTAGGTGAATCGCGCTGATTTCCAGGCCTTGGCAAATCTCCATTTAAGGCATGGGGAGGCACTGCTTAACGCTCAGTTGTTTGCTGGCGCCTGCTACATTTCCGGGTATGCTGTTGAGTGTGGCTTGAAGGCTGCGGTCGCCAAATTGTTTCGGTAAACGGCGGATTTTGAGTTCAGGTAGAGGAGGACTCGATCTATACAGTCACGACCTACCGTTCCTAGTTAAGGTTGCCGGGCTCTCGCTGCCCTGGGCGGATGAACTGGAAGCGGACGGTGTTCTGAAGGACAACTGGAATATCGCTAAGAACTGGACGCCCGAAAGCCGCTACCAGTTGACCCGCGGCGCACAAGAGGCTCAAGACTATTATTCAGCCGTTGCCGACACGAATAGTGGAGTCGTCAAATGCATCGAAAGGTTCTGGTAGAAACTGAAATTCGGTCTGGCGGGCGCCTTCTGGAGCAACTGGACCTCGCGAAAATCCCGGTGACGGCGGCGTTCTGGCTATATGCCGACGACGCCGCCGAATGGCGGCTGGTGATCGTTTCTCCCTCAGTCGAAACGCTCGGACCGAGGCAGCTTTACGCCTTGATCGGCGTTGTGTTAATGAACCCTTCGGGCGCGCCGATTTCAATTCCTCTGGAGAGAATCTTTCTTCTCAGTCCGCATGATATTCGGTACCAGAAGGTGCGCCTGGCGGCGCTAGGTGCGGGAGCGGGATTGCTCGTCACGAGCGGGCCGAGCCGGGACGTTTCAGGCGAAGACGCCTACATTTATCGAGTGGCCTAACCCTCGCGCTGCCCAGCGATCTGTTCAGCTATTTGCGAGACACTACACTGGCCTGAGCCGACCGCAAACTCATCGACGTGCAGCGCTGCTTTCCGGTCAGCCCGGTCAGCGCCTATGGCTGAATGCCTGCCCACCCTTACCTGCCGGGCTTCCAATCCGGCAGCCGTCCGGGAGTAGGCGGCGCCCCCGCCGCATCAAGCTGCTTTTCGAGCGCTTTGATGTCCGTCTCCAGAAGCTTCCGCAGTTTGGGTATCTCGGCGGCGAGGCCCTCCGAAGCAATTTGATACTGCTCCATCGCGGTCCTGGTGGGCCGGCCGGTGGTGCCGCGCGTGGGCGATTGCGCGGCCTGCATGTGCTCTGAAATGGAAGCCGGCGAGCCTTCGTTGTGCGCTCGAATGATGCGGTCGCCGCTCAAGGCCAGGTCGATCTCGCCCAAGGACCGTTCGAGCTTCAGCGTTTCTTCGCGCAGTTTGAATGGAAGAGCAGGGGTTGCGTCAATGGCGCGCCGGATGGCCGTCAGGCGGGTCCCGGCGTCGGTGGCCGCCTGCTGCGTCGCGGTCAGCGCCTTCTGGAGCCTGGCTAGCTTTTCCTGGAATTCGGCCAGGGCCTGACGGTCGGCGTTGGTGGATGGGCCCTCTCCCGTAACGTCGAAGGTCTGCGAACCCGGCAGCGGCGTGACCACGCCTTCCACGCGCCTGGCCAGCGTGACAGTGTACTTGCCCGGCGCCACTAATGCGCCGGCGCCGCCGCCACGGCCGCCAAAAACGGCCATCATTTCTTCATCGCCGCCGCCGGCTTCACCCCCACCCCCACCGCCACGGCCGCCACGTCCGCCGCCCGGAGGAAGGGCAGGCGCCAGGGTTACGGGCTGGGCGCGCAGGTCCCAGGTGAAACGATGAACTCCGCGGGTGGCAGGCTCTTCCATGCGCCGCACCACTTTGCCGGAGGCGTCGGCGATGCTCACCAGAATGGCCGGCGGCTCTTCTTCAGCCTCGGCGTGAAGCAATTCGGGCGTGGGATAGGCAGGAGTCTCGCCGCGCTCGATAGCGGCGCGCTCCCGCTTCTGGCGCTCCGCGCGTTTGCCGGTGTATCCGTCCTTCAGGTTATAGGTGATGGCTGCGCCCACCGGTGGATTGGGGGCCGTGAAATAGTTGGTTCCCAGATCTCCACCGCGGTTTTGCGGAAGATAAGAGAGCGCCGTCTTCACCGGGAACAGCGCGCTTTCCTTCTGCATCGTTTCGGGCGTGGCCACGCGCAACGGGCTGTAATCGTCCAGAACATAAATGCTGCGCCCGAAGGTTCCGATCACCAGGTCGTCGGTCTGTTTGGCGATGGCCAGGTCGCGCACCATGATAGTGGGCAGCCCCGCGTTGAGCTTGATCCACTTCTCGCCGCCGATCTGCGTGAAGTACAGGCCGAATTCCGTGCCAGCGAACAGCAATTTGGGATTGACGTGGTCTTCGGCGATGGCATATACGCCGCCGGTTTCCGGCAGATTGCCGGAGATATTAACCCAGTTCCTGCCCTTGTCGGAGCTCTTGATCAGGTAGGGCTTGAAGTCGCCGTTCTGGTGATTCTCGTAGGCCACGTACACGGCGCCGGCATCGTACTGCGACGCCACAATGCGCTGCACGTAGGCGTCCTCGGGCACGCCCGCGGGCTTCTCGACCTTGCGCCAGTTCTTGCCGCCGTCCTCGGTCACCTGCACCAGCCCGTCATCGGTGCCGGCGTAAATCAGGCCTTCTTGCTTAGGCGATTCCGCCAGCGCCGAGATGTTATCGTAGAGCGCCGTGGAAACGTTTTTCTGGATGGCGTCGATGGACCAGACCTTGCCCATCAGCGGCAGTTGGTTGCGGTCCAGGTTGCGAGTGAGGTCGGGACTGATGGCGCGCCAGCTATCGCCGCGGTCGTCGCTGCGATACAGCCGCTGCGCGCCGAAGTAGAGCCTGGTGTTCAAGTGCGGGCTGACGATTACGGGCGCATCCCAGTTCCAGCGCATAGCCGGGTCGCCCCTGGCCGGTTGCGGCTGGATGGAAACGCGCTCGCCGGTGCGCTTATCGAACCGAACCATGTTGCCGTTCTGCATGTTGGCGTAGATGGTGTTGGGATCTTTCGGGTCCACGCGCGAATAAAATCCGTCGCCGCCCATGGTGACGAAGCAATCGGCGTTCGTGATCTCCGTGTTCCTGGTCCGGGCCGGGCAGCCGAAACTGCTGTTGTCCTGCGTGCCCCCATAGACGTGGTAGAACGGGCCGCTTTCATCTACCGTTACGTCATACATCTGCGCGGTCGGCAGGTTGGATTTGAAGACCCAAGTCGCCGCGCGGTCGAAGCTTTCGTAGAGGCCGCCATCGCAGCCCACCAGGTAATGATTGTTGTTCTTCGGATCCACCCAGATGTCGTGGTTGTCCACATGCTTGTTGCGGGTGCCGAGCGCGGTGAGCGTGCGTCCGCCATCGTCGGACACCATGATGTTGACATTTTGGATGTAGATGCGGTCGGCGTTGGCGGGGTCCACCTGCACTTTTGCGTAGTACTGGCCCTGCGTATCCGAGGGGTTGCGCCGCTCCCAGGTGACGCCATTGTCGGTGGAGCGGAAAATGCCTCCGCCGCCCTCCGGGGCTTCCACCATGGCGTAGATCGTGTTGGGATTCGACGGCGCATAGTTCATTCCGATGCGGCCCAAATCGCCCGCGGGAATGCCGCCGCCCACCTTGGTCCAGGTCTTGCCGGCGTCGATGGTGCGCCAGATGGCGCTCTCCGGGCCGCCGTGAATCATGCCGAAGTAACGCCGCTGGCGCTGATGCGTGGCTGCCAGCAGGATGTCGGGATTCTTCGGATCCATCACCACGTCGGAGCAGCCGGTGTAATCGCCAACCTGAATCAGGCTGGCGGACCAGGTCTTGCCGCCATCGGTGGTCTTATAGAGACCGCGCTCACCGCCGCCCTTCCATAGCGGGCCGGGCGCGGCCACATACACTACGTTCGAATCGCGCGGGTCCACGACGATGCGGGCGATATGCTCGGTCTTCTTGAGGCCCACGTTGCGCCAGGTACGGCCGCCGTCTTCGCTGCGGTAGACGCCGTCGCCGTATGACACGCTGCGCTGATTGTTGTTCTCCCCGGCGCCGGCCCACACGATCGACGGATTCTTCGGGTCGATCGTAATTGTGCCGATGGAGTAGGAGCCGTAGCTGTCGAAAACCGGCGTCCAGGTGGTGCCGTTGTTATACGTCAGCCAGATGCCGCCCGACGCTTCGGCGATCAGGTAATGGTTACCATCGTCGGGGAAGACTGCGATCTGCGACACGCGGCCGGAGACGAAAGCCGGGCCGATATTGCGCGCCCGCAGGCTGGCGAAAGTGGAGGCGTCGATGGGGTCGTCGGAGCCGCGGCCACCGCGCTGCTGTGGGGCTTCATCTTGCGCGAACGCGGATAACGTGAAACACAAAAAGAGCGAAAATAGCCTCATGGGGGCGAGTATAACGTATGGTAGCAGCGCGCTGTCGGAAGAGGAACTGATGGACCGCATGGAGCGCTGCGTCTACCCGAACACGGAGTTCCATCACGCGGACCACATACGCCTGGGCTGGCACTACCTGCGGACTTACGGCTATCCCGCGGCCGTGGAGCGCATGGAAAAGACAATCCTGGGCTTTGCCGTGAGCTTGGGCCACGCAGGGAAGTACCATACCTCGGTGACCGTCGGCTGGATGCGGCTGATTGAGGCAGGCATGCGATGTACGCCGCAATCGAGCGGGTTCGCCCAATTCCTGGACGCTCATCCGTGGTTATTAAATCAGGATGCGCTACTGGCGTTTTATTCCAGGGAGCGGCTATGGAGCGAGGAGGCGCGAACCGCCTGGGTGGAGCCCGATCTGCATCCTCTTCCGGACATTACAATTACTCCTTGATCCTTACTCGCGATGGCCTTGACTTTGCGGCATAAAGTAGTTTATGCTTGCGGAAATGAACCTCCGAATTCACATCTGTGCCGCGGCTGCGCTGCTTTCGGCGTGCAGCCAATCCAATAACTTGCTTCTCGGCCGCGTGGAAGCCACCGTGGGCACGCACAGCGTTGTGGTTACGGATTGCTATCGAACGCGCGCGCCCGAACCGCGGAAGCTGGTGGATGAAGGTGGTAAGGCGGTTTACCGGTACATGCCCTGCCGCGATGCCGATGTGTGGATTCGCGGTGAGGAGTTGACCGTGAACGGCAAACCTTACGGCCATCTGAATCCGGCGGATGGCATACTGGTGGATCAC
>Ga0209847_1000686_pt1 | contig 13188 bp, 10 predicted proteins | sample OrgsoiDNA_201060_FD_185808 | JGI IMG/M metagenome (GOLD analysis project Ga0209847, IMG submission 185808) | Permafrost soil microbial communities from the Arctic, to analyse light accelerated degradation of dissolved organic matter (DOM) -... | ecosystem: Environmental > Terrestrial > Soil >... | reverse complement strand
CAATGCCTGATGACCATAGCAAGTTGGTCCCACCCCTTCCCATCCCGAACAGGACCGTGAAACAACTTTGCGCCGATGATAGTGCTGCAACCAGTGTGAAAGTAGGTTATCGTCAGGCTAGTTATATGAAAAAACCCCACCGATGATTCGGTGGGGTTTTTTTTCGTTCAGAAAAATGTCTCTGTAGCGAGACCAAAAAAATCCCCCATCCGCACCGAACATGATTTAACGCGTCCGGGCCGATGGGGGATTTTTTAATTCAGCCGCGATCAGAAGTGATACGCGACTTTCATGTCGAAGAAGTTGATGCCGGTGTTAGGCTTGCGATAGCCGCCGTTCGAGAAGTGCTCGACCTTGGCGCCAACTTCCCAGTTGTTGTTGAAAACATAGCCGACGCCGATGTGGTCGCCGAACTGGAACAGGGTCGACAGGCGATAGGTATCGTTGTTGTACAAATTGGACAGGCGGTGCACGCCGATGCCGCCTTCGTAGTAAATCCCCTTCTTGCTGACATTTTCCCAGCGGAACACTGGATCGAAGCCGATATCCCACAGGTCCCGCTTGGCGCCGGAAACGTTTTTGTACTGCTTTTCTTGCCAGGTGCCGGCTGTCAGATCGAAGTAGCCGTCCAGATGCGTGCCGTTCGACTCGAACCAGTGCACGTTCCAATCTTCTTGCACGCTCAGGCGTTCCATGCGTACTTTGGCGGAGGTGCCGTAATCGGCCGATACGGAATCGGGTACCAGCAGGTCGGAAGCGGCAGCGAAGGCCGACTGCGCGGCGAGGATGGCGACCGCAGCCACCAGGAGTTTCTTTGCGAACATATTTCTCTTTCTCTGTAAAAACGGTATATCAACGTATACGCATGCCCGCAATTGTACCTATGTTCTGGATTTCAGGCCTGAGACCCTGCTATTGTTACAATCAAAATAATATTAAACGAGCAGGAGTGTGGCTGTGACATTGTCTATGCGAATCAGTTTTCTGGGCATTGGCCTGATGGGGGACCCGATGGTGCGCCGCTTGTTGGATGCGGGCTACACCGTGACCGTATGGAATCGCACCCATGCCAAGGCCGAGGCGCTGGCTGGCGCCGGTGCGCGGCCGGTGGCAGAGCTAAGCGAGGCAGTGCGGGACGCCGACGTTGTCATTTCCATGCTGGAAGCCGGTCCCGTGGTCGGACTGGTGCTTGAGGCGGCGTTGCCGGCGTTAGCTGATGGGGCGATGTGGATCGACATGAGTTCCACCCGGCAATCGGAAGCACAGCGCTTCCATGCTTTGTTGCAGGTGCGCGGCCTGAGTTTCGTTGATGCGCCCGTTTCCGGCGGTGTAGGCGGCGCGCAGGCCGGCACGCTGGCGATCATGGCCGGCGGCGCCGCAGCCGACTACGCCCGCGCCGAACCGGTCCTGGCGGCCATGGGGCGGCCGACGCTGGTTGGGCCGGCCGGCAGCGGCCAGGTGGCCAAGTTGTGTAATCAGCTGATCGTCGGCGCCACGCTCAATGTTGTGGCCGAGGCGCTGTTGTTGGCGCAGGCGGCCGGCGCCGATCCGGCGGCCGTGCGGGCGGCCATCCGTGGCGGTTTTGCTGAAAGTAAGATTTTGGACGTGCATGGACAGCGCATGCTGGAGCGGAATTTCGTTGCCGGCGGTCAGGTTCGCACCCAGCTCAAGGACATGCACAACATCCTCGATGCGGCCCATTGCGCGGGGCTGGATTTGCCGTTGACCCAGCTGGTCACCGAGCGCTACCTGTCGATTGCCGACGTTTATCCGCAGGCGGATCATTCGGCGGCCCTGCTGGCCCTGGAGCGCTTGAATCCGGGCCAGCGGCTGGGCAGCGGCCCGGACCGCCTGGAGTGAAGTGCTGCGGCCTCAGCGTGCGACAGGCAAGCTCGTCTCGGCGAGCCGGACCCAGAAGCTGGCGCCTATCGGCAGCAGATTGTCGTTGAAGTCATAGCTGCCGTTGTGCAGCACGCACGGCCCGAGGCCGTGGCCGCCGTCGCGGTGCTCGCCCTCGCCGTTGCCGATGAAAATATAGCAGCCGGGCTTGGCTTGCAGGAAGAAGGCGAAGTCTTCCGCGCCCATGGTCGGCTCGACATTCGCATCGACGCGCTCGGCGCCCACCACGGCCTTCATGACCTCGACCGCGAACGCCGTTTCCTTGGCGTGGTTGACCAGCGGCGGATAATTGCGCTTGAAGTCGAAATCGACTTCGGCGCCGAAGCCGGCCGCCGTATGCATGGCCACCTCGCGCATGCGGTGCTCGATCAAGTCCAGCACCGGCGTCGTGAAGGTGCGCACCGTGCCGACCAGCATCGCCTCGTCAGGAATCACATTGGTCGCGCTGCCGGCGTGGATTTGCGTGATCGACAGCACGGCCGTGTCGAGCGGGCTTTTCTCGCGCGTGATGATGGTCTGCCAGCTCTGCGCGATCTGCACCGCGATCATCACCGGATCGATGCCCTTGTGCGGCTGGGCGGCGTGGGCGCCCTTGCCCCTGACGGTGACGTGAAACTCATTACTCGACGCCATCATCGGCCCCGGCACCACGGACAGCGTGCCGGCTGGCGCCCCCGGCCAGTTGTGCATGCCATAGATCGCGTCCATCGGGCAGCGTTCAAACAAGCCGTCGGCGATCATGCGACGGGCGCCGGCGCCGCCTTCCTCGGCCGGCTGGAAAACCAGATACACGGTGCCGTCGAAATCGCGGTGCTGAGACAAATGACGCGCCGCGCCCAGCAACATGGCCGTATGGCCGTCGTGGCCACAGGCGTGCATCTTGCCGGGATGCTTGGACGCGTGCGGGAAGGTGTTGATCTCCTGCATGGGCAGCGCATCCATGTCGGCGCGCAGGCCGATGGCGCGCTCGGACGTGCCGCTTTTGATGATGCCGACCACGCCGGTCAGGCCCAGGCCGCGTATCACCGGGATGCCCCATTCCGTCAGCTTGGCGGCGACGATGTCGGAAGTACGCTGCTCTTCGTAACACAGCTCGGGATGGGCGTGCAGGTCGCGGCGGATCTGCTGCAGCTCGGATTGAAACGCAATGATGGGATCAACAAGTTTCATCGGGGTCTCCGTTATGTTGCGTGCACTGTCCGGCTACCGTTGTGAGGTTGGAAACGTGCACCTGAACGACCATTGTAGCCCTTGTTCGGGCCGGAAATCCAGCGCGGCCGCCGACAGTGCGTGATGCCCGCCAGAATCGTTTACGATAGCGCTTTGAGTAGTATTTTCCGGACGATTTTGATGACGACGAAACAAGTACGCGCAGTCTGCCCGCACGACTGCCCCGATACCTGCGCCTTGCTGGTTACCGTGGAGGATGGCGTAGCCACCGAGGTCAAGGGCGACCCAGAGCATCCGACCACGGCTGGCGTGCTGTGCACCAAGGTGGCGCGCTACACCGAGCGCACCTACCACGCCGACCGTCTGCTGCATCCGCTGCGCCGCGTCGGCAAGAAGGGCGAGGGCAAGTTCGAGCGCATCAGCTGGGACGAGGCGCTGGAGACCATCGCCGCCCGCTTGAAACCGCTCGCTGAGCGCGCACCGGAGGCGATTTTGCCCTACAGCTACTGCGGCACCATGGGCCTGTTGCAGGGCGAGGCCATGTCGTCGCGCTTCTTCCATCAGGTCGGTGCCTCGCTGCTGGACCGCACGATCTGCGCGATGGCCGGTTTTACCGGCTATAAGTACACAGTAGGCGGCTCGATCGGCACCGATCTTGAACAATTCCAGAATGCAAAGCTGTTGCTGATCTGGGGCGGCAATCCCATCGCCTCCAATCTGCACTTCTGGACGCGGGCGCAGGAAGCCAAGCGGCGTGGCGCCAAACTGATCGCCATCGATCCCTATCGCTCGCTGACCGCCGAAAAATGCCACCAACACATCGCGTTGCTGCCCGGCACCGACTCCGCGCTGGCGCTGGGCATGATGCACGTGCTGATCGCCGAAGACTTGCTCGACCACGACTACATCGCGCAATACACACTCGGCTTCGACGAACTGAAACAACGCGCCGCCGAATGGACGCCGCAGCGCACGGCGGAGACCTGCGGCATCACCGTCGCTGAAGTGGTGGATCTGGCGCGACTGTACGGAAACATGGCCAAGGCCGGCGAACCGGTGGCGATCCGCACCAACTATGGCGTGCAGCGCACGCACGGTGGTGGCATGGCGGTGCGCAACATGGCTTGCCTGCCGGCCTTGGTCGGCGCCTGGCGCCACGCGGCTGGCGGCATCCAGCTATCGTCGTCGGGCTCGTTCCCGACTAACAAGGCGGCCTTGCAGCGGCCGGACCTGCTGCAGCGCTTGCCGCGCACCATCAACATGAGCACCATCGGCGACGATTTGCTGCGCCCCGCCTCGCCCGAGTTTGGGCCGCAAATTGAGGCGGTGATCGTCTATAACTCCAATCCGCTCGCCGTTGCGCCGGACTCGGCCAAGGTCGCCGCCGGCTTCGCGCGTGAGGATTTGTTCACTGTCGTGCTCGAACATTTCCAGACCGACACCGTCGACTATGCCGACATCGTGTTGCCGGCGACCACGCAGCTCGAACACGTCGACGCCCATACTGCCTACGGTCATCTGTACATGATGGCCAACAACGCCGCCATCGCGCCGATGGGCGAGGCCAAGCCCAACACGGAAATCTTCCGCCTGCTGGCCGCGCGTATGGGCTACAACGATCCCTGTTTCAAGGAAAGCGACGATGAGATGGCGGCGCAAGCCTTCAACACCAAGGATGTGCGGGCCATCAATTTCGATTGGGAATCGCTGAAGCAAAAAGGCTGGCAAAAGCTCGATATGCCGGACGCGCCGTTCGCGCACGGCGGTTTCCCCACGCCTTCGGGCAAGTGCGAATTCTATTCGGCGCAGATGCTGGCCGACGGCCTCGACCCGCTGCCGGCCTATATCGCGCCGTATGAGTCGCGCGCCAGCAATCCCGAGCTGGCGGCAGAATATCCGCTGGAAATGATTTCCCCGCCGGCGCGCAACTTCCTCAATTCCACCTTCGTCAACGTCAAGAGCCTGCGCGCGGGCGAGGGCGAGCCGCACCTCGACATGCATCCGGATGACAGCGCTGCGCGCGGCATCAACGACGGTGAAATGGTACGCATCTTCAACGATCGCGGCTCATTTGTCGCGAAAGCGCGCGTGACGAGCAAGGCCCGGCCGGGCTTGGTCGTGGGCTTGTCCGTGTGGTGGAAGAAACTCGCCAGCGACGGCAAGAACGTCAACGAGGTCACCAGCCAAAGGCTGACCGACATGGGCCGTGCGCCAACTTTTTACGATACACTGGTACAGGTCGAAAGAGCCGTCGCGTGAGAGTGATTTATGCGTCATTTTGCCAGCCGTGTATTCCTTGCCAGGTATGGTCTGGCGGCGGGCGCCATTGCGCTCGCGCTGGCCGGCTGCGCACAGCTGCAATACTATTTTCAGGCGGCCCAGGGCCAGTACGCGCTGTGGTCTGACGCCCGGCCCATCGAAGACTGGCTCGGCGATCCGGCCACGGATCCCGTGCTCAAGGCGCGGCTGGAAAAGGCGCTGCTGATACGGCGCTTCGCGGTGCGCCAGCTGGGCTTGCCCGACAACGCCAGCTACAAGAACTATGCGGCGCTGTCGCGTCCCTTTGTGCTATGGAACGTGGTGGCTACGCCGGAGTTGTCGTTGCGGCCCATCCAGTGGTGTTTCCCGATCGCCGGCTGCGTCAGCTACCGCGGCTATTACAGCAAGCAGGACGCGCTGGCCTACGCCGCCGAGCTGCGCGCCGAGGGCGACGACGTCCAGGTCGGCGGCGTGCCGGCCTATTCGACGCTGGGCTGGTTCAGCGATCCGCTGCTGTCGACCTTCATCAACTATTCCGACGCCGAACTGGCGCGCATGGTGTTCCACGAGCTGGCGCACCAGGTCGTCTACGTGCCGGGCGACTCGCAGTTCAACGAAGCCTTCGCCACATCGGTGGAGGAGGCCGGCGTCAAGCTGTGGCTGGACATGTACGGCAGCGACGCCATGCGCGCCGATTACGCGCGCTACAGCGTGCGCCGCCAGGATTTCCTGGCGCTGTTGATCAAGCACCGCACGCTGCTGGCCGCCAATTATGCGCGCAAGACCAGCGACAAGCGCAAGCGCGAGGAAAAGGCGCGCATCTTCGCCGGCCTGAAAACCGACTATCTGAAGTTGAAGGACAGCTGGGGCGGCTATGCCGGCTACGACCGCTGGTTCGCCGAGCCGTTGACAAATGCACATCTGGCTTCCGTTGCCACCTATAATGATTTCCTGCCCGGCTTCCGGGCACTGCTGGCGCAGCAAAAAACCTTTCCGAGTTTCTATGCTGCGGTGCGGCAGCTGGCCGCCGAGCCGTCGTCCGAGCGTGAAGCGCGGCTGGTACAACTCGGCCAGCCCCTGCCGGACAGCGCGGCCACGGCGGCGGTCAAGCCGGAAACGGTCACGGGCGCCCGCTGATGTTGCGTCGCGGTGTAAACGGCAAGTGGAGGAGCTGCTCAAAAACAGCAAAAGCGCTTGCATACTGAGGCGTAGCCCGATAGCATCTTATTCAGATTTGCGCACGAGCGTACTATTTTGCGCAAATGCAATATAAAAGGGCCGGCACTGTGCGCCGAGCACCATAAAAAATGATGTGAATAATTACGAGACGAGGCACAGGATGGAAAAAATCTGGTTGAAGTCGTATCCCCCCGGCGTCCCCGCTGAAATTGATCCCGATCAATATCAATCGCTGGTGCAGCTGCTGGAAGAATCGTTTCACAAGTTTGCGGACCGTAACGCCTACGTCTGCATGGATAAATTCCTCACCTATGCCGAGCTCGACGGGTATTCCAAGCGCCTCGGCGCGTGGCTGCAAAGCCGCGGCCTGAAAAAGGGCGCGCGCGTGGCCATCATGATGCCCAACGTGCTGCAATATCCGGTCGCCATCGCCGCCATCCTGCGCGCCGGCTACACCGTCGTCAATGTCAACCCGCTGTACACGCCGCGCGAACTGGAGCACCAGCTCAACGATTCCGGCGCGGAAGCCATCGTCATCCTGGAAAATTTCGCCCACACGCTGGAACAGGTGCTGGGCCGCACGCCGATCAAGCACGTCGTCGTCGCCAGCATGGGCGAGATGCTGGGCGGCGCCAAGGGCGTGCTGGTCAATTTCGTGGTGCGCAACGTCAAGAAAATGGTGCCGCCGTTTTCGCTGCCGAACGCGGTGCGCTTCAAGGATGCGCTGTCGCAGGGCGGCAATATGCGCCTGACGCCGGTCGACCTGCAGCCCACCGACGCGGCCTTCCTGCAATACACGGGCGGCACGACGGGCGTGTCCAAGGGCGCCGTGCTGACGCACCGTAACATCGTCGCCAATCTGCTGCAGACCGAGGCCTGGGGCCAGCCGGCGCTGCAGCAGGCGCCGGTGGTCGAAAAATTGTCCATCGTCTGCGCCTTGCCGCTGTACCACATCTTCGCGCTGACGGCCTGCGCCATGTGGGGCATGCGCATGGGCGCGCTCAACATCCTGATCCCGAATCCGCGCGACATCAACGGCTTCATCAAGGAACTGGCCAAGCGGCCGTTCAACTTGCTGCCGGCTGTCAACACGCTGTACAACGCGCTGGTCAACCACCCCGAATTTTCCAAGCTCGATTTCTCCGGCCTGAAGATGGCCAACGGCGGCGGCATGGCCGTGCAGCAGGCCGTCAACGACAAGTGGCTGAAGGTGACCGGCGTCTCCATCATCGAAGGCTATGGCCTGTCGGAGACCTCGCCGACGGCCACCTGCAACCGCGCCGACAGCAGCGCCTTTTCCGGCACCGTCGGCCTGCCTATCCCGTCGACCGACATCGCCATCCTCGACGACGACGGCCAGCCGGTGCCGCAGGGCCAGCCCGGCGAGATCGCCATCCGCGGCCCGCAGGTGATGGCCGGCTACTGGCAGCGTCCGGACGAGACGGCCAAGGTGATGACGCCGGACGGCTATTTCAAATCCGGTGACGTCGGCGTGATCGACGAGCGGGGTTATGTCAAGATCGTCGACCGCAAGAAGGATATGATCCTGGTCTCGGGCTTCAACGTCTATCCGAACGAACTCGAGGGCGTGATCGCCGCGCATCCGGGCGTGCTCGAATGCGCCTGCATCGGCGTGCCGGACGAGCACTCGGGCGAAGCCGTCAAAATCTTCGTGGTGCGCAAGGACCCGAACCTGACGGTCGAACAACTGATGGCCTATTGCAAGGAACAATTCACCGGCTATAAAAAGCCGAAATACATCGAATTCCGCGATGAGCTGCCGAAGACCAACGTCGGCAAAATCCTGCGCCGCGCCCTGCGCGACGAGCCTGCCAGCGAAAAGAAGGCGGCCTAGACGTCGCAACCGGCCAGGCGCAACCGCCTGCCGGTCAGGCGGTTTTTTATGTTCTAACAAGTAACCCGGCGGCGCGGCCCAGATCCGTGGCGTTTTATGAAAGATGAGGCAAGAGATGGATAAAGTTTGGCTGAAGTCGTATCCCGAAGGCGTGCCCGCCGAAATCGACAGCACGCAATACCGCTCGATCACGCAGCTGTTTGAAGAAGCGTTCCGCAAGTTCGCCGACCGCAACGCCTATGTCTGCATGGACAAGTTCCTGACCTTCGGCGAGCTCGACCGCATGTCGCAGAAGATGGGCGCCTGGCTGCAAAGCAAGGGCCTGAAGCCGGGCGCGCGCATCGCCATCATGTTGCCCAACGTGCTGCAATATCCGGTTGCCATGGTCGCCGCGCTGCGCGCCGGCTACATCGTCGTCAACGTCAACCCGCTGTACACGCCGCGCGAATTGCAGCACCAGCTGATCGACTCCGGCGCCGAAGCCATCATCGTGCTGGAAAACTTCGCCACGACGGTCGAGCAGGTCATCGCCAGCACCGAGGTCAAGCACGTCATCGTCGCCTCGATGGGCGACATGCTGGGCGGCCTGAAGGGCATGATCGTCAACCTGGTGGTGCGCAAGGTCAAGAAGCTGGTGCCGGCGTTCTCGCTGCCCGGTTCGATTACCTTCAAGAAAATGCTCAGCGACGCCGAGCACCTGAAATTGCAGCCGGTCCAGCAGGGCCACGACGACATCGCCTTCCTGCAATACACGGGCGGCACCACCGGCGTGTCCAAGGGCGCCGTGCTGCTGCACCGCAACGTCATCGCCAACGTGTTGCAAAACGAGGCCTGGCTGCAGATGCCGACGCAGGGCGAGCAAATCGTCTTCGTCTGCGCGTTGCCGCTGTACCACATCTATTCGCTGACCATCAGCGCCTTCATGGGCATGCGTATGGGCGGGCTGAACCTGCTGATTCCGAACCCGCGCGACATCCCCGGCTTCGTCAAGGAACTGGCCAAGTACCGCGTCGCCGTATTCCCGGCCGTGAACACGCTGTACAACGCGCTGCTCAACAACGCCGAATTCGCCAAGCTCGACTTCTCCACCTATAAAATTTGCAACGGCGGCGGCATGGCCGTGCAGCAAATCGTCGCCGACCGCTGGCTCAAGCTCACCGGCACGCCTATCATCGAAGGCTACGGCCTGTCGGAGACGTCGCCGGTGGCCACCGCCAACCGCGTCGACATCAAGGAATTCACCGGCACCATCGGCCTGCCTATCCCGTCGACCGAAATCCAGATCCTCGACGACGATGGCCAGCCGCTGCCTTACGGCCAGCCGGGCGAGATCGCCCTCCGCGGTCCGCAGGTGATGGCCGGCTACTGGCAGCGTCCGGACGAGACCGCCAAGTCGATGACGCCGGACGGTTTCTTCAAGACCGGCGACGTCGGCATCATGGACGAGCTCGGCTACACCCGCATCGTCGACCGCAAGAAGGACATGATCATCGTGTCCGGCTTCAACGTCTACCCGAACGAAGTCGAAGGCGTGATCGCCAGCCATCCGGGCGTGCTGGAAGTGGCGTGCATCGGCGTGCCGGACAAGAACTCGGGCGAGGCCGTCAAGCTGTTCGTGGTGCGCAAGGACCCGAACCTGACGGCCGAGATGCTGCTCGACTTCTGCAAGCACGAGCTGACCGCCTACAAGAAGCCGAAGTACATCGAGTTCCGCGACGAGCTGCCCAAGACCAACGTCGGCAAGATCCTGCGCCGCCAGCTGCGCGACGAAAAACAGGCCGCCTGATGCCGGCCGCTTAGCGCTTCAAGGATGATCGGCTGGCGCGGCTTCGGCGGCGCGGCCGGCATCGACCATGCCCGACCGGACGGCTGACTCGCGATTGCGGCTCAGCCGTCTTTCATTCATGGTGGCGGCCAGGCGCTGGCGGATGGCGCGGTCGTGGTCGAGATAGCCCTCCTTGTTGGCCTGGCGCGCGCGGGCGGCCAGATAGGCGTCATCGAGCGCCTGCAGGCGCTGGTATTCATCGAGCGACAGCATCACCACCGCCGGCTGCCGCGGCTGTTCAATGACTATCGACTGGGTTAAAGCCATGCGCGCAAATTGATCGAGTTGCTGCGCCACGGCATCACTGCTGACCTTTAACATGGCAAGCTCCTGAAACTGGTGTGACCAGTATAGGCCGCGATGGCGTCAATTCAAGCGGTCTATGCGAGCGGCGGCCTCAAGCGCGCACGATGCCGGGCCGGCCGTCTTGCACGACAAAGCTGGCCAAGGTCGATACGGAAGAGGCCGGATCGTGCACGTCGGCCAGCGCCTGGAACAGCGCCGTCGTCTCGTGCGGCGTGACGCTCAGCAGCATGAAGCCGCGCTTGTCGCTGCGGCCGAATTTGATGTGCTGATTCATCGCCACGAATTGTTCCGTGCGCGCCTGCGGCCGCGAAGAGGAGGTGATCGAGGTGCCGCACAATTCGCTGGCCACCACCGGATTGTGCGCGACGTCCGGCCGCATCGCGTCGCGCCGGATGTCGGCCGCATAGAAGGTGTGGACATCGCCCGACAGCACCAGCGGATTGGCGGCGCGGTGCGCGACCAGCGCGTCCAGCAGGTGCTGGCGCGCCATCGGAAAACCATCCCAGCCATCGGTCCAGAAGCGGCCATCCCCAGCGCGCAGGATAGGCAGCTGGCTGTTCTGCGCCATCAGCGTCTGCTGCGTCAGGATGTTCCAGCGCGCCTTCGATGTGCGCAGTCCCTGCGTGAACCACTGCTGCTGCGCTGCGCCCAGCATGGTGCGTTGGTCGTCGAGCAGCGCCGGACAGTCGCGCAGCGTGACCGAGCTGGAACCGCCGCGTCCCGCCGGCTGGCACGCCTGATACGCGCGGTACTGGCGGTCGTCGAGCACGTGGAAGCGCGCCAGCCGCCCCCAGTCGTAACGCTGGTACATGCGCAGGCGCGCGAAATCGCCGTTGGCCGGCGGCGGCACGCGCAGCGGCATGTGCTCGTAGAAGGCCTGATACGCCGCCGCGCGCCGCTCGATGAAGTGCGGATCGAGTCGCTCGTCGCGGTCATTGGCGTAATCGTTGGCCACTTCGTGATCGTCCCACGTCATGATCCACGGCGCGGCGTGATGGGCGGCTTGCAGATCCGGGTCGCTTTTATATTGCGCGTAACGGGCGCGGTAATCGGCGAGCGTGAAACTCTCGGACACGCGCACCGCAGTGCGCGGATGCTGGAGCTGGTAGGGGCCCCATTCGTAAATATAGTCGCCGACGAAAGCCACCAGGTCCGGCGCGGCCGCCGTGATGTGGCGATGCGCCGCGTAGCTGCCGAACTCCCAGTGCTGACACGAGCCGACGGCCAACTTCAGCACGCCCGGCATGGAGTCCGGCGCCGGCGCGGTGCGTGTGCGGCCTACCGGACTGACGGCCGCGCCGAGCATGAAGCGGTACCAGTACCAGCGTCCCGGCGCCAGGCCGGTGACGTCGACGTGCACGCTGTGCGCCAGCGCGGGCGAGGCGCTGGCCGTGCCCTTGGCGACGATGCGGCGGAAACCCTCGTCGTCGGCCATCTCCCAGCGCACCGGGTAGGCGACGGACGGCGTGGCGCTGGCGTTGAGCGGATCGTGCAGGATGCGCGTCCAGATCACCACCGCATCCGGCAGCGGCGACCCGGAAGCGACGCCGAGGCTGAACGGATAGGCGCCGTTGCCAGCGCCATCGCGCGCACATGCGTCGTGCAGCGCGCCGTCCAGCGCGGCCAGCGCCGCGATGCGCCCCGCGCTCAGCAGGAAGATGCGGCGCTGTTCATCCATCTCAGCGGCTGGGCTTAGCTTATGACATCAGCGTTTCAATCGGCGGCACGGGGCGCGGCTTGCGATTGGAATCGGTCGCGACATAGGTCAGTGTGGCCTCGGTCACCTTGACGGTGCAGGCCTGCAGCCGATTGCGCTCGGCGTAGACCTCGACGTAGACGGTGATCGACGTCGTGCCGACTTTGACGATATCGGCATAGAACGACAAGATGTCGCCGACGAAGACCGGGTTCTTGAACAGGAAGGAGTTCACCGAGACGGTGGCGACGCGGCCGTTGGCGCGCCGCGTGGCCGGCAGCGAGCCGGCAATATCGACTTGTGCCATGATCCAGCCGCCGAACACGTCGCCGTAGATATTGGCGTCCGACGGCGCCGGCGCCATGCGCAGCTCCGGCATTTTCCCGGGCGGCAGGCCGACGTTGGCGTTGGTGGTGGTGGATTTCTCTGGCGTGGTCATCGTGATTTCTCGTGAAGGGCTACAATTGGACAGATTGAACCATAAAAAGCAGACCTCCGCCATGCGCCGCGACTCGACATCATCCCCGAACACTCCTCCTACCAGCACCGCCGCCAAGCCCGCGCGCAGTGACCTGAACACCCTGAAAACCTTGCTGCCCTACTTATGGGTCTACAAATGGCGCGTGCTGGCCGCGCTCACTTGCCTGATCGGCGCCAAGGCCGCCAACATCGGCGTGCCGGTGGTGATGAAAAAGCTCATCGACCAGGTCAGCTACAAGCCGGACGATCCGCACGCGCTGCTGGTGCTGCCGCTGGCCGCGCTGGTCACCTACGGCGTGCTGCGCCTGTCGATGACGGTGTTCACCGAGCTGCGCGAATTCCTGTTCGCGCGCGTCACGCAGCGCGCCGTGCGCACCATCGCGCTGAAGGTGTTCCGCCATCTGCACTCGCTGTCGCTGCGCTTCCACCTGAACCGCCAGACCGGCGGCATGACGCGCGACATCGAGCGCGGCACGCGCGGCGTCGGCTCGCTGATCTCGTACACGCTGTTCAATATCC
>Ga0209847_1000685_pt1 | contig 13227 bp, 10 predicted proteins | sample OrgsoiDNA_201060_FD_185808 | JGI IMG/M metagenome (GOLD analysis project Ga0209847, IMG submission 185808) | Permafrost soil microbial communities from the Arctic, to analyse light accelerated degradation of dissolved organic matter (DOM) -... | ecosystem: Environmental > Terrestrial > Soil >... | reverse complement strand
CAAGCGCGGCGAAGACACCCGCGCACGGCTCGCGGTGTTGAGCGAACGCAGCGGCTGGTACGTCGAACACGTCGAACACTGGCGAACCCTGGCCCGCGAACTGCGCACCGACGACAGCGCACCTTCGGCAGGTGACGAGTTGATTCTCTATCAAGCGATCCTCGGCAGTTGGCCGCTGACCTTGTGTAGCGTCGATCAAACGGCGCTTGCGGACTATGCTAAACGCCTGTGGCAATGGCAGCAAAAAGCCCTGCGCGAGGCCAAGTTGCAAAGCAGCTGGAGCGCGCCGAACGACGCTTACGAACAGGCTTGCGAGGCCTTCCTCAATCGTCTGTTGCTCAGCCCCGAAGGTCAGCCGTTGCGTTCGGCCCTCGGTGAAGCCGCCCAGGCGATTGCCGCGCCGGGCGCGTTGAATGGTTTGGCGCAAACCTTGCTGCGCATGACAGTGCCAGGGGTGCCGGACCTCTATCAGGGCGACGACTTTTGGGACTTTACCCTGGTCGATCCGGACAACCGCCGGCCGGTGGATTACGTCAGTCGTCAGCAGTCTCTGCAAGTGCCTCTGGACTTGCCCGAGCTGTTGGCGAACTGGCGCGACGGGCGCATCAAGCAACGCCTGATCGCCGGTACGTTGAACCTGCGCGCCGAGCATGCCGAGCTGTTTCGCCAAGGGCCGTATCAAGCCCTTGAAGTACTCGGCAGCGAGGCGCATCGAGTGCTGGCGTTTACCCGCTCGTTGACAGGAAAACGCGCCATCGTGATCGTACCGATACGGTGTGCCGGGCTGCTGGAAAACAGTGCCGAACCTCAGGTCGACGCGCTGCTGTGGGGCGATACGCGGGTCAAATTACCGTTCGCCGCCCCAGGCGAAAATCTGAAGGGACTTTTTTCAAACACAGCAGTCACAAAAAACAGGGAGCTGAACATCAGCGCCGCGCTGGGGGATTTCCCGGTCAATCTCTTTATCCAAACTATCCACACTTGAGTTCAGTTCAGGAGCATTGCGATGAGTACCGACGATAAACGCATCCGCGAGTTCGCCTATCAAATCTGGGAATCGGAAGGCAAGCCCGTTGGCGAGGAAAGCCGCCATTGGGAGATGGCGCGCAAACTGGCCGAAGCTGAAGCCCTGGCGCCCAAGAAGTCGCCAAAAGCTGCCGCTGGCAAGACCTCCGCCGCCAAACCGGCCGCCACCAAAACCGACAGTAAACTCAACGGCAAGCTCGATGGCAAAGCCACGGCACCGGCGGCTAATAAAACCAAAACCAAACCTGCCGCAGCGGCGGCGAAAGTAACGCCGCCGGGCGAAAAAGCCGCCGAGAAGAAACCGCGCACCGGGAAAAAACCGCCTGCGGTCTGACGCTTAACGCCTTCGTCCTGATTGAACTCGTGGCGAGCCCACTCGCCACCGTGGGCGCGCTCGCCCTGAAAAAAGAACACCGCACTCCATGTGGGAGCGGGCTTGCTCGCGAAGAGGCCGGTACACCTGACGCAAATTCAGGGCCTGGAACACCGCTTTCGCGAGCAAGCCCACTCCTACAGGATTGCGTAGCACCACTCGTATTCGTTTCCCCCATTTGCAGGAGCATCTATGACCAGTCCAAAGAAAGCCGCGCCAGAGCCTCACGCCGAGGCCTCGCGAATCCGTGAAGGCTTGCCCTTCCCGCTGGGCGCGACCTGGGATGGCCTGGGAGTCAACTTCGCACTGTTTTCCGCCAACGCCACCAAGGTCGAACTGTGCATCTTCGACGATGCCGGTGAAGTGGAACTGGAGCGCATCGAGCTGCCGGAATACACCGACGAGATCTACCACGGCTACCTGCCGGACGCGCATCCGGGGCTGATCTACGGCTACCGGGTCTACGGCGCGTATGACCCGGCCAACGGCCATCGCTTCAACCACAACAAATTGCTCATCGATCCCTACGCCAAACAATTGGTCGGCCAGTTGAAATGGTCCGAAGCGCTGTTCGGCTACACCATCGGCCACCCCGACGCCGACCTCAGTTTCGATGAACGGGACAGCGCACCGTTTGTGCCGAAATGCAAAGTCATCGACCCGGCCCACACCTGGGGCCACGATCATCGGGTCAGCGTGCCGTGGGACAAAACAATCATTTATGAGACTCACGTGCGCGGCATCAGCATGCGTCATCCCTCCGTCCCTGAGAACGTGCGTGGCACCTTCGCCGGGTTGATGGTCGATGACCTGCTCGAACACATCCGCAAGCTCGGCGTGTCGACCGTGGAATTGCTACCGATCCACGCGTTCGTCAACGACCAGCACCTATTGCACAAAGGCATGACCAATTACTGGGGCTACAACAGCATCGCCTTCTTCGCCCCCGACCCGCGCTACCTGGCCAGCGGCAAGATCGCCGAGTTCAAGGAGATGGTCGCGCACCTGCACGAAGCGAATCTGGAAGTGATCCTCGACGTGGTCTACAACCACACCGCCGAGGGCAACGAACAAGGCCCGACCCTGTCGATGCGCGGCATCGACAACGCCTCTTACTACCGCTTGCAGCCCGACGACAAGCGCTTCTACATCAACGATTCCGGCACCGGCAACACCCTGGATTTGAGTCACCCGTGCGTGCTGCAAATGGTCACCGACTCGCTGCGCTACTGGGCCACGGAAATGCACGTGGACGGCTTCCGCTTCGACTTGGCGACCATTCTCGGGCGTTACCACGACGGTTTCGACGAGCGCCACAGCTTCCTCGTTGCCTGTCGCCAGGACCCGGTCTTGCGTCAGGTGAAAATGATTGCCGAGCCCTGGGACTGCGGCCCCGGCGGTTATCAGGTCGGTGGATTTCCGCCGGGCTGGGTCGAGTGGAACGACAAGTTCCGCGACACCGTGCGCGCGTTCTGGAAAGGCGATGACGGCCAATTGGCGGACTTCGCCAGTCGCATGACCGCCTCCGGCGAGATGTTCAACCAGCGCGGACGGCGTCCATATTCGTCGTTGAATTTCATCACCGCCCACGACGGTTTCACCCTCAACGACCTGGTGTCGTACAACGACAAACACAACGAAGCCAACGACGAAAACAACCAGGACGGCAGCAACAACAACCTGTCCTGGAACCACGGTGTCGAAGGCCCGACTGATGATCCTGAGATCAACGCACTGCGCCAACGGCAGATGCGCAACTTCTTCGCCACGCTGCTGCTGTCCCAAGGCACACCGATGTTGGTCGCCGGCGACGAATTCGCCCGCACCCAGGAAGGCAACAACAACGCCTATTGCCAGGACAGCGAGATCGGTTGGGTCAACTGGGACCTGAGCGATGACGGCAAGGCGTTGCTCAAGTTCGTCAAACGCCTGATCAAGTTGCGCCTGGCCTACCCGATCCTGCGTCGTGGGCGGTTCCTGGTGGGCAATTACAACGAGGACATCGGTGTAAAAGATGTCACTTGGCTGGCCCCGGATGGCAGCGAGATGTCCATCGAACAATGGCAGGAAGGCCACGGTCGCTGCCTTGGCATGCTGCTCGATGGTCGAGCTCAGGAAACCGGTATCCGCCGCAAGGGTGGCGATGCGACCTTGCTGCTAGTGGTCAATGCGCACCACGACATCGTCAATTTCACCTTGCCGGAAGTGCCGGACGGCGGTTTCTGGACCTGCATGATCGACACCAATCAACCGTCGATTCGCGGTCAGGAGCGCTTTGAGTTCGGCCATGAATATTCGGTTACCGGCCGCTCGCTGCTGCTGTTCGAATTGCAGCATGAGGAAGAAGAGTGAAATGGACCTTCAAGCGTTTCTCCAACAATCGCCACCGCACTACGCCGACACACAGGCGCTAGGCCGCTGCTTGCAGGCGTTGGTGGAGGCTGGTCTCGATCAGCTACCGCTGCCGGGCAACGGCCAGACGCTGGAACGCTTTCAGCGGCTGGCCGAGGTCGGTGGCCACGATCTTGGGTTGTGCAAGTTGTACGAGGGCCATACCGACGCGCTGGCGATCATCCAGCAACTCGGTGGCTCGCCGACGCCCGGCAGCACCTGGGGCATGTGGGCCGCCGAACCACCGCAAGCCAGGGTTCGGGTCAGTCCGTCGGGGCACATGGTGCTGCTCAACGGGCGCAAGGCCTGGTGCTCGGGCGCCGCGGTGCTCAGCCATGCCCTGCTCACGGCGTGGGATGAGCAGGATCGGCAGCAATTGGTCGCGGTGGCGCTGGATCAACCGGGTGTGAACGTCACCCATGACGGCTGGCAAGCGGTGGGCATGGGCGCCACCGGTAGCGTCGAAGTGTTGTTTGAAGGCGCCGAGGCGCAAGCCATCGGCAACCCTGGCGATTACTTGCAGCGACCGGGTTTCTGGCAAGGCGGAATCGGGATTGCCGCTTGCTGGTACGGCGCCGCCCAGAGCATCGCCGAACGCTTGCGCCGCCACTGCGCGCAACGCCAGGAACCGCATGCCTTGGCGCATCTCGGGGCGGTGGACAGCGCCTTACATGCCGCTGCCGAAGTGCTACGGGTTAGCGCGCTGGCCATTGATGCGGCGCCGCTGGACGATGCAGAACTTCTGGCCCGTCGCGCCCGTTCCGTCGTCGAGCACAGCACCGAACTTGTGATCCAACACGTCGGCCACGCCCTCGGCGCCGGCCCCTATTGCAAGGACCGGCAGTTCGCCCAACTGATCGCCGATCTGCCGGTGTTCCTACGTCAAAGCCATGCCGAACGGGATCTCGCCGCCCTCGGTTTGAAAGTCATCAACGAGGCATGGACGCTATGAAAACCAACCCTATCGTCGGCCAGGGCACGCCCCTGCACCTGTGGCAAACCTCCCATCATCTGGCGCAATTGCCGGTGATCGACATTCTCGAGCTGGTGCCCGAAGGCTCCCGCGCCGTGATCATCGCCCCGCACCCGGACGACGAAGTCCTCGGCTGCGGTGGTTTCCTGCAATTGCTCGCCGCCGCTGACCGGCCGTTGCAACTGATCTCGGTGACCGATGGCAGTGCCAGTCACCCCGGTTCCCGTCGTTGGTCCGTGGAGCGCCTGAGTGCCGTGCGTCCGCAGGAATCGGCCGAGGCCCTGCACCGACTCGGCTTGCCGCTGCACAGCTTGAAATGGCTGCGCGCAGGCTTCGCGGATAGCCAAGTGGCGGCGCGGGAAGAAGAACTTGGCGCGTTCATCGAGCGTCACTTGCGGCCCAACGACGTGGTTTTCACCACGTGGCGCGAGGACGGCCATTGCGATCATGAAGCCGTGGGGCGCGCCAGTGCCGACGCGGCAAAACGGGTCGGTGCAACCCTGTATGAATTACCGGTCTGGACCTGGCACTGGGCAGCCCCGGAAGACAGCTTTGTGCCCTGGCATCGCGCCCGCAAGATTCTGCTCGATCCGCACCTGGTTGCCCGCAAGCGCCACGCGATTCACGCCTTCGCCAGTCAGTTGGAGGGCGATCCGCGGGTCGGCCTGCCGCCGGTGCTCGCGCCCTACGTGCTGGATCGCTTGCTGCAACCGTTCGAAGTGGTGTTTGTATGAGCGTCGAGGATCGTTATTTCGACGGTTTGTACGCCGGCAACGATGATCCCTGGGCGTTTCGCCAACGCTGGTACGAACAACGCAAACGCGCGATCACCCTCGCCGCCCTGCCCCGGCCCCGTTACCGCGCGATCTTCGAGCCGGGCTGCGCCAACGGTGAATTGAGCGCGGAACTGGCCAGTCGCTGCGACCGCCTATTGTGTTGCGACACCGCCGCCGCAGCCGTGGGACTGGCGCGCACGCGGTTGAGTCCGTTCGACCACGCAGAAATCCGCCAAAGCCGTTTACCAGCGGACTGGCCCGAAGAGAAATTCGACCTGATTGTCCTCAGTGAGATCGGCTACTACCTGGACGCCGACGACCTGAAACACCTGATCATCAAGGCTGAACAGTCACTGACGGCTGACGGCCAACTGCTTGCCTGCCACTGGCGCCCGCCCATCGACGGCTGCCCGCTGAACGCCCGCCAGGTCCATGACCTGCTCCACGAACACTTGCACTTGCCGCGCCTGGTCCTGCACCAGGAAGCGGATTTCCTGCTCGAACTGTGGAGCCGCGAACCGCGCTCCGTGGCGGCTTTGGAGGGCTTGCGATGATTGGTATTCTGATCCCGGCGCACAACGAAGAAGACTTGATCGAGGAATGCATCCGCGCCGCCCTGCGCGCCGCGTGTCATGAGCGACTGGCGGGAGAGACGGTGCTGGTGCTGGTGGTGCTCGACAGTTGCACCGACCGCTCCTCGGCGATTGTCGACCGTTACCCGGTGCACAGCCTGGCGATCGAGGCGCGCAATGTTGGTCAGGCCCGGGCCGCCGGTGCGCGGTTTCTGCTGGAACGCGGTGTGCGCTGGATTTCCTGCTCCGACGCCGACAGCCGGGTCGCCAAGGACTGGCTGGTGGCGCAACTGGACCTAGGTGCCGACGCGGTGTGCGGCACAGTGACGGTGGATCAGTGGAACGCCGCGTTCGATGAAGCGGCACAGATTCGCTATCACCAGGGTTATCAGGCCCGCGATGGCCATCGACATATCCATGGCGCCAATCTGGGCATCAGCGCCGAGGCGTATCAGCGCGCTGGCGGGTTCGAACCATTGGCCTGCGATGAAGACGTGCAACTGGTCCGGCAACTGGAACGGTGTGGCGCGAACATCGCCTGGAGCCATGGGCCGCAAGTGCTGACCAGCGCCCGCCTGGACAGTCGGGCACGGGGTGGTTTCGGTGATTTTTTGCGGAACATGGTACAGATTGACTAAAAAAACCGGATCAGATGAAACAGCGAGGCGACGAATAGCGCTGTATGAGCAATACTCTGCTCGCAGCAATCCAGGGTTCGGAGCGCCGCAGTTTGCCATCAACCAGCCTTCACGGGTCTGCCAGGCTTGATCAACAAGCGTTGTGCACGACTGAGGGCGAGACAGAACAAGGACGTGACCCCATGAAATCGGTCTTCATCAGCGAAAGCAGCGCCCCTGCACAGATCTGGAATAACGCGGCGCAACTGGACAATATCCCGGTCATCAACACCCAGTCCCTGGTTCCCGAAGGCGCGCGCGCCGTGGTGGTCGCCCCGCATCCCGGCGACGAAGTGGTCATGTGCGGCGGCTTGCTGCAATTGTTGTCCTCCCTCGGCCATCCCTTGCAATTGATCTCGATTACCGACGGCAGCGCCAGCCATCCGGGCTCGCAGCAGTGGTCGGAGAAACGCTTGAGCGTGTTCCGCCCACAGGAAAGTGTCGAAGCTTTGCGCCGCCTCGGGCTGCCGATGCACAGCCTGAAATGGATTCGCGGCGGCTTCGCTGATAACGCCCTGGCCGAACGCGAACAACAATTGGCCCACTACATTGCGCGTTACCTGCGACCTGGCGACGTGGTGTTCAGCACTTGGCGCGAAGACGGCATCGATGACCATGACGCCGTCGGCCGGGCCACGGCCAGGGCGGCGGCGATTGCGGGGGTGGCGTTCAACGAAATGCCAGTCTGGGCCTGGCACTGGTCCAACCGCGACCAAGGGCTGATCCCCTGGCACCGGGCCCGCAAGGTGCGGCTCGACACCTGGACCGTCGCCCGCAAAAGCCACGCCACCCACGCCTACGCCAGCCAACTCGACGGCGAACCGGCCATCGGCATCCCACCACTGCTGCCCCGGGTACTGCTGGAGCGGATTCGCTTGCCCTATGAAATCGTTTTCGTCTGAAACATAGTCATCAACATCACCATGACCCAATGTGGGAGCAAGCCCGCTCCCACAGGGGGTTGCGGTGTTCTTGAGTGTTCACTCAGCTCCCGAAGTGATAACTCACATCCAGCCACCACTGCCGTCCATAGGGGTCATAGTTGCCGGTCGGGTAATACGGCCAGCCTGCCGAATCGTCTTGTTTGATCTGGTTCAGCACGTTGTTCACCGTCAACCCGACACTGGCCCGGTCATTGAGTTTGTAGCGCGCACTGGCATTGAACACCGTCCACGGCGATAAGCGCCCATCCCCCGCGCCATTGGTGACGCTGCCATAACGAATGCCCATCAACGTCGCCGTCGCTTTCTGATATTCCCAGGTCAGGCTGGCGTTGACCTTGCTGCGCCAGTCGAAGTTGCTCCGTGAGGTCCGCAGGTCTTGGGTCGGCGCATCGTCGGATTCCTTATAGAAGTGCGACAGCACCAGCGTGTAACCCAACGCCGAACTGAAGGCACCGTACTGCCCCGCGCCCCAGCGAATGTTGCTCTTGAAGTCCAACCCACTGACTCGCTCGCTGGCGGCGTTGATCGCGTTTACGTTCACCTTGTTCAACTGGTTCGGATCAATCGCCGCGTTAGCCGGGTTGCGGTCAATCCGCGCCAACGTCGCCTGGCAACTGGAGGAGTTGATGTCCTGAGTGCCATTTCGGCAGGCGTTTTCATCTTGCAGTAAGCGGTTTTCATCGACCGTGGTCAGCAGATCATCGATCTCCACCCGCCAAAAATCAGTGGAGAAATCGAAGTTGCGTGACGGCGACCAGACAAAACCATAGGTCCACGACTTGCCTTGTTCCGACTTGAGATCAGGCGTGCCGCTTTGGGTGTAATCGACCCGGCCCCGATCACAAGCGCCCTCCACGCCTTTACTGCAACCGTAGTAGTCGATCTGCGCCGGGTAGTAGCCGTTGCTGTCGGACTGATAGATGTAGTTGAGGTCCGGCGCACGGAAACTGGTGCCATAGCTGCCGCGCACTAACAGGCTGGTAAGCGGGCGCCATTCCAGGCCGAGGTTGTAGGTCTTTTGCTGCTCGGTGCGGCCGCTGAACTTGTATTGATCCCAGCGTCCGGCCGCCGTGGCCAGCACGCTGTCCGTCACCGGAATGCTGAACTCGCCGCCCGCCGCATAACGTTTGCGCGAGCCGCCGGAACTCTGGGATGGCGTAACGCCGTAGAACGTACCGTCGTTGAGCGCGTCATCCGTATCGACGTGATATTCCTGTTTGCCAGCCTCCAGAATCCCGGCGAAGCCCACCGGCCCGGCAGGCAAGTCAAACAACTCGCCATTGATCGAGGCGTTGTAGCTCTGGGACACCGACTTGCTGCTCTGGGTCAGATTGCCGCGAAACTGGTCCCACTCTTGTGGCGTCAGTGGCCGGTCGAGGCGCGAGGCGTCGGGGGCGAACACCGGGTAACCGCCCTGCTCGCCCAGTTGCGGCCCTAGGTAGAAATCGCGAATCGTCGACAGCGGCGTGTACCGGGTGGTGCGCACACTGCGGTATTCCGAGCGGTTGGCCGCCAGTTCGTAGCTCCAGTTGCTGTTGGCGATTTTGTCCGAGAGGCCGAGGGTGCCGGTCCACGAGGTGTCGCGCCATTTGCTGTTGTTGCTGGTGCGCCCGCCGATTTCCTCTTCGCCGAAACGCCGGTACCAGCGTTCGAGGTTGCCGCTGTTCTGGTTGATGAAATCCGGCGAGGTGAAGGTCGGGCCACGGGTGTTGTTCTGGATGTGGTCGAGGCCGTACATCAAGTCGGCGAACACCTGGCCGTTGTCGTTGAAATGCCAGGTGCCACGGGTGTAGCCGTCGTAGTTTTCCTTTTGCGTCTGGATGGTCCAGTAATCGTTGTAGACCTGATCGGTACGGCAACGGCCGCCGCTGTTGGTTAGTTTGTTGTCGAACACCCCTTGGTAAGCGCCGCAACCCGGCCCGAGGTATTTACCGCCGCTCAAGTCGCGGCGATAACCAACGTCGGCCAACGGACTGCTCTGCATAAAGCCGCGATCTTCGGCCCAGATCGGGTCGCGATTGGTCAGTTCCAGGCCAAACAAACCGTCGAAATCCCCCCAACTGCCACCGCCGCTGAGTTGCAGGCGTTGATTGTCACCACCGCCGCGCTCAGTGGTGCCGCCCTTGAGGTTGACGTCGATGCCGTTCATTTGCTTCTTGAGGATGATGTTGACCACCCCGGCAATCGCATCGGAACCGTAGATCGCCGAGGCGCCGCTGCTGAGGATTTCGATACGCTCGATGATTGCCGAAGGAATGTTCGCCAGGTTGGTGAAGTTGACCTTGCCGTCATACGGCGTCGGGTAATCGGCGACGCGCCGGCCGTTGATCAACACCAACGTGTGATTAGGCCCGAGGCCTCTTAAATTCAGCGCACTGGCAGCCGGTTGCCAGGTGTTGCCGTAGTCTTCGCCCTGGGTCATGCCGGTGTTTTGCGTCTGGGTGGCCAAGGCGTCGTAGACGTTTTTGTAGCCTCGGGCTTCCATTTCTTCGTGGGTGATCACGTTGACCGGCGTGGCGCCGTCGGACTGCGCGCGGGCGATGCGCGAACCGGTGACGGTAACCTTTTCCATGCGGTAATCGGCATTGCTGGCCGGCGCAACCGCTGTGACTTTCGCCGTGGCGCTGGCCTGATGCACCGTCAAACCTTGTTCGCTGTGATCGACTTCCAGGCCGCTGCCCTGCAAGGCCTTTTCCACCGCTTGCTGGCTGCCCAATGTGCCGCGAATCGCCGCGCTACGCTTGCCTTGCACCAGGTTCTGACTGAAGGAAATCGGTACGCCGGTCTGCCGCGAGATGTCCAGCAACACTTCATCCAGTGGCCCGTTGGCGATGTCGAAAGTGAACACGTGGCTGGACGAATCCTGTGCCCATGACAGTGAAGGACAGATGCCGAGCGCCAGCGCGGCGGCCAGCGTCAGGCGCGGTAATTGTTGTTTGAGTGAGAACATCGAAGGGCTTCCCTGTTGAAGACGTATGCAGGGAATGAGCATTGGCGTGTCGATTTTTATAGGGAAGCGGATAGGCCAAAAAGTTATGGCGTTATAACGAACATCATAAGACCACTCCTACAGGTGTTCGATGCTGACCCAGTAAGTGCTGTGGTAGATCACCCGAATCGGCAACGAATGCTCCAGCAACTGCAAGGTCCGGTCGCTGTCGTCCAGTGGATAGATCCCGCTCAAACGCAACCCGGCGACGTCCGGACTGAGGCGCAGAATCCCGCGTCGATACCCGCGCAGGCTGTCGATCACCTCGCTCAACGGCCGGTCGCGGACTTCCAGTCGGCCCTGAGTCCAGGCAATCTCATGCCCCTTGGTACGCTCCAGCGCCAAGATGTTTTGCTCATCAAAAAGCAAACTTTCCCCCGCCTCGACCACTTGCCGCGCTCCGCCGCGTGTCACCACTTCAACCTGCGAATGCAACATCACCAACCGGGTCGAGTCATCGCCACGCTGCACCAGAAACCGGGTGCCCAAGGCGCGCATGCGACCGTGCTCGGTCTCCACTACAAACGGTCGCGCCGGGTCCTTGGCCACGTCCACCAGCAACTCGCCGTCACGCAACTCCAACAAGCGCTGGTTGGCATCAAAGCGGCTGATCACCCGGCTACGGGCATTGAGCGTCAGGGCGCTGCCGTCGTCGAGGGTGAAGTCCCGGCGCTCGCCAGTGCCGGTGTACAACGCCCCCGTCTCGGGCAACAGCCCATAACGCCGCCCGAGCAAACCGGCGGCCACGGCCAGCCCCAACAGGCTCAAGCTGCCGGTGACAAATCGCCGGCGACTGGAAGGTGCATTCAGGCTGTGCAACAGGCTTTGGCTGGGCAAACCGCGCAAGGCATTGCTGCGCAGCACGTTCAACCCGCCGCTCATTTGCTCGATCACCAATCGGTGCCGGGCATCAGCCCCACGCCAGGCCTCAAATGCCTCGCGCTCCTGCGCGCTGACGTCCCCCGATTGCAGCAACGCCATCCACTGCGCCGCTTCATCGACCACCGCCTCGTCCGGCCTCGGCAAGCTCATATCTGCGCCATCGCCTGATAGCAACGCTTGAACGCATCCGCCATGTATTGCTGCACGCGACTGGTGGACACCCCGAGGCGTTCGCCGATTTCGCTGTACGTCAGGCCGTCGAGTTGATGGTAAAGAAACGCGGATTTGGCCTTGGCCGACAACCCATTGAGCAAGCGATCCACCGCCAGCAATGCCTCGATCACCAACACACGTTCCTCAGGCGACGGATGCACCAGCGCCGGCGCGAGGGCCAGGCTTTCGAGGTAGGCGCGCTCCAGATCTTGCCGACGCCAGCCTTCATACACCAGGCGCCGGGCGATGGTGGTCAGCAGTGCCCGAGGCTCGCGAATGGCCAGCGGGTCGGGCAACGCCAACACCCGCAAAAACGTTTCCGAGGCAATGTCCTGGGCGCTGTGATAGCAACCGAGCGTGCGGCTGACGGAGGTGCACAGCCACTGGTAGTCCTTTTGGAACATTTGCCCGATCAACGGGTAATGAGGGTTCTGATGTCCACCCATGCCTTGCTCCCTCATGAAACGGGTCCGACCCGCTTCGAAAATCACTGGTTCTGCCGGGATCGTCCGGCTCTGGATTAGGGGAGCGACTGTGCAACAGCGTTTGATACATTTGAAGTAATAAAAAATAAGGATCTGCTAACCAGCAGGAATAAGCAGCATTCATCGGGATGAAACACTCGCTGACACAAGCGTTGATCCCGGTCAGTTGTCCCACCGCCTTCAGTCTCTACTATCGCGCTTCCATCGAAAGCCAGGGACGGCTCATTGGGAGCCGCGGCTGACCATTCTCAAGGAAGAGGCAATCATGCGTTCACTGAAGATCATTGTGCTGGCATCGGCATTCAACGGCCTGACCCAGCGGGCCTGGCTGGAGTTGCGTCAGGCCGGTCATTCGCCCAGCGTGGTGCTGTTTACCGACGAAGACGCGGTGTGCGAACAGATTGAACACTCCGGCGCGGATCTGGTGATCTGCCCGTTCCTCAAGGACCGGGTGCCGCAACAGCTGTGGAGCAACCTTAAGCGCCCGGTGGTGGTCATCCATCCGGGGATTGTCGGTGATCGTGGCGCCAGTGCCCTGGACTGGGCGATCACCCATGAGCTGGAACGCTGGGGCGTCACCGCGCTGCAAGCCGTTGAGGAAATGGACGCCGGGCCGGTCTGGGCCACGTGCGAATTCAACCTGCCCCAAGGCCTGCGCAAATCCGAGCTGTACAACGGACGGGTCAGCGATGCGGCGATCCTGTGCATCCGCGAAGTCGTGGAAAAATTCATCGCAGGATTCGTACCGGTGCCGCTGGATGACACCCGACACCCAGTGCGGGGTCGCTTGCAGCCGAACATGAAACAAGCCGACCGAACCTTTAGCTGGCACGACTGCTCGCGCTTTATCAAACGCAGCATCGACGCTGCGGACGGTCAACCGGGGGTGCTGGCCAGCCTGGCTGACCGTCCGCAGCGTCGATGCT
>Ga0209847_1000678_pt1 | contig 13338 bp, 6 predicted proteins | sample OrgsoiDNA_201060_FD_185808 | JGI IMG/M metagenome (GOLD analysis project Ga0209847, IMG submission 185808) | Permafrost soil microbial communities from the Arctic, to analyse light accelerated degradation of dissolved organic matter (DOM) -... | ecosystem: Environmental > Terrestrial > Soil >... | reverse complement strand
CTGACTCAGGCAATCATTGAAGTGGGGCGCATCAACAAAACGCTGTATCTGCTTAATTATATTGATGATGAAGATTACCGCCGGCGCATTCTGACCCAGCTTAATCGGGGAGAAAGTCGCCATGCCGTTGCCAGAGCCATCTGTCACGGTCAAAAAGGTGAGATAAGAAAACGATATACCGACGGTCAGGAAGATCAACTGGGCGCACTGGGGCTGGTCACTAACGCCGTCGTGTTATGGAACACTATTTATATGCAGGCAGCCCTGGATCATCTCCGGGCGCAGGGTGAAACACTGAATGATGAAGATATCGCACGCCTCTCCCCGCTTTGCCACGGACATATCAATATGCTCGGCCATTATTCCTTCACGCTGGCAGAACTGGTGACCAAAGGACATCTGAGACCATTAAAAGAGGCGTCAGAGGCAGAAAACGTTGCTTAACGTGAGTTTTCGTTCCACTGAGCGTCAGACCCCTATTTCAATGGGGAATGAGGCACAGCTTAGGTCCGCCATAGCCGAGGCCAAAAAGAATGACTTTGCCCAGTCCATTATGCTCGCCTATCAGCTATATATGCTTAATGGTCAGACATCGCTTGAAGATATTCAGAATCACCGCTATCCCAAAATCAAACTTACCGGCTTTGCTGATTTCCTAGCCGCTAGAATGAGTTAAGAGCGGTGAGGGATCTGTTTCGAACAGATCCCTCATTAAAAGGGTGCGCTTTCATTATATCCGGTGATGGCAAAGACAACGCTTATTGCTGCCGTGATCAGGGTAAGACGTGTGGCATTCATCATTTTTTCCTTTCGCGACAAGAGTCGGTTTTTTGCTGAGCCAAAGTAGCACTTGCGGCAGTTATCCGGCTTCCCACGCTGGCGCAATTCAGACGTTTATACCCCCTTCGCCCTCAATCCACCGCCGTCCAACCACGCCTTTTCGCAACATTGCTCACACTTCCTGCAAACATCCGTTGATCTCGCGAAATGGGCCCTCTATTTTAACTGAAAACGTTTTCAGGTTTTAATCAAAAAACTTAGTCCATCAGAAAATAAGGGGAAACCACAGTGAAGCCAACCATGATGACCTATATTCATCAGCAACAAGAAGTCTTGCTAAATATCCTGAATGGGTATCCTAAGAATTTTCCAGTGATTCAGAATAAAAAAGAGTGGTTAATTTTAGCGACGGGCTCAAGCATCAATGCAGCAAAAAGCGCCAAATATTACATCGAAAAAATAACGCATGCGCGCATCACTATTGAAGAACCATTTAATTATCAGTTTTTTGAGAAACCGAATCCGACCATCGATTTAGTCATGGGTGTTTCGCAAAGTGGCGAAAGTACATCGACCCTGAACGCGATGCGTCACATTAAGCAATACAGCCAGGCAACGACCTATGGCGTCACCAGTAAAATGGATAGCGAACTGGCAAAAAGTGTCGATACTGCGGTCGATATTCGCAACGGCGAAGAGCGCGTGGGCTATGTCACCAAAGGTTATACCGCGACGATTTTAACCCTGATGTTGCTCGGTTTACGCAGTGCCCGAGCCGACGGGTTGATCACTGCCGAACAGGAAAACGCCGAACTCGCCATGTTCCAAACAGCTATTGACGCCATTCCTGACATTATTGATGACAGCGAAGTTTTCTATCAGACCTGGAAACATGAATGGGTACCCTCCCCGCGCTTCAGCTGTATTGGTTACGGGCCAGCCGTGGGTGTCTGCCAGGAAATGGCGACAAAATTTGCTGAAACGGTGCGCGTGCCTTCTCAAGGTATTGAGATGGAGACCTTCATGCACGGCCCCTATTTTGAGGTAAACCCACAGCATCGACTCTTTTTCCTTGAGGTCGACAGCGTGGCAAAAGAGCGCTTATTACTGCTGCGAGAATATGAGCAGAAGTGCACACCCTTTATCTATAGCCTGAAATTGGGCCAAAGTGATGAACCCCGTACGCTCTCTATTGACGCCGATATCAGCGAAACTATCGCGCCGTTAGTCATGGTGATCCCATTCCAGATATTCGCGCATCATATTGCTGAAGATAAAGGCAATAATCTGGGACAACGTATTTTTACCGACTTTGGCGTGTCAGTAAAAAGTAAAACCAAACCCGGTGATTATAACTAAGGTTACATTGAGGGGAATAACATGGCTATTGATTATAAAATAATGGCAGGTCAGATTATTTCTAATATTGGTGGTGACGACAATATTGAATATCTTACTCATTGTGCCACCCGTTTACGTTTTAATCTAAAAGACATCTCCAAAGTCAATGAAGCGGCGCTCAACGAGATGCCCGATGTCATTAAAATCATTAATAACAATAGTCAGTTCCAGATTGTGATCGGCCCAAAAGTTGAACATGTGTATCGAGCGATCGAACAGGTTCGGGTCGCCCAACCGGAATCGGTTCAGGAATCCGAGCAAACTGAAAAAACGTCACTGTTCAATCGCGTGCTTTCCAATATTTCGGCCATTTTTACCCCCTATATTGGTGTCTTGGCTGGTGTAGGGATGCTGAAAGGGATTGTCGTGCTGTTGGAAACCATGCACTTGGTTGACACTGACGCCTATATTTTCACGGTGTTTAACGCGCTAGCGAGCGGCGTATTCACCTTCCTGCCACTGTTCATCGCCGTGACGGCCGCAGAGAAATTTAAAACTAATAAATACATTGCGTTAGCATTAACAGCTGCTATGGTTTATCCGCTCACCAACCCCGAGATGCCCGCTTCTGCGATGGTGTTTGGGCTGTCATTAAGCCTGAAAATCTATGGCGGCGCGGTTATTCCGGCCATTTTCGCCGTGCTGTTCTTAAGCTACGTTGAACGTTATTTGAAGAAAGTGATCCCGGAAGTGGCGGCGTTGGTGTTCGTGCCTTGCTTCTCATTGATTATTACCGGGTTCGTGGTCTTCACCTTTATCGGCCCGATTGCTGACTACGTGGGGATCGGCATTGCGAGTGGCTACGCGTGGTTGTATCAGCTCAGTCCGGTAATTTCCGGTGCGCTGCTGGCCGGTATCGGGCAGCTTTTCGTGGTATTTGGTGTCCACTGGGGCATTATTCCGCTGGCGTTAATCAATATTCAGGTCTCCGGTTATGACACCATTATGCCGATGTTTATGTCTGCCGTGATGGGACAGTTCGGTGCGGCCTTCGGTGCCATCTTTATTGCCTGCAATGCAAAAGACAAACAAATCGCGATTTCAGCTTCGGTCTCCGCCTTCTTTGGCATCACCGAACCGGCGCTGTATGGTGTGAATTTGAAATACCGCATGTTATTCGTCTTCGGCTGTATAGGTGCGGCATTGGGCGGCGGTATTACCGGTTTACTGGGCGTGAAAACCTACAGTTTCCTGCCGGTGCTGAACGTGTTTGAACTGGGCTTATTCAGCGGGCCCGATTCTAAAATGATCTATGAAGTGATAGCTATCGCCGTGGCCTTCAGTGTTCCCGCCATTCTAACCATCATTTATGGCAAGACTAAACTGGCAAAACTGCGCGTGGCTGACGCTGAAAAAGCGGTGAGATAATAGAAGGGAAGTCGATTGAAAAGCAGCCCATGCGGTCTCTGGGCTGCTTTTTTTGCACTGTATGAGAATTAGCGTTTACGCCAGACGCTCAGTTGCGCCACGGTATGCTGATATTTACGGGCGGTTTCGCGAATAACAAACGGCACATCGACCGGCGGTTGTACCTCAATAAAATCAGTCGCCAGCAGGCGTTGCAGGGCTTGATGCGTGGTCAGTGCTTCGCCGTTTTCACGCACGCCACCGAGCCAATTCTCTTTCGGCGTATACTCTTCCAGCCAGGTGTAAGGCGAAGAGAGCATCAGGATCCCGCCAGAACGAATCATCGGTGAGATATCACGCAGGAAACGTTTCGGTTCTCGCAGGCGATCGATCAAGTTCGACGCCAACACCAGATCATAAGGCTCTGATTGCGGTTTCAAATTACAGGCATCGCCTTGCAGGAAGCGTACTTTGTCGGCCTGCTGCGCACTCAGCCCGACATCCGATAATCGCGCCTGACAATATTCCATCAGATCGCCCTCTTCCGGTATCAGATAACGTAAATCCTCACCACTGGCCAGCGACAGGGCCACATCGATAAAACGCGCCGAGTAATCCATCCCCGTCACCTGATCAAAGAACCGTGCCAGCTCAAAACTGGCACGGCCCGTCGCGCAGCCAATATCCAGGGCGCGCTGACGTTTATCACACAGTTTCTCGGCAATATCGACCAGGGCGCGCGCGTAATTATCCACGCCGAAATAGCGCTTACCGTATTGAAAATCAAGGTATTGCGACACCAGCGTGTCAGTTTCGTACGGGTTCACAGTGAGTTTTTCCTGATGAGTTGAAACAACATAGCGAAAGCCTGCGTGCTGGAAAAAGTGACGGCGGAACGCATAACGAGCCGAACGCAGCGCCTCGTTACCGGTCGAAATCCAACTGCCGCCTTTGATAATGGCATGTTTACCATCAAAGGTCGGTGTCGAGAAATCGTCATACAGCGGATGAACACGAAAACCGCTAAACCCGCTGATCGGTGTGGTCGTCCATTGCCAAACATTGCCCACAATATCGAAGAAATCCCCTTGCGGGAACTGATCGACCGGACAGGACGAAGCCCACCATGCCAGATTAATATTACCGGGAGCTGTCTCCCAGTCAGGCTGATCGCCTTGTACCTGATCACGTAAGAGGTACCATTCCGCTTCCGTCGGGAGTTGAATCGATTTCCCGGTTTCGTCGGCTTTCCAACGGCAAAAAGCCGCGGCTTCCAGTTGGTTAACTTCGGCCGGCCAGTCCCACGGCATGGCGATTTCTTCCGCCAAAATGCGCAGCTTCAAGGCTTCGGGAACCGTCACCGACCCTACCCAAAACGTAGGTTGAAGCGCTTGAGCAAAGTCGCGCCAGCCCTGACCTTCTTCATCCCACCATGCGTTATTCTGATAACCTCCCGCCTGTACAAACTCCAGAAACTCGGCATTACTGACCAACATTTTGCTGGCTTTGAAGGCTTTCACCTCCACATTCGAGGTCCCGTATTCATTGTCCCAGCCGTAAGTGTCATCGGTTTTTCCTAGCTGAACTGAACCGCCTTGCTGTGAAATCAATTGGTTACGTGGCACGGCATTGAAGTCCGTCCGTGCCTGACGACATGCAGGCCAATGCGGCTGTGGTGTTACCCATTCCAACGGAAGCTGGCGAATTAAGACGCTGGAGGTTTCAAGGTGGATGCGTTCATGCTCAATCCCCATCAGGACAACCCATGCAGGGCTTTCCCAACCGAGCGGCAGCTCAATCGGCATCGTCTTGATGAAGTCCGCCACTACTGCATGGACTTTGCCACGATAATCGCGCAATTGATCCACGCTCGGCCAGCTGTAGTGACTGTTATCCAGATCATCCCAACTCATTTCATCGACGCCAATGGCCAGCATCGCTTCAATATGGTCATCTACGCGCTGTTTGATCAGGCCTGCGGCCATGAGTTTATTGATGTAAAAGGTAGCGGTATGGCCGAAGTAGAAAATAAGCGGGTGACGCAGTGAAATAGCTTTGTTGAAGTAAGCTCGTTCATCAGCGAGGCAATCAAACAGGTTTTGGTAGAGCTCCCACGTCTGATTGAAATACGCGAGAATTTCCTGACGTTTTTCGTCGGCATTTTTGCCGGTAAGATATAATGTTTGCGTCGGTTCAGGTAACCCTGCAACAGCCGTTTTATGTTGATTCATTGTTAATTCCTCGGCGCTCTGACGAAGCAAATAGAGTGCAAAGTGTAGCATCTATTCATTTCATCCCCGCTTCATGAGAAATCTTGACACACTTTTCTCGGCGCTGACATCAATCAATAGGAAGCGCCTACTCAGTCATAAACAGTAGCGAATGTTCGGGAATTTGCAGCGATTCGCCCCGATAAAGGTGATGGAGGTGACGATAACTTTCGGCTGAAATAATGCGCTCAACATCGTGAGACAACGCCTCCAGCGCCAGCGTCATTTGCGGTAAATAATCATGCGTGTCGTAAACCCTGTCGATACCTTCCAGCGAGTGATTCATGATTTTACGGGCAACATCATTGGCAACATTCAATGACGCCAGCTTTGAACGCGCCGTTCGCCGAAGGTCGCGGGTGGTGAAAGCGTCAATCCCCAACCCTCTTTTTGCACGTACTATGCGACGTAAGGCCTGAGTGATCGCGCCGCGTGATAAAGGCTTTTGGGGATCCGCAGGCGAAGGCACCAGCCACGGACTTTCCGGTGGGCTCGCGGCAAGCAATCCCTCAATGCAACGGTTCATCAGTGCCGTTAATGGCACACTGTGGTCACGCTGCGACTTATTGCGCAGCCCTTGCCGCCATAAATTAATACGTAAATGGAATTCGTCTTTACGGGCGCGCACTACCTCATCGGGACGCCTGGCGGTCAGTAAACACAAGCGGAGCGCCCAACGACACTGTTCTGAAATATCCCATAAATCAAGACCATGCCAGAAGATCCAGATTTCAGCATCGGTCAGTGAGCGTTCTCTCGGTGGGGTATTTCTTCCGCCCACATCGCGACGTTTCATCGAACCAAGCGGCGAATGTTGCAGATAGCCCTGCGTCTCAGCCCAACTGAGGAACTGTTTGCATAAGGCGAACACCCGTTTGGCTTCGGCGATTTTGCCTTCCGCCAATAGGACGTTAAACAGGCGATTAAGCCTAAGACGTGTGACGCTATTTAATGGCAAAGACCCAATCACCGGCAACACATGTTTGAGCAATGATGAAAGGGCGATCTCAGGCCGGCGGCGTGTGATCATCAATGACAACTTAATCCACACTTTCATTACCTGAACGACTGTCGCTTTACCTTCGTCCTCCACATTGTCGAGTTCGGCCAATGACGCATTTTTGATTTCATTAAGAAATATGATCACGTGTCTGCCTACCTGTTCGGCGGCGATATCGGGTTCAGTGACGGCAACGTTCATTCAGGCACTTTCTACAGGCAAAATCCAAGGATCGCTGTTATAGCAATTCTCGCATTGTGAGGCAAAAGGTTTGTGACTCCAGACCTATTAAGTCTGGAGTCACAAAGAATGCGTACAGTAAAAAACAAAACATTCATCTGGGTCCAATGTGGGCAGCGGCCTTTAAAGCCATTAGCGTTTAGCAGGGTTTGGTATAGCTACATCACCGACCGATGAGCAAGAAAAGCGCTGACAAAGGCGTGGGAGGTCTATAAATTCTGGAGTGAAATGACCTGATAGAAGAGTGGTTTAAGCTTAACGCAGCAGAACGATTATGGGGAGAATAATTGACATGTTGACCACGCCAGAGACATTGCTACCAGCTAGGGGGAATGCTTAATATTTTTAATGGCTTATCATCATCGCTCACTTCTTTAATTTTTTTTTGGACTATCTGAAAGCTTATATAATTAACTTCTGAACACAGCGTGTTCATTTTTTTATCCAGAGCCATAGCATAGATCCGCGCAGCATCTTCGCCCATGATGTTTTTATTTACTTTGAGGAAACGGTACCCATCAATAATTTTAATATATTCAGCAGAATATTTCGGATATTGAGGATCCTCTGTTCGCCGCAGAAAATCAAAGTTATCCATGCACTTATTATTACTTGAAGGTATGGAATTTGTCGGTGTCGTATTTATCGGAACAATAGTCTGACTATTTTCTTTAGTATCATTACTCAATGCAGAACCCATTTTCATGGCGGGATCGGCCACCGTTACGGTTACGGAAGAACAGGAGACAAGCAATAGCACAGAGGCAATCGGTATAATTTTCAGTGACATCATAATCCTCACGACAAATAAGACGCCACCCTTCTAAGCATACCGACCTCAGATGACACTCAATATAAATAAGAACGCATTACGGATATAACATATTTAACAAAGTAACGACTTTACGCTCTACGATCCCGTGCAAAATATTATTATTGTTGAAGTTCAGTGTGAATTATAGCAGAACATTCATGATTCCTGATTGCAAAATGTGATCAAGCATTAATAAATAAAAAGAAGGGGAATGTTTTTTAATTAATTGATGGGGTGAATTACCGAAACACAGATTTAACATTTGTTCCGTTTTAAATAGTGATCATTTCTGGCACATTCCGCGTGAAATCTGAGTGTTTGATCATTAGGGGCATTAGAGGATGGTGGTGCTGGGCTGCATAAACGAGGGTTAAAAAGTTAGCACTAAATCCTTTTAGTGCTAACTCTATTCATTAACTTAAACGCTATTAATCTGAATAAATATACACCGTCATTGGCTTACCGACTAAGCCAGCATCAATTCGGTTCCCCGTCAGCGGCACGGAGAAACGGTTAGACGATACCGGTACAGTGGTCGCCGCAACAAATATTACCGATCCAGCCCCTGATAAATCAGGTTTAATACCCGACCAATCATTTAGATTACATAGACCGATCCCACCACCTGTACCCGGCGGCTTGATTCCAAGGTCATAGGTGTCACGAACAGATTCATTTGAAAAGTCCATACTCATGGTATAGTCCACGCCATTTATCTTGCTGCCAAAATCATTCATCCATGACGCAGGTTGTGAGACAGGCGCTGAGCAGTTTTGATTTTTGGTATTGCCACGCCCATTGATTGTAAGAGCACCATCAACATCAGATGATGTAAGGGTCATTTTATTATCCCAGATAGCATTTCGCTCTATCACCTTCACCACAAACCCTAATTCTGACGTATCATAACTACCGTCGTTTGCTGGCGTCGGAGTACATGCAAAGCCACTTCCGACAAGTTTTCCGCATAATTTAGGCTGTACCGTCAGCGTGGCTAATTTCACCCCGGACGTCGGTATTAACCGGTACTCTGTTTCTTCCGGCTGCCATAACGTGTAGTTACTCATTTTTACCGTGATAAAGTACGTTGACGGACTGCTGGTTGAAGTCACCTGCGTCTGATAATCCGCCCGCGATAACGTGGCGCCGGTGTCCGTTGACGTCACGCTCACCGGTATCCCGGCAATCGGTCGATTCTTCGCATCGCGCGGCGCAAACGTCACCTTCATCACATCCGCGCCGTTGTTATACATATCTGTTTTATCAAAATTCAGGCTCGATAACGTCGGGGAAACGTACATCCCAAACGTGGTGGTGCCCGTTTGATTGTACTGATCGCTTTCGACCGTAAAGTCGTTTTCCCCGCTCAGCGTCGAGGACATCGTCACCGTGAGTTGCCCAGCGCTGTTTGTCGTTCCCGAATAAGCCCCGCTATTACCATTAATCAGCAGCTCTGTATTAGGCGGGGTGATAGTCACCGGCTGGCTGGCTTTCACCTGCTGATTATCGCCATAAACCGTCACCGTCACCGTATTGGTCGTCACCCCGTCGGCCACCGCCGTCCCCGTACTGCTGCTTTGAATATCCTTCACAGAAGAAGAGTACTGCAGCGACAGCGTATTGGACACGCCCACCGCGGCCGCATTATTGCCCGCCACGGTCGGCATGATATCCGCCGGCCCCACCATCACGCCCGCCGTCAGGGTGGCGGTATACCACTGTGAGTTAGCATTGTAACGCCAGCCGCCCACCGTCGAGTCCGTCGCCGTGCCGGTGATCACCTGCGAAATGCTGTTAACGTCCAGCGTGCTGATGACGTTGCCAAACACGTCTTTCGGCACAAACCGCAGGCTGGTCGTTGCCTTGCCGTCCGCAATGATGAAATTCGGCGCCGCGGTAATTGTCGATTTGCTGACATCAAGCTGCCCCGCCGTCAGGGTCAAAATATCGTCGCCGCTGCGCGATACCCCGTCCTGCCCGTTGATCACCGGTATAACCTTCAGGCTGCCCGTGACTGAACCCGCTTTCAGCGTCGCGGTGTACTGACCGTTCCCGGATGCCCAGCTGCTCAGGCTCACGTCTGCCGCATTCATGCCCACCACGTCGCTGGTTATTGATGAGGTCTGAATACTGTCGATAACGTTGCCATACCGGTCTTTAGGCACATAGAGTAGGGTCGAGGTCGACAGGGTATCGGCCACAATGCTGGCCGGCGCCGCGCTAATCGTTGACGTGTTGCTCGACACCGCGTCAGGCGTGAAGCGGATAACGACTGTGCCCGTCGCCTTATTGGCCGCCACGGTCCCCGTTACCGTCACCCCTTCCGCCGTCGTGTCTGCGATCAGCGGTTGAGTCGCGACCACGCCCTGCGCATTACTGCTGACCGACGCAGGATAAATCGACGGTTTCCCTCCTTTATCACCTGACACCGTCAGCGAGACCGTCTGGTTAGGCAGCGTATGGCCGTACGCGTCGACGACCTCGATCGCTAAGCTCGGCTGCGTTCCCGCCACCGCGGTTGTCGCCCCGTCGGTAGTTTTTATCGTCACTGACGCCGGTTCACCGTAAGTGAAGGCGACCCGTTTATCGGCCGCTATCACCGGCGTAGCCCCGTACTGAGCGCTGACGGCCACATCGGCCACCAGTGCCAGCGTGCTGGTGAGTTGCACGGTGGCTTCACCGTTACCATTGATCTCACTTTCTGCAGAGGAAAGCACCACGGCATCCAGCTTGTCCTGCGTCCATGACACTTTTACACCCGGCTGTGTAATCAGGTTCCCATTGGCATCAACGACCCGGGCGGTATAGGTAAAGCTGTCCGTGCTATTAGCAATTTTAGTCGTGGCGCTGTCGGTTAACGTAACGACGCCGACATGCGCTGTACTGATATCTGCCACAAAGGTTGCGCTGGCCGACTGGCTGCTCTGATTGAGTGACGCCGTCACGGTTGACGGCCCCGCTGTCTTGCTGGTCAGGGTCGCCGTCGCGCTGCCGTCCGTATCCGTCGTCACCGACGCGACGATCGTCGCGTTATCCGCGATAAGGCTCACCTTCGCGCCCGCCACCGGATTGCTGTTGGCATCCTGCACCGTCACGGTCACCGCATCCGTCGCCACGCCGTCCGCCACCGCGTTGTCCGTCGTCACGCTCAGGGTGTTTACCACCGCCGTCGTACCGTCCGCCACAAAGGTCGCGCTCGCTGACTGGCTGCTCTGATTGAGCGACGCCGTCACCGTCGACGCCACCGCCTTCAGGCTGGTCAGGGTGACCGTCGCCGTGCCGTCAGGCCCGGTGGTCACCGTCGCGGCGATCGTCGCGTTATCCGCGCTCAGGGCCACCAATGCGTTCGGCACCGGGTTGCTATTGGCGTCCTGCACAGTCACCGTCACCGCGTCGGTCGCCGCGTCGTCCGCCACCGCGTTGTCCGTCTTCATCGCGAGGCCGGTCACCGCCGCCGTGGTATCGTCCGCCACAAAGGTCGCGCTGGCCGACTGGCTGCTTGCTCCCAGCGACGCCGTCACCGTCAACGGCCCCGCCGTCTTGCTGGTCAGGGTCGCCGTCGCGCTGCCGTCAATCCCCGTCGTCACCGTTGTCACCGCCGTCGCGCCGTGGTCGGCACTCAGGCTCACCTTCACCCCCGCCACCGGGTTGTTATTCGCATCCTGCACCGTCACGGTCACCGCGTCGGTCGCCACGCCGTTCGCCACCGCACCGTCCGTCGTCACCGTGAGGCCCGTCACCGCCGCCGTGGCGCTGTCGGACACAAAGGTCGCGCTCGCCGACTGGCTGCTCTGATTGAGCGACGCCGTCACCGTCGACGGCCCCGCCGTCTTGCTGGTCAGGGTCCCCGTCGCCGTGCCGTCAATCCCCGTCGTCACCGCCGCCACCGCCGTCGCGCCGTGGTCGGCGCTCAGGCTCACCACCGCGTTTGCCACCGGGTTGTTATTCGCATCCGTCACCGTCACCGTCACCGCGTCGGTCGCCACGCCGTTCGCCGCCGCGTTGTCCGTCGCCACCGTGAGGCTCCTCACCGTCGCCGTCGTGCTGTCCGCCACAAAGCTGACGGCCTTATCGGCGTTCACCGCGGTCGTCTTGCCCACGCCGGCGCTCACCTTCACGTCAGCCATCGCCTGCGTGCTGGTTAACGTCAGCGTCACCTCGCCGTTAGCGTCGGTCTGCCCGTTGTTTGAGGCGCTCAGCACGCCCTCATTGTGATCCTTGGCCGCCGTCACCACCGCGCCCGGCACCGCGTTGTCATGGGCATCGACTACCTTCACGGTATAGACGAAGCCGTCCGTTCCGTTCGCAGGCCGGCTGGTCACCGTGCCCGAGAGCGCAACCGTGCTCACGCGCGCCGTGCTCACATCGGCCACAAAATGCGTTTTTCCGGTGGTTTGCCTGCCCAGAACGGTGGCGCCCACGTCAACGCTGCCCGCGGTGGTGCTGGTCACCAGAGCCGTCACCGCGCCACCCGCGCCGCTTGTCGCGCTGGCCGGCGTGACGACGGCGCCGCCGGTGACGTTAAAGGTCACCACCGCCCCCTGCACCGGGTTAGCGTAAGCGTCCGTTACCGTCGCCGTAACCCGGTTCGCCGCCTTGCCGTCCGCCGGCGAACCGTCGGGGTCGATCACCAGGTCCGCCTGGGCGATCCGCGCGGTATTGCTGTCGGCCGTTAGCGTGATAACCGGCGTCTGGGCGCTGGCCGTTTTCTGACCTGACATCGCCGTCAGCGTCGCCGTCCCCGCCCGCGTGCCGGAGAACGTGGCGCTATACGCGCCCGGGCTCCCCTCGGTAAAGGCGGCGACCTGGGTATGGTCAACGCCGGACGTCACCACGCGCAGCGAGGCCGCCGCGCCCGTCACCGGGTTAGCGTTCGTATCCATCAGGGTAAGCGTCAGCGCCGAGGTGGCCACGCCGTTGGCCGTGATGGTGCCCGCCGACGCCGCAAACGTCGATTTCCCCGGGTCCACGTCGCCGGCGATAAAACTCACCTTCTTATCCGCGTCCAGCGCCGTCGGCTGGCCATCGCTGCCGGCACTGACCGTGATATCGCTTACGGCACGCGCGCTGCCCAGCAGCACGCAGGTTCCCGCAGGCATGAGCGAGTCGACCGCCTCCCGGAACACCGGCGCCAACGCCGACGTCTCCAGCGAGAAGCGCACGCCAAGCCCGGTAATCTTGCGAATTTCCGCGACCACATCGGTGCGTCCGCTGTGATTGATCGTGTGGGTGGCGCCGACCTCGCGCGCCAGCGCCAGGCGATGCTCATGTACGTCAACCGCGATGATCGGATCGCAACCGGCGATTCTGGCCGCCATCAGGCCCGACAATCCGACCGCGCCGACCCCGAACACCGCGAAACTGTCGCCGGGTGCGGGCCGCATCACATTGAGCACGGCGCCGGCGCCGGTTTGTCCGCCGCAGGCCAGCACGCCGAGAATTTCGAGCGGCGCGTCGTTGCGCACTTTCACCGCGTAGCGCTCATT
>Ga0209847_1000673_pt1 | contig 13392 bp, 7 predicted proteins | sample OrgsoiDNA_201060_FD_185808 | JGI IMG/M metagenome (GOLD analysis project Ga0209847, IMG submission 185808) | Permafrost soil microbial communities from the Arctic, to analyse light accelerated degradation of dissolved organic matter (DOM) -... | ecosystem: Environmental > Terrestrial > Soil >... | reverse complement strand
CGCTGTTCTGCATCAGTTGCAGCAGGCGTTCGAGCAGCTTCTGGTCGTCGTCTTCAGCGGTGGTGAGGCCGAGGCGGCGGCGCATCAGGTCCAGGTAGTGGGCCTGGTACAGCGGCAGGTACAAGCCGAGGGTTTCGCGCAGGGCGTCGACGCTGATGAACGGCGTCAGGGCCTGGGCCAGGGCGCTGAGGTTCCATTGGCCGATGGGCACTTGATTGCTGAAGGAGTAGCGGCCCTGATCGTCGGAGTGGTTGCAGATGAAGTTGGCGTCGAAGTCATCGAGGAAGGCGAACGGGCCGAAGTCGAAGGTGATGCCGAGGATCGACATGTTGTCGGTGTTCATCACCCCGTGGCAGAAACCATAGGCTTGCCATTTGGCGATCAGTTCGGCGTTGCGCTCGACGATTTCACGGAACATCGCCAGGTACGGTTCCGGCTGTTCCAGGCATTCGGGGAAGTGCATGGCCAGCACGTGCTCGCCGAGGGCTTTCTGCTGCTCGGGGCGCTTGGTGTAGTAGAAGTACTCGAAATGCCCGAAGCGTACATGGCTCGGCGACAGGCGCAGGACCATGGCCGCGCGTTCCTGTTTTTCGCGCCAGACCGGCGTGTCGGAGCCGATCACGCAGAGTGCGCGAGTGGTCGGGATGTTCAGGGCATTCAATGCTTCGGAGGCGAGAAACTCGCGGATCGAGGAGCGCAGTACCGCTCGTCCATCGCCCATCCGCGAGTACGGCGTTTGTCCGGCGCCCTTGAGGTGCAAGTCCCAGTGTTCGCCGGCTTCGTTGTAGACCTCGCCCAGCAACAAGCCGCGACCGTCGCCCAGTTGCGGGTTGTAGGAACCGAATTGATGCCCGGAATAGATCATTGCCCGTGGCTCGGCTTCGGCCCAGAGCTTGTGACCGCCGAACAGCTCGGCGAATACCGGCGTCTCGGCCACGGCCGGGTCCAGGTCCAGCAGTGCCATGGCCGCGGGGCTCGCGACCACCAGCCGCGGGTTGGCGATGGGCTCGGGCAACACATGGGTTGAGAACGCATCGCCGAGGCGGGCGAAGCGATTATCGAAGGTCAGTTCGTCGAGGGCTTTCAACGGCCATCTCCAGCAGAATGTCCGAGCATTCTGCTAGGGATAAGGCGGTTAGTCGAGTTTGGTCGGCGGCGGCTCTTGTTCCGGGACGTCAGGAGTGTCGATGGTTTTCTTCTCGTCCTCGACCGGCACCAATTTGTATTCCTGACCGTGCAGGTTCTTCAGGTAAACCTCCATCTGACGGAACGAGATGTTGATGTGCTGCTTCTTGAACTCGTGGTTGATGAAGCGGTTGACCTCGTCGATGACCGGGTTGCGGTCGCCGAGGTCACGCACGTGCATGCGCAACTCGTGGTCGAGGGTGCTTTCACCGAAGTTCAGGAAGTACACATGTGGCTCGGGTTCCTTGAGCACGCGCGGGTTTTCCCGGGCGGCTTGCAGCAACAAGGCCCTGACCAGATCCAGGTCCGAACCGTAATCGACGCCGAGCTTGAGGGTCACTCGGGTGATGGTGTCGGTCAGCGACCAGTTGATCAGTTGCCCGGTGATGAACGTCTTGTTCGGGACGATGATGTCCTTGCGGTCGAAGTCGGTGATGGTCGTGGCGCGAATGCGGATCTTGCTCACCGTGCCCGACAGGTTGCCGATGGTGATGGTGTCGCCGATCCGCACCGGACGTTCGAACAGGATCATGATGCCGGAGATGAAGTTCGCAAAGATCTCCTGCATCCCGAAACCGAGGCCTACCGAGAGCGCCGCCACCAGCCATTGCAACTTGTCCCAACTCACGCCGAGTGTGGACAGGGTCGTGACAAAACCGACGCCGGCGATCACGTAGGACAGCAAGGTGGTCGTGGCGTAAGCGCTGCCCTGGGCCAGATTGAGCTTGGACAGCACCAACACTTCCAGCAGGCCGGGTAAGTTGCGCGCCAGGGCGAAGGTGATACCAATGATGATCAGCGCTCCGAGCAGGTCGCCGATGCTGATCGGCACCATGCTCATGTTGGCGCCGGTGCCGCTGGTGTATTCGTAGAGGGTGATGTTGTCCAGGTACGAGAACACTGAAATCAGGTCCGACCAGACCCAGTACAGCGCCGCGATGAAACCGCCGAGCAATGCCAGACGAATCAGGCGCAGGGACTGTTCGTTGACCTTCTCGATGTCCAGCGTTGGTTCTTCGATCACCGCTTCGCCGTCGCCCGCCTCTTTGGCAGCCTGACGTTTGGCCAGGGCGCGCTGATAAGCCAGGCGCCGCGCCGCAACGCTGAGGCCGCGGACGAACGTCGCTTCAATCACCAGCCAGAACATCAGCAGGTACAGGGTGTTGATCAGCCGGTCGCTGAGTTTCAGCGCGGTGTAGTAGTAGCCAAAGCACACGGCCACGAACAACGCGACGGGCAGGACGGTGAACATGATCCCAACCGCTTTGCGAAACAGCGAGGCGCTCTCGTGGGTCGGGCTGCTGATCAGCAGGCGACTGAGCAGCCAGGCCATCAAGGCATAACACGTCAGCACCACCGGCATACCGAGTACGTCATCGGCCAGGGCCGCCGGTTGCAATTCAGCAACCGCCACCACAGCCACCAGTGCCATGACCACCAGCCCGAGTCGACGGACCCAGCCCTGGAGGAATTCGACCTGAGGTTTTTCCCAGCGGAAATGCAGCTCAGCCACGCCGCCCGGCGCGAGGATCCGGTAGGCGGTGTAGAACACCAGCCAGGCCTGGCCCATTTGCAGCAGCGCGGCGCCCATGTTGGTGTTCTGCCCACGGGCGTCGATCTGCAAGGCATAGCCACACAAGGCCAGGCCCAGCGCCACCGGCATCGCCAGCAGAATATTGATCAGGATCGCCTGGGGCGTGTGCCACTGGCTGTCACGCTTGAAGTGGCCGATGTCCTGGTGAACCTTGTTCAGTCGGGCATACAGACTTTTGCGGCGCCACAGCAGGGCGCCGATCATCAATACCAAGGGCAGGAACAGCAGCGGTCGCTGAATCAGGCCGTCGCTCAGTTCGCTCAGGCTCGAGGTCCAGGGCAGCGTGGTGACTTGACGTTGCAGACGCTCTGGTACGCCGCGCATCCACTCCAGATCCAGCGGCTTGTTGCTGGGAATCCAGAACATCTGCTCGTCCAGCGTCGCCCGCAGGCTTTGCGCGGTGCTGAGCAATTGCTTCTGGTTGAGTTGCAGGGTGATGGATTCGTTGAGTACCGCACTCAGTTCGCGGTTCAGCCGTTCGAGCAGGTCGGCGCGGGTGTTGGCCAGGTCCAGCAGGTTCTTGCGCAACTGCGGGGTGACTTGCTCTGGCGGTTGAGTCGCCAGCAGGTTGTCGACGTAAGTGGCCGGGTTGCTGAGCAGTTCCCGTTGCTGGCTGACTTCAAACTGATACAGGCGAATGTCGGCGATCTGGTCTGCCAGGTCGCGGTCGAGCTTGAGGCGCGGCAGGGCCTGTTTCTGTTTATAGAGAATCTTGGAGAGCAGCAGGCTGCCCCTGAGCACGTTGATTTGCTCGTCCAGGGCCGAATCGCTCTGGGTCACGCTGTCCAGTTGTTGCTTGGTCTGCAGGTTCTGCTGGGTAACTTCGTTGAGACGGTCGGTGCTTTTGAGCAGGTAGTCCGAGAGCTTCAGGTTCGCCGCGCTTTCAGTGGCCAGCAAGCTGCTGCCGCCGGACTTCTGGGCTTCGATGGACTGTTGGGTCACCGTCTCTTGGGACTGGGCCAGGCGCTTCTGGTTGATTAGGGTTTGCAGGTCCTGGATTTCCTGATCCTGGCGCGCGACTTTTTCCGAGAGCACGTCATGTTGGCTGTTGCCCAGGTCTTGCAGTTGGCTGTTGCCGGCCAGTTCCTGGCGGCGCAGCGGAATCAGGGCGTTGAGTGCCGCGAGTTCGGCGTTGAGCTGATCACGCTGCTCGCCGCTCAAGGTTTTGCCGTTGTCTTTACCGGCCTTGAGGATGTTGTTGATCTGCTGAATGCGCGTCTGGCTGCTGGCGATCTCGGCCTGGGCGCGCTCGGGGCGGGTCTGGGCGGTGATGATCAGGCTGTTGGCGTCGGCCAGGGCTTTTTGCAGATCGCTTTGCTGGGTCGAACGCTCGGTCAGCATCTGCTCGAGTTGCGCGATCGACAGATTGGCGTAGCGTTGCTCGATCGGCACCACTTTGGTGGCTTTGAGCCGGGCCAGCTCGCGCTGGTTCTCTATGTTCTGCTTGGGCGCAGTGGCCAGTTGCTGCTTCAAATCGATCAGTTTCTGATCGTAATCACGCCTGTTGTTGAGCTGGGTCAGCGTGTTCTGCAGGACGGTTTGCAGGGCTTTCTGATCGGCTTCCGGCAGTTTGCGGTCGGCGATTTTGTCCAGGCTCGCCTGCACGGCTTCGCTGGACGGCGGTTCGGCAGCTTGAAGTGTACCGACGGAGAGGCTCAAGCCCAGCAGGGCCATGATTAAAAAATTGCGCAGGGTTGGCATAGAGACCGATCGAAGCTAGGTGAAAAGAATGGCAGTTTAGAGGAACAAGCCCGGACCGGGGCGACTTCCTTCGGGGAATCTGACGCCCACTTTGCCGATCTTGTTCCCTTCCATGACCGCAACGGTCCAGATGGTGTTGTTCCACTCCACCTGGTCGCCCACGACCGGCGCACCGCCGACCTTCTGGGCAATGAAGTGGGCCAGGGACATGTCCGGATCGATGCCTTCGACTTTCAACCCGTACAGCGCCGCAACCGCAGCCAGCTGGGCGTCTCCTTCGAGTACGAAGTCGCCGAAGAAGCGCAAATCGAGGCCGCGTTGCGGTGCCTGGCTGAAGAGTTTTCCGAGGGCTGCCAAGTTGTGTTCATGGCCGATGACGCAGAGCAAATCGTCGACTTCGAGCACTGTACTACCCGACGGATGGAGCAGTTGCTGGCCACGAAACAGCGCCGCGATGCGAGTGCCTTCGGGCATTTTCAGTTCGCGAAGGGGCGAGCCGATGCACCATTTCTCGGCACCGAGGCGGTAAACGAACATCTCCCACTCGCTAGTGACGTGGACTTCCAGTGCTGAACGGGAGATCGGTGCCGGCTCTGGCGGAACCGTCACCTTCAACAGTTTGGCGACCCACGGCAGGCTCGTGCCCTGCACCAGCAGCGACACCAGCACGATAAAGAAGGCGAGGTTGAAATAGAGCTGGGCATTCGGTAGCCCGGCCATCAGCGGGAAGACTGCCAGAATGATCGGGACCGCGCCGCGCAGGCCTACCCAGGAAATGAAGGCTTTTTCGCGGCCGTGGAACGCTTTGAACGGCAGCAGGCCGACCATCACCGACAGCGGCCGGGCGAATAAAATCATCCACAGCGCCAGGCCCAGCGCGGGCAGGGCGATCGGCAGCAAGTCGTGAGGGGTGACCAGCAACCCCAGCACCAGGAACATGCCGATCTGGGCCAGCCAGGCCATGCCGTCGAGCATGTGCAGAATGCCGTGACGGCTGCGCACCGGGCGGTTGCCGATCACCAGGCCGCACAGGTAAACAGCGAGGAAGCCGCTGCCATGCAAGGCGTTGGTCAGGGCGAACACCAGCAGACCGCCGGCAATCACCAGAATCGGGTACAAGCCGTTGGCGAGGTTGATGCGGTTGACCAGTTGCAGCATGACCCAGCCGCCGCCCAGGCCGATCACACCGCCGATGCCGAACTCGCGCACCAGATGACCGAGCAGGCTCCAGTGCAGGCCGGTCTGACCGCTGGCGAGCATGTCGATCAGGGTCACGGTGAGGAACACCGCCATCGGGTCGTTGCTGCCGGATTCGATTTCGAGGCTGGCGGTCACCCGTTCGTTCAGGCCTTTGCCGCCCAGCAGCGAGAACACCGCCGCGGCATCGGTGGAGCCGACGATGGCGCCGATCAGCAGGCCTTGAATGATGTTCAGGTTGAACAGCCAGGCTGCCGCCATGCCGGTCAGCCCGGTGGTGATCAACACGCCGACGGTGGCCAGCGATAGCGCCGGCCACAAGGCCACGCGGAAACTCGCCACCCGTGTGCGTAAACCGCCGTCGAGCAAAATGACCGCCAACGCGAGGTTGCCGACCAGATAGGCCGTTGGGTAGTTATCGAAAATAATGCCGCCGCCGTCGACGCCAGCGGCCATGCCCACGGCCAGGATGATCACCAGAATCGGGATACCGAGGCGGGACGAAAGGGAGCTCACCAGAATGCTCGCACCTACCAGCAACGCGCCGATCAAGAACAGGCTGTTGATGGTCGTAGCATTCAAAGGCAATACTCCAGAAAGCTGAAAGGCGGACACAAACTGACCATGCAGTCTGCGTGCCAGCGATTCTAACCTGTTGAAATGTGATGCTGTCAAAAAGCTTTTGGTCCTTCGGACCTTCGCGAGCAAGCCCGCTCCCACAATAGATCTGTGTTGTACACAAACCAGGTGAACAACACGGTCAACTGTGGGAGCGGGCTTGCTCGCGAAGGCGTCAGACCTGCCGACGCTTTTACTGCGCAATCCCTGTGGCGAGGGAGCTTGCTCCCGCTGGGTCGCGCAGCGACCCCAAAAAGGCAACGCCGTGAATCAGATTCAACACGAAGACTGAATTTGCGACTGCTTCGCAGCCGAACGGGGGCAAGCCCCCTCGCCACAGGAGTGGTGTTGTTGATTAGAGGCTAAACCGTCCAACCATGTTGTTCAGGTCCAGCGCCAGGCGTGACAGCTCGTTGCTCGCAGCACTCGTCTGATTCGCCCCGGTCGCCGATTGCACCGACAGATCACGGATGTTCACCAGGTTGCGGTCCACTTCACGGGCCACTTGAGCCTGTTCTTCGGCCGCGCTGGCGATCACCAGGTTGCGTTCGTTGATCTCGACAATCGCACTGTTGATGGTGTCCAGAGACATGCCGGCACCACGCGCGATGTTCAGCGTCGATTCCGCGCGTTCGGTGCTATTACGCATCGAATCCACCGCGTGTTCGGTGCCGCTCTGGATGCTGCCGATCATGCGCTCGATTTCGCTGGTGGACTGCTGAGTCCGGTGCGCCAGGGCACGAACCTCATCCGCAACCACCGCAAAACCACGTCCGGCTTCACCGGCACGGGCCGCTTCGATGGCCGCGTTCAGGGCCAGCAGGTTGGTCTGGTCCGCCAGACCGCGAATCACATCCAGCACCTTGCCGATGTCGCGGGATTCGTTGGCCAGGTCGCCAATCAGCGTCGCCGTGCTCTGCACATCGGCGCTCATGCGTTCGATGGCACTGACGGTTTCCTGCACCAGGTCACGGCCGTCACCGGCAGAGGTGGTGGCATTTTTCGAGGCTTCGGAAGTGCTCACGGCGTTGCGGGCGACTTCTTCCACGGCGCTGGTCATTTCGTTGACTGCGGTGGCGGCTTGTTCGATTTCATTGTTCTGCTGAGTCAGGCCGCGAGCACTTTCGTCGGTGACGCTGTTCAGTTCTTCAGCGGCGGACGCCAGTTGCGTCGCCGAGCCGGAAATCCGTTGCAGGGTGTCGCGCAGTTTGTCCTGCATTTTCGACATGGCCAGCAGCAAACGGCCCGCTTCATCTTCGCCGTCGACGGTGATCGGACGGGTCAGGTTTCCTTCAGCGATTTCTTCAGCGGCGCTCAATGCATTGGCGATTGGCTTGGTGATGCTATTGGTCAGCAACCAGGCGAACAGGAACGTCAGTCCGGTGGCGATCACCAGCAGCGTGACAACCAGATTGAAGGCCGAAGCATATTGATCGGAGGCCTGCTGGTTGGTGTCGATGGTCTGCTGGGTATTGATTTCCAGCAGGCGGTTCAGCGCGGTATTGATCGCTTCGGAGTTTGTCAGCAAATCGGTGTTGAGCAGGGTGCGCAGTTCATCGACCTGATTGTTACGCGACAGCGACTTCATCCGGTCTTCAATCTGGCGATACTGACCCAGCAGCTGCACGTATTGATCATAGGTCGCACGTTCTTGAGGGCTGCTGATCAGCTTTTCATAAACGGTCTGTGCGGTGCGGATCTGCTGGTTGCGGGTTTCCAGCAGATCGATGGTTTTCTGCTGAACGTCAGGCTCGCGGTTAACCATCAGGCGATACGACAACACCCGCTGGCGCAGGGTCAACTGAGTGAACTCATCCAGACTCTTGATGCTTGGCACGCTGTTGGAGGTGATGTCTTCGGCGGCCGCGCGAATCTTGCTCATCTGGTTCAGGGCGAACACACCCAGGATCAGCATCAGAGCGCCAATCAGGGTAAAACCGAGGAACGCCCGCGGAGCGATATTCATATTACGAAGGGACATGGTGTTTACCGAAAAAGCGCATCCGTGCGGGGCTGAGACTGCTGTATGGATGACTTATCGGTCATACGACTAAAGTCTTGAGGCACTGCGTGTATTTGTCGCAGGAAGGGCTCGGCGACGAAGTGCAGGAACCAGATCCGCCTATCACAGTCTTTAAAGTTCGCGAGGAAGGTCGCCCGCCAGGAAAATCAAGGCCTTGCGCCCCAATAACCCTGGCATCGGTGGTGACTTTTCTTTATCGTACGCGCCCTTTGAAAATGCTTGGAAAATCAAAATGTTGGAAGCATCCCTTAGCCAATTGGAACAACTGGTCAGCGACCTGGTGCAACAGAACCAGACCCTGCTGGGCACCAACCAGACCCTGAGTGCAGAACTGGCCCAGGCCAAGGACGAAAACGAAAGCCTGCAACTGAGCCTGATGGAACAGGAAGAAAAACAAGGCGCCACCGCCGCCCGCATCCAGGCCTTGGTTGAGCGCGTCAGCGCCGGCCCTGTCAGCGCATGAATCATGGCACCGCAGGGGTAAAAGTCGTCTCGATCCTGGGGGAGGACTATTCGATCAAGGCGCCGGCCGGGGAAGAGCAAACCCTGCTGGATGCCGCATTGATGTTGAAGGCAGCCCTGGCCGACACCAAAAGGAAGTACCCGACGCTGATCGGTGACCGCTTGTTGGTGCTGGCGGCGATGAATCTGTGTTCCCAGCAGATCGAAATGAAAAAGCAGCACAAGCTCGAACTCGACCGTTACCAAGAGCAAGTCAGCGCCACGGTTGAAGTGATCTCCAAGACGATCAATCAGGCCTGATCGGCTTTGCGCACAACCAAAGAATAAAATTGTCGTTTGCGTTGTATACAATCGGCACGGCTGTTGCAGTGTTTCAGCCTCTTATTCTTTGGGGGTGCTCCATGCAGTTCTGGCGACGCAGTATTCAATGGCAGTTGATCCTGAGTATGGGCACCGCCCTGCTGGTCAGTATTCTGATCGTGGTTGGCGTTTATACCCTGGTGGTCAACCGCCTCGCCCAGAGTTATCTGGTCGAACAGGCACTGCCGTCGAGCATCGAAGCGATGCGCAACGACATCGAGCGAATCCTCGTCCAACCCCTCACCGCCGCCAAGGACATCGCCAGCAACAGCATGGTGCGTGACTGGCTGGCAGCGGGCGAAGACAGTGCCCAGACCGACACCTTCGCGAAGTACCTGGAAGGCATCCGCGCCGAACACAAAGCCTTTACCGCGTTGATTATCGGCACGGCTTCAAACCATTACATCACTGAAAAAGGCCTGGACCGGACTCTCAGTCGTTCCAACCCCAAAGACGCCTGGTTCTACTCCTTCCTCGACAGCAATCAGCCGCGCACCCTCAATATCGACAATGACACCGCGACCGGAGAATTGGCGCTGTTCATCGACCTCAAGGTCGAGCAGGCCGGTAAAGTCGTGGGCGTTGCCGGCCTCGGGCTGAGCATGAAAGAGCTGTCGGAACTGATCCACAACTTCAACTTCGGTGCGCGCGGCAAGGTCTATCTCGTGCGTTCCGACGGTTTGATCCAGGTTCACCCTGAGGCGCAATTCAGCGGTAAACGCACACTGGCCGAGCAAATCGGTGCCTCGGCGGCGCAAGCAGTAATGGGTCAGCTCTCTACCTCCAAAGCGTCTGCCACCAGCAGTTTTACCCGCAATGGCGAAGATTTTCTGGCGTTGAGCCTGCCACTGCGAGATCTCGGTTGGACCCTGGTGGCCGAAGTGCCGCAATCGCAGATCTACGCCGAGGCCCGTCGGGCCATGTGGATGAGCAGCGGCATCGGCCTGGCGGTGGCGCTGGTGTGTCTGATGTTGGTTGTGTTATTAGCCCGCGGGATGGTTCGACCGATCCGTCAGGTAACAGCCGCATTGGTAGCCATCGGTAGCGGTGGTGGAGATTTGACCCACAGGTTAGATTCCAGTCGCGCCGATGAGCTGGGCGACCTGGCGCGAGGCTTCAATCGATTCCTCGAAAGCCAACGCGACATGATCGGCGAAGTGCTGACCACCAGCGAGCGTTTGCGCACCGCCGTCGGCCAAGTGGCTGCGGTGGTGGACAACACCGCCGAGCGCTCCAGTCGCCAGCAGGAAATGACCGACATGGTCGCTACCGCCGTCCACGAAATGGGCCTGACCGTACAGGAAATCGCCCAGAACGCTGGCAATGCCGCGGTCGCGTCGCAAACCGCCCGCGATGAAGCGATGCAGGCGCGGGAAGTGGTCGGTGGTTCAATCCGGCATATTGAAAGCATGTCCGATGAAATCGGCGTCGCGGCCACGGCGGTGGGCGAGTTGGCGCATCAAGTGGCGTCCATCGATCAAGTGCTGGCTGTGATTCGCGGGATATCCGAGCAGACCAACCTGTTGGCGCTTAATGCTGCGATTGAGGCGGCACGGGCCGGCGACATGGGCCGTGGATTTGCGGTGGTGGCGGATGAAGTGCGGACCTTGGCGCGGCGCACGCAGTCATCGACGGATGAGATTCAACAGATGATCGGCAGTCTCAAGCAAGGTGCGGAAAATGCCGTGTCGTCCATGCATTCGGGGCAAGCGGCGACCGGGACTGGTGTTGAGTCGAGCCAGCGCACCGGGACGTCGTTGACCGCGATTACCGGGCAGATCGAGCGCATCAGTGACATGAATCATCAAGTGGCGACGGCCACGGAAGAGCAGTCGGCGGTGACGGAGGAGATCAACCGCAATGTGCAGGGGATTTCCGATCTGGCGCGGGCGACGGCGGGTGAAGTCAGAGCTTGCCGCGAGGATTGTCAGACGTTGCAGCGGTTGGCGGATGATTTGGCGCGGCAGATGGGTGGGTTCAAGTTGAGTTGATGTGTTGTCGGTGCGGGCCTCTTCGCGAGCAAGCCCGCTCCCACATTTGACCGCGTTGTGTGGTTGAACGCGGACCACTGTGGGAGCGGGCTTGCTCGCGAATGGATTTCTGCACCACCACATTACTTCTGGTTAGAACCACTCATCCTGCATCCCAAGACACACATCATCCCGCGCCTCAAGAATTGCCAACTCATGGTGACAACCCGGCACTTCCCATGTCAGGAAATACCGCGCCGCTTGCAGCTTGCCTTTATAGAAGCTCACATCCGCGGCGTTGCCCTTGGCCAGCCCTTCCTCAGCGCGAATCGCCTGTTCCAGCCAGCGCCAGCCAATCACCGTGTGCCCGAACACTTTCAGGTACAGCGCCGAGTTCGCCAGGCTGCTGTTGACCTTGCCTTGGCCCAGATCCGTCAGCAGGCCGATGGTCACGGTTTGCAGGCGCGCTACCAGTTTTTCCAGCGGTTCACGCAATGGCGTCAGCGAGTCGTACGCCTGGGCGCGCTCGGCGGTGTTGGCGATCAGTCGAATCAGTTGCTTGAGCCCGGCGCCGCCGTTCTGCGCCAGTTTGCGGCCGAGCAAGTCCAGCGACTGGATGCCGTGGGTGCCTTCATGGATCGGATTCAGACGGTTATCGCGATAGTACTGCTCCACCGGGTATTCGCGGGTGTAGCCGTGGCCGCCGAGGATCTGGATCGCCAGTTCGTTGGCCTTCAGGCAAAACTCCGACGGCCAGGATTTGACGATCGGCGTCAGTAAATCCAGCAGCTCATGGGCCTGCTTGCGCTCGGCTTCGGTCTCAAGGGTCGTGGTGTCGTCGAACAGCCGCGCCGCGTACAACCCAAGATCGAACGAGCCTTCGACGTAGGCCTTTTGCGTCAGCAACATGCGTTTGACGTCGGCGTGTTGAATGATCGCCACCGGCGCGGTGTTTGGGTCCTTGCTGTCCGGCACGCGACCCTGCGGACGCTCGCGGGCGTACTCCAGCGAATACAGATAACCGGCGTAACCGAGCATTACCGCGCCCATGCCGACGCCGATCCGCGCCTCGTTCATCATCTGGAACATGTAGCTCAAGCCGTGGTGCGGCTTGCCCACCAGATAGCCGATACACTCACCGTTATCGCCGAAGTTCAGCGCGGTGGACGTGGTGCCGCGCCAGCCCATCTTGTGGAACAGCCCGGCCAGCAACACGTCGTTGCGCTTGCCGAGGCTGCCATCATCATTGACCAAAAACTTGGGCACGATAAACAGCGATATGCCCTTCACGCCGGCCGGGGCGTCCGGCAACTTGGCCAGCACCATGTGCACGATGTTTTCCGACAGCGGATGGTCGCCGCCGGAGATGAAGATTTTGTTGCCCTTGAGTCGATAGGTGCCGTCAGACGCAGGCTCCGCCCGTGTGCGGATATCCGACAGCGACGACCCGGCGTGGGGCTCGGTCAGCGCCATGGTGCCGAAGAAACGCCCGTCGATCATCGGTTGCAGGAAGCGTTGCTTTTGCTCCTCTGTGCCGAAACTTTCGATCAGGTTCGCCGCACCCATGGTCAGGAATGGGTAAGAGGTCGATGCCGCGTTAGCCGACTGGAAATGCGCAAAGCACGCCTGGGACAGCAGCGTAGGAAGTTGCATGCCGCCGGCGTCGAAACTTCGCGCGGCGTTGAGGAAACCGGCTTCAAGGAACGCATCCACCGCCGGTTTCACTTCCGGAATCAGAATCGCCTGACCGTTCTCGTAGCGCGGCTCGTTCTCGTCGCCCTTGCGGTTGTGCGGGGCGAAGAATTTCTCGGCGATGCTGCGGGCGGTGCCGATGGCTGCGTCGAAGGTCTCGCGGTTGTGCTCGGCGAACCGCTCACGCTGGGTCAGGCCCTCGGCATCGAGGACTTCATACAGCTCGAAAGCCAGATTGCGGGAACTGAGCAGCGTCTCGGACATGTCGGCCTACCTTTTTTGGGGATGGGCCGAGTCTAGGCGGGGGAAGGGCGGGGTGAACAGGATGATTGATGAGCGTGATGGTGTGTTGCGGGCAACGCTAATCAAATAATGAAATGGCTCCCCCCGCCGCCCCCTGTGATCACCCACTAAGCTTTCACAGGGGGCTCATCGGAGACCGTTGCCATGAACAAAGTAGCTGTTGTCGCCATCGATCTGGGAAAACACACCTTTCATCTGCATGCACAAGATGATCGTGGTCATGAGCTTTACCGCAAAAAGTTTAATCGGGCGGCGCTCATCCAGCATCTGGCCAATCTCGAACCCTG
>Ga0209847_1000672_pt1 | contig 13397 bp, 18 predicted proteins | sample OrgsoiDNA_201060_FD_185808 | JGI IMG/M metagenome (GOLD analysis project Ga0209847, IMG submission 185808) | Permafrost soil microbial communities from the Arctic, to analyse light accelerated degradation of dissolved organic matter (DOM) -... | ecosystem: Environmental > Terrestrial > Soil >... | reverse complement strand
GGCAGGTGCACGAGTTTCAAGTCACTATCAAAGTCGGATTCAAGATCGAGCACTGATTGCCACCGGGGACCTCTCGCGGCCGGCCATTGCTGACGTGTTCCGTTACGAATGGCAGCACCGCCTATTCGCTGCCCGTCGTCACCACCCGCCAGTATGCGGCCGACCCAACTGGAACAGCCAGCACACAACCCTCAACACAAAGAAAGCTTTCTTGTGGCGAGTTGTGTTGAGCCTGTTCTCGTTGTTCCATTCGTGTGCCAGCCAACTTCGGAACGAAAGGAACAGAGGCGCACGCTAAGCCGTGGCCGCTTGCTTGGTGGCAGTCTTCTTCGCCGCCTTCTTCGCCGCATGGAAGGCTGCCCAACGTTTCTTGGTGGCTGCGGAGATCGCTTTTCGGCCAGCAGCACTCATCTTGCGCTTCGGTTTTGCCGCGGCCCTTTCGGATGGTGACTCAGATAGGCCTTTGGATTCAGCCCATCGTTTCCGTTGCGCTTTGCTGATGCGCTTCCGGGCGGCGGCACTCATCTTTCGCCGTCTGCCTTTTGGAACTTCCGGCGCCGCGGCCAGCTCGGCGCGACCGCCGGAAAGCATGGCCCGGAGTTCACGGATTTGATCGTCTATCCGTGTCTTCTGTGTCTCGAAGCCGTCGATGGCTGCGGTGATGATTTCATGGGTGAGTTTATGAGTGGTCATCTGAAGTCACTCCTAATTCTGTTGACGATGCTGCATCATGACCATTGTACGCGAGGACATCTGACGATTCTTCACCTATCCTTCGGTCTTTGGGACCGCTGAGTGATACTCAACTAATGCAGTTGGGGGGAGATCCCCTGGTACCTGTCCTGATCGTATCGTCTATACTTGACACTTGATCAATGCCGGTTCGGTTGTTTCTTTGAAATGCCCTGGTTTTGACGTACCATCAACTCAGCGGCGCACGCCGAATAGGGAAAATCACGATGACACAAACGCAAATTATCCAGACCCTCGCAGACAAGTGCGAGCTCACCAAGAAAGTTGCGAAGAACCTGTTGGACACACTCGCCCAGACGGCCGTCACCGAGGTCAAGAAGAACGGCTTGTTCGTCCTGCCCGGCATTGGGCGACTGGTCCGTGTTGACCGGAAGGCCCGGATGGGACGGAACCCTGCGACCGGCGAGACGATCAAGATCGCCGCGAAGAAGGTTGTGAAGTTCCGGGTAGCCAAAGCCGCAAAAGACGCGATTGTGCCACCGAAGAAGGCGAAGGCATAAACGTCTCACAGCTCCCTTTCCAGAACTACCGCCGGAGCGGAGTGACGCAGACGTTAGCCCCCGCAGCAAGAAAGCAAATCGCAGAGTACTGCACGTGAAGTAATCTTATTCCAGATCCGGCAGTTCCTCCCGCGGGATCAGTAGATGAATCGACCGGCCCCGACCCGGAATGCGCTCGATGACTCCGTTGGCCTCCAACGTCAGCACCATCTGGTGCACGGATGGTGGCGAAACCCTGAAGTATTTCTGCATGCGCCGCAGCTTGAGATTCTTCAGCAGTTGTTCCAGTTCTTCAGTCATCGCCGGATTCCCCTTCGAGCAAAAAGTATTCGCGTGTCACGCGGCGCAAGATCATCCGTTCCAGCCGGTCCAGATCGTAAAGACCATAACGGCCGGCCTCGCGCACGGCGCCCAGCAGCGGTTCCCGTGGATACTCCCGCACCAGACGCAACAGTTGTCGCAGGGCAAGCGTGACCACCTTGCGGCTCCGTTGTTTCAACCCCGCAACATAGTCGGCCAGTTCCGGCGCGGCCGTGACGATGGCTTTCTCTTCGGGATGCGGATCGGGCCGCGCGTCTCTCTGGCCGCGCGGCGGCCGGTGCTCGGCCAGCATGACTCGCTGGTGCTCGGCTTCGGCAATGCGCCGGTGCGTCACCAGGCGGCGGGCATCGAGTTGAATCTCGATCTTGTCTCTGGTCTCGCGCACCTCTACGCGGCGGCCGATCCAGTCCACCGGGACCGAGTAGCGGTTGCTGTTCAGCGCCACATACCCTTCGATATCGATCAGGCGCTGCTGCAGCCGGTAGACTTCCGGAATCCACGCCGGCAGCGGCTTCAGATGCAGCCGCTCGACGGCGAACAGTTCACGGGGAACCGCGCGGATATGTTTCTTGTAAGTCGAGTTGACCTTATCGCACCACTCACGCGCCCGCTGATTCAGATCCTCCCAACTGCGGAAGGCGCGTCGAGGCCGGCTTCTGCCGTTCCGTAGAGCCCGATATGTGCGCCATAACGCTCAACATAATCCTCGCACCACTCCTGCAAGCCCGTATTAAGGTCCGCCACCAGTGACGCGTCCACACCCAGCCCGAGATCTGAGTCCGCGTCCTTGGCAACAATCTTCAGGTCAGCGAGAACGGACTGGAGAACGGCAGCCATGCGCGACTCGAATTCCGCGCCCGTCAACCCTAGGGACCACCACTCCCCACCAGCCAACGCCGCGAGTTCGCCCGAGCCGGAATGATGCCCTTGAACCGTCGCGGAAGTGCCAGTGCGCTGCGACCAAAGTAAACGAAATCGTTCGCAACAAGGACGAATTCTCCCGATAGATCTTTGCGCTTGAGTTCGGCGTCCTCCGTGAAGCCCTTCGAGTGGCGGGAAGGGTGCTGGCGGTACTCGCCGTTCGCAAGTGGTTCGTAGGCGTTGTCGCCAAACCGCCGCTTCATGTCCCTGGATCGGATATCGGGCTTGCGCACGGTGGGCACCAGCTTGTCCCAGCTCTCACGAGTGGACCATCGTAGGACAGATCGCGCGCGAGGACGGGAAGAAGTACTACATCCTGGAATGTGTGGGGTAGGCCGGTCCTCCCTTCCCGCCAAACCGACAAGCCCCTAAGAGATCAGGAGTTCGCAAATAGGATTCATTCATGCTATTCCGGCGCTCAAACCCAAGTTCTCTGTTGACGACTGATTGCAGCACCTGATACTCGCCTTCGGCTATCGCGCACACCGCGACCGAGGTTTCAGGCTGGGAAAACTTGATCGCATTGGAGATCAGATTGTTCAGCACCTGCGCGATCTTTCCTTCATCGAGGGACAATGTGGTAGTGCGCCGTCGATTTGAAGCGCGACCTGAATATGCTTCTTTTGCGCCAGCACGGCGTTTGAGGCCCACGTTGCGTTCGAGCAACTTGCGGGGATCCGACAGGCGGCGGTCCAAGTGCAATTCAGCGTGCTCCCGGGCTGGTTTCCTAGACCGAACGAGGTGTACCGTACTGCTCCTGAGTTTCGGATAAATTGGACTTTTTAGATATAGTGAATTCACTGGTGGACAGGGGAATCATCAGCTTTAGGCTGGCAATCCCCCGTATGGCGCAATCGTCGTAAGCCGATTACGCGGCATTCCTTAATGGCGTTCACCTTGGAGCCAGAGCGTGGCCCCCTAGAAGTCAGTGCCCTGGCTCAGTTTTGGGCCCCATCCGATCACTCGCCTGACGGTCTCCAGCAACTCAGCTGGCCGAAATGGCTTTGCCAATGTTGCTTCGGCACCAAGAATCTTTGCCACATGCAGGAGATCGCCAAATCTACCGGACATGGCGATGATTTTGACTCCATGCCGCCGGTCCTGGAGCATTTTTATCGTATCGAACCCGTCTTGCTCCGGCATCGCCAAATCCGTGAGCACCAGGTCGACGTCAGTACTTTCGAGCTGGTTCATGGCCTCTTTCCCGTTTTCAGCAGTCAAGACTTCGAATCCGGCCTCCCTGAGGATTTGGCTCGTGAGGCGAAGTAATGCCGGATCGTCGTCGACGACAAGGATGCGGTGTTCACGCTTACGCCGCGAAATGTCAGTGGGCAACATCCACTCCTTTGCAGGCCGCCGGATCGGCCTTATCGGACCGCATGACAAAGGAGTGTAAGTCCAGGCATCGCCACATACCTAATTAGAACTGGTTACACGGGCATACCCATTTTGGATATCGGAAATTCGCAGAGTGCAGTCTCTTTTAGGGGCGAAGAGGATTTAGCCGAACCCGTCCGGTACCAGCCGAGAAGTTATCGTAGGCGATTCAGAAGCCGTTTTTGGCGGATTGTAGATGAGGGAAAACGGGTCGCTACCGCTGAATGTTTCCATTTGTTCCGGAACCCAACTGCTAAACTCGGTCCTGCCTGAATAGAACCCTGACGCCGAAGTAGCGATCTGTCTCAAGGGGGGCTCGGTAAACTCGCCCTCCTGGCGACCAACAACGACCGGACCTTGGCACTCAGCTACCGTGTGTGCGGCAGCCGCCAGAATTTTGCCCAGTCCCTGTCTAACAGGTTGTGATGGCGCTCCCCATTACGGATAATGATCTCGGAGAACCATCGCGATGTTTACGCCAAAAGGAAAATTCGGCTGGTACGAATTGATGACGAGCGACCCGAAAGCCGCCGGCAAGTTCTACTCTGATGTTGTAGGCTGGACTACCAGGGAGATGCCGGGTGGTGAGGGTCCCTCATATACTACGTTTAATCTTGCCGACGCAGGCATGGCTGGCATGTTACATATCCCCGGTCACACCGCCTGGATAGGCTATATCGCCGTCGACGACGTCGATGCTCACATCGAAAAGATCGTCGAAGCCGGCGGCAAGCTATGGAAGCCAGCAACCGACGTTCCTGGCATGCTTCGCTTCGCCGTCCTGTCCGACCCTCAGGGCGCTGCCATTGTGGTCTTCACTCCGCACCCGGCGATGCCTTCGCCGGAACGCCCCGCACCACCCACCCCCGGCACCATCGGTTGGCACGAACTCTACACAACGGACCTGGAAGGCGGGTTTGATTTCTACAATAAGCTCTTTGGTTGGACTAAGGTCAGCGATATGGACATGGGGCCAATGGGCATTTATCGCATCTTCGACGAGGGCGACCACAAACAAATGGGTGACGGCGGCATGATGACCAAGGCTCCCCAGGTTCCGGTGTCGTGTTGGAACTTTTACTTCAACGTCGAGTCCATTAACGCAGCCATCGAACGCATCAATGCCGGCGGCGGAAAGATCATCAATGGTCCGATGCAGGTACCCGGGGGTAGCTGGATTATCCAGGGGCAGGACCCTCAGGGTGCGATATTCTCTCTCGTCAGTAGCAATGAATGATGGCCGCACGTTGCAGACATTTTGCCAGCCACCGGATAGCTCCTCCCTGACGCCGAAGTGTTTACGTTCCGGCGCTTCGGCAAGATCGTCGGCGATCCGTACAAAGCACTCGCCGATGCTTGAGCGCCGTCGTTAGCTGGCCGGAACGATATGCTCGGAGCAGGTGCGCGAGACCCTGGAGGAGTAGAGCGTTCGACCACCGTCTCGTCTGCCGCCGGGCAGCAGGCGCGATATCTACTATTATCGGTAGCTATCTGGCTACCCAGAAGCCCGCGACTCGGCTACGGCAGCCCGCTAAACCCTTTCTACCGGAGACCTCTGGACGAATTCTCGGTCTCCTCGTCGGTCATGCCACCGAGCGGGAGGTGCACACATCTGGGCGGCGTCGGGCTGTTGAATTTGTTCGTTGTACAACGCCGACAACCTCGTGAGCCTGCATGAGAGTGCGCGATCCCTCCACTCCTGCGACAATCGAAAGTACAACTGTGCCTCAGTTCTATTACAGCTACTGGCTAGGCCCGTTGCTGATCGCGCTGATCCTTTTCGCTGTCAGCTTGGGCATCCGACGGGCTCTACAAGCCGTTTACCGCGAGAAGTTTCCTGAGACGCCACGAGAACGCCTCTTTTGGGCCGCGCTGGGGTTTTTCGTGGCTGTAGCCGTGGTCCGTACCCTAACATTCCTCATACACAATGAAATCGGCCCATTTCACGACATCGAGATGCGTGGGCGCCACATTCACCACCTGGTATGGGGCATTCTCCTGCTCCTGGTCACTGGGTACGGGTGGCTACTGCAGGCCGGCACCGGCGACACGGGATCTCGAACGTGGGTTGGCCGCGTCATGTCTATGGCGTATGGCGTTGGCGCGGCCCTCACCCTCGATGAATTTGCACTCTGGCTCAATCTGCGCGATGTCTATTGGGAGCGCGAAGGCCGTTCTAGCCTCGAGGCGCTCTCTCTTTTCGCCGCAGCCCTTGCGATTGCCGCCTTGGCTGGTAGCTTCTTCCGCGCACGGCGCGCAAGTTGATACTGGCCAAACACGATCAGCCGCGAGGGTGATCACTGCTGTCACCCATGCAGCTTCTGCCGCCCATGAGAGTGGCTTGGCGTTGCACTCACTTTGCCCGCGCAATGGTGCCTTTTGACACAACCCTCAGGCCATTGCCCAGCAACTTCAGCCAGGGACAGACTGGTGCCACTTATGCGGTCACGGTGTCGAACGCCGTTGGAGCAGGCCCCACCACCGGCACGGTGACGGTGACCGAAACCGTGCCGGCCGGCATGACCCTGGTCTCCATGGCGGGCACCGGCTGGGCGTGCCCCAGTAACGCCTGCACGCGCAGCGACGCGCTCGCGGCGGGCGCAAGCTATCCCACAATCACGGTCACCGTCAATGTGTCTCTCACCGCGACGACGCCGTTGCTAAATGCGGTCGGCGTGAGCGGAGGGGGCTCGGCCCCAGCCAATGCGACCGATTCGACGATCCGTCGTGCCGTCCAACTGCACCTACCAACTCTCCGGCATCGGCGCTTACTCATCCTCCTCCGCCACTGGAACAGTCGCCATCGCGACCACGTCCGCCTGCGCCTGGACGGCCGCCACCACCGCGACGTTTCTTCACATCACCTCACGGGCCGTTGTTGCCAGCGCTTCTCAAACGGGCGATGCCTTCTTGGCGGCCTTTGCTGCCGGAGCTTCAGCGCACGCGCGGCGTTCGTATTGTCATCTCTCGGCCGAGCGTTCGCGCGAAACACGCCGTCGCCGTGCCGGGGGCGTTATGTAGCATTATCGGTAGCTATCTGCCTGGCCGCCGGAAGCTGCCCGCGCGGGCGCCAACCGCGCCTCCTAGACTCTCGCCGGGAGTCCTCAGCATCACGAACTTCGTCTGTCCCGCCTCTTTCAGCCCTTTGCGATTCTGCCCGCCCCCCGCCGATTCGGACGGTTGCCCGGTCCTTAGGTTAGCTACGCTCCAGGGCGTATGGTGGCCTATCGTCTCTCCACGCGATGCGATAAGCTGCACGCATGGAGATCGTCCCGCCCTGGAAGGCCATTGTAAAGTCGGGCCTCGGAATAACACAACAGGTCGAGCGCTTTGATGGCAAATCGGAGTGTTTGGCCTTTGCCGATTACAATGCGGAGCCTTTCTGTGCCCTTAGAAATTCGTTACTCTTCTTCGATCAACGTGCTATGTCTACCGTTTGAAACGGTTCGCGGCGTAATCGCGGCAAGTGTCGGAGTTCAACTGCGGGTCTTACAGAGTATGGCTTCCAGTGGTACCAAACTCGACGTGCTGTGGGCCTCAATACCTGAAAGGCTTTCTGCACCGGCCGAACTCGGTCGCTCTCAGCTCGGATTTCTTCGCGGCGTGGAAGCTGCTGGCCTCCGCGGAATTCTGACGGTTGGTGTTGACCCGAAATGGATTTTCGACGGCTGGGACGGCGAGCGGCATCTGAAGGATATGAAAGAAGCAATCGGCGTTTTCGGTCGCCCGGACGTGCGTGTTCACGCCGGCGAGCCGCACGTCGCGCAGAACGCTGAATGGAATCCTCGTCTGGCAGCGGGTGCTCTTAGGGACGCGTTATCAAGAATCTACCTGCCTGAAGTCGGTCTCTTACCTCTGGACGCAATCGCTGAAATGAAAAATCGGCTTGAGTACTTGCTGAATCCGATGCGTGCAGAATTGCTTCGGCTTACGGACGATCTCCGCGCCGCTACAAAGGATCACGAGTGCGATGCAGCGATTGCATACGAAGCGGAGGCATTGATAACGACGCGGGTAGAACCGATCGTTCGGGAAGCTGGTCAAAAGGCGGAAGAAATGATGAAGAAGAAATGGCGGCGATTCTTTCAGGGCGTCGTAAAGGTATTCGGCCTGACTGGAGCCGCGTTTCTTAAGCCTGATCTCCTGACGGATGCACTGAAAGAAGTGCTGAATACGGGTGCTGCATTAGCCGACCGAGACGAGAATAAGGAGGCTCTGGGCGACACAGCGCATTTCGTCTTGGAAGCACGCAGTTACCTGGTCGAGCGCGGCGCTGGGGCAGAGTGACAGCGAGCGGACGCCTCCGTGCCGAAGTCGGAGGCGTCCGGTGGAGCCATGGCAGCACCACGATATCCGGCAATATCGGTAGCTATTCCGCAGCCACGCCGTCCGCCCGACGCTCCAACAGCGCGCGCAGATCCCGCGAGTGGGCCTCGGTCCAGAGCAGGGCGCGCCGACTTCGCGACACCTCGGCAATCGTCGTGAGTCTGCCATGCGCGCTTGCCCTAACCTCAAGCCGGCCCCCCAACGCGATTTGGTCCGCCAGGCCGCCATTCGTATTATCGCTAGGCACATTGGCCGAAGCGGAGCCGCAGGATCTCGGCATCAGTGAGCGACCGGAGCGGCCCACCGTGATCCTCAACGAGCCGAACGAATGGGCGATGTTCAACCGGCTGGGCTTATACGTATTCCTTCAAATAGTCCGCGGTGCAGCTTGCCTCCGCCCCCGCGACCTCCTTGGGCGTTCCCTGCGCTACCACCTGGCCGCCCTTGTCACCGGCGCCCGGACCCATATCGATGATCCAATCGCTCGAGGCCGCCACGCGCATGTCGTGCTCCACCACGATCACCGTATTGCCGCTCTCCACCAAGCCGTCGAGTTGCGCGATCAGCCGCTCTACATCGGAAGGATGCAGCCCCGTGGTGGGTTCATCCAGCACGTAGAGCGTGTTGCCGTGCTGCACGCGCTGTAACTCCGTGGCCAGTTTGATGCGCTGCGCCTCGCCGCCGGAGAGTTCGGTGGCCGGCTGACCAAGCCGCAAATACCCTAACCCGACTTCCCGCAGCACGCTCAGCGACCGGGCGATGGTGGCCTCTTCCTGGAAGAACTCGCGCGCCGCGTTCACCGTCAGGCCGAGCACTTCGGCGATATTCTTATCGCGGTAACAGATCTCCAGCGTCTTTGGGTTGTAGCGCGATCCGTGGCATGCCGGACATGGAGCATACACGCTGGGTAGGAACAGCAACTCCACGCACACGAAGCCTTCGCCTTCGCACGTCTCGCACTGCCCCTGGGCCACGTTGAACGAAAAGCGCCCCGCGGTGTAATGGCGCGCGCGCGCCGCTTTGGTGGACGCGAAGAGTTTGCGCACGAAATCGAACAAGCCGGTGTAGGTCGCCAGATTGGAACGCGGCGTACGCCCGATCGGCTTCTGATCCACCCGCACCAGCCGCCGGATCGAGTCCATGCCCGACGCGATCCGACCATCGGTCGCGCCGGAAGCCGCCGCCTCCAGCGAGTCCTCGTCCTCGGCATCAGTGACATTGTGGCCGAGATATTCGCCCACGAGTTCCACCAGCGCCTGGCTCACCAGGCTCGATTTGCCGGAACCCGAGACGCCGGTGACCACGGTCATCACGCTGAGCGGGAATTCCACGGTGAGGCCGTACAGATTATTGCGCGCCACCTCCTCCAGCCGCAGCCAGCCCTTCGGAGCCCTCAGCCGGCGCGCCGAAGGACCCGCCACCGCGAACAGATGCCGCCGCGTCTCTGATTTCGTCACCGTCTTCAATCCGGCAGGCGGACCGCTATACAGCACCTCGCCGCCCTCCTCGCCGGCGGCCGGACCGACGTCCACGATCCAATCGGCGCGGCGGATCACCTCGATCTCGTGTTCCACCACGAAGAGCGAATTGCCTGCCGCTTTCAGGCCGTCCAGGGCGCGCAAGAGCGCCTCCGTATCCGAAGGGTGCAGGCCCGACGAGGGTTCGTCCAGCACATACACCACTCCGAAGAGATTCGAGCGAACCTGCGTCGCCAATCGGAGCCGCTGGAGTTCCCCCGGCGAGAGCGTCGGCGTACTCCGCTCCATGGAAAGGTAGCCCAGGCCTAGGTCCAGCATCACCGCTATCCGTCCCAGCAGATCGCCTGCGATTCTCTGCGCCACCACCCTCCGCTCGGGATGCTCCGCGTCGCGCTTGCCGGCGGGCGCTTCCATGGCGTGGCGGAGCAAATCCTGTACCCGCTCCAGGGGCAGCGCGGAAAACTCGGCAATGTCCAGGCCCGCAAACTTCACCGCCAACGATTCACGCCGCAATCGCTTCCCCTTGCACAACGGGCATGCAGTGCTGATGAGGAAATTCGCGACGCGACGCCGGGTCAGCGCGCTCTGCGTGCTGGCGAACGTGTGCAGCAGGTAGCGTTTCACCCCCGTGAATGTCCCCTGATAGCTGGGCGGCTCGCGGCGCTTCAAAGCCTGTCGGGTTTCGCCCGGCGTGAAGCCCGCATACACCGGCACGGTCGGCGTCTCATCGGTGAACAGGATCCAATCGCGATCCTTCTTCGGCAGGTCGCGCCACGGCCGGTCGATGTCGTACCCCAGGGTCACCAGGATGTCGCGCTGATTTTGCCCGCCCCAAGCTGGCGGCCACGCCGCGATGGCGCGCTCGCGAATAGTGAGCGAATCGTCGGGCACCATGGAACGTTCGGTGGCATCGTACATGCGCCCGAGGCCGTGACATTCCGGGCAGGCGCCCTCGGGACTGTTGGTGGAAAAGGCTTCGCCATGCAACTCCGGCTGCCCTGGCGGATAGGTTCCGGCGCGGGAATACAGCATGCGCAGGAGATTGCTTAGCGTGGTGACGCTGCCCACCGAGGAACGGGTGGTCGGCGACCCGCGCTGTTGCTGCAAGGCGACCGCCGGGGGCAGGCCGTCGATGGAGTCCACGTCCGGGACGCCCATCTGGTCGAATAAACGCCTGGCGTACGGCGCCACCGATTCCAGATAGCGCCGCTGCGCCTCCGCGTACAGAGTCCCGAACGCAAGCGAGGATTTGCCGGAACCCGAAACCCCGGTGAAGACCACCAGCGCGTTACGCGGGATCTCGACATCAATGTTCTTCAGATTGTGCTGGCGCGCGCCGCGGACCGACACAAACCCGTCGCGCGTGGCCATTCTGGGGTTAACCCACCCTCAGCGCGAGTTCGAGCACCTGTTCGCCAATCGCCACAAAGTCGATATCGAGTTGCTTGGCCATCCTATCGAACATTTGTCTCATCCTCACATTGGCCGAAGTGTCATTCGGCACACCTACCGTGAAGAGCAAGTCTATACATCTGGCAGCTTCTGCCATGAACGCTCGCCCTAATTCTGCGGTCAATTCAGAGATGCAAGGTGGAATTGTATAAAACGTCGAGATCCTGCATGCGACTTCGCGTCAGTTGAATCCTGCAACGGGTCACCGCTGATGAGCGAATGGTTCCATCGCGAAAGAAGTAGTCGATGGCTTCGCACGCCTTTTGCATGTAGTGCTGCCATTGCTCCTGGGAAGCATCGAGTCGGTCGACGGCGCCAGCGTCCCCCTGCAGCAAACTGCGAAGGCCGGCAAGAAAACTTGCGAGGTCGTCTTTCGTCTTCTGCTCAACCTTGCCTACACAGCCGTTTTCCTCCACTGTCGTTTTCGGATCGGGACAGTCTTTACCGATCTGACTGACTTGAAAGTGCAATGCCGTCTGGGCCTTTCTCTGATCGGCAACTTGCGACTGAGCGCGCACCGGGCATAAGACCTGTAAAAGAAAAAGCGCAGTGCAAGCCTGAGCGGCCTTCATACTCAAAAGGTTAGCACGGGCATTACTTTTTGGCATCCGCTACGGGGAATCCTGAATGACCGAATCCAGACTCAGGGCCCGCCGCTTGGAAGCGATATCAAGCAATATCGGTAGCTATTAGGCTAGCCTCCTCGATGTTGGCGCTGCGCAAGCAACGCGGTGATTGCTTCCTCTTGTTCGCACCCAGATTTGTCCCGTGACCGCTCATCTGACGCATCCTGGCGCAATCTGCCGGCCGCCCTCATCGCCAGCCTTTCGCCCTCGTCGATTTCCAGCACAATTCGCTTGCTTGTGTTCGCAACCGGAGTGATGAATGTGATCGTCACGGTAAACCGTGGAAAGAGAGACTTACATGAAAACATTCACCATCGATACCGACAACAACATCAACGCGTTCGCCACCCAAGAGGAGGCCGCCGCTACGACTACGACCCCGTTCGATTCCTTCGCCAGCCAGAAGGAACTGGCCGAACTGGCCGCCGCCTGGCCCCCGGAGAGGCTGGTCGCAATCTGGAACAGCCTGACGGGCGTAAAGCCCGTGAAGGGATTCAAGAATGCGAAGGCCGGTGCGGGCCGGATCTGGGAGCGCATCCAGAGCCTGGGCGAAACCCCGAAGCCGAAGGCGGAACCCAAGGCCAAGCGTGGCGCACAGGCGGCCAAGGGTGCGCCCGCCAAGGCCAGGGCGACCAAGAAGGCCACCCCCGCCAAGAAAGCGTCCAAAGCCAAAAAGGCCGCGAAACCGGCAAAGGCGGAATCGGGGCCCCGCGAGGGGAGCAAAACGGCTCAGGTGGTCGCCATGTCCATCCGGATGTGAGTAGTGCTTGAGCATTTGTTTCGAGACGTGGACGGCCATGTCCCGGATCGTCTCGTCCGAGGCCTCGCCGCTCTCGGCGAGATCGGTAATGAACGTGTGGCGGTTGTCGTGCCACCGGCCGGTCACTCCCGCTTCCTTCTTAATCGCAGCCCAAACCGTTTTGAAGCTGGTCCCCGGTCGCGCCGGGTCGGTCGGCTGCGGCTTCCCGAAGGGAAGCACGTACCACTCCGGCCGCGTCTCCCCGAACTTGTTCAGATACCACTTGGAATGCGCTACGAGCGCGGCCAGGACGTCGGCGTTGAGGGGAATCGTTCTGCCTTCCCCTGCCTCGGTCTTGGACTCTCCCGCGATCACGACGGCCTTGTGGAGCGGCGCTCGCGCGTGAGGCATTCCTCGTGGTCTCAGATCTTAACCTCCTGAGACGATCTCCCAAAAGTAGTCCCATGAAATCCGCAACAAGACTGGCCCGACCAGGACATACCCGGCGCACGCTAACACCGCGCCGAAGGAAAACGACATCAGCGGACCGCATCGAAACGCGAAGTCTTCGAGCAATTCCGCCGGCGGCCACGAGATACGTTTGGCCGCGCGAACGATCCCGGTAACGAGCCGCGCTCCAGGTATGCCCAAAAGTATGCCCACTCCCTGCATAGCAGCGTTAATCAGGGTTACGCAGCACTCAGTCCAAACGATTGAAACTGCACACTTATGAGCAGTGATGAGCAACGCTGCAACTTCATGATTCCACGTGAAGCAACGATTTGTAATCAGAGGGTCGGGGGTTCAAATCCCTCCGCCGGCTCCAGCCTGGTCATGTTCGTGCCGCGCTCTAGCCGGTACCAAAGCCGAATATTTGGGGGTCCTTCCTGTAAAACGCGAATCC
>Ga0209847_1000667_pt1 | contig 13447 bp, 8 predicted proteins | sample OrgsoiDNA_201060_FD_185808 | JGI IMG/M metagenome (GOLD analysis project Ga0209847, IMG submission 185808) | Permafrost soil microbial communities from the Arctic, to analyse light accelerated degradation of dissolved organic matter (DOM) -... | ecosystem: Environmental > Terrestrial > Soil >... | reverse complement strand
TGCAGCAAGTGGTAGGACAGCCGGCCGCCGTCGATGCTGATGTTGATCAGCGACTTGGCGGCCAGGTTCTCCAGGCCTTCCAGCACCTCGCGCTCGCTGACGCCGTCACCGGCCGCGACCGCCACCGCACCCTCCTTGCTGAAGCTGGCGGCGAACACGGCCAGCCTGCGCAGGACGATCTTCTCCACCTCCGGCAACAGCTCGTAGCTCCAGTCCAGCGTCGCCCGCAGCGTCCGGTGGCGCGCCTGCGCCGTGCGGCGGCTGCGCGTGAGCAGGGCCAGGCAATCGTCGAGCCGCGCCGCCAGTCCGGCGATGCCGAACAGGTCGATGCGCGAGGCGGCCAGCTCGATCGCCAGCGGCATGCCGTCGAGCTGGCGGCACAGGCCGGCCAGCAGCGGCGCCTCGGCGTCGTCCAGTTCGAAAGAGCCCAGCGCCGCCCCGGCCCGCTCGACGAACAGCTGCGCCGCCGGAAAGGCCAGCACCGCGGCGGCCGTCAGCGGCGTATCCTGCTCGGGCGGCGTGCCCAGCGGCGGCAAGCGGTACAGCCACTCGCCCTCGACGCCGAGCGGCTCGCGGCTGGTGGCCAACACATGCACGCCGGGACAGTGGCGCAGCAGCGTCTCGACCAGCGCGGCCACGCCGCCGACCAGATGTTCGCAGTTATCGAGCAACAGCAACATCTGCTTGGCGCCCAGGTATTGCAGCAGGAAGCGTACGCCGGCCTCGGGCAGCACCGACACGCCGAACGACGCGGCCAGCGCGGCCGGCACCAGTGCCGCGTCCGACAGCGGGCTGAGGTCGACGAAGCTGGCGCCGTCCGGATAGCCCGCCGCCAGCAGCTGGCCGGCCGCCAGCGCGACGCTGGTCTTGCCGATGCCGCCGCCGCCGACCAGCGAGGCCAGCCGCCGCGCCGGCAGTTCGCGCACCAGCGCCGCGACGGCGTCGTCGCGGCCGATCAGGCGCAGGATCGGCGCCGGCAGGCTGCTCATCGCGGTCGGCCGCTGCGCGTCGGGCGCCAGCCGGATGATCGGTTCGATAAAGCGGTAGCCGCGCCCGGACACGTTGCCGATGTAACTCGCCTCGCTGCCCTCGCCACGGCCGTCGCGCAGCGCCTTGCGCAAGGCCACCAGATGCACGCGCAGGCTGGCGTCGACGACGACGGTGCCCGGCCAGACGCGCGCCATCAGCTCTTGTTTGCTGACGACGTCGCCGTTCTTTTCCAGCAGCACGATCAGGATTTCCAGCGCGCGACTGCTCACGGCGACCGGTTTGCCGCCGTTGAGCAACAGCCTCCGCTCGGGAAACAGTTGAAATGGACCAAACTTGAGCATCAGATCGAGCATCGCGCTTCCTGTGCAGTTCCATCGGGCAATGACCATCATAGCGTAAGCGCTGCCATAAAAGCATGACATCGGTGTTGCGAAATCGCAAGTGCAACAATCGTTAACTTTTTTTAACTGCGGTATCGCCAGCCGCTGGAACATACTGATTTGTCACTTCGTCACGCGGCCACGCTGCGGCGCGCGCAGGGCACAGCGCCAGCCCGAAGTCGCCTACGGTAGCACAGCACCGTCCATTTGAACCCTCCATTTAGACCGGGATTGCGCCATGAAAGCTCTGTCGACCCACCATTACGGCCGTCACTACGCCCTGCTGGGCGTCACCCTGCTGAGCGCCGCCGGCATCGCGCTGGCGCTGCACAGCGGACCGGCCAAGTCGACCGCCGGGCCGCCGGCCGGCGCGCCGGTGTCGGTGGCCCAGGTGGTGCAAAAGCCGGTGACCGAGTGGGACGAATTTTCCGGCCGCGTGCAGGCCGTCGAGCGGGTCGAGATCCGCCCGCGCGTCACCGGCGCCATCGACAGCATCCACTTCGACGAAGGCCAGATGGTCAAGAAAGGCCAGCTGCTGTTCGTCATCGACCCGCGCCCCTACCAGGCGACGCTGGCGCAAGCCGAGGCCAGCGTGACGGCGGCCAGGGCGCGCATGGCGCTGGCCAAGACCGAGGCCGAGCGCTCGCGCCGGCTGATCGGCGAAAAAGCCATCGCCCAGCGCGAACTGGACGAGCGCGAAAGCGCCCTGCTGGCCGCCAGCGCCGACCTGCAGGCCGGCACGGCGGCCGTGCAGAACGCGCGCCTGAACCTGATCTACACCAGCATCACGGCGCCGGTCGACGGCCGCGTCTCGCGCGCCGAGATCACGGTCGGCAATATCGTCGGCCCGAGCACAGTCGCGGCGCTGGCGACGCTGGTGTCGATGTCGCCGATCTACGTCAACTTCGACGTCGACGAGCCGACCTACATCCGCTACGCTGCGCACGGCGCGGCCGGCAACGCCGGCACCAGGGACTTGCTGGTCGGCGTCGGCCTGGCCACCGAGACCGGCTATCCGCACGGCGGCCGCATCAAGGCCTTCGACAACCAGCTCAACACGGTCTCCGGCACCATCCGCGTGCGCGCCATCCTCGACAACCCGGACGGCGTGCTGCTGCCCGGCATGTACGCGCGGGTGCGCACCGCCGGCGGCAAGCCGGTCGCCACGCTGCTGATCAACGACAAGGCGGTCGGCACCGACCAGAACCACAGCTACGTGATGCTGCTGGGCGCCGGCAACAAGGTGCTGTACCGGCTGGTCAAGCTCGGTCCCGTCGTCGACGGCGCGCGCGTGGTGCGCGAAGGCTTGAGCAAGGACGACAAGATCGTCGTCGACGGCCTGCAACGCATCCACCCGAACGACGTGGTGTCGCCGGACGTGGTGGCGATGTTCCCGACCCCGGCAGCGCACTGAGCCGCCGGAGCCGACCATGAATATTTCCAAATTCTTTATCGACCGCCCCATCTTCGCCGGCGTGCTGTCGTGCATCATCCTGATCGGCGGCCTGATCGCGATGCAGAACCTGCCGATTTCCGAATATCCGGAGGTAGTGCCGCCGTCGGTGGTGGTCAGCGCCCAATATCCGGGCGCCAATCCCGAGACCATCGCCGAAATCGTCGCCACGCCGATCGAGGAACAGATCAACGGCGTCGAAGGCATGCTCTACATGCAATCGCAGGCGACCTCCGACGGCGCGATGACGCTGACCGTCACCTTCAAACTCGGCGTCAATCCCGACCTGGCGCAGCAGCTGGTGCAGAACCGCGTCAACCAGGCGCTGCCTCGCTTGCCCGACGTGGTGCAGCGCATCGGCGTGACCACCGTGAAAAGCTCGCCGACCCTGACCATGGTGGTGCACCTGCTGTCGCCGAATAATCGCTACGACAAGGACTACCTGCGCAACTACGCCGTCCTCAACGTCAAGGACCGCCTCAGCCGCCTCGACGGCATCGGCCAGGTGCAGCTGTTCGGCTCCGGCGACTATGCGATGCGCATCTGGCTCGACCCGCGCAAGGTCGCCGAGCGCAACCTCGCCGCCACCGACATCGTCAACGCCATCCGCGCGCAGAACATCGACGTCGCCGCCGGCGTGATCGGCGCCGCGCCCGCGCCGCCGGGCACCGACTACCAGATCTCGGTCAACGCGCGCGGCCGCCTCAACACCGAGGAAGACTTCGGCAACATCGTCATCCGCACCTCGCCCGACGGCGCCGTCACCTACCTGAAAGACGTGGCCCGCGTCGAACTGGCGGTCGGCGACTACTCGCTGCGCGCCCTGCTCAGCAACAAGGAGGCGGTGGCGCTGCCGATCTTCCAGTCGCCCGGATCGAACGCGCTGCAAGTGTCGGCCGCCGTCCGCGCCACCATGGCCGACCTGAAAAAAGACATGCCCGACGGCGTCGACTACCAGATCGTCTACGACCCCACCGAGTTCGTGCGCGCCTCCATCGAGGCGGTGATCCACACGCTGCTGGAGGCGATCGCGCTGGTGGTGATCGTGGTGATCGTGTTCCTGCAAACCTGGCGCGCCTCCATCATTCCGCTGCTGGCGGTGCCGGTGTCCATCGTCGGCACCTTCTCGGTGCTGCTGATGCTGGGTTTCTCGATCAACGCGCTGTCGCTGTTCGGCCTCGTGCTGGCGATCGGCATCGTCGTCGACGACGCCATCGTCGTCGTCGAAAACGTCGAGCGCAATATCGAGCACGGACTGACGCCGAAGAAGGCCACCTACAAAGCGATGCAGGAAGTATCGGGGCCTATCATCGCCATCGCGCTGACGCTGTGCGCCGTGTTCGTGCCGCTGGCCTTCGTCAGCGGCCTGACCGGCCAGTTCTTCAAACAGTTCGCGGTCACCATCGCCATCTCGACGGTGATCTCGGCCTTCAATTCGCTGACCCTGTCGCCGGCGCTGGCCGCCCTGCTGCTGCGCGCGCCGACGGCGCCGAAAGACCCGCTGCAACGCCTCATCGACCGCTTCCTGTGCCGCTTCTTCAAGCGCTTCAACAAGGGCTTCCACAACGCCTCCGAAGGCTATGGGCGCGGCGTCAACGGCGTCCTGAAACGCAAGCTGGTTGCAGTAGTGATTTATGCCGGCTTGATCGGCCTGACGCTGCTGCTGTTCCACCGCGTGCCGAACGGCTTCGTGCCGGCGCAGGACAAGCAGTACCTGGTCGGCTTCGCGCAGCTGCCCGACGCGGCCTCGCTGGACCGCACCGAGGAGGTGATCCGGCAGATGAGCGACATCATCGACAAGGAGCCCGGCGTCGAGGGCGCGGTGGCCTTCCCCGGCCTGTCCATCAATGGCTTCGTACATAGCCCCAACGCCGGCATCGCGTTCGCCAAACTGAAGGACTTCAATCTGCGCACCAGCAAGGACTTGAGCGGCGGCGCCATCGCGCAAAAGCTGAACCAGAAATTCGGCGCCATCAAGGGCGCTTACATCGCCATCTTCCCGCCGCCGCCGGTGCTGGGACTGGGCACCATAGGCGGCTTCAAATTCCAGATCGAGGACAGGGGCGCGCTGGGCACCGAGGCGATGAACAAGGCGCTGCAGGACTTCCTCACCGAGGCCCGCAAGGCGCCGGAGCTGACCGGATTGTTCTCCAGCTTCCAGATCAACGTGCCGCAGCTGTACGCCGATGTCGACCGCGTGCACGCGCAGCAGCTGGGCGTGTCGGTGCCGTCGGTGTTCGACACGCTGCAGATTTATCTGGGGTCTTTGTACGTCAACGACTTCAATAAATTCGGCCGCACCTTCCAGGTCAAGGTGCAGGCCGACGCGCCGTTCCGCGCCCATGCCGAAGACATCGGCCTGCTCAAGGTGCGCAACGACCGCGGCGAGATGGTGCCGCTGTCGTCGCTGCTGACCATGAAGCAGAGTTTCGGCCCCGACCAGGCGATCCGCTACAACGGCTTCCCGTCGGCCGACGTCAACGGCGGTCCCGCGCCCGGCTACAGCACCGGCCAGGCGCAGGAGGCGGTCGAGCGCATCGCCGCCAAGACCTTCCCGCGCGGGATCACCTTCGAATGGACCGAGATCACCTACCAGGACAAGATCGCCGGCGACACGCTGTTCATCATCCTGCCGCTGTCGATGCTGCTGGTGTTCTTCGTGCTGGCGGCGCAGTATGAAAGCCTGGCGATGCCGTTGGCGGTGCTGCTGATCGTGCCGATGGGGATCTTGTCGGCCATCTTCGGCGTCTGGCTGACCAAGGGCGACAACAATATGTTCACGCAGATCAGCTTCGTGGTGCTGGTCGGTCTGGCGTGCAAGAACGCCATCCTGATCGTCGAATTCGCGCGCGAGCTGGAACATGAGGGCCGCTGCATCGCCGCCGCCGCCACCGAGGCGGCGCGCCTGCGGCTGCGGCCTATCCTGATGACGTCGATCGCCTTCATCGCCGGCGTGGTGCCGCTGGTCCTATCCTCCGGGGCAGGATCGGAGATGCGCCACGCGATGGGCGTCGCCGTCTTCGCCGGCATGATAGGCGTGACCTCGTTCGGCCTGTTTTTGACGCCGGTGTTTTATGTGATCCTGCGCCGCCTCGCGACCGGCCAGAACCTCGACGAGGAACACTACGAAGACACCGGCCACGCGCCGTTGGGCGGCCCGGCCGATCCGCTGGTCAACCTGCCGGCGGTGGGAGAATGACATGACGATCAAAATAAAAAGCAAACTCGCCGCCGTTAAAGGCGCGGCGACAATCTGCGCCATCGCGGCGGCTGCGGCGATGCTCGCCGCGTGCAGCACCAGCAAACCGCCGGCGACGGTGCCAATGGACCTGCCGTCCGCCTATCGCGAAGCGCCCGCCAGCGCCGACGGCTGGACCGTCGCGATGCCGGCCGACGCGGCGGAGCGTGGCACGTGGTGGCGCATCTATCAGGATGCGCGGCTCGACGCGCTGGTGGCGCAGGCCAGCGCCGACAGCCCGACGCTGGCCATCGCGCTGCAAAGAGTGAAGCAGGCGCGCGCCGTGGCGGGACTGGCCGACGCGGACCGCGGCTTCCAGCTCGGCGTCGGCTTCGGCCCGACGCGCAGCGGCGACAACACCGGCGACGCCACGCAATGGCGCGCGCAGCTCAACGCCTCGTATGAAGTCGATTTGTTCGGCCGATTGTCTGACCTGAGCCGCGCCGCCGCGCTCGACGCGGCCGGCCAGGAAGCGGCCTACCGCTCGGTGTTGCTGGCCTTGCAGGCCGACGTCGCGCAGAATTATTTCGCGCTGCGCGCCATCGACAGCGAACTCGATGTGCTGGCCAAGACCGTGCTGCTGCGGCGCGATTCGCTGCGCCTGACCCGCCTGCGCTACGACAACGGCGACACCAGCGAACTCGATGTCGCGCAGGCCGACGCCGAACTGGCCACCACGCTGGCCGACGAGGAAGCGCTGAGCAACCAGCGCGCCACGCGCGACCACGCACTGGCCGTCCTGCTCGGCAAGGCCCCCGCCGACTTCACGCTCGAAGTGGCGCAGCTGGCCACCACCGGCGTGCCGGTGCCGGCCGGCCTGCCGTCGGAGCTGCTGCAACGGCGGCCCGACATCGCCCAGGCGCAGCGCGACGTCGCCGCCAACAGCGCCCGCATCGGCGCGGCCAAGGCGGCGTTTTTTCCCAGCCTGTCGCTGACGGCGAGCGGCGGCTACGCCTCGTCGCAGCTGCATAATTTATTTGAGTCCTCAAGTAAAAGCTGGATACTCGGGCCGCTGGTCGGCACCATGCTGAACCTGCCGCTGCTCGATGGCGGCCACAATCGCAGCGAACTGGCGCTGGCCGATGCGCGTTACGCGGCGTCGGTGGCCGGTTATCGGCAAACCGTGCTGACCGCGTTGCAGGACGTGGAAAATAATCTCAACGCGCTGCAATCGCTGGCGCGCCAGATCGGCTACGAGGAGGACGCGGTGCGCGCGGCCGGCAAGGCGGCGGCGCTGGCCGACTCGCGCTACCGCAACGGCTCGGCCAGTTATTTCGAGGTCATCGACGCGCAGCGCACCAGCCTCGCGGCGCAGCGCGCGCGCAGCCAGCTGGCGGGCGCGCGCGCGATGGCGTCGGTGGGCCTGATCCGCGCGCTCGGTGGCGGCTGGGGTCCGGTGGCGTCTTCGGATAGGACAGCGGCGTTGTAAGGTGACGCATGACAAACGCTACGTCGGCAATATCAAACGATGCACAACGCGCGGCACACTCGCGCCGACTATCCGCAATTGCAGCTCGGTGAAAATCTCGTCTTTCGATTGCGCCAGTTCGCTCAGGCCGATGGTGACAACCGAGCCGTCCTTCATATGCAGCACGAGAAAACTGCCACGCTGCGGGGCTTCAAAATCGATCATCGAAATATCGGAAAAACGCACGCGCACCAGCCGTTGATAGTCTTCGACGTAGACGATTTCAGACGCCGAAAAGTCGATATACGGCTTGGCCAGCCAGGGCCAACTTTTGAATAATTGTTTGATCCCGACGACAACCGCAAATGCCGCCACACCGGTTATAAAAATCCATATACCGCCCACAAATACCATTCCCGCTTTCCACTTCACATCGACGTGCGATAGCAGGAAACCGGCCATTACCAGAAGGGTCCCAACCATCGCAAGCGCCGCTAACACCGCGAAGATTTTAAAAACAAACAGAGGTTTCGAAAGATAGGCTGCCACGCTGGTTTTTTAAAATTATCAATAAATCATCATAGCATGCGAACCATGCCGACAACGAGTCGGCCGAGCCTCGCCAGCCGCACGGAAGTCATGTATTCTCCTTGCAGCACATCAACCAAGGACAGCCGCATGACACGTACCCTCGCCTCGTTCCGCACCACCGCTTTGGTCGCCGCCCTGATGGCCGGCGCTGTTTTGTCCACGCCCGCGCTGGCCGTCGCGCCGGCCGCCGCCGCCACCGGCGAGCAGGCGAAACTGAAGCTCGACCATCTGGCCGACGCCTTCTATCTCGCGCGCGCCAAATTCGATCCGCTGCTGTACGCCACCGCCAACGGCGACAGCCGCTACGACGACCAGATCGGCATGCGCATCGCGCCGAAAGTGCGTGCCCAACAATTCGCGCTGTACCACAAGATGCAGCAGCAGCTGCACGCCATTCCACGCGCGCAGCTGGCCGACAAGGCCCAGCTCAATTACGACCTGCTGGCGTTTGAACTCGACAGCGCGCTCGATATGGAGAAGTTCCCCGAGCACCTGCTGCCGATCAACCAGATGGACAACGTCCCCAGCACGCTGGCCAATTACGCCGACGGCACCGGCTCGCAGCCGCTGACGACGCCGAAGCAGTACGACGCTTACCTGAGCCGCATCAACCAGCTGCCGGCGTGGATAGACCAGGCCATCGCCAACATGAAGGAAGGCATACGCACCGGCGTCGTGCTGCCGAAGGCGATCACCGTGTCGATGCTGCCGCAGTTCCAGAACCTGCGCAGCAGATCGGCTGAAACCAGCATCTTCTACTCGCCGATCACGCGCCTGCCCGCGCAGTTCTCGGACGCCGACAAGCAGCGCCTGACCGCCGCCTATCGCGCCTCCGTCACCAAGCTGGAACCGGCGCTGGACCGGCTGGCGCATTTCCTGGAGACCGATTATCTGGCCGCCAGCCGCGACAGCACCGGCCTGGGCGCGCTGCCGAACGGGCAGGCGTGGTATCTGGCCGCCATCAAGGACAACACCTCGCTGGCGCTGCCGCCGGCGCAGATCCATGAACTGGGCCTGAAGGAAGTGGCGCGCATCCAGGCGCAGCTGGCCGCGCTGGGACCGAAGCTGGGCTACAACGGCCCGGCCGACCAGCTGCCGCAGTGGGTCGCCGCGCAGGACAAGTTCAAGCCCTTCAAGACCGACGAGGAAGTGCTCAACGCCTATCGTGACATCTACGCCAAAGTCAGCGCCCAGCTGCCGACTTATTTCAGCCTGCTGCCGAAAGCTAAACTGTCGCTGCAACTGGAGCCGGAGCTGACGCGCGCCACCGCGTCCGACCACTACACGCCGCTGGCCGCCGACGGCTCGCATCCCGGCGTGTTCTGGCCGGTGGTGAACGACGCCACCAAATACAGCGACGTCAGCATGGTCAGCCTGTTCCTGCACGAGGGCGTGCCGGGCCACCACCTGCACGCGGCGCTGCTGAAGGAACTGGACCTGCCGGACTTCCGCAAGTTCAACACGGAGAATCCGGAGACGGCTTCCTACACCGAAGGCTGGGCGCTGTACTGCGAAACGCTGGGCAAGGAGTTCGGCCTGTACGACAACCCGGCCTTCTACTACGGCCACCTGAACGACGAGCTGCTGCGCGCCGTGCGGCTGGTGGTCGACACCGGCATGCACGCGCAGGGCTGGACCCGCGAACAGGCGATAGCCTACACGATGAAGACGCTGGGTTATAGCCACGGCCGCGCGCAAAACCAGATCGAGCGTTACATGGTGATGCCGGCGCAGGCGCTGGCCTACAAGATCGGCGCGATGAAAATCCTGGAGCTGCGCGCCCGCGCACAACAGGCGCTCGGGCCGAAATTCAGCTATCAGAAATTCCACGAAGTCGTGACCGGCGACGGCACGCTGTCGCTGGCGATACTGGAAGCGCAGGTCGACCGCTGGATCGCCTCCGCGAAGTAAGCCACTATGTAATCTAGACCCATGCCCTGGACCGCTGCGGTTCAGGGCGCCGGCAGATTGTATTTTTCGGCGAGCTTTTTCAGGAAGTCTGTTTTGCGCATCTTCCTGAATTCTTCGCGGAGCCGGTCGATGGTCTGCGGCGCGGTGTTCAAACTCGCGGCGATATAGTAGTCGGTCCCACCCGGCACCAGGATCGTGCGTGTCAACACGCTGTACGCGATACCATGGTTGGCGCACAGCTCGCGCATGAACGACTCCGTCCCGACCATCAGGTCGACGCGCCCTATCAACAGCTTTTGCAGGCTGGTGAAATCCTGGTTCGACAGCTCGATATTTTTTCCCGTCTTCAGGCCGAGTCCCTCCAGCTGCGCCGACGAGACATCGTCGCGGTCCGAGGCGATCATGTACTTGAACAAATCGGCCGGTGAGTGCAGTTGAATGTCCTTGCGCTTGGCCAGCTTGAAGATATACACGCGGCGCTTGGCGACCGGCGCAACCCACTGGAACAGTTTTTCCCGCTCGGGCGTGCGGACGATGCTGAATATCAGCACGTCCGGCTGGTGTTGCGCCATTTGATAGGCGCGCGCCCACGGGTACGACGCGAGGCTGTAGCCGATGTTCGCCCGCGTCAGCAACTCGCGCGCGATGTCGGCCGTGTAGCCGCGTACTTCGCCGTTTTCCGTATAGTTCAGCGGACGGAATTCCTCCGTCACCGCCGTCATGTGCTCGGCGCCCGTCGATGCCGCCGACAGGGTCAGGAGCAGTATCGCCAGCAAGCGACGGCGCATCGATGATTTCATGAGGTGGATAGGGCGGGTGTGGATACTATTATTATATCCGCTAGCTTCCGCGGCCCGCGTCGAGATGCCGATGGATCGTTCAAGCTACGCCTTCCTATTCACAGCGGCTGATGGTTTCCCAGCTCATGGCGAAGAAGCCCGGATGAATCTGCGCGCAGACCGTGCCGCCTATGCCCGTGGCGGCGTAGAGCTGATATGGCGCCTTGATCGACAGCGCCCCGGTGTAGGCCGGATCGTCGCTGGCCACCGTGAAGAATTCAGCCGCGCCCTTGCCGGTAGTGCGATATTTATTCACGACTGTCAGTGCGAAGCTGCGCGGCTCGTGTTGGTCGAAGGCGGAATTGGCCAACGCAGTGACGCCGCCCGCGTAGACCATCATCGGCAATGACATCGCCAACAGCACCGGGAGATTCACCTTGCCGCTGCGGGACACCAGCCAGATCGCGGCAGTCATCACCGCGCCGCCGACCAGCGCGGGGAGCAGCAAGGGATGCCCATCGAGCGGGAATCTGAATCTGTCGCCCTTCTGCGATGTGAGCAGGATGATGATGGGGATCGCCGGCGAGACCAGCATCTGCAACAGGCTGCCTTTACGCAGCAGTATCTTCTTCTCGATTTCGACGATGGTGAAGTTTTCCGCCGACAGCAACACCATCGCCATCGCGATCAAGGGACCGATGGCGATGACCGTCAACGCCAGCCATGCGGGGTCTGGAACAACAGCGACGATGACAGAGACCAGCATATATCCCAGGCTCAGATACAGTGCGATCTTCTTCAGCAGTTGGACCCTTGCCTTGCGCTGTTCCGGCGTCGCGCCCAGGCTGTCGTCGCGTTCCGTTTCCAGGTCCACGGCACGCTGGTCCATCTCGTCCAGATTGGGGACCTTCGCTATCCAGATAGTGAATGCAGCGCCCTTGAAGAACTTCATGTCCACTGAAATTTTCTTCATCTGGTCGCTGCTGGGCAGTAGTTCGACAAACGTCGAACCGTTTATCGTTAGCCGCCGATAGCCCTGTATGTCCTCGCGGCGCAGCTCCCTGGTGCCGAATGCCCCTGCCTTCGAAATGCGATCTTCATGTAACGTCGTTTGCGACATCAACACCGTGGCGCCCATGAACACGCCCGTTGCGATCAAGGCGCCGCCCCACAATAAGGACAAGGCGCTGAACCCGGCGGCACTGATCATGAACGCGGCGGCGCCGCAAATGCAAATGGCTAACAACGCCAACAAAACGCGAAGCGGCAGCGGCAGGCGATAGGTCTGCGGATATTCGATGGTGTCGATCATTGAGGTTCGGCCTTGCATGATTGGTGGTTGAAGTAGCGGCCGACGCGCCGGCTCACGGACGCGCAACTCTAACCCACGGTTAATCATTATGCAACTCAGCTGCATTTGGCGGAGGTCTGGCCGGTCCTTGCCTCTTGCATTTATGTGTATATGCACCTATTATTTCGGCACGGATCGCAAATGGTCGATCCGTGCAGGCAGCAAGAGTCCTCCGCCCTTCCCCATCGCCCGCTGGCCGTCACGCGCAGCGTTGGCGGCAGCATGGTTTTTGGCGGTGCGGCGGACTCGCATCCTCACTCGATAAAAAAGGAAATCATCATGTTTAAACTGAATCGCACCGCTGTTGTGTTGTCCCTGATACTGGCCGCATCCGCTGCGACCGCCGGCGCCGCCGACGTCGCGGGAACGCCGGCGCAGTATGGCCGCCATGCGCTGACCGCCAACGCTGAACGCGAGATCGTCATCGACGCCAACACCAAATGGGTCAACGTGACCAACGGCGAAACGGTGCGCTTCACGAAGGACGGCAAGTCGTTCACGTGGCGCTTCGAAGTGCTGGGCAACGAAACCTCGTTCCACCTGTCGCAGATCGCGCCGGCCGATTTCAACGTCGACGGCTTGCGCGTCTTCGTCGCGGCCAATCCGACCTATCGCGGTTGATCGGCGCGCGGAATAACTGCGCCAGATAACGCGGCCAACGCGCCGCGTGTTTAAAAAAGCGGGAATGAGATAAACGATTTATCTCATTCCCGCTTTATTTTTACGACCATGCTTCAGGTGATCAGTTGGAGGCGACAGCCTCTTGCACCTGCCAGCCACCGCCCAGCGCTTTCACCAGCAACACGCTGGCTTGCATGCGGCGCAGCTGGATGGCGGCGGCAGACAATTGCGCTTGCAACGCCACGTTCTCGATCGTCGCCACTTCCAGGTACGTCACCAGCCCGCCCTTGTAGCGGTAGTTGGCCTGTTCCAGCGCGGTGCCGCTGGCCTTGACCGCGATCGCCTGGCTGTTGCTTTCTTTTTCCAGCTGCACCAGCGCGGCGATGTTGTCTTCCACTTCCTGATACGCCGTCAGCACGGTGCCGCGATAGTTGGCGACCTTCTCGTCGTAGACGGCCTGCGCCTGCTCGTTGAGCGCGCGGCGACGACCGCCGTCGAACAAGGTCAGCGCGGCCGCCGGGCCGAGCGCCCAGGTGCGGCTGGACGCCTGCAGCCACGACGACGATTGCGCGCTGTCGTAGCCGAACATGGCGGCCAGGCTGAAGACCGGGAAGTACGCCGCCTTGGCCACGCCGATATCCGCATTCGCCGCAGCCACGCGACGCTCGGCGCCGGCGACGTCGGGACGGCGCTCCAGCAACGCCGACGGCAAGCCGGTGGCGATG
>Ga0209847_1000664_pt1 | contig 13471 bp, 12 predicted proteins | sample OrgsoiDNA_201060_FD_185808 | JGI IMG/M metagenome (GOLD analysis project Ga0209847, IMG submission 185808) | Permafrost soil microbial communities from the Arctic, to analyse light accelerated degradation of dissolved organic matter (DOM) -... | ecosystem: Environmental > Terrestrial > Soil >... | reverse complement strand
TGCACAAAAAAAGTGCTGTCACGGCTCCCCAAGCGCCGAAACAGCGCCGAAAACAGCCCGCTGATCGCTTTACGCTGGCACGCCAATTGCTGTACTCTGTAATCGAGCCGCCATGCGACGGCTTGCGAATGAAGTGAGGAGGCAGTGCCATGAACACTACGATGAACCAGATTTCCGCCGCTCCGGCGTCGGCCACCGACAAGCCGACACGCAGCCAGCGCCTTGCGTCGCAAGGTGTCGTTCTGCGCAACGGCCGTTTCCGTCCGCGCGCTTATGTCATCGCGTCGATCTGCGGATTGGCAGCGGTGGCGCTGGCAACCTGGCAGTAACAGGCAGGCAGTCGCCGTTGGGCGGTGCTTGCCGGAGTCGATGCCGCGTAAGCGCTGCGGCATGACCGCGCACGCCATGGTAGGCTGGTGGCCACTCCGGGACCAGCCGGCTTTCCATGAGCCGATACCTCAATGAGCCGATACGCGCACCTGGTCGGAAGCAGGACCTACCTGTTTCGCGACCTGAAGGACTTGATGGCCAAGGCCACGCCGGCCCGCTCCGGCGACCTGCTGGCCGGCGTTGCCGCAGGCAGCGCGGAAGAACGCGTGGCCGCGCAGATGGCGCTGGCCGATTTGCCGCTGACCGTCTTCCTCAACGAACAGCTGATCCCCTACGAATCCGATGAAGTCACGCGCCTGATCGTCGACGATCACGACGCCCGCGCCTTCGCGCCGCTGGCGCACCTGACCGTCGGCGCCTTCCGCGACTGGCTGCTGGGCGACGCCGCCGACAGCGCCGCGCTGGCCGCCGCCGCGCCGGGCTTCACGCCGGAGATGGCGGCCGCCGTCAGCAAGATCATGCGCTTGCAGGATTTGATACTGGTGGCGCGCAAATGCCGCGTCGTCACCGCCTTCCGCAACACGCTGGGACTGGAGCGCCGCATGGCGACGCGCTTGCAGCCCAACCATCCGACCGACGACGCCAGCGGCATCGCGGCCAGCATCCTCGATGGCCTGATGTACGGCAGCGGCGACGCCGTCATCGGCATCAATCCGGCCAGCGACAACGTGCCGCAGGTGATGGCGCTGTTGACGATGCTCGACGCCGTCATCGACCGCTACGCCATCCCCACGCAGTCCTGCGTGCTGACCCACGTCACCAACACGCTGGAGGCGATGCGGCGCGGCGCACCGGTCGACCTGGTGTTCCAGTCCGTCGCCGGCACCGAGGCCGCCAACCGCGGCTTCGGCATCGACCTGGCGCTGCTGGCCGAGGCGCAGGCGGCGGCGTTGTCGCTGGGACGCGGCACCGTCGGCGACAACGTGATGTATTTCGAGACGGGGCAGGGCAGCGCGCTGTCGGCCAACGCGCACCACGGCGTCGACCAGCAGACGTGCGAGGCGCGCGCCTACGCGGTGGCGCGCAAGTTCAAGCCGCTGCTGGTCAATTCGGTGGTCGGCTTCATCGGCCCCGAATATCTGTACGACGGCAAGCAGATCACGCGCGCCGGACTGGAAGACCATTTCTGCGCCAAGCTGCTGGGCCTTCCGATGGGCTGCGACGTCTGCTACACCAACCACGCGGAGGCCGACCAGGACGACATGGACGCGCTGCTGACCCTACTCGGCGCGGCCGGCTGCAATTTCGTCATGGGCGTGCCGGGATCGGACGACATCATGCTCAATTATCAGAGCACCTCGTTCCATGACGCGCTGTATGTGCGGCGCGTATTGGGTTTGCGCGCGGCGCCGGAGTTCGAGGCGTGGCTGCGCAAGATGGATATCGTCGGCATCGATGGCCGCATGCACGGCGCGCTGCCGCCGGCGTTTCAATCGGCCTTGCTGCGATTGGATTGATGCGATGAACGACGATCTGACTCCCGATCCGTGGCAGGCATTGCGCCGTCTGACGCAGGCGCGCATCGCGTTGGGACGCAGCGGCGCCAGCGTGCCGACCAAGGCGCAGCTGGCGTTTCAGCTCGCGCACGCGCAGGCGCGCGACGCCGTTCATACGGAGCTTGATGTCGCCGCCTTGTCGGCGTCCTTGCACGAGCTGGGACCGGAATGCATCGCGGTGCACAGCGCGGCCGCCGACCGGCAAGTGTATTTGCAGCGGCCCGACTTTGGCCGCAAACTCGATGATGCTTCGCGCGCCGCGCTGTCCGCAATGATGGGATCTGCGGGCGGCTTCGATCTGTCGCTGGTCATCGCGGACGGCTTGTCGGCGCGCGCCGTCGCGCAGAACGCGCTGCCTTTTTTGAGATTGCTGCTGCCGCGTTTATCGCAGCAGGGCTGGTCGCTGGCGCCGACAGCGATCGCCTCGCAAGGACGTGTCGCCATCGGTGACGAGATCGCGGCGGCCTTGAAGGCGCGGGCGGTGCTGGTGCTGATCGGCGAGCGTCCCGGCCTCAGTTCACCCGACAGCATGGGCTTGTATTTGAGCTGGGAGCCGCAGGTCGGCATGACGGACGCGCAGCGCAATTGCATCTCGAATGTCCGGCCGGCCGGCTTGTCGTATGCGGCGGCGGCCGACAAGCTGCACTATCTGCTGACGGAGGCGCGCCGGCGCGGCTTGTCCGGCATCGCGCTGAAAGAGGAGGCGCCGCAGGATGACGCGCCGCTGGCGCGCGCGTCCAACTTCCTGCTCGGCTGATTTTAAATTTCGCGGATTTCGTCGAGCGGCCAGCGCGGACGCACATTGAACGAGTAGTCGCGCCGCGCCGCGTCCGGGTTGATCATCAGGCGCATGGCGCCGGCGAAGGCGATCATGGCGCCGTTGTCGGTGCAGAATTCCAGCTCGGGATAATAGACCTTGAACTTCTTCTTGGCCGCCGCCTCGTTCAGCGACGCGCGCAGCTGCGAGTTGGCGCCGACGCCGCCGGCGATGACCAGCCGCTTCAAGCCGGTGTGCTTGAGCGCCGACACGCATTTCGCCGTCAGCACGTCGACGATGGCGTCGACGAAGCCGCGCGCGATGTTGGCCTTGTCCTGCTCGCAGATGTTGGCGACGATTTTTTCTTCGTGGTTCTTCACCACCGTCAGCACGGCCGTCTTCAGGCCGGAGAAGCTGAAGTTGAAATCCTTCGAGTGCAGCATGGGGCGCGGCAGCTTGTAGGCCAGCGGGTCGCCGAATTCGGCCAGCCGTGAAATGGCCGGGCCGCCGGGGTAGCCCAGGCCGAGCAGCTTGGCCGATTTGTCGAACGCCTCGCCGGCCGCGTCGTCGAGCGTCTCGCCCAGCATCGTGTACTGGCCGACGCCGTCGACCCGCATCAGCTGCGTGTGGCCGCCCGAGACCAGCAGCGCGATGAAGGGGAACTGCGGCGGCTCGGACGCCAGCAAGGGCGACAGCAGATGGCCTTCCAGGTGGTGGATGCCGAGCACCGGCTTGTCCAGCGCCAGACCGAGGCTGCAGGCGACCGAGGAGCCGACCAGCAGCGCGCCGGCCAGGCCGGGACCCTGCGTGTAGGCGATGGCGTCGATATCGGCGGCGGCGATGTCGGCGCCTTTCAGCGCCTGCTGCAGCAGCGGAATGGCGCGGCGGATATGGTCGCGCGAGGCCAGTTCGGGCACCACGCCGCCGTACTCCTCGTGCATCGCGACCTGGGAATACAGGGCGTGCGAGAGCAGGCCGCGTTGCGTGTCGTACAGCGCAATGCCGGTTTCGTCACAGGAGGATTCGACGCCAAGAACGATCATGAAGGGTGCGGAAGTGGGGGAGTAATCCGCCATTGTAAAGGAAAGCGCGCTTGCTGGTCCCGCAGCGGCGCGGCCCATCGCGGTGCGCGACGCACTGGCCTTGTGCGGTTTTGCCGCGCGCGCGTGCTCGCCAGCAGTCGCGTGACGCCAGCGCGCGGCATGCGGCGATGGCATCGCTTTTGCTAGACAGAGGGATTGCAGAACGATTGCACAAGCATGGCCGGTCAGTGGGAGGATGCGCGATGTCGGAACAATGGAAGCAGGTTTGCAAGTTGAAGGACTTGGCGCCGCTGGCAGTGCGGCTGGTGCCGCGTGGGCTGGCGTGGCAGGAGCTGCCGGGCGTGGCGCTGTTTCGCGGCGCCGATGACGAGGTGCGGGCGCTGCTCGATTATTGTCCGCGCCACGGCGGGCCGCTGTCGAAAGCCGGGCCGCTCGAAGAATACGTCGGCGTCGCGCGCCAGTACACGGTGAAGATCGAGGACGGCCGCGTCTACCTCGACCTGGATGAATTGAACGCGCCGGCCAGCCAGGCCGAGGCGGCGCTGGCCGGCGCGTTCGGTGTCGCCACGCGGGTGATGGCGTTCGGCTAAAAGGAACGGCGCCTTATGGACGCTGGCGCAGCAGCGCGGCGGCGTCGCGCAGCATCTTCTCGGTGGTGTCCCAGTCGATGCAGCCGTCGGTCACCGAGCAGCCGTAGACCAGCTGGCTCAGGTCCGCCGGGATCTTCTGGTTGCCGCCGACGATGTTCGATTCGATCATCACGCCGACCAGCGATTTATTCCCCTGCACGATCTGGTTGACCACGTCGGCCATCACCAGCGGTTGCAGCTCCGGCTTCTTGTAGCTGTTGGCGTGCGAGCAGTCGACCACCAGGTTGGCCGGCAGCTTGGCCTTGGCCAGCGCCTGTTCGGCAATCGCGATCGACACCGAATCGTAGTTCGGCCGGCCGTCGCCGCCGCGCAGCACCACGTGGCCGTAGGCGTTGCCGCGGGTGCGCACGATGGCCACGTTGCCCTGGCTGTTAATGCCCAGGAAGGAGTGCGGGTGCGACGACGACAGGATGGCGTTGACGGCGATGCTGATGTCGCCGTCGGTGCCGTTCTTGAAGCCGACCGGCGTCGACAGGCCGGACGACATTTCGCGGTGCGTCTGCGATTCGGTGGTGCGCGCGCCGATGGCGGTCCAGGCGATCAGGTCGCCCAGGTACTGCGGCGAGATCGGGTCGAGCGCCTCGGTGGCCGTCGGCAGGCCCAGTTCGCAGACGTCGAGCAGGAACTGGCGGGCCTTTTCCATGCCGACGTTGACGCGGAAGGAGTCGTCCATGTCCGGGTCGTTGATATAGCCCTTCCAGCCGGTGGTGGTGCGCGGCTTTTCGAAATACACGCGCATCACCAGCAGCATGGTGTCGGCCACTTCGGCCTGCAGCTGTTTCAGGCGGCGCGCGTAATCGAGGCCGGCCACCGGGTCGTGGATCGAGCACGGGCCGACGACGACGAACAGGCGCTGGTCCTTGCGGTCGATGATGTTGCGCAGCGCCTCGCGGCCCTTCATCACCGTGTCGGACGCGCTGTCGGTCAGCGGCAGCAGCGCGTGCAGCGCTTCCGGCGACGGCATCGGGGCGAAGGAGGTGACGTTGATGTTTTCGATGTCTGGGGAGATCATGATGGCTTGCTTCTCTACTGGGTGGGCGTTTTGGGGGACACATAGTGTAGCTGAAATGGGCGGCGATGGTCTCGGCAGTCAGTCTTTTCGCCTGCGCCGGTCTGAAAGGCCAGGGCGTTTGCGTGTAAGCTAGCGCCATGACGACCGATACCATCTCCACCACACCCTTCCCGGCGGCCCGCTTCATCAAGGAGATCGGCCGCGGCAAAAACGGCGCGCGCAGCATGACCCGCGATGATGCCCACGATTTGTACCAGGCCATGCTCGACGGCCGCGTCTCGGACCTTGAGCTGGGCGGGATCCTGCTGGCCATGCGCATCAAGGGCGAGTCGGTGCAGGAGATCGCCGGCTTCCTCGACGCGGCCGAGGCGACGTTCGCGCCGCTGTCGGCGCCGCCGGGCCAGTACGCGCCGGTGCTCATCCCGAGTTACAACGGCGCGCGCAAGATGGCCAATCTGACGCCCCTGCTGGCGATGCTGCTGGCGCGCGAGGGCGTGCCGGTGCTGGTGCACGGCGTGGCGCTGGATGCCGGCCGGGTGGCGTCGGCCGAGGTGTTCGCGGCGCTGGGCGTGCGCGCGGCGCAGGACCACGCCGAGGTGGAGGAGGCGCTGGCGCGCGGCCAGGTCGGCTTCATCACCATCGATGCGCTGGCGCCGAAGCTGGCGCAGATGCTGTCGCTGCGGCGCATCCTCGGTGTGCGCAATTCGACGCACACGCTGGTCAAGATCATGCAGCCCTTCGCCGGACCGGCGCTGCGGCTGGTGTCATACACGCATCCGGAATATCTGGAAATGCTGGGCGAGTACTTCACCACGCTGGCGCTGCACGAACGCGGCGACGCCTTCCTGATGCGCGGCACCGAGGGCGAGACGGTGGCCAACGCCAACAAGGCGCAGCAGATCGACTGGTTCCACGGCGGCCTGCGCACGATGCTGGTGCCCAAGCAGACTGTCGTGCAGGAGCTGCCGTCGCTGCCGGAGGAAAAGGACGCGGCCACCACGGCGGCCTGGATCGCGCGCGTGCTGGCCGGCGAGGTGGCGGTGCCGGAGTCGATCGCCGAGCAGGTGGCGCAGTGCCTGCTGGTGTCGCGCACCTTGCAGTCGCGCCAGCGCGTCAGCGAGCCGGTGGAATGATATAAACCGTATAAATCGTATGCCTGCGGCGGTCGCCGTTTACAATCACGCCTTTGAATAGTGCGGGACTGGATTTGACATGGCAAAGTTTGATGTGGCGGTAATCGGCGCGGGCGCGGCCGGCATGATGTGCGCGGCGGTGGCGGCGCAGCGCGGCAAGCGCGTGGTGCTGATTGACCACGCGGCCAAGCTGGCCGAAAAAATCCGCATCTCCGGCGGCGGGCGCTGCAACTTCACCAACATCAACGCCGGCCCGGCCAATTTCCTGTCCGAGAATCCGCACTTCTGTAAGAGCGCCTTGTCGCGCTACACGCCGCAGGATTTCCTCGCGCTGGTCAAGCGTCACCGCATCGCCTTCCACGAAAAGCACAAGGGCCAGCTGTTCTGCGACGAGTCGGCCGAGCAGATCATCGAGATGCTCAAGGACGAATGCGCGGCCGGCGACGTCCACTGGCGCATGCCGTGCAAGGTCGAGTCGATCGCCGCGCTGGCCGAAGGCGGCTACGCGCTGCAAACGGACGGCGGCGATATCGAGGCCGACAGCGTCGTCATCGCCACCGGCGGCTTGTCGATCCCGAAAATCGGCGCGACCGATTTCGGCTACCGCATCGCCAGGCAGTTCGATTTGAAGCTGGTCGAGCCGCGCCCGGCGCTGGTGCCGCTGACCTTCGACGACGCCAGCTGGGCGCCGTTCGCGCCGCTGTCCGGCATCGCGCTGGAAGTCGACGTGGAGACCGGCTCGCTGAAGGGCCGCAACCCGAGCGGCGCGCGCTTCCGCGAGGATTTGCTGTTCACGCACCGCGGCCTGTCCGGCCCGGCGATCTTGCAGATATCCAGCTTCTGGCAGCCGGGCACGCCCATCGTCGTCAACCTGCTGCCGGAAATGGAGGTCGCCCAGACGCTCATCGAGGGCAAGGGCACGCTCAAGAAGCAGATCGGCAACGTGCTGTCGCAGTGGCTGCCGACGCGCCTGGCCGAAGGGTTGCTGCTGGCGCACGGCATCGCGCTCGACGCCCGCCTGGCCGACCTGCCGGACGCGCAGCTGCGCAAGCTGGGTGCGGCGATCAACCAGTGGACCATCGCTCCCAACGGCTCCGAGGGCTACCGCAAGGCCGAGGTGACGCGCGGCGGCGTCGACACGCGCGAGCTGTCGCAGCAGACCATGATGGCCAGCAAGGCGCCCGGCCTGTACTTCATCGGCGAGACGGTCGACGTCACCGGCTGGCTGGGCGGCTACAATTTCCAGTGGGCCTGGGCTTCGGGTGTGGCGGCCGGGCAAGCGGTCTGATATGATGGCGGTCTTGGGGTAGCGGCCGCCGTTGCAGTGTTGGCGCCGCGTAAAGATTGCCCGGAAGGTAGCGTTGTTTTTCACGATCAAATGCGCTCCGGCGGCCGGTCCGGCACGCCGACCCCTTCCATTTTTGGCCAAAAGCTGCTACTATCTACCTCTTCCTATAAATCAACGGTTTGAATTTTTACATGACCACTATTCGCCTTAAAGAAAACGAGCCGTTCGAAGTCGCAATGCGTCGCTTCAAACGCACTATCGAAAAAACCGGTCTGCTGACCGAACTGCGCGCACGCGAGTTCTACGAAAAGCCAACGGCTGAGCGCAAGCGCAAGCTGGCAGCTGCCGTAAAGCGCCACTACAAGCGCATCCGCAGCCAGCAACTGCCGAAAAAATTATTCTAAGACTGACCAAGCAGAACCAACCCGGCAGTACGGCGCACAGGCCGACGCGGGTATGTTTTGTTTCTTATGGGTAGTAATATCCATACGAGTCGCATGCCCGCTCCGGTTCGCCGCAGCGGGTTTTCGTTTTTATATCGCATGAAATTGACGGAGAGACAGCCATGGGCCTCAGAGAACAAGTGACCGAAGACATGAAGGCGGCGATGCGCGCCAAGGAAACCGGCAAGCTCAACACGATCCGCCTGCTGATCGCCGAGATCAAGCGCAAGGAAGTCGACGAGCGCATCGAGGTCAGCGATGCCCAGACCGTGGCCATCGTTGAAAAAATGATCAAGCAGCGCAAGGATTCGATCACCCAGTTCGAGGCCGGCGGCCGCGCCGACCTGGCCGACATCGAAAAAGCCGAGCTGGCCGTGCTGGTCGCCTACATGCCGGCCGGGCTGTCGGAGGCGGAAATCGCCGCCGAAGTCGCCGCCGCCGTGGCTGCGTCGGGCGCCGCCGGTCCGCAGGACATGGGCAAGGTCATGGCCATCGTCAAGCCGAAATTGGCCGGCCGCGCCGACATGACCGTCGTGTCGGCCCTGGTCAAGCAGGCGCTGGCGCCGGCCTGATCGCCCGCCGGCCATCCGTGCCGCGCTTGATCTGGATCAATGCCAGAGCAGCGCGGCAGTATAGTCTGATCAATAACAAGACAGCCCAGCCCAGTGATCCCCCAATCTTTCATATCCGATTTGCTGAACCGGGTCGACATCGTCGACGTGGTCGGCCGTTACGTGCAGCTGAAAAAGGGCGGGGCCAATTTCATGGGCCTGTGCCCCTTCCACAGTGAAAAATCGCCCAGCTTCACGGTCAGCCCGACCAAGCAGTTCTACCACTGCTTCGGCTGCGGCGCCCACGGCACCTCGATCGGCTTTTTGATCGAATATTCGGGCATGGGCTTCGTCGACGCCGTCAAGGATTTGGCGCAGAACGTCGGCATGGTGGTGCCCGAGCAGGACGACAAGATCCCGCCGGCCCAGCGCGCGCAGATGGCGGCGCAGAGCATGGCGCTGACCGAGGCGATGACGCGCGCCGGCGATTTTTACCGCGCCCAGCTGCGCGGCGCCACCGACGCCATCGCCTATCTGAAAAACCGCGGCCTGACCGGCGAGATCGCGGCCCGCTTCGGCCTCGGCTATGCGCCGTCCGGCTGGGACGGCCTGCGCGCCGTGTTCCCCGATTACGAGGCGGTGGCGCTGGTCGAGGCCGGCCTTGTCATCGACAAGGTCGACGAGGACGGCGGCAATCGCAAGCGCTATGACCGCTTCCGCGAGCGCGTGATGTTTCCCATCAAAAACACCAAGGGCCAGGTCATCGCCTTCGGCGGCCGGGTGCTCGACCACGGCGAACCCAAGTACTTGAATTCTCCCGAAACGCCTTTATTTTCCAAGGGCTACGAGCTGTACGGCCTGTTCGAGGCGCGCCAGGCGATCCGCGACGCCGGCTATGTGCTGGTGACGGAAGGCTATATGGACGTGGTGGCGCTGGCGCAGATGGGCTTCCCGCAGGCGGTGGCGACGCTGGGCACCGCCTGCACCACCCACCACGTGCAAAAGTTGCTGCGCCAGACCGATGTCGTCATCTTCAGTTTCGATGGCGACAAGGCCGGCCGCCGCGCCGCCCGCCGCGCGCTGGAAGCCTGTCTGCCGCATGTGTCGGACAACAAGACCATCAAGTTCTTGTTCTTGCCGACCGAACATGATCCGGACAGCTATGTGCGTGCCCACGGCGCCGAGGCGTTCGAACAGGAAATCCACGAGGCCATGCCGCTGTCGCAGTTCCTCATCAAGGAAGTGGTCGGCGAGCATGATTTGAATGGCCCGGAGGGCCGTGCCCGCGCCCAGTTCGACGCCAAGCCGCTGCTGCAGGCGATGGCGCCGTCGTCGCTGCGCCTGCAGATCGTGCGCGGCCTGGCGCAGCTGACGCAGACCACGCCGTCCGAGATCGAGACGCTGTTCGAGCTGGCCAAGCCGGTGGCCGTGGCGCGCAAGGCGCCGCCGCGCAGCGGCCGGCCGGTGCCGGTCGGGCTGGAATTGCAAATCGTGCGCTTGCTGGTGGCCCATCCGCCGCTGGCGCTGGACCTCGATGCGGAGGCGGTGGCCAGCTTCGCCTTTTTCGGCGCCGAGCCGGCCGAACGGCTGGGCCAGCTGGTCGCGGCCGGCCAGGCGATGGGACAGCACGGCAGTTTTGCGGCTTTCGCGCAACACTTGAAGACGCAGGGCAGCGAATACGACGAGATCATCAGCGAAATCGTCAAGGAGCCGGAATCCGATGTGGACGCGGTCCGGCTATGGCTGAAAGGTGCTGTGCGCCAGATCAAGATGGACGCGCTGAAGCAGGAGCTGAGCCAGTTGTTCGCCGCCGGTTTGTCGTCCGACGAGATTGGTGTACGCTATAGGGAAATTACCTCAAAGCAAGATCAGTTGTTGCGCGAGGCAGAATTCGAGCTGGCCAATCGCTAGCGGCCGCAGAGTGAAACGCCGGCGGCGGGCGCTGGTTCTGCACTCTGGAAATTGCAAAGTGGCGTGCTATAATAAAACGATAAGTATTGTCAGTTTTGGTATCGTTTTTCAGTTGAAGTATGTTTTGTTTTCAGTCAGTTAGGCTCTTGATCGATGCGGAAATGCAGCGTCGGCGGCCAGGGCCAGCTTGGGTAGAGGCGGTGCGCGACAGCCGCCGCCGTGACAGGCGTTCTGCTTGTTTGCGAACCACGATGGCTCTTGCCCCCACACGCGTGTCAAATGCAGTAGAATTTCTGCCAAAAATGGCCGGGTAGGCCGGGCAGGTATCTGTTGTGGCCGCGGATCGTGCCCAACGAGGTGTAAGTAGTCAGCATTGTCGGACTTGCGTGGTCGGCAAGTCCGTAGACGTAGGTCTTCGGACCGCAAGAAACTTTATCCTAATACGCAAGTCGTTGTGTAATCGAAAGCGCCTGTGCCAATCAAGAAACCTGAATCCAATGCGGCTGCAAAGCCCACCAAAGTGACCGCAAAACCGGCTAAAACGGCCGATAAACCGGAAACTCGCGTCGCCAGCAACCCGCCGGCGGTGAGCCAGACCACGGACGCGGCAACGCTGGCCGCGATCGACACGTCGGGATACGTGTTGCCATCGGTCAAAGTGCCGGGACGGCGCGGCCGCAAGCCCAAGGAATTCCAGCCCGAGAACGACGAAGTGGCCGCGCTCAACGCCGTTGAACGCGCCGAGCTGAAGGCCGTCGACAAGGCCAAGGCCAAGGACCGCAAGGCCAAGGAAAAGGCGCTGCTGAAGGATGCCTTCTCGTCGGACACGGAGGCGACCGAGGAAGAACTCGAACGCCGCCGCCAGAAACTGAAAACCCTGATCAAGTTCGGCAAGGAACGCGGCTTCCTCACCTATGCCGAGATCAACGACCATCTGCCCGAGAACATCGTCGATCCTGAAGCGATCGAAGGCATCATCGGCACCTTCAACGACATGGGCATCGCCGTCTACGAGCACGCGCCGGACGCCGAGACGCTGCTGCTGTCGGACAACGTCGCCACCGTCACCAGCGACGACGAGGCCGAGGCGGCCGCCGAGGCGGCCCTGTCGACGGTCGACTCCGACTTCGGCCGCACCACCGATCCGGTGCGCATGTATATGCGCGAAATGGGTTCGGTCGAGTTGCTGACGCGCGAAGGCGAGATCGAGATCGCCAAACGCATCGAAGATGGCCTGAAAGACATGATACAGGCGATCTCTGCCTGTCCCGTGACGATCGCCGAAATTATCGCCGCATCGGACCGGATCCGCTCCGATGAAATCAAGATCGACGAAATTGTCGATGGTTTGGTCGATGAAAACGACGATGCGCCGGTAGTGGCCAGCGCGCCGGAAGAAGACGAGGACGAGGAGGAAGAGGAAGAAGAGGAAGCCGAAGAAGAGGAAGAAGCGAGCGCTTCGGGCGCCGCCGGCTTCTCGGCCGAACAACTGGAAGCGCTGAAAAATACGGCGCTGGAGAAGTTCGACGTCATCTCCCTGCAGTTCGACAAGATGCGCAAGGCCTTCGAAAAAGACGGCTACAACTCGAAAGCCTATGTCAAGGCACAGGAAGCGATCTCCTACGAGTTGCTGGGCATCCGCTTCACCGCCAAGGTGGTCGAAAAGCTGTGCGACACCCTGCGTGGGCAAGTCGATGAAGTGCGCCACATCGAGAAACAAATCCTCGACGTGGCCGTCAACAAGTGCGGCATGCCGCGCGCCCACTTCATCAAAGTCTTCCCGGGCAATGAAACCAACCTCGAATGGGTCGACGGCGAGGTCGAGGCTGGCCATGCCTACAGCGCCATTCTCGGTCGCAACATTCCGACCGTCAAAGAGCTGCAACAACGCCTGATCGATCTGCAGGCGCGCGTCGTGCTGCCGCTGCCGGATTTGCGCAACATCAACCGCCAGATGGCGGCTGGTGAAATGAAGGCGCGCAAGGCCAAGCGCGAAATGACCGAGGCCAACTTGCGTCTGGTCATTTCGATCGCCAAAAAATACACCAACCGCGGCCTGCAATTCCTCGATCTGATTCAGGAGGGCAATATCGGCCTGATGAAGGCGGTGGACAAGTTCGAATACCGTCGCGGCTACAAGTTTTCGACCTATGCAACGTGGTGGATACGCCAGGCCATCACCCGCTCGATCGCCGACCAGGCCCGCACCATCCGTATTCCCGTGCACATGATCGAAACGATCAACAAGATGAACCGCATTTCGCGTCAAATCCTGCAAGAAACGGGCGCCGAGCCGGATCCTGCGACCTTGGCCATCAAGATGGAGATGCCGGAAGATAAGATCCGTAAGATCATGAAGATCGCCAAAGAGCCGATTTCCATGGAGACGCCGATCGGCGACGACGACGATTCCCACCTCGGCGACTTCATCGAGGACAACAACACGCTGGCGCCGTCCGACGCCGCGCTGCACGCCTCGATGCGCGGCGTCGTGAAGGACGTGCTCGATTCGCTGACCCCGCGCGAGGCGAAAGTGTTGCGCATGCGTTTCGGCATTGAAATGTCGACCGACCACACGCTGGAAGAGGTCGGCAAGCAATTCGACGTCACGCGCGAGCGTATCCGCCAGATCGAAGCGAAGGCCTTGCGCAAGCTGCGTCATCCGTCGCGCTCGGACAAGCTGAAAAGCTTCCTGGAAGGTAACTAAGACTTGACTAGTGTCCTTGATAACCCTTATCCTCGCGAGTTCGTTCGATAACGAGCGCGTCAGAGGACAGGGTGGCAAGGTCCCAGCGCA
>Ga0209847_1000663_pt1 | contig 13474 bp, 10 predicted proteins | sample OrgsoiDNA_201060_FD_185808 | JGI IMG/M metagenome (GOLD analysis project Ga0209847, IMG submission 185808) | Permafrost soil microbial communities from the Arctic, to analyse light accelerated degradation of dissolved organic matter (DOM) -... | ecosystem: Environmental > Terrestrial > Soil >... | reverse complement strand
GGGCGTTTTCCTGGACAAAGTAGCCTGTGTAACCTGGATTATGCACACGGCGGGCCTTCCGAACGTCTTCCGAACGACCTTCCGAACGCCGGTCGCGCTTGGTTGATGTCATCCAGAACTGAGTAGGTCAGTTCGATTTCCGCCTTTGGCGGGAATCCAAAGTTCATGTCCCGGACAGGTGAAATACGGTATACTGAGGCGTCGATCAAGGAGCCCTACCTATCTGCTCTGCTCGGCAGAAATGAGGAGTTTATGTTCCGATTGTCTTGTTCGAGAGTTCGACCGCTTTACTGTTGCGTCGTGGCCGTCTTGATTATCGGCGGTTGCCGAAGCATAGAAACCGAAGCTGCTGCGCAAAGCTCCGGCGCCAGCTTGTCTGGCCCTCCTAAGATGAGCGAAAAATGGGGAACGCGGCTACCCAGGGAATGTACGAAAGTGACAAGCCCTCCGAACGCCGCCCAGGCCGTCGCGCTTATCCAATGCACCATGGAAGCCGAAAGCCGCGATATGGTCATCCTTATTCAGGATGTGAAGGTCGAGATGGCTCCGGGGCGCCCGTTTGGCTTGGCCGCGGATACTGGACTACAGGACCTCGACGTATCCGCCAAGATCTACCCGCTGCGTGGCAGTCAGACGATGTACCAGTGTGGCGAGGTTCGATTCTATGGCAAGGGAACGCAGTGCTCTGCCTTTCCATATCCCAAGTCAGAGGGTCGCTGCTGGAAAACGAAATTCGGCGATTGGAAATGCAACCTGGCCGGCGGCCCCGGTGCACAACAGTTAACCAAACAACCTGGCCCGACTGCCTATTAGGCAATAGCGCGGGAATCACAGCATTTCGGGAACTTTTCGCCGCTTTCGCGCAAGGCTTTTATAGCGGGGCACACAGATGCGCCCTTGCGAATACGCCAGGAAGCATCAATGAACGCGAGAGTACTAATAGCCGGAGGTGGGTATCATGGCGCAGTTCCTCCAGGTACTCGCATAGCCGATGAACGACCTCGATTGCCTGATCCACCCTGTCCTTCGGAACGATTAGCGGCTTTCGCGCAAACAACCTCTTCCAACGCGGATCAGCGAACGCCGACTCAGGGTATTTCTTCGAGTGCTCGTCCGTCTGGTACGCAGTCAGGCTTCCTAACTCAAGGTTGTGCGAGAAATCGTTGCGCGTCAAGATCACCTGCTCCAAGAACTGGATATCGGCGCCACTTTTCTCCCACTCGATGTCGAGAAGCCGCCGGAACAGTTCGCGGTAGTTCCCAAACCAGCTTCCCCTTTTCATTTCCCTGAGGTGTGGAATCAGATGAGCGCCTCCGATCTCCCGCATGTACCGGTGTAGGAAAGAGTGAAATGTTGACTTGCAGGAGATCGAGGCAAGTCGCCCCGGTGATGTTCGCGGCGGCGTCGGCATTCTCCCACTCTTCCAGGAAGGGCGGCTCGTCCTGATATTCGCTCCCGTAGCCTGGATCATCGTATGGCTCTTCGTGTTCCTCGATCTTCCGCTTCGTTTCGTGGAACAAGCCTGCGGCTGTCTCATAGAAATATCTGATGAAACCGAGCCGCTCGTCGACGAAATAGAGAAGGTCCACGCCGCAATAATACACCCAACATCCTTCTTCCCTCAGCTCCCGCGAGTCCAGAGTCGAGGTCGTCATCTTGTGGCCGAGCAGTTTGATAGGGAAGCGGTTCCGGGTATGCCGTTGGTTTATCGCTCCTGGGTTTCTGGAGCTGAAACACGTTCTCGTAAGCCATGTGGGCGAAGAGTCGCCATCCCGTAGAAGTGCCCTCTCCGCCATCCGCTCCGCAGTCTCCATTGAGTGAACAGCTATCTGCTCTGGTGACAGATCGCTTGAGAAGCTCAGGGATGGCGTAACAGATTCCCTAGGCCGCGGGCCTCGGCTTCGCAGGTAGGTCCCTGCGCTTCGGGATTCGCTGTATGGCCTTGCCGACCTGCTGGCGCGCCAGGTCAAGTTCATACGCGCTCTGGAGGTTCATCCAGAAATCGGCCGACATGCCGAAATACCGGCTGAGGCGCAAGGCCGTATCCGCCGTCAGGTTCCGCTTTCCGGCCAGAATCTGCTACAGCCGGTTGGGCGGCACCTGGATAACGTCGGCCAGCCTTTTCGCCGAAAGGCCGATCTCCTCCAGTTCGTCGCCGAGAATCTCTCCGGGATGAATGGGTGTGCGTGCCATGGCCTTCTCCTTTTCAGTGATAGTCGACAATTTCAACATTCAAAGGTCAGGGTTCCGGCCGCGTGGAACTCTGAAGCTCTTGCATCCTTATTACTCCACTTCAGAATTCGCCCGCGGCCCGTCATAGCGTGGCCAGCAACTTAGCCAGCAACGCAGTACGGTCTGAGATGCGGTTCGTCAGGATGCTCTCGTTGGCGGCGTGGGCGCCTTCGCCGACACCACCCAAGCCGTCGAGCGTGGGGATTCCCAAAGCGGCCGTGAAGTTGCCGTCCGAGCCGCCGCCGGTGAGCGATTCTTCCAACTGCACGCCGATTTCGCGGCCCAGCTTCTGCGCGATGCGGAACAATCGCACAATGCCGGCGGAGCGCTCCATGGGTGGGCGGTTCAGGCCGCCGGTTACCTGGATGGTGCAGCGATTGTCATAGGGCTTCAGCGCGCGGAATTTCTTCATTAGGCTGGCGGCGTCTTTCAGGCGCAGCACGCGGATATCCATCTCGGCCGTGGCTTCGGCCGCCACCACGTTCGACCGCGTTCCTCCCCTGACCACGCCGGGGTTGACGGTGATGCCGCGCGTCAGTTGCGTGAACGACGCGATGTGGTCGATTTGCCGGGCCAGTTCCAAAACCGCGCTGGCGCCCGCCTCGAAATCCACACCCGCGTGGGACGCTTTGCCGCGTACTGCCACCGTAAAATTGCCCACACCTTTGCGGGCCGTCTTGAGTTTGCCCGCCAGGCCGGTGCCCGGCTCCAGAACCAGCACCGCCTTGCTGCGGGAGGCGTTCTTCTCAGTGAGCGGGCGGGAAACTTCGCTGCCCACTTCCTCATCGGGATTCAACTGCAGCAGCACTTTCGAAGCCACCGGAATCTGCAATTCGCGCAGGGCTTTCACCGCGAAGAGGAAGAAGGCGATGCCGGACTTCATGTCGAGCACGCCGGGACCCCACAAACGCCCGTCGGCCTGACGGAAGGGCATGGTACGCAGTGTGCCGAGCGGCCAGACCGTGTCCGAATGGCCGAGGGCCAGCGCCTGGCCGCTTTTCGCGCGGCCCGGCAAATCCATTTCGCAAACCAGCAGTTTGCCGAATTTGCCGCCGGGAAGAATCTTCACCCTGGCAAACGGCGCCACCGTATCGGACACCAGGTCCACAAACCGGTTGACCGCCGCGGGGTCGTCGCTCGGCGACTCGCATTCCACGAACTGGCGAATCAGCGCCACAATTTCGGACTCGCGCGCCTGTACAAAAGAAAGAATAGAATCCACGGCTGATCCATGATAGCGGCTTCCAGGGAGGGTTAGGCAACCCGGGCCCTACAGCGAATCGCCTCTGCTGACGATAGATCGCATGTGCCGCAATTTCCCGGCACACGCGTGAGAATCGGGAGCCAACTCGAATAATGAAGATCAAATCCTATTTTGCCCGCACCGTGGAAGGCGCGATGGCGACGGCGCGTCAGGAGCTCGGCTCGGACGCCATGCTGGTGAACAGCCGCAAGACCTCGCTCGAAACCCGCCATCTGGGCGAGTATGAGGTAGTTTTCGCCACGGTTGCGCCGGGCGCCGAAGCGGCCGTGGCGGCAGCGGCTATGGCGCCGCCGGTTGAATCCAATTCGCTTTCAGCGCAGCCATCTTCAGCGCAGCCCTTTGGCGAACGTCTGGCAACCGAGGTAGCGGACCTCAAGAAGGAGCTGGAAAGTATGCGGCGGGCCATCACCCGTTCGGCGTTTGCGCCGGCGCAGTGGGCTGGGGTGGCGCCGGACCTGTCCGATGCCTACGCCATGCTCACCGCCAGCGAAGTTGCGCCGGACATCGCCCGCGACATTGTGCAATCCGCCGGAGCCCGGCTGTCGGGGCCGCGCCTGTCGCTGTCCCGCTCCCCAGGTCAAATCGATGCCGCGGCATTTCAACAGGCTCTGCTCGAAGAGCTGCAATCGCGTTTCCAAGCCGCGCCCACGCTCGGCACGGGGCCGGGCCAGCCGCGGATCGTGGCTCTGGTGGGTCCTCCCGGCTGCGGCAAGACGACCACGCTGGTCAAGCTCGCGGTGAACTATGGTCTGGCCGCCCGCAGGCCCGTCCTGTTGCTTTCGATGGACACGCAGCGGGTGGGCGCGGCCGAGCAATTGCGCTCCTACGCGGCCATCCTCGGAGTCGCCTTCCAGGTGCTGGAGACTACGAACGCCCTGGCGCAGGCCATCGAGGAGAACCGCGGCAAGGAGCTGATTTTCATCGATACTCCCGGATTCGCTCTCGGCGACCTGGAGGATTCGAAGAGTCTGGCGCATTTCCTCTCCACGCGGCCCGATATCGACACCCATTTGGTCCTATCGGCTTCCATGAAGTCTGCCGATCTAACGCGCATGGTGGATGCCTTTGAAATCCTGCGGCCGCAACACCTCCTGTTCACGAAACTCGATGAAACCGGTTCCTTCGGCCCGATTTTCAGCGAAGCCGCCCGCACCGGCAAGCCCTTGTCGTTCTTCACGACTGGCCAGCGAATCCCCGAGGATCTCGAAGCCGTCACCCAGGCACGCCTGGTGGATCTGATTATGACCGGACAGAACAGGAAGCAGGCGGCTGCGTAAGAAAGTGCTGGATAAGGGTGGAGAATGTATGAATGGCTATGCGGTATCTGTCGAAATTAACGAAGAGGAACGAGAACGGCTCATTCTGGAACACCTGCCCCAGGTGAAGCTGATCGCGCGCCGCATTCACGAGCGCCTGCCGGAGAGCATTTGCCTCGACGACCTGGTCTCCACCGGCGTGATCGGCCTGATTTCCGCGATCGACCACTTCGACCCCGGCCACCTGGTCAAACTCAAGACCTACGCCGAGTACAAGATCCGCGGGGCGATTCTCGACAGTCTGCGCGGCCTCGATTGGGCGCCCCGGGAAAAGCGGCGCAGGTCCAAACAGATTGAAGCCGCCGTGTCATCGGCGGAACAACGTCTGCAGCGCTCGCCAACCGAAGACGAGATCGCCGGGGAACTGGACATCCCGCTGGAGGAATATCACCAGTGGCTGCTCGAGATCCGCGGGCTGAACGTCGCCAGTCTGGAGTACGATTCCGGCGATCAGGGGCAGGACCTGCTGCATTACATCCCGGATGACAGCGCGGAGCTTCCTTCGACGCTGCTGGAACGGTCGGAATTGGAGCGGCTCCTGGCGCAAAGTATCGATGGAATTCCGGAAATTGAGCGCACAGTGCTCAGCCTGTACTATCACGAGGAATTGACCCTGCGCGAGATTGCGCAGGTAGTGCACCTGCACGAATCCCGCATTTCGCAGTTGAAGTCACAGGCCATCCTGCGGCTGCGGGGCCATATGGCCGGGCTATGGCCGGCATCCCGAGGAATGGTGACGGCATGAACCAGAGCCAACAGAAGCCAAGCGAACAGAACCAGCCATTGACCATCGCAACCGTGGAGAATGCGCGTTTGTTGCTGGACCGGTGGGCGGCAAGCCTGACCCAGGTGCTGGAATCGATGGCGGACCGGAAACCCGATGTGACGTGGCAGCCCGGTGCCGCGCCCGATCCGGAGCAGGAAGTACTTTGGTGGGAACAGCCGTTTAAGACTGGGCAAGGTCAGACGGCCACGGGAATGACCTTATGGGTGGCGGCGCCCCGCGCCACATGGGAGTCCGTGGGCACTTTGACGCTGAAGGCTGCCGGTCTCGAAACCGTCGAGACGGCTGAGGCCAGAAGCACCTGGATCGAGATTCTGGGCCAGTCTCTGTCGGCCATGGCCCGATCCATTGGTTCGTTTCTGGGTCGCGAAGTCACATGCGCGGACGGCCGGGAAAGCTCGCCTCGTCCCGGTCTTGAGGACTGGGCCTCCGCCTCATTGAGTTTCGGTGAGAGCCCCCTCGCTCCCCTGTCCATGGCGTTCAGTCCCGAGTTCCTGTCGATGATTTCGGCCGCACCGTCCGCCGCAGCCGGGCCCCACGATAACCAGGCGGCTCCCGACGCCGAGTCGGAGCAAGCGGACCGCCGGACCGTTTCCGCGACCATGGACCTCCTGATGGACGTCGAGCTGGCGGTGAGCATCTCTTTCGGCAAGACGCAACTTCCGATGAAGGATGTTCTGAAGCTGACGACGGGGTCCATCGTGGAACTCAACCGCATGGTGAATGAAACCGTGGAGGTGCTGGTGAATCATTGCCTGATCGCCCGCGGAGAGGTGGTGGTAGTTGACGGAAATTACGGTGTGCGGATCCAACAGATCGCGAGCAAGCAGGACCGTTTGAGGAGCACCCGATGAATGCTCTGGTACGAATGAACTCTCTGATGCTTCCCGGGGCGATCCTGTGTGGCCTCGTGCTGGCCGCGGTCGCTGCCAGCCTGTTTGCGGTCTTCGGGTCCAAAGCCATGATCCGCTCCGCCAACGATCGGGTCCGCGACGCGCAGACCCAATTCGAGGAAGGGCTTCAGGCCATGCGGCAAACCGTTGAGGGGCTGGCCGCTCAAGTTCAGGACGTTCAGCAGCAACCGCGCGTGATGGTCGCTCCCGGCCTTCCCAAGCCGGGACTGAATCTGACCAAGCGTTCCCAGGCATTGCGCATGCACCGCCGGGGCGACTCGCCGGACCTGATCGCGGCATCGCTCGAGATCCCGCTGCAGGAGGTCGATCTCCTGATCAAGGTTAATCGAATTGTGCTCGCCGCCGTCGCGTAACCGGGGCTGAACGCTCTGACGGTCAGAAGGTGTGAAAGAATCGACGCGGTGATCGCCACTTGACTGTAAGTAAGTACTGACTTACAATGAAGTCTGTGAACGATCTCCGTACCCAAACCCTCCGCCTCCCCGCCAGCGACCGCCGCCGCCAGCTCGTGGAGACGGCGCTCGACTTCTTCTCCCGCAAAGGATACGGAGGCGCCACCACCAAGGAAATCGCTGCCGCGGCCGGCGTCACGGAAGCCATCATTTTCCGCCACTTCCCTTCCAAGCAGGACCTGTACAACGCGGTGCTCGATCATTACCACAACACCGGCTCATTCAGTGAATGCATCGCGCAGTGGAAAAACTGCATGGAGCGCAACGACGACGAAGGGTTGGTCCGCGCCATCGTCGAAAAGATTATCGAATCCTATCGCCGCGACCTGCGCGGCCACCGCGTGCTCCTGTTCGCCGCGCTCGAAGGGCACGAGACCGGGCTCGAACACAACCGCCAGATTTCGTTTCCGATTTTTGAGCTGCTGTGCCAGTATGTAGCGCGCAGGCAGAGTGAGGGCGCTCTGCGCGGAGTCAATCCGGGCGCCATCGTTGCGGCCGTCGCCGGCATGGCATCGCACTACGCCACCATGACGCAGATGTTCGGCTTCTCCGTCAATTCGAACGATCGCCAAATGGCCGATAGCTTCGTCGACATCGTAATGCACGGAATCCAGGCAAACCACCACACTTAGAGGTCACAATCAATGAACCCGCTTGTCATCGTCGCACTACTCCTCACTTCGCTCTTTTGGGCCGGCTGTTCCACCGCTCACGAGGCCGCGGCTGCCGGTCCGGCAGGGCCGAAGACGGTAACGGTTACCGCTGCGCAGGCAGTCACCCGCACCGTCCCGGCCGCCTTCCAGGAGACCGGCACATTCGTGGCCGACGAAACCAGCGACATCGCGCCGCTGGTTCCCGGTCGCGTGATCGCCACGCCGGTGAACGTCGGCGATTTCGTCAAACAAGGCCAGGTGGTCTGCGAGCTGGATCACCGCGACGCGCAGCTCCGGCTCGATCAGGCCCGCGCCGCGCTCGATCAGGCTACGGCCGCCGTCCGCCAGACGCAATCGCACATCGGTTTCAGCGGCCAGGGGAAGTTCGATCCGGCCCTGTTGCCGGAGGCGGTCGCCGCCCGCGCCACCCTGGAATCGGCGCAGGCCCTGGCCAGGCAGGCCGCCGCCGATGCCAGGCGATACGAGAATCTGGTGGCTTCGGGCGACGTTTCGCGCTCTGCCTTCGAGAAGGCGCGCACGCAGCAGGAGACCGCCGACGCGCAGGTCAATGCCGCCCGCCAGCAATATGAAGCCGCGCTCAATAGCGCGCGCCAGAGTTGGGGCGCCGTGGAGAATTCCCAGGCCTCGCTCGAAGGCGTCACGTCACAACTCGCACAGGCCGAAAAGGGTCTCGCCGACACCACCATCCGCGCGCCCTTCGATGGCTTCATCACGGCGCGCCCGGTGGCCGCCGGCGAATATGTGGCGCTGGCCAACAAGATCGCCACCATCGTGCGCATCGGCTCCATGAAGCTGGAGTTGCAGACGCCGGAGCAGCGCGCCGCCCGCGGCAAACTTGGCATGACGGTATTGGCGCGCGTGGCCGCATACCCGGATCGCGATTTCACCGGCAAGGTCACGGCCGTGAATCCCTCGGTTGACCCCAACTCGCGCGTCTTCATTCTGGAAGCCAGGTTCGACAACCCCAAGGGCCAACTGCGTCCCGGTATGTTCGCCACCGCTCGCGTGCTTCTGCCCGGCGGCGAAAGCGCCATCTTCGTGCCGCGCAACGCGGTGGTCCGCGACAAGACCACCGATTCCTACCAGGTCTTCACCATCGACAACCATACCGCCCACCTCCGCGTGGTCGTGGTCGGCGAAGTGGATGGCGCCCAGATCCGCATCGTCAACGGCCTCACCGGCAATGAGACCGTGGCCGCCAGCGGGCAAAGCGAGTTGTTCGATGGCGCTGGGGTACAGACAGCCGGGGTACAGGTACGGTAACCCATGCACACACTTGCCCAACTTTGTGTCCGCCGCCCCGTGTTCGCCACCATGCTGATTCTGTCGCTGGTCGTGGTCGGCGTTTTTTCCTACTTCACGCTCGGCGTGGATCTGTTTCCCAAGGTCGATATCCCCACCTGCGTGGTGATCGTCGCCAACCCGGGCGCTTCGCCCGAAGAGATCGAAACCGAAATCTCGAAGAAGGTGGAGGACGCGGTCAATACCATCAGCCAGGTGGACGAGGTGCGCTCCGTCTCGTCCGAAGGCCAGTCGCTCGTCACCATTCAATTCGAGTTGTCCAAGAACGGCGACGTGGCGGCGCAGGAAGTGCAGAACAAGGTCAACCTGATTGTGCCGCAGTTGCCGCAGACCGCCAAGCAGCCGGTGGTGCAGAAGTTCGATCCCGACGCGGCGCCGATTCTGCAGATCGCCGTCTCCGCCCAGCGCTCCCTGCGCGACGTCACCCTGATCGCCGATAAGCAGATCAAACAGAAGTTGGAGAACGCCAAGGGAGTCGGCCAGATTACCATCGTGGGCGGCGCGCGGCGCGAAATCCATGTGGATGTGGACCCGGACCGGCTGCGTTCCTACAGCCTGACGATCAACGACGTGTTCAACGCGTTGCGCGCCCAGAATCTGGAACTGCCGGGCGGCAATTTGAATGCCGGCGCCCGCGAGCTCACCGTGCGCACGACCGGGCGCATCACCGACGCGGCGCAGTTCAACCAGATCACCGTGGCCACGCGCGAAGGCTACGTGGTGAAGGTGTCGGACATCGGCAAGGCGGAGGATAGCTACGAGGAACCGCGTTCCGCCGCCCGTCTCGATGGCGTGCCGGCCGTGACCTTGATTGTGGCCAAACAAAGCGGCGTCAACACGGTGGCCACCGCCGAAGAAGTCAAACAACGCCTCAAAGAGATTTCCGCCACGCTGCCGCCCGATGTCAAGGCGCAGGTGATCAGCGATCAATCGGTCTTTATCAAGGCCGCCGTGGATAACATCAAGCGCCACCTGATTGAGGGCAGCTTCTTCGCGTCCATCATCATCTTCCTGTTCCTGGCCAATATCCGCACCACGCTGATCGCGGCCATCGCCATTCCCACGTCCATCGTCTCCACCTTCGCCCTGATGGCCGCCATGGGATTCACGCTCAACCAGATCACCATGCTGGCCTTGACCCTGATGGTGGGCATCGTGATTGACGACGCCATCATCGTGCTGGAAAACATCTACCGGTTCATTGAGGAAAAGAATATGCCGCCGTTCGAAGCGGCCATTCAGGGCACGAAGGAAATCGGTCTCGCCGTGATGGCCACCACGTTGAGCCTGCTTGCCGTGTTCCTGCCGGTGGGCTTTATGGGTGGCATTGTGGGCCGCTTCATGAGCTCGTTCGGGTTCACCTCGGCCTTCGCCATCGCGGTTTCGCTGCTGGTGTCCTTCACGCTCACGCCGATGCTGTGCTCCCGCTTCATCAAGCGGCCGGAGCATGCCGGGTCCGCATCCGGCGGCGCCCGCCACTCGTCCAAGGAGTCTTTCTTCTTCAAGTTCCTCGATACCTGGTACACGCGCATGCTCACCTGGAGCATGGCGCACCGCGGCGTGGTGGTGGCGGCCAGCGTGGTCGTGATCCTGTCGATTGTTCCGCTGTTCATGTTCGTCGGCAAGAACTTCCTGCCGCAGGACGATCAGTCGCAGTACAACGTGCTGATCCGCACTCCCGAAGGCGCCTCCCTCGCCGCCACTACGAATCTGGCCGAGCGCATCGCACAGGAGGTCCGCGGGCTGCCCGGCGTGGCGCACACTTTGATGACTGCCGGCGGCAGCGCCGATAAAAGCGTCAACGGCGCCGCCATCTACGTCAAGCTGACCGATATCGATCAACGCCGCGTTACCCAGCAGCAGCTCATGCAAAGCACGCGCGACCTCATGAAGAAGTACCCGCCGGAGGTTCACACCGGCGTGGAGTTGGTCAGCTCGGTGGGCGGCAACCAGAGCAACGCGGAGATTCAATACTTCATCCAGGGACCGGACCTGCAGAAGCTCACCGCGTATTCCGAGGCGCTGCTGGCCAGGATGAGAGCCAACCCCAGCCTGGTGGATACCGACTCCACGCTGCGCAGCGGCAAGCCGGAAGTGCGCCTCGAGATCGATCGGCCGCGCGCCGCCGATCTCGGCGTCAGCGTGATGGATATCGAAATGGCGCTGAACACGCTGGTGGCCGGCCAGACGGCGTCCACCTTCAACGCGGGCGAAGACCAGTACGATGTGGTGGTCCGCGCCCAGGAGCAGTTCCGCGGCGGCGTCGAGGGTCTGGCCAAGATGACGGTGCCTTCGCAGAAGCTCCGTTCCGTGGGCCTCGACGAGGTGGTGCGCATTGTTCCCGGTACCGGACCCTCCTCCATCAACCGCATCGGCCGCCAGCGCCAGGTCACCGTCAGCGCCAATCTGTTGCCCGGCGGATCGCAGGCGGCGGTCATCCAACAACTGAATGACCAGACGCGGACGCTGGGGATGGAATCCGGCTACCGCGCCGGCCTCACCGGCACCTCCAAGGAATTGGGCCGCACCGGCTACTACTTCGTGCTTGCCTTTTCGCTCACGTTCATCTTTATGTACATCGTGCTGGCCGCGCAGTTCGAAAGCTTCATCCACCCCATCACGATTCTGATCACGCTGCCGCTGGCCGTGCCGTTCGGAATTCTGGCCCTGTTGATCGCGCACCAGACGGTCAACATCTTCTCCGGCCTGGGGCTGCTGCTATTGTTCGGCATCGTCAAGAAGAACGCGATTTTGCAGATCGACCACACCAACGGCCTGCGCGCCAGCGGCATGAAGCGCTACGACGCCATCATCCTGGCCAATCGCGACCGGCTCCGCCCCATCCTTATGACCACCATCGCGCTGGTGGCCGGCATGGCGCCGCTCGTGATCTCGCACGGCACTGGCGCCGCCACCAACCGCTCCATCGGCGTGCTGGTGGTGGGCGGCCAATCCCTCTGCCTGCTGCTCACCTTGCTCGCCGTCCCGGTGTTTTACTCGCTGTTCGAAGACCTGGGCGATTCCTTCGCCACCGGCTGGGTAAGACGGCGCTTCACCAAGGCCGCGGTGGTTTCTGCCGCACTCACCGGTTCCCTGTTTGGGCAGCAGGTAGGACAGGCCTCCCGGCCTGTCTCCCAATTAACGTTGCAGCCGTTGAAGCTTGTCGAGGTCACGCCGCGCGTGGGCATCTCTGGTGAGGCCATGCTGCGCCTTCCGGAGGTCATCGAGCGCGTGCTGGCCAACGATCCGGATCTGTCGATCTCGCGCATTCAACTGCGGGAGGCCGATTACCAGATCTCGGGCGCGCAGGGCTATTACGATCCGCTCCTCGGCCTGCGTGCTTACCGCACACGCGCCGTAGTGCCGGTGGCGTCGCTGATCGGCGGCACGGCCAGCGGCAAGCTGACCAGCACAGATCTGAACTTCAGCCCCCAGTTGAGCGGCATCAATCCGTTCGGCGGCTCCTATGCGCTGAATCTCAGTAACGCGCGCCAATCCACGGACAGCTCGTTCAACACGCTCAACCCGCAGTATCCCGCGTCGCTCTCGCTCAACCTTACCCAGCCCCTGTGGCGCGGGCTGCGCTTCGATGAGAACCGCCATCGTCTGCAGGTGGCGCGCAAGAACCGGCAGCTCAGCGCGCAGGCGCTGAGGCAGCGCGTCATCGAAGTGGTCACGCAAGCCGTCCAGGCATACTGGGAACTGGATTACGCCTGGAATAATTTCAATGTGCAGGCCGAAGCCGTGAAACTGGCGGAGCGCCAGTACGAGAGCAATCGGCGGCAAGCCGAGCAGGGAATCCTGGCGCCCGTGGATGTGGTGGCGGCGCAGACGCAGGCCGCCAATTTTCAGCAGAGCCTGTTTGCCGCGCAGCAGACCCTCACCGCGGCGGAGAACAATCTGAAAGCGTTGATGCTGGCCAGCCGCGGCGACCTTATGTGGGGAGCGGCGCTCGTTCCGGAGACGCCGCTCGATATGACCGTAGCCATCCCGGCGCTGGACGACGCCGTCAAACAGGCGCTGGCGTCGCGCCCCGAGGTGGCGGAGACCTCATTGGCCCTCGACATCAATACGCTCGATGAGCGCCTCGCCCGCGAAGCCGCGCGCCCGCGCATCGACGCCTTTGCCAACCTGACCTCGGCCGGGCTGGCGGGTACCGTCATACCGCAGGGGAACAGCCCCTTGGCGGCCTTCTTCCCCGGCGGTCTCGGTACCGTGCCGGCCATCCTTAGCGGCGGCTACGGGCAGTCGCTCAATAACCTCATGCGTGGAAACTTTCCGTCGGCCCAGGTCGGCGTGCAGATGTCGCTGCCCATCCGCAACCGCACCGCGCAATCGCAGGCAGCCATCGCCCGCGCCGAAGGCCGCCGGCTGCATGCCGTGGAGAACCAGATCGGCATGGCCGTCGAGGCCGACGTGCGCAACGCGTTGCAAGCCGTGAATTCCGTCCGCGCGCGCCTGGACGCCGCCGGCCTGGCGCGCCAATCCGCCGAAGAGCAGAATTCGAGCGAACAGCGCCAGTTCCAAGCCGGCACG
>Ga0209847_1000656_pt1 | contig 13559 bp, 9 predicted proteins | sample OrgsoiDNA_201060_FD_185808 | JGI IMG/M metagenome (GOLD analysis project Ga0209847, IMG submission 185808) | Permafrost soil microbial communities from the Arctic, to analyse light accelerated degradation of dissolved organic matter (DOM) -... | ecosystem: Environmental > Terrestrial > Soil >... | reverse complement strand
ACCGGCAGGAGACCAGGACCAGCCGGCTCGATTCCCGAAATAGGGCTGGTAAAAACAATTTCAAGAGCTCAGACGCTGGATATAGATGTCATTTCGGTATGTGGAGGAAGCGAACGGCTTATCTGGACTTGATCGCCCGCCCATCCTCGCGATTGCGATCGGGGGGGCTGTCGGCCTTGTCGTCAGCAGTGGCTGGCCCGTACGCTGGGTTGTCAGGCTGACAGCGCGTCTGAGACCTGGTACGGTTTAACATTGCTATCGATAGAAAGCTGCGGGGCTATGACCTCGTGCAGTTAGCCTCCTGAATGAAGAACGGCCCGGTCGAAAATTCGACCGGGCCGTCAAGGGCTGACCTAGGAAGTATGACGTTCGCGTTCTAAAGAAGAATCCTTAACTGAACGGCATTACGCTACGGCGGGTTATTTCATTTCGGCCTCGAATAGAAGTAACGCCGTTTTGGCCGTTCGATGAGCGCCATTGGCCATTACTGCGATCCGCTGAGGGGAAGGAGGGAGCTTGGTAGGTCTGATGGGGTTCGACGGCCATGGGGGCGCCGCTTGCGGCGCGCAGTGGCGCTGGGTGTCGCGCGGCCACATCCAGGCATCGGGAACACCGAGCGGCTCACGCGCCGTCGCTACGAAACAGGTCGGATACAGGTATAGGCCGCGTTGCGCGGCGTAGTTCAGCGGCCCAAGCCCATACATCTACAATCGCGCGAGGACTCGCTTGCGGCTTTCAGCCGTGCCACGCCGACGGATACATGCGGCGTGCGTTTTTCCAGTATAGCTTGTCGACCACCTCCTTCGGCAGCGCCAGGCCCCGGAACGGGTGGTCCAGATCGGCCGAGCGCATCACGTCGTCCGAATTGAAAAACTGCCAGTCGCTGATCCAGGCCTGGTGCGCTTCGGCGGCCAGCTCGGCGTCCGGCTGTTCGTCCGAACTGGCCAGGTCGGTGCCATACATGATGCGGTCTTGATAGCGTATCAAAAAGCGCCGCACTTTGTCGGGCTGGCTGATCGCCTGCTGTTCCAGGTGCACGATGCGGGCGGCCACGTCGACGCTGGCGCCGGGATAGCGGTCGAGGAAGCGCGCCACCTCGTCGACATCCCATTCCAGCGACGCCAGATGCACGCCGACAAAGCGCAGCCGCGGATGGCGATCCAGCATGCGGTCGCGCGCGGCCAGCTGCGCCTCGTGGCTGGGCCATTGCGTCTTGCCGTACATGTGGTACTGCGGATGTTCACGGAAATACTGGCGGTCGCCGGCCACGGTCATTTGCTCGAACGGCAGCCAGCAGTTTCTCGGTTCGGCCTGGTGGCCCAGCAGCACCACGCCGCGCGCCGCCAGATGCGCGAACACCGGATCGAAACGGGCATCGTCGATCATGATGGCGCGGCCCTGGCGGTCGCGCAAATCCATGCCGATATTCTTCCAGACCTTGACGCCGACGGCGCCGGCCGCCAATGCCCGGTCGAGTCCGGCGATGGTGGCGTCGGTCCAGCCGGGCTGCTCGATGGCTGCCGTGGCGAAGGTGGCCGCGAAGGCGACGTCGGCCGGATGCGCGCGCCGCAGCGCGATGGCCACCTGCTGTTGCCGGGCCAGCGGCGGGAAGTCGGGATAGTCGACGTTGATGGTCAACACCCGCACCTTGTCGGCCCTGGCGCGCGCGAAGAACAGCGGCAGCATGTCGTGCAGATGCATGTGGGCGTCGATTTTTTCGACCCGGTAAAAATCGTCCGGGCCGTAGTGCGCTGTCGACGATGGCGACGCTGCTTCAGGTCGCGCGGACGCGGTATCGCTCGTCGCCATCTGGGCCGCAGCGCCGGCGGCCAGTGCGGCCAGCGCCAGCGGCACGGCCCAGCTCAGCAGGCGCAGCTTCATGCCTGCTCCTCCCGGCACAGCGCGTCGAGCCGTTCCAGCGCCTGCGCCCCGGGCAGCTCGCCGCAGCAGCGCGCCGCGTACAGCGCCGCGCCGATCACCGGCGCGTAGCGCGGCCGGCGCAGCGCGACCGGGCCGCGGCGCCCCAGCGCCTGGGCGAACGGCGCCAGCACCAGCGTGTCGCTGTTGAAGACGCCGCCCGTGTAGGAGACCGGCAGCGCGACGTCAGCCGGCACGCGCAAACGCAGGCGCACGGCGTCGACGATGGCCGCCAGTTCCACGGCGGCCGCCTCGAAGATGGCCAGCGCCTGCCTGTCGCCAGCGATGGCGGCCTGGTGCACCAGCCGCGCCAGCTGGGCCATCGGGCTGCGTTCGGACTTCATGCGGCCGTAGATGGCGGCGCACAGGTCGAGGTCGTGTTCCAGTCGCAGTTCGGTGCGGAAGAGGTCCTGCAGCGGGCCGGCGGCGGCGCGGCCGTCGCTCATGCGCGAGAATAAATTCAGTCCCTCGCGCGCGATCCAGTAGGCCGAACCCTCGTCGCTGAACAGTTCTCCCCAGCCGCCGGCGCGGGCTTCGCGGCCGTCATACTGGCCGTAGGCGATCGAGCCGGTGCCGGCGACGATGCTGATGCCGTCGGCGCACACCAGCGAGCCGGCCCAGCTGCACAGCATGTCGTTGCCGCAGCGGTAGCGCGCCGCATCGAACAGCTCGCCAGGCAGGGCGTCGAGCGCCGGCGTCAGCGCGCTGTCCTCGCCGTAGGCCGGCAGGCCGAAGAAGGCGTAGCGCACCGCGTCGGCCGTCACGCCGGCCAGTGCCAGCGTTTCGGCCGCGCCCTGGCGCAACATCGCCGCCACGCCGTCCAGGCCTGCCTCGAGATAATAGGCGCTGCCGCTGTCGTGGCGCGCCAGCAGGCTGCCGTCGGCGTGCAGCAGTGCGAACGCGGTCTTGGTGCCGCCGCCGTCAATGCCCAGATACATGCGAGTCTCCCTGCCAAGGATAAATGGTCACGCCGGCCACGACGCGGTTGACGGTGCCGGAGACGCTGGGCGTGTCCGGCCGCAGCGACAGCTGCAAGGACTGGCGCAGCGCGTAGCTCTGCGCGAAGGTGATGAAGGGCAGCGCCAGCGCGACGTCGCTGGCCTCGGCCATGCCGTCGACCAGCAGCAGGCCGCCGGCCTCGCCTTCGGCTTCGGGCTGGCCGCTCAGGGCCAGCACCTGGCCGGCGCGGCCGTCGTTGCGCAGCTCGCGCAGCAGGTCCAGATCGTAGCGTCGCGTGTACGGATCGTTCGACAGGAACATGAGCACCAGGGTGCGCTCGTTGACCATGGTTTTCGGTCCGTGGCGGAAGCCGAGCGGCGTGTCGAAGCCGGCCATGACCTGGCCGTCCGACAGTTCCAGCAGCTTGAGCGCGGCCTCGCGCGCCAGCCCGGCCAGCTCGTTGCTGCCGAGGTAGACCACGCGCTCGAAGCCGCGTTCGGCCAGCGCGGCGGCCAGCGGCGCGCTGTGGCGCAGCAGCGCCGCGCCGGCCGCGCCGATGTTGGCGATATGCTCGGCGTCGTCGGGGACCACGCCGAAGATCGTCGCCGCCGCCAGCAGCATGGCCGTGAAGCTGGACGTCATGGCGAACGCGCGGTCATGGGTTTCGTCGGGCAGGGCGATGGCCAGCGCGTTGTCCTGCGACTGGCAGCGGCGGTACAGCGCGCCGTCGGCGTTGCAGGTCAACACCAGGTGGTGGCAGCGGCCGGCCATCTGTTCGGCCAGGTCGAAGGCGGCGACGCTCTCGGGACTGCTGCCCGAGCGGCCGAACGAGACCAGCAGCAGCGGCGCGTCGCGGCGCAGGTAGCGGTCCGGTCCCGCCACCAGGTCGGTGGTCGGCACGGCTTCGACAGCGCAGCTGAGCTGGCGCAGCAGCGCCGGCGCCAGGCACTCGCCGATGAAGGCCGAGGTGCCGGCGCCGGTCAGCACGATGCGCAGTTGCGGATCGGCCAGCAGCGGCGCCAGGAAGGCGTCGATGGTGCTGCGGCGCTGGCGTATCAGCGCCGCCACTTTGCCCCACACGGCCGGCTGTTGTTCGATTTCGCGCGCGGTCCAGCTGGCGCCACGGGTTTCCAGGTCGAGCGGGTCGAGGCCCAGCAAAGGTAAAGTCATCATTCAAGCTCCAAGAGGCTCGCGGACGGCGAGCAGGCGTATTGATATTGGCGCAGCAGCGCGGCGACGCCGTCGCGCAGCAGGGCGTCGGTGGTGGGCGCGAGCCGGCCGGCGCGGATGGCGGCGTACTGGTCGGGCAGGTATTGGCTGAGCAGCGTCAGCGGCGGCGGTTCGCGGTCCAGATTGGCCAGCATGGCGCCGCAGGCGCGCTGCACGTCGGGGTCGGGCCAGTAGTAGCGCATGCGGTCGCTCAGGCTGAACTGCAGGTCGATTTCCTCGCGCGCCGGGTCGGCGTAATAACCGCGCCAGTAGCCCGGACGGGCGCGCATGGCGTCGAGCACGACGGCCTTGAGCCTGGCGCTGCGGCGCGGCCCCAGCCATTCCTGTTCGATGTCGGCCAGCGCCCACAGCGTTTCGCGCAGCGCGAAGGTGGCCGCCGGGCCAACCTTCAGGATGGCGAAATGGTCCTGCACCAGCGACTTCAGGTTGGCCGGCGTCTGGTAGTCGGTCGAGTGGGCCTCGTAGACCATGCCCGCCTCGCTTTCGATATATGCGCTCAGCGGCCGGGCCGGGCCGGCGCGGTAGTCGATCACCCGGTGGTGGTCGAACTCCACGCCCGGCTGCACCACCAGGCCGACGATGCGCTCCCATGCCGCCTGCAATCCGGCCGCCGCGAAGGCGGCGCGGTGGGCGGCGATGGTGCCGGCCGCAGCCTGCGGGCTGGTGGCGTGCAACTGGTGGATGTCTTCCTGGGCGCCGCCGGGCACCGGCACTTCGGTGCCGATCACGTACACCGGCGCCTCGCCGCCGCAACGCTGCCAGGTGCGTTCGGCCACCGCGCACAAGCGCGCCGCGCGCGCCGCCAGCGTGGGCTCGGGCAGCGGCAGCGTATCGTCGGCGCAGGCCATCGAGCAGTCGAGGTGGATCTTGCGGAAGCCGGCCGCCACGTATTGTTCGATCAGCACGTCGGAGCGGTCCATCGCCTCGGCCGACGTCTCGCGCTGCCAGCAATTCGGACCGAGATGGTCGCCGCCCAGCAGCACTTGTTCGCGCGGGAAGCCGACGCGGTCGGCGATGGCCGTCACGAAGCGGTGGAAATCGGCCGGCGTCATGCCGGTGTAGCCGCCGTACTGGTTGACCTGGTTCGAGGTGGCCTCGATCAGCACCGGCGTGCCGGCCTCCAGGCCCTGGCGCAGCGCCGCCTCCAGCACCACCGGGTGGGCCGAGCAGACCGAGTAGATGCCGATCGGGACGCCGGCCTTGTGCCGGCGGATGATGTTCAGCAGAGTTTTCATGTTCAGCCTAGTGTGAAGAAAAGGGCGCGCCGCAGTCGGCGCTCAAGTGGGCGTGCCGCTGGTCGCGGCGGCGTCGGCGTCGCCATCGGGCAGGGCCAGCAGCAGCGCGGCGGCCAGTGCCAGCCCGATGCCGGCCAGCTTGGCGCCGCCGGGCAGCGCGCCGGCGCCGGCCATGGCGATGACGGAGGTCAGCAGCGGTGCGCCGGCGTTGACCAGCGGCGAGACCACGATGGCCTTGCCGTAGCGGAAGGCGTAGACCAGGGTCAGCGCGCCTGCCGCGTTGAGGATCTGGGTCAGCGCCGCCAGGTAGGGCCCGTTCCAGCCGAGGTTGATCGGCTGCGAGAAATCGGTCAGCGCCAGCGCCACCGGAATGAAGGCCAGGCCGGACACCATCATGTAGAAGAAGATGCTTTCGGCGTCCATGGTGTCGTTGGCCAGGCGGATGAAATACGATTGCAGGCCCCACGCCACCAGCACGGCCAGCGCCAGCACGAACCACCAGCCGAGGCTGGCGCCGCCGCCGTCGGGCGAGTAGTCGAACAGCGGCAGCGAGCAGGCCGCCAGCACGATGCCGAGCACGCCGAGCTTGCCGACCCGCTCCTTCAGCAGGAAATAGCTCAAGGCGATGGTGACCATGGGCGACAGCGAAATGATGGGGAAGATCAGATAGGTCGGGCCGACCTTGACGGCGTGGAACAAGATCATCTGGCCGCCGGCGCCGAGCACGCCGATGACCAGTCCCAGCCAGATCGAGCGGGCATCGTGCTTGAGGCGCCAGCCGGCGCGGCGCATGGCGTAGCAGGCCGGCGCGATCATGGTCAGGGCCCAGACCACATAGATCAGCGTGTCCGGAAAGCCGTGCTCGCTGGGCGTGCCGGCGTAAGCGCCCCAGACGCCCCACAGCAGGGTGGTGACGCAGGCGTAGGCCAGCCAGTTGCTCATTTTAGTCATGTGTTTCCCTGGTCGAAAAGTGAAGGATGCCGCTGCGCCGGTGGCATGGTGCGGCGATGAGTCAAATAGTAAAACAGCAAATTCGAAAGCGCAAGAAACTTTCGATAACTTTCGTTTTATTGTTTGCGTCGATGCGACAGGGACGTACGAAGACCTGCGCGGCCGGGCGGCCGCGCAGGAAAAAAGCGGGGTGCACGGCGGAGCGCGTGCGGGGAAGGGCGGGGAGGGAGGTCGGCTTACACCAGCACGACTTCGACGCCGTGGTGGCCGAGCGCTGTCACCACTTCCGGCGCGGCGCCGCGATCGGTGATCAGCAGGTCGAGCTCCTCGACCCTGGCGATGATGGACAGGTTGCGGCGCAGCAGTTTGGACGAGTCGGCCACCGCCACCACCTGGCGCGCCACCCGTATCATCTGCGCGTTGAGCTGGGCTTCCAGCAGGTGCGGCGTCATCAGGCCGATCTCGGGGTCGAGGCAGTCGACGCCCAGGAACAGGCGGTCGGCCCGCAGCTGCGCCAGCGCCGTCTCGGCCTGCGGCCCCGACAGCGAGAATGAATTGGAGCGCAGCACGCCGCCCAGCATGATCAGGTTGACGTGTGGCACATTGGCCAGCAGCACGGCGATATTCAGCGCGTTGGTGATGACGTTGATCGAATTCAGCTTCATGCCGCGTATCAGTTTGGCGATCTCGGCCGTCGTGGTGCCGGAGTCGAGGATGATGGTGTCGCCATCGGCGATCAGTTTGGCGGCGGCGGCGGCGATGCGGCGCTTTTCCGGTTGGTGGCGGTTTTCCTTGACGCTGATCGGCAAGTCGTCGCCATCGCGCTGGGGCAGGGCGCCGCCATGGGTGCGCACCAGCGCGCCGATTTCCTCCAGCGCTTTCAGGTCGCTGCGGATGGTCACGACCGAGGTGCCGAAAGCGGACGACAGTTCTTCCACCGTGGCCTGGCCCTTGCCGTTGACCAGGTCGACGATGCGGCGCCGGCGCTCTTCCAGCAGCTGGCCTTTTTCGGCGCTCGGCCGGTCTTCGTGGGCGGGGGCTGCGATTAGGTGCTTATTCATATGGTTTATATTGTCGGGTGAGGCATCAGTGTAACGGAGTATAGCGGGATAGCTGCCATATTGACTACATTCGGTGGCGGCCGGTGCGGCGGGCGTCGTGCCGGCGGAAGGTCGGCATGGCGTGCCTGCAACACTTTCGTTTTATTATTTCGAAAGCTTTCGTTTTGTGTTGACGCGCTTTTTTTTCATGGGTAGTCTTTCGATACAACATCAATCTTGGACGAGACATGAAAAACGAAACATATCGCACTTTCACGAAAGCCGTCATGCCTTGGGCGATCGGGCTGGCCTGCTCCAGCTACGCCAACGCGCAACAGGCACCCGACGCGCCCGTGCCGGCGCCGGCCATCCAGAGCGGCGCCAGTGCCGCTCCAGCTCCCGCCGCCGCTCCCGCTGTCGTCGCCCCGGCCGCCCCGGGCGACGCCGTCGACACCGTGGTCGTGACGGGCGCGCGCGCCAGCCTGGCCAAGTCGCTGGACATCAAGCGCAACGCCGCCGTGGTGGTCGATTCCATTTCCGCCACCGAGCTGGGCCGCTTCCCGGACGACAACGTCGCCGACTCGCTCAGCCACATCAACGGCGTCTCGATCACCCGCACGGCCGGCGGCGAGGGCCAGTATGTCGGCATCCGCGGCCTGCCGTCCGGCTATGCCATCGTCACGCTGAACAACCGCATCCTGGCCACCGACGGCGAGGGCCGCGACTTCGCCTTCGACGTGCTGCCGTCCGAAGTCATTTCCGGCGCCGACGTGCTCAAGTCGGCCGAGGCCGGCCAGCTCGAAGGTGGCATCGGCGGCGTCGTCAACCTGAAATCGGCGCGGCCCTTCGACAATCCCGGTTTCCACACCAGCCTGCGCGCCGAGGGCGATTACAACGACATGTCCTATCTGCACGGTTCCAAGGTGTCGGGCGTGGTCAGCGCCACCTCGCCCGACAAGACCATGGGCATCCTGGTCGGCGCCGTCGTTTCGACCACGCGGGTGCGCAGCGATACGCTGAACTACAACACCTACGACGCCAGCACGCCCGGCAGCTTCGACGTCAACGGCAACGGCGCCATCGATCCGAACGAGCAAAACCTGCTGGCGCACTGCTGCATCGCCTTCGGCTCGACCTTCGAGCAGAAGAAGCGCGACGCCCTGTCGGCCACCTTCGAATGGCGGCCGTCGCGTGACTTCAAGCTCAGCGTCGACGGCCTGGCGACCCGCCTGGACGCGCCGCAGGTCGGCTACAACCAGGCTTATTACGCCGAATACACGCCGGGCAACTGGAGCAACGCGGCCGTCACCAAGGGCCTGATTTCGTCTATGACGGTCAGCAACTTCGTGCCCGAGGTGGCCAACGTCACCGTGGCCCGCAAGGTCACCACCAACCAGATCGGCCTGAACGCCGAGTGGCGCGCCACGCCCGACCTGACGCTGACGGGCGACCTCTACAGCTCCAAGTCGATCCGCGACGAGGGCGGCAACGACACCTTCGTGGTGTCCGGCATCGCCGGCAACAACACGCTGCACTGGAGCGACAACGCGCGCGCGCTGCCCAACCTCAGCGTCACGCTGGAAAACGGCATGGACCTGGCCACCGGCCTGGCCAACGGCCAACTGGGCGACGCCAACTACGGCCTGCACTATGTCGGCCTGTCCGGCGACAACGTCCACGACACGGTCACCGGCGCCACGCTGAACGGCCGCTACGCGCTCGACCTGGGCGTGGTCGAGAGCATCGATTTCGGCGTCACCGCCACCAACCGCAAAAAGACCAAGGACCACGTCGACAACGACTGGACCGGCGGCTCCTGCCAGTACTGCAATATGTATGGCACCACGTTCGCGTCGCTCGGTTCGCAGGTGGTCTCGACGCTCACCTTGCCGAACTTTATGCAGGGCGCCGGCGGCGTGTTCCCGAAAAGCTTTGTGTCGTTCAACGTGCCGGCCTACCTGGCCGCGCTGAAGAAACTCAACGGCCAGCCCAACACCAATCCGGGCGTGCCGGACGGCACGCTGTTCGATTTCTCGCAGACCCTGCCGACGCTGGACCCGGTCAACTCCTATGTCGTCGACGAAAAGTCGCTGGCCACGTTCGCCCAGGCCAATCTGGCCGGCGAGGGCTGGACCGGCAACGTCGGCCTGCGCCTGATCCGCACCCGCACCAAATCCTCGACCTCGGTCGACAACATCCTGTCGGTCTACGACCCGACGCCGGACGTCGCCACGTCCAGCCCGACCGTGACTTACAGCGATCCGCAGGCCACCTCGGCCAGCGGCTCCTACAGCATGCCGCTGCCGTCGGCCAACTTCGCCTACTGGCTGCAACCGAAGCTGCAGCTGCGGCTGGACGCGGCCCAGGTGATGTCGCGCCCGGCGCTGAACCAGCTGGCGCAGACCCAGACCGACCAGACCATCAACCGCGTGTATGAACTGTCGATCGCCGGCAACCCCGACCTGAAGCCGACCAAGGCCTGGCAGCAGGACTTGTCGCTGGAATGGTATTACCAGCCGAAGTCGGCGCTGACGATGGCGCTGTTCGCCAAGCAGATCAAGGATTTCATCACCACCCAGACCACCAACAACGTCGACATCGGCGTGCCCGGCCACCTGTACACGGTGCAGATGCCGGTCAACGGCGACCGCGGCCTGGTCGAGGGCATCGAGCTCGGCTTGCAGCACCTGTACGACAACGGCTTCGGCGTGCGGGTCCAGTACACCCACATCCAGAGCAAGGCCTGGGTCATGGGCCAGTACGTCGGCCAGCTGGAGGCGGTGGTGCCGTCGCGCACCTCGCTGGGCCTGATCTACGAGAAGGGGCCGATCAGCTCCAGCCTGTCGTTCGATTACACCAGCAAGTACACGGTCAACAGCACCACCGAGGCCAACCTGCCGAATATCGCCGATCCGCTGCTGTGGGTGACGGCCTCGGCCTCCTACGATTTGAACAAGCACGTCAAGCTGTTCTTCGAAGGGAAGAATTTGTCGAACGCGGTCTACCGTTCGACGCTAGGCGACACCGGTGCCCTGTATGGATTTTCCGCGTGGGGCCGTACCTTTACCGGCGGCGTCAGTGTCAAATTCTGATGCATCGGCGCTGGCGGTCGACACGCGCCGCGGCAGCATCCGCGAGCTGGTCGAGCGCCAGGGCCGGGTCGGCGTGAGCCAGCTGGCGGCGCGCTTCGGCGTGTCGACGGTGACCATCCGCAAGGACTTGAGCGCGCTCGACGGCAAGGGCGCGGTGCTGCGCGCGCGTGGCGGCGCGCTGGCGCTGCGCGACAGCGAGGACCTGAACCTGACGGTGAAGCAGAGCCTGCATCGCGCGCAGAAAGTGCGCATCGCCGCCGCCGCCGCCCGGTTGATTGGCGACGGCGACACCATCATCCTCGACTCCGGTTCGACGACGGCGGAAATCGCCAAGCAACTGCGCAGCATGCCGCTGCGTTCGGTCAACGTCATCACCAACGCGCTCAACGTGGCGCTGCTGCTGGCGGATACGCCGCATGTGCATCTGATCATGCTGGGCGGTGTGCTACGCTCGAATTCGTTTTCGCTGTCGGGACCGCAGGCCGAGCGGGCCCTCGATGGCCTGTATGCCGACCGCCTGTTCCTCGGCGTCGACAGCATCGATCCCGACAGCGGCCTGATGACGCAGCACTTGCAGGAGGCCCAGCTGAATCTGCGCATGATGCGGGTGGCGGGCCAGGTGGTGGCGGTGGCCGACGCCTCCAAGCTGATGCGGCGCAGCCTGTCCGTCATCGCCCCGGCCGAACGCATCGACATGCTGATCACCGACCGTTCGGCGCGGCCGGAATCGGTGGCCGCGTTCCAGAAAAAAGGCATCGCCGTGCTGCTGGCCTGATTTAAAACCGATTAAACTGATGTGGGAACGGATGACACAATGCGCTATTTGCCTAGTTTGAAAAGACGTAAGTTCATGCAGTGGATGTCGGGCGTGGCGCTGGGATCGCACGCCCTGACGGCCAGCGGCGCGATGGCGCTGTCCGAGGCGGGCGGCCAGTCGGCGCGCCTGGACGACGCGGCGATCCGCATCGAATTCGACCAGCAGCTGCGCTCCAGCGTCAGCTGCCTGATCGCGGGCGTGCGGCGGCGCCTGACCGGCTACGACAGCAGCGAATTCCTCGAACTGGCGGACGGCGGGCGCGTCGAGCGCTATACGCTGCTGCGCAGCGGCGTGGCGGCGATCGCCGGCGTCCATGGCGCCGGCCGCTGCCTGGTGGTGACGGGCCGCAGCGCCGACGGCTGGGAAAAGACCGTGCGCGTCAGCCTGTACGATCGCTATCCCGGCTGCGCCGTCTACCAGGTGGTGTACCGCAACGGTACGCGCGCGGCGCGCGACGTCAAAGGCTGGACCAACGGCGCCTTCCACATCCAAAACCGGCAGGACAGCGACCACCGCTTCTGGTCGTATTCCGGCGGCAGCTACCCGGACCGGCGCGACTGGGTCCAGCCGGTGAAGGCCGGCTTCGGCCAGCCCAACTTCATGGGCATGACGGGCTCCGATTATGGCGGCGGCACGCCCATCGTCGACGTCTGGCGGCGCGATTGCGGCCTCGCCGTCGGCCACCTGGAAACGGTGCCCAAGGAGGTCTCGCTGCCGATCCGCGCCGACGCGGGCGGCGTGCATGTCGCGCTGTCCTTCGAGCAGCCGTGCACCCTGCAAGCGGGGGAGCAGCTGGCCACGCTGACGACCTTCGTGACGGTGCACCAGGGCGATTACTTCGCCACGCTGGACAATTACCGGCGCATGATGGCCGACCTGGGCCTGCACGCGCCGGCCACGCCGGCCGCCAGCTACGAGCCGATCTGGTGCGCCTGGGGCTACGAGCGCGGCTTTTCCATGGAGCTGATCGAGGGCACGCTGCACAAGGCCAAGGACGTCGGCCTGGATTGGGCCGTCATCGACGACGGCTGGCAAACCGCCAACGGCGACTGGTACGTCAACAAGGGCAAATTCCCGCGCGGCGAAGCCGACCTGAAACGGCTGGTCGGCGAAATCCGCGCGGCCGGGCTCAAGCCGAGGCTGTGGTTTTCGCCCTTGGCGGTCGATCCCGGCAGCGACCTGCTGCACGACCATACCGACATGCTGCTGCTCGATAAGAACGGCGCCGTGCAAAACATCAGCTGGTGGAACAGCTTCTACCTGTGCCCGGCCTACCAGCCGACCGTCGCCTACACGCAGGCGCTGGTGCGTAAGATCATCGGCGAGTGGGGCTTTGACGGACTCAAGATCGACGGCCAGCATCTGAACGGCGTCGCGCCGTGCTACAACCCCAAGCACAACCATGCGCGGCCGGAGGAGTCGGTCGAGAAGCTCAGCGAGCTGTACCACGCCATGTACACGGCGGCGCTGGAAGAGAAGTCGCAGGCGGTGATGGAGCTCTGCCCCTGCGGCACCTCGTATTCCTTCTTCAATCTGCCGTATATGAACCAGGCGCCGGCCTCCGATCCCGAATCGTCCTGGCAGGTGCGCCACAAGGGCAAGACCCTGAAAGCCCTGATGGGGCCGAGCGCGCCGTATGCCGGCGACCATGTGGAACTGAGCGACGGCGGCGATGATTTTGCCTCCACCGTCGGCATAGGCGCCGTGGTATCGACCAAGTTCACCTGGCCGCTGGACCCGAAACCGAAAGACTCCTTCCTGCTGACGCCGGAAAAGGAACAGCTGTTGCGCAAGTGGATCGCGCTGTATAAAAACAAGATGCTGCCGACCGGCTTGTATCGCGGCGAGCTGTACGACATCGGCTTCGACTTCCCGGAAACCCACGTCGTCGAGCGGGATGGGAAGCTGTATTTCGCCTTTTATGCGCAACAGTGGCGCGGCGTGATCGCCATCCGCGGCTTGCGGGACGGCGAGTATGCGCTGCACGACTATTTCAACGACAGGGCGGTGGGCCAGGTGTCGCGTGCGCGCAATCACATCAGCGTTTCGTTCGACCACTTCCTGCTGCTGGAGGCCAGTCCGGTCGCCCCAGCCTGAAATCGCTTGCCGGCCATGCCGGCAAGCTGTGTTGGCTAGAAGTCTTTGGACTGATAGACGACCTTGCCGCCGACCATCGTCTGCAGCACCTTGATGTTGGCGATATCTTCCGCTTCGATGGTGAAGAAGTTCCGGTCGAGCACGATCAGGTCGGCCAGCTTGCCCACTTCCAGCGAGCCGGTCTGGCTTTCCTGGCGCAGCGTGTAGGCCGAGTTCATGGTGATGGCGCGTAGCGCGGCGG
>Ga0209847_1000653_pt1 | contig 13594 bp, 17 predicted proteins | sample OrgsoiDNA_201060_FD_185808 | JGI IMG/M metagenome (GOLD analysis project Ga0209847, IMG submission 185808) | Permafrost soil microbial communities from the Arctic, to analyse light accelerated degradation of dissolved organic matter (DOM) -... | ecosystem: Environmental > Terrestrial > Soil >... | reverse complement strand
CCTCGCCAATTCACATCGCTTCATTCATGCCGTGATGTCGCTCGAATCCGGCCTGTCTCGCAGCCGTCCCGTCCCGGCCCGCGATGCCTTTCGCACTTTCGCCAACGATGTCGATACCACGCTCTACTACCTGGCGGCGGCCCTGCGCGGCGTATCCGTCGCCGCCGCCAGTCTTCCTGACCTGCGTGAAGACCATCACAGCTTGCTGCAATCGGGCGATGCGCGCGTGGAACGCTACGCCATGGTCAACGTGGAAACCGACCGCATCGTCAACAGCCTGAACACGCTCGCCGGCGAGATACTGCAGTGGACCGGTCAGGTGTATTTGTGATAGCACCTGTGCTATCATGTTTCAGGTGCCGAAGATCGTGGTGGACACGAATGTGTTAGCCGGTGCTTTACTGAGAAAGGAAGGGCACAACCGGCAAGTGCTTCGCGCTTGTCTGGAAGACCGGGCGAAGCCTATGGTGGGTCAGACTCTGTTCCTGGAGTACGAAGACGTTCTGGGACGCGAGGCGCTCTTTCGCAAGTCTCCACTATCCGCCCTGGAACGCCGGGAGCTGTTTGAGGCCTTTTTGAGCGTCTGCGGTTGGGTGCACATTTACTATCTGTGGCGGCCTAACCTGCGCGATGAGGGCGACAACCATATTCTCGAGCTGGCCGTCGCCGGCGGCGCCGCGGCGATTGTAACCAACAACATTGCGGACTTCCGCTTCTCCGATCTGCGTTTCCCGGATCTCCGCATCTTGACTCCTAAAGACTTCAACAGGGAACTGGCATGAGCACACTGACGATTCGGATTCCTGAGAGTAAACACGAGCGTTTGCGGAACCTGGCGAAGGCCAGGGGCATCAGCCTCAACCGTTTTATCGATGAGTTAGCGACGTCGGCCCTGACGCAGCATGACACCGAGACCCGGTTCAGAGCTTTGGCCGAACGCGGCTCCAGGAAAAAGGGGCTGGCCTTGCTGGACAAACTCGATCGCGCGTTCGCGAAACGACATTAGGGCCGAAGTGGGACTATCAAGAGCTAGTCATTGGCATGCCCAGCCAATCCATGATCAGACGGTACGTGAATCCCCATAACGGCGTGGCCATTAATTCCGTGGGCAGTTTCCCCTTCAGTTCGATGGCGGGGAACAGCATTTCGGGAGGCCGGCCCGGTACCGCGCGCAGCGTGTGCCGTGCCGGGTCGCGCAAATCGCGCAACGGAACCCACAGCGCCGCTGCCGCCTCCATGGGCTCCAATACGGTCGGCAGTTCGCTGTCCACGCCAAACAGAAACGGAGCCACCAGGACGTAAGTTCCTGTCTCGCGACGCGCCAGAGTGTGGGGCAGCGCACGCTCCATCCGCTCCCGCGCCAGCCGGATGCCGCACTCCTCTTCGAGTTCGCGCAAAGCGGTGTGCAGCAAATCCGGATCTTCCGGATCGCGCCGGCCGCCGGGGAACGACCAGTGCCCCGACCACGGATCGTCTTCCCGCTCCGTGCGCCGGATCAACAGAACGGACTCCGCCGGCCCGCGGGTCCGCACGATCGCCACGGCTGCATCCGGTTGCGTCATCTCTTCTATCATCCACCCGGGCGATTCCGGCTCCGGCCGCTATCCCGCAAACGGCCATACCCGCTCGACGGTCTGGCTCAACATCCAGCGCTTGTCATCGTCATTCAGGAACTTCATATCGTCGCGCACCACGCGCAGCGCCTGCGCATAGGTGGCCACGGCTTCCACGATCGGCCAATCCGTGGCCCACATCAGCCGCTGCGGTCCGAAAGCTTCGTGCAGCCGTTTCACGTGCTCCTGCGCGTCCAAGTACGGGTACGGCTGCCGCGAGAGCGACCAGGTGTGCGAAATTTTGACGAAGACCTTGGGATACCGGCTGAGCGCGATTAGTTTCTCCAGTTCGCGCGGCTGATCCACCGGACAATCGGCCATGTGATCGATCACCACTGTGAGGTCGGGGAACTGTTCGATCAGGGCGCCCACCTCGGGCATACGCGCAATCGGCGCCAGCACGGTCATCGGCGCTTTCAATTCGCTGCAGCGCTTCCACAGCGGCGGCATGAGCGGCCCGTGAATCCAGTCGCCGGTGGCATTGCCCGCGGGGCTCAGCCGCACTCCGCGAAACCCTTGCTCGGTAACCAGGTGAGAGAGGTGGTCGGGCGCGGCGGCGTCTAACGGGTCCACACGGCAGACGCCCTGGAAATACCGCGGGTAGCGTTTCAGCACACCGGCCAGATAGCTGTTGTCGTACCGGTAATGGATCACCTGAACGATCACCGTCTTCGATACTCCGTTGGCTTTCATGAGATCGATCAGCGTCTCCGGCGTGGCGTCGCGCTCGGGCGGGTGGGCCTCTTTGGCAAACGGGTACGCGGAGTCGTGTTTCCACACGTGGACGTGAGGATCGACAGTGCGGTAGTCGGCCGCGAAACTGGTCATGGCTACTGCTCCCAAAAATGTGCGGCGCGAAACGCTAGACATAAATCGGTTCCAGCTTGCTCACCACGTAAGCCCCGCAGCGTTCGTAACTGGCGCGCGGACCCTTGCGCGCCGTATCCAGATCCACACACAGCCACCCTTTGTATGCGATCGATTTCAGAATGCGGTGGCAGCCGGGGAAATCGATTTCGCCGTCGCCCAGGTCGAAGATGTTGTCCAGCAGCTTCTCGCTCACCTTGCGGGCGTCCTTGTAATCCAGAAGCATAAGCCGGCTCTTATGTTTTTCGATCGACTTCACCACGTCGATGCCCGCCAGGTGCAGGTGCGCCGTGTCCGGCGAGAAGGAAAACAGCTTGGGATCGGTCAGGGCCATGCAGCGGTCCACCTCCGCGCCGTCCTGCACCATCTGGCCCATATGGTTGTGCAAGCCCGCGCGGAAGCCCATCTCGCCGGCCGCTTCGCCCACCTGGTTGAAGCCTTCGCACAGGTTCTTGAAGGCCGTTTCGCCTTGCCCGGCGGATCGCGAGGGCGAGAAGACCACCAGCCGGTCGGCGCCAAAATTCTTAAGAAACTCCATGGCCTTGCGCGCGTTGGCCAGCACTTCGGCACGGCGCGCGGGGTCATGCGTGGGCCCGTTGAATGAGACGGTGATCACGTGCAGGTCGCGCCTGGAAACTTCTTTTTCCAGTTGGGCCACCGTGATGCCGTAGGTGGTGAGGATCTGCGGAAACTGCGTCACGCGGATTCCGATGAATCCGGTGTCCTTCATGACGTCGAGGATTTCGGTGAACGGCACCCGCGGGAAAGAGTTCCACAGGTTCGCCCCCAGCGCCCACCGGACATTCTTATTGACCGGAAGGCGTCCGGCAGCGCGGACCAGCGAACTGGCAAGCAGAGCGGCCGCGGTGCGTCGAGTCATATCCTCATTAGTCTACTAATGGCTGGCGGCGATTCGGCAAACCGCCAATTCCTGGTTTTCATACGGACACGTCAGGCCGGCCGGACCGGGCCGGTTCGTGAGAATCCAAGTGACGGGGTACCGCTTCGCCAGATTCTCAAAGTCTGCCGGAGAAAAGCGCTCGATCCCATTTTGCGCCTGTACCTGGTCTTTCCACCGGTCCGCCAGTTCCGGGAAGAGGGACACCGCGCCGCTATCTTTCAAATTGTCGGCCAGCACACTGCGCTCAGCAACGGCGCGAAAGCCATGATCGTCCTCACCGGAACGCTTCATGTAATTTGGGTCGACCGCAAAGACGGCGTCTTTCGGAGTGTGATCGCGGATCCAAAGAAAGGCTGTAGTCCAGTTGCTCTGGCGGCCGGAATCGTGCCATTCCACGTGCGCACTGTTGGGATATGAGCTCTCCTGAAGAAACCACATGCCGGCCGCCAGCGGAATGAAGAGAGCGCACCAGCGCCAGACGCGGCTCCCGAGCGCGTATTCTCCAATGAGGCCTCCCAGCAAAACGAAGAAGATGACATAAAGGAGGTGGAAGCTCCGCATGGGCTGCAGGCGAGTGTAATTCTCTAACCGGGCGGGAAACGTGAGTATCAGGCCGAGCGCGGTAAACATCAGTCCGAAGGGAACCAGCGTCCGGGCCAACGTCCGGAAAGTTGATGTCGTGCCCCGAAGAGCGGCCGATGAGAACCATGCCAGCAGAGCCAGCGGAGCGAAGACTCCGAGCCACTCGTACCAGGCCCAGTTGGAAACAAAAAAATACGTGCGGGAAAATAACACCTCGCGGGCCGTGCCCCGGGCCGGTTGAAGTTCGAAGAGGAAAGGCAGTCCGAAAAGGGACAGAAGTCCAAATGCGGGGACTCGAACCGTGTCCGCGCGCAAACGGCGGGTCAACGCGAGGCAGCCCAGGAACACCACGCCGTAGACGGCCATCTGGACGTGGATCAGCGCCGTCAGCAGCAGCCACGCGAAGGCCCGCCGCGGCTTGTTCGATACATAGCAGGCGATGGCGAAAATCGTCGCCGGAGTAGATAGCGACCGTGCCGTCACGTATGGATCCATGATGACCAGCGCCGTGCCTGCGACCGGTACGCTGAGCAGCGCCGCCACCAGCGCCACCCCGCTCCATCGCGCGTAATCGTTTTCGAAGCAGGCGCAGGCCAGTTGCCGGCACGCCAAAAGCAGCAGAAAGACGCTGAACACATGCCAGACGAAAATGACGGCGTTGATGGGAAGATGGCTCAAACGGGCGGAACCGCCTACCAGACTGGCGAAGAGCGACAGGTGCGCGTGCGACATGAAAAACTCGGAGCCAAACGGGTACAGGCCAGGGTCTGCCGCGCGCTTGATGGCGGGAACGTAAATCGCGGCGTCATCCACGCCAAGGTGATAACCGTGGACCAGCACGGCCAGAGTTGTCATCGCCAAGAGTCGCAAGAGGGGGGCACGAAGCGCGCCGCCGGTGGACATTATGGATTCATCCTCCCGCCGAGCGTACCACGCCGGGAATGACCCTAAAGGGCTAGATCGCCATCCGAAAATGCGGTCGATAACATGATTGCAACTGATTTTACGGTTGCGGCTTATTTCAAAGGAGTCTCGATGTCCACTTCACCGATCTCGTTCGGGTCCATGCAGGATCAAATGCAATTGCAGCAGACCCGTGCCCAGGAAATCAATCAGGATTTCAAGAAACTGTCCAGTTCTCTCCAGGCCGGGGACATGGCGGCGGCGCAGCAGGCTTACTCGGCAATGCAGCAATTGCTGCCGAATCAGTCGCAGAGCGGCCAGCCCGCCACATCGGGTGCCAGCCCGATCGGCAGCGATTTCAAAGCACTGGGCCAAGCTCTCCAATCGGGAGATCTGAGTTCCGCGCAAAGCGCCTTCTCCCAACTGAAGACCGATCTCAGCCAGAACGGCTCAACCGTAGCGGGCAGCCTGATCAAAGGCCTCCGGGGTCATCATCATGGCCACCATCACGTTTCCAGTTCCACGGACAGCGACTCCAGTTCCAGTGCCAGCTCCTCATCGTCCGCCACCAGCACCACCGATGGCAGCGGCTCCTCGGGGTCGAACGGGACAAGCCTGAATCTTCTCGCTTAGTACACGCTTTCGGAAGTTTGGTGACGTATCGCAGACCCGCTCGCTGACGCGCCCGGTTCCGCACAGAGCCGCGACCCGGGTTAGTTAGCTAGCTGACAGGACAGGAGGCCTGTCCCACCTGCTGTAGCGGCGAGCCCCCGCGTTCGATTTCACAAATGTCCCCGAGCTTCCTGGTAACCCACTCCGCCTTCGCCCCCGCGCCCTTATTCATCGCCGGCGCCCCGCGCCTCGATCCACTCCACGAGTTTTTGCTTCAACTCAGTTTTGCTCGGCAAGTAGAGTTGATACTCCCGTGCGTGGATGTTGGCGTCCTTGGGCAGAGTAATTTCCACCAGCGCCTTATTCTTCTGTTTGCAGAGCACGATGCCGACGGTGGACTTCTCTCCGCGGGTTTTCACGGAGCGGTCGAAATAGTTCACATACATCCGCATCTGCCCAAGGTCTTGATGGGCGATCTTGCCGATTTTCAGATCTTCTGTGGCGTACGGCGTTATGTGGCGCTCGGACGGTGGCCCATCGTTTACAGGCCGGCACGTTGCCGCGAACGCCACATAATTCGATCAAATCAAAGGTTGCGTAGAAACTGGAGGAGTGCGGCGTCATCCCTCCAACGCTTTTGCGGTTGTGTGGCACGTACTTCGCAGGTTGCGAGGGCTTTGGCTTTCATCTCCATATCGACCTCCGCGTAGACATTCGTCGTGTTCAGAGAGACATGACCCAGCCAGGCACGAATCGTATTGATGTCGACCCCGGCGCGGAGAAGATGTGTGGCGGTCGTGTGCCTGCTATTCCGGCCCCGGCATAGTCGGCACTATGCCGGGCTCCGGACTATTCCGGGTGGCGCGAGAGCGGATTGACGAAATGCCCGTCAATGCTGGGCTCCGAGACATTCGCTCGCGCAGCCACCCGGAATAGTCTTGGTCACAAGTCTTTGAGGAAAGCGAGCAGCGCGTCGTCAGGCCGGTAGCGGCCGGGCTTTCCACCGGGCGGCGTGGTCTTTGCCAGAATCTCCTCTTTCATTGCGAGATTGGCCTCAAGGTAGATCTGCGTGGTCTCCACCGACTCGTGTCCCAGCCAAAGAGCGATGACCGCTCGATCCACACCCGCCTGCAACAGCCCCATGGCCATTGAGTGCCTGAGTACGTGCGGGGTCACGTGCTTTTTCCGGAGAGATGGGCAAGACTTGCAGGCGACGGCCACGTGTTTGGCCAGCAAGTCGGCAACGCTATCCGGGCTAAGGCGACCGCCGCGGGCATTGGGGAATAGCACTTCGGTGCGGTGCCTGGGCGGCTCACGTAGCCACGCCTTCAGTACCGCCACGGTCGTCTTGGCAAGCGGCGTACAGCGCTCTTTGCGGCCCTTGCCTACACAGCGAACATGTGCTCCCGTGCCCAAAACTACGTCGGCGCGTTGCAGACCGGTCAGTTCCGACAAGCGCAGACCTGTTTGGACGGCGACCAGCAGCAAGGCATGATCGCGGCGGCCGAACCAGGTCTTTTGCCCGGGAGTCGCGAGTAAGGCGTCGATTTCGGGACGACTCAGGAAGTGAACCAAGGTGCGAGTGTGACGTTTCCCGGGTATGGCCAACACACGTTGGATTTGAGCGGCACGGGACGGTTCTTCGTAAGCGGCATATTGGAAGAAGGAGCGGATTGCTGTCAAACGTAGATTGCGGCTGCGGGCGGTGATCCCCCGGCTCTTTTCCAGATCATCCAGAAACGTCGCGATCATTGGCGCATCGATCTCCTCGAAGGCCAGACGGGCAGGCGACTTGTGCAGACGCTTCTGGGCGAACTGCAGAAGCAGGCGAAAGGTGTCCCGATAGGAACTGATAGTGTGAGGACTCGCCTGCCGCTGATTCATCAGGCGCTGGGTGAAGAAGTTCTCCAGCAACGCGGCCAGCGTGGCTGTGGATTTCATGATTGCTTCTCCCAGAAATCTTCGAACCGCTTGACCGCCAGGCCCATCAACTCGGGGCAGGCGCTTAAGTACCAGTAGGTGTCGGCCACGTGAACATGTCCCAGAAAAGTCGACAAAACAGGCAGGCGGCGCTCCACGTCTTGACCAGACCGATACCACTGGACCAGCGTGCGGACGGCGAATCGATGCCGAAAATCGTGAAGTCGCGGCCCATGACTATCAGAAGGGCCACGCAACCCGATTTGCCTGGACAAAGTGTAAAACGTGCGCCGGATCTCGGCGCCATCCAGTCGAGTGCCGCGGCCGGATACGAAGAAGGTCTCCGGACGTCGAGTCAGAAACCGATCACGCCGCAACGCATAATCGGAGAGCACTTTACGTGTTGAAGGATGAATGGGCACAAGGCGAGACTTGCCAAACTTGGCCCCCCGAATGGTGAGAATGCCTTCCTTCAGGTCCACATCTTCTGTTTGCAGGTTGCGTGCCTCGCTGATACGCAGGCCCGTGACGGCCAATAACCCCAGCAGACCGTGATAGGTCGGACCCCGCAGGCCGTGAGTCGACGGCAGTTGCCGCGCGGCCCGAAGCAGTTTCCGGACCTCATCGTCGCTATACAAGTAAGGATGGGCACGCCCCGGCCGATGAGGTAGCAAGCCCGACGGTGGGACCTCGGTTTGCGAATCATGAGCGCTCCAGTGGCGAGCAAATCCACGTACGAAACTGAGCCGCCTAGCCCATTCGGCTGGGCGCGCAGTCTTGTCTTGCTGTGCCCACTCCATCGCCAGCGCAATCGTTATGCGTGCCGCGCGGCGCGCTGTTGGAGAAACGCGGCGAACTGGATCAATCCCACCTTGGCCTCCAGCAGTTTGAATCCCAAACTGCGGCGCAGTTCGACATACTCCTCGACCCTTTTACGCCACGAAGTCACCGCGCACCTCCTGGCCAGGGCAAAGCCAATGTCGCCAGCGAGGCCATGTCCACCTTCGCGTAGATGGCTGTGGTCTGCGGGCTGCGATGCCGGAGAAGCTCGCCGATCTCAGACAACGACGCTCCCTGTCGAAGCATCTGACAGGCGAGTGCGTGCCGGAACTGGTGGGCTCCTGTGCGAGAAGCCTCAATCCCGGCCCGTCCCAGGGCGTGTCTCACCAGGGAGCCGATCCCCGATTGACCTTTGAAACCTCCCGCGGGCGCTTTCGCCCGCAGAAACACACATCTACTGCTGGCGGTTGGCCGCCCATGCCGCAAGTAATCAGCGATGGCCGCCCCGACATCGGCCGGCAGTGGCAGTTGAGAATAGCGTCCCGCCTTCCCGCGCACCGTAATCAATCCCTCTTGCCAATCCAGATCTTCCAGCGTGAGCGCCCTGATCTCACCCGCGCGCAAACCCAGGCGCGCCAGGGTCAAGAGAATTGCATAGTCGCGGCGGCCCATAGCCGTCTTCCGGTCGATAGAAGCCAGCACCAGTTCTACTTGGTCAGGCGGAAGGGCGCGAGGTATGGTCGATAGCTTCCAGTTGGCGACGGCCGGTACACATGCCGCGAGATCCTTGTCGATGTCTCCCCGGTAGCGTGCGAATCTCAGAAACGATCTCAGCGCGGTCGTCATCAACTGAACCCGCTTGCTTTGAATGGTGACCGCACGGCGCCGCACGAACCCGGTTACATCCGCGGCACAGAGGCCAGAGAGGTCAACTGGCCCGGCACCGAAAAGCTCCGCCAGAAACTCGCTGACGAAGGTCAGGTAGCAGTTCTGTGTTGTCGATGCGAGTGCACGCTCTTGCTGCAAGTAGAGACGAAACTCCGCCTGCAATCGCTCCGCCGGTGTCGCCGCTGGCGATAGGGGCGCCGAAACCACCCCCTGCCGTTCCAACAGATCCAGCAGCCGCTGCAAAGCGGATAGATCATGCCCTGTCGGACGTCGCCGCCGCCCTCGCGCACGAAGGTACGGTTGAAACAACTCCGCGGTAATCTTCTGTACCTGGATCTGACGTTTGGCCAGCCAACGGCCGAAATCGGCGACCAAACGGATTTGCAACTCCCTCGTGTGCCGAGCATAGCCCTTGACACTCATCTCGGCTGCGTAGCCCTCGATGTAAGGACCCAAGGGACCGCCCTGCTCGCACAGTCGGTGATTTTTAAAAACCTGCTCCATCAGTGTTCTCCTTCGAGACCATCCTGTCAGGAAAACACGGCCCGGACTATGCCGGGAAAATACTCGCAAAACTGCCGCCCACGGCCCGAAAACCAACTCGCCCGGAATAGTCCGGAGCCCGGCATAGTGCCGAATCGTGTGGGGACTTACGCGTTTACCCGCTATAGACGGCATCGCGGGCAAGATCCTCTGAACATGTCTCTCGACCATCGTGTGAATCCCGAACCGCGTGATCGGATCGCCACACCGGTTGAGGAACACATGATCAGTTGCCTGGCGACCACCTGTCAGCGATGAAAGTTCGGTCACGGTCTGCGGCCACAGCGGGCAGCGGCGGAGCTTGTTGCCTTTGCCGCGCACTTGAACCAGGGAGTGGTCACGCGGCGTGTGTGCCAGAGCGAGATCGGCGATCCTGGTTTGCGCCACCTGGTCAGCGCGGGCGCCGGTGTTGTAGAGGAACAGCAGCAGGGCATGGTCCCGACGCCCCTGGTCGGTCGATGTATTCGGCGCATTCAGCAGCGCATCCATCTCCGATTTTTCGAGGTACGTAACGGTCGACCGAGGCGCCCGTTTCGGCGGGATGGTGCGAAGTTGTCCGCACCACACGATGTGCTCCGGGCTGTGCAGGCCGACGAAGCGAGCCAGCGAGTGGATCGCGGCCAGTCGCTGGTTTCGTGTTGCCACGCCGCATTTACGGCATTCCTCCAGATGCTGAAGAAAGAGTCGAACCACGTCCGACGAGACATCGATCACCGAGATCTGGTCAACCTCTTTCCTTGCGTGTTGAGCAACGAAGGGAATCAGCAAACAAAGGGTGTCCCGGTAGCTGCGCTGCGTGTTCCGGGCCAGATTGCACTCGGTCACCAGATATTCAAGAAGGAAGCGCCGGACCCACGGCCCAAGAAGGGTGGTGTCAGTCATTGCGGCCCTCCGGTGTGGCGTAGCGTTCGAAGCGCAGGCTCGCCTCATGCAGGAGTTCTGGCGTCATCGTGAGATACACCTGGGTCGCCGCCAGATAAGTATGCCCCATGTAGACCGATAATTGCGGCAGCAGTTTCTGAACGTCCTTGCCTTCGCGGTACCACGTTGTCAACCGATGGACTGCCGATGTGTGGCGCAGATCATGGAGGCGCGGCTGGCAGCGTGGACCACCTTCACGACGCAGACCGGCATGTGCCCGGATTTGCTGGAACGCGTTTTCGAGAGTGCTGATGTTGACTCGCTTCGCGTTCCTCCCCAGAAAGAATGGTGTGTCAGTTTCTTTGGATTGGGCACAGGAACCGCGCCGTTTGGCGTAGTCGGCGAGAACCTGAACCGTCCTGTCGCCGAGAGGCACGAGTCGGCTTTTGAAGAACTTCGAATCGCGAACAGTAAGTACTGCACTGGCCAGATCGACATCGGCGATCGTCAATGAGAGCGCCTCCGATGTACGTAATGCGGCACCATACATCAAGAGAAGAAGAGATCGCACCATAAACGGATCAAGACGGCCACGGTGTCTCTGGTACGATGCTGTGGAATCCAGCAGGCGCCGGAGTTCGATCTGCGAATAGATGTACGGTTGGAATGCCGGCGGTCGTTTTGGAATGACGAGCGGCAGCGGAGATGCCACGACAAGCCCGGCTGATCGCATACCGATAGAACCCAAGCAGGGCGTTGTGTTTGACGTGCCAACTGGCCGTCAGCGGACCCTTACCGGCGAGAAACGCGCTTACCTTTTCGGGCGAAACATCGGCAACATCGAGGTCTTGTCCCATGGCCCGGCAAAACGCTTTCAGCAGGCGCCCGTTAACGCCGAATCGCTCGCCGAGCGTTTTTCGAAAGGCGGAGTATTGTTCGGCGATGCTCTGGAGGGTCACAGCAGCCCTCCCAGATCAAAGCTCGCCACTTCGCGCAGCCGAACAAGATCCACTTTCGCGTAGATTCGAGTCGTCTCAGGACTACGGTGGCCGAGATGATCGCCGACCTCCTTCAGAGACAACCCTTCGTTGATCAGGCGGGTCGCACAGGCGTGGCGTAGGGAATGCGGCCCGTGATGTTTGATGGAGAGTCCCAGTGGCCGCAGCCGCCGGGCGACCACCGGCCAGAGCGTGCCACTCGTGAGGGGGCGAAAGGGCGCACGCATTGTCAGAAAGAGTTCCCGGCAGGACGATTTCGGCCTGACCTCCTTCAGGTAGCGGAGTCGTGCTTCTCGGTCTGCGAGCGGAATCGCAGCTCGTCGATGTGGTCGATCTGCCTTTGGGCGCGGCTCATTCTTCCCAGCGGTATGGCTGGTCGAGGATGAAGGTGTACTTCTTGCCATCGAGCGCAGCTTCGTCGGCCTTTTCCTGCTCGAGGCTGGTGTAGTCCAGCCCGGTGGTGCACCCGGCCTCTTTCCAGAGGACATCGTCGATGTTTTTGAAGGCTTGTTCAAACATGAAAAGGGGAGCATTTAGTTCAACACCAGACCGGCGCCAAATTCATTGCTGCTACCTAAACTTAACAGAATGCGCAGGCGCCGCCCTTCTCCCCAACGGTCAAGATCGGAGCGCTATCATCAAATATGGGGCCGGATAGGCACACTCTACTAGCGCTCATGACAATGGCAGGGGCTTGGGCGCAGGATCCCCACGAGTTGGTACGCCGATCCATCGCCCAGGACCAACTCGACTGGGTGCGCTTGAAAGATTACACCTGGCAGGCGCACTCCGTGGAGACGCACCTCGACTCTCACGGCAAAGTGGTATCCACGAAACGGGAAACCTGGGAAACGCTGATGCTGGACGGACAGCCGCACCGCCGCACGCTGGAGCGGGATGGCAAGCCGCTCAGCGCGGAAGAGCAGCGCAGCGAGCAGCAGAAACTCGATCGGGAGACGCGCAGGCTGAGTTCTGAAACGCCCGCCGAGAGACAGCGGCGCCTGGGGGACGCGGAGAATCGGCGCCGGCGCGAGTTCGCTTTCCTTTCTGAAATACCCGAGATGTTCGACCTGAAATTCGAGGGCGACTCTACGGTAGAAGGACGGTCAGTATGGGTGGTCTCCGGCGCGCCCCGGCCCGGCGTAAAAGCCAAAAGCGGCGACGCCAAAATGCTGCTGAAACTGCGCGGCCGCATGTGGATCGACAAAGCCACATACCAATGGGCCCGAGTGGAAGCCGAGACCACCGATACGATCTCCTGGGGCCTGTTCCTGGCGCGTCTCAATTCCGGCGCCAGAATGGTTTTCGAACAGACCGAGGTGAATTCCGAACTATGGGTTCCCAAGCGCCTTTTCCTGACCGGCAGCGGCCGCGTGGGCCTGATCAAAAGGCTCGCTCAGGACGAGGAGATCGAATGGAGCAATTACAAGAAGTTTTCGGTGGATTCCAAGATGGTGACTGAACGGCCGCCGAGCCCGAAACATTGAGTACTTCAGGATGTGGTGGCCAGGGACGGAATCGAACCGCCGACGCCAGCCTTTTCAGGGCCGCCTACCGATCCCGCGAAGTGGTGTGGAATCAGCGGAAGTGATTGATGTTAAACAGCTTGTGAGCTGATCGAATTAGGATGGTATAGGACGATTTAGGCTGTTTTCGCCCCGGCGATGTTCGCGTATTGTTCGCACAGCCCCATCCAACTCGTCAGGCGTTGTGTGATTTGCCGAAGTGGTCTGGTCACGGAAATGCCAAGATAGAAGTTTCCAACTAGATAGAAGTTTCCAACTCCATTCAGATGGCTCGCGAAAAGCCCTGGACGGGTTTCGGTCTGGGAATCTGGCCCACCGTGTATCCGGCGAATGCGCTTTATGACGACGGGACTTTCGTTAACGAGGCGCACAACGACTGGTTACAGTGGGCGGTGGAAGGGGGCGTTCCTCTGGTAGCGGCAATGCTTGCACGCCCGGCGCCGCATGCGGCCCGACAAAGCTACCCCACCCTGAGCACTACTCAACCATGAGCACTACTCAACGGTTACGCTCTTGGCAAGATTGCGGGGCTGATCGACATCGCAGCCGCGGCGGACGGCGATGTGATAGGCCAGCAATTGCAGCGGCACGATCTCCAGG
>Ga0209847_1000652_pt1 | contig 13606 bp, 8 predicted proteins | sample OrgsoiDNA_201060_FD_185808 | JGI IMG/M metagenome (GOLD analysis project Ga0209847, IMG submission 185808) | Permafrost soil microbial communities from the Arctic, to analyse light accelerated degradation of dissolved organic matter (DOM) -... | ecosystem: Environmental > Terrestrial > Soil >... | reverse complement strand
CGAACAAGACCGTCAGGCAATGCTTCGCTTCTACGTGGCTGGAGAATCAGCCGACGTCGTCTGCCGGGAAACGGGCTTGAGCGAAGGCGAGTTCCGCCGGATCAAGACTCGGGCCAAGCGACGCTTTCTTGTTCTTTCACGGCGCGCGCAGTAGAAGCCACCAGGGCCGCGCGGGCACAAAATCCCCCACACTGCGCAGTCCCGCAGAAGTTCACTATGCGTACGCTTTTTGTTTTGTGGTGAGCGCGGTGGGAATCGAACCTACAACCTACTGATTAAGAGTCTTTTTCGGGATGGTGTCTGCCTCAAGCCGTTTTGTCCATTCCGTCTATAAAGACCTCTGAATGATGCACCTGCAGGTAGGCGTTCTTCTCGTACGAATGGGCGAGTTTAGCCGTTTCTAGACGAGTTGGCACACTATTGGCACACTGGTTTGGGGTGAATCCATCGCGCAGCAAAACGTGCTGTGAACGACGGTAGGCGATCGCACGCGCCTCGGATCTCCGTGGATGGTTCCACCTTCAGTGTCCGAAGAATGGTATCGGGGTTGCCCTGCCGAGTGTCCTCGATAGACGAGCACCGGCCTCGCCGCCCAACACGTACCCAATTAGGCGGACGGTCTCGGACAGTCGACTCGTTTGACGACCGTACTTCGGAGATACCACCGGCAGAATCTCAGCGAAGGACGCAGGGACAGTCGTGAGTCCGACACCGGGACTAAGCCGCGCGATTTACGAGGAAGTCCGATTCGACACCGAGAAAGTGACCGGCCGGGATTGGTCCTCGCATCCCACGCTTCGCCACGCTGACGTTCCGGAACGTATCGATATCGTGCTGGTAAACGGCGATCCGAATCCAAACCGCCCCGACCTGCCGCCCTACGGAGCCGGTGAGCATCGCTCAAACCGACAATGGCCGCAATCGCCAACGCGATCTACGATGCTACCGCCGATGAGGCGACACTCTACGACACGTACGACAACCCCGCATACTGGTGCGTCGCGACCCAGACAGGCTTCGGGCCGGACGGCGAACCCGTTCGAGCAGATCTCTGCCGCGGCGAACGCGGGTGTTGCAAACTCTGACCATCGGTATCAGACGCCCGCGGATTTCAGGGCCGAAAGCACTCGATCGTCCCGGAAGGGAACTCTTCGTATACGAACGCCGGGTCCATGACCGCGTTAATATACATGCTCTTAGTGCGGAGCTTGAGGCAGTGCACGCCCACGTTAATCTTCGGCAATTTCAGCGATAGCATATTGACATCCTCTCTCGCGGTTGTCAGGCGACCTGGATACCGGCGGCGCGCAGGATCGCGCGTTTGACGGCGACCTTGGCGACATCGACCTTGTAAGCGTTCTGGCTGAGCGACGCGCGTCTGTCAGAGCGGCGTCGGCTGCCGCCGCAGTCTCCTCATTGATTTTGATTGCCTTGCCGACGAGCGCCTGCTCGGCTGCGGGCGATCGCCACGGAATAGGCGCGACGGCACCCAACACGACTCGGGCCGACTGTACGGTGGCGCCATTTAAGGTGAGCAGGACCGTGGCGAAGGCGATGGGCCAATCGTGCGATTCTCTGTAGCGCACTTCGTAGTGTCCGCTCTTGAAAGCGCCCGGCGCAGGCAGGATCACGTGGGTCAGCAGCTCATCCGGCGCCAGCATGCTTGCGCATTCAGCCGAGATACGGCAGGCGAACTTGGCCGGAATTAAGTTCGCCTGCCTTTCGTTCACCCTTCGCTTATTGCAGTGACTTCAGATACATCGCGATGGCGTCGATATCGCTCGCCGAAAGTTGCGAAGTCTTGCCGTGAGTATCCGTGATGACCTGGATGTGCTGCGCGGCCAGGGCGGGATTGATGTTCCCTCCGACCACCAGTGGAGCCAGGTTAGCCGTCCCCAACTGGTCCAGCGTTAGCCGGCCGTCGGGATATGCGACGACGTCCGCCGGCGGCGTCGCGATCTGTGCAGGCGGATCCAGGCTTACATAGATTGGCCCTTTCCCGTCTCCGGCAAATCCGCCACTCGTGTCGGCCACCGTAATCGGGACCTCCGTTGGCAATATCACCGGCGTGCCGCCCAGGAAATCGCTCGCTACCCGGCGGGTGCTGTCGGTGCGCACCGTCCGGAAGTTGAATCCGCGCTCCCCGGCTTGCAAGAGAGGAGAGTCCGGCGGCAGCAGGATCTCGCGGATCGTATGCGCGCTGCCGTGGTGCAGCCACCTCGGCACGCTGTCCCAGAAGCTCCGCAGGTGCTTGGTATTGCGGCTGCTGATATTCTGCCGCCCGCCAATGTCTTGCGGCGGCCCAAACGGGTCATTAAGATAGTCGTTCCCCGGTCTCAAAAATACGCCGTCGTTCGACACAGTGGTTTCGGCAACCACCCCCGGCTCGTGGATGTTGTAATCCTGGAACGTGGCGTTCACCACGCCATCGATCTTCTGCACCACGCCGTTGACCGCCGTCCCGTTGCGATGACAATCGGCGCAACCGGCGCTGGAGAAGAGCGCCATCCCGCGAGCGATCACGGCAGCCTGGCCCGCGGTGAATTCCGCGTCCGCGGGGAATTGCGTGAGCGGATTCGGCATGCGCCTGGTCTCATTTTGCGACCACAGGATCTGCAGGAAGGACATGTCGTAGTAGCCCACCTTGAAGGCATTCCCATTCAAATCCTTGCGGCCGATGGCCTGCGAATTCGCCGCGGTCTTCGCCAATACGAACTGGTCTCGCGCCTTTAGTCTGTCCTCCAGCGCGGCCTGCGGGAACACCGCCGTCACCCGTTCGGCCACGATCAATTCGCCGCCGCACGACGACGAGTAAGAATTCATCGTCGTACTCAGTCCCTCAAACCATTGCGGCCAGTTGTCGGAAATATCCTTATTCTGCGGCACGGCCTTGGGACCGCCGACGGCGTTCGCTCCCACGTTCCACTGCGAGCCGTCGTGCCGGCTTTGCCAGTGGCAGAACCCGCACGACTTCTGTCCGTCGTCGGAATATGAATTATTAAAGAACCAGCGAAGCCCCACTTCTTCGTCTGTCGCAAACAGCCCTTGCCCGTTGCCGCCCTTAGTGGGATCTGGCGTATTTCCGGTGACGCCCACCGCCAGCGTGCCTTGGCGCGTCAGTTTGCCAGCGGCATCTACCGCCAGAAACGATAGATCCTCCGTTTGCATATTCGCCACGAAAAGGGTCTTGCCGTCGGGAGACGCCGCCAGGCCCTGCGGCGTAATCCCGCCCGTAAACTCCATCCCCACCTCGGTCAGAGTCCCGGATGGGCCGATGTTAAAGACTTCGACCGAATCGGAGTGCAATTGGCTCACGAACAGGAAATTTCCGCGAACGAACATCTGCTCCGGCCCGCTTCCCTTAATGATGGTCTGGTCCGCCGTCCAGTCTTGCAAATCGACCACCTGCCCCGGAATAGTGACCAGCGACAAATTGCGGCCTGCGTCCACATAACGGAACACGAACTGATTCGTCGCCGTATCGAAGACCTTGAGGTCGCTCCCAATATCGTCGAACGTGGTGGCGCGCGTGGTGTCGGCCATCACCGGCAGATAACCCAGCGACGCTCCGGTATTCTTAATGAAGCCGTCGGGCGTATCGCCGCCTACCCGCTTCGGCATACCTTGGCCGGTTTCCTCTCCATTGAGCGCGTTTGTGCTGCTGTGTCCGGAAACGATCCCCCACTTACCCGCGATCTTCACATCAGTCGCGAGGCCGCCCACAATCATGTTGCTTTTTAGAGTAAGTGTTCCGGTGTCGATCACGGCGATCGTGTGGCCCAGCGTGTTCGCGACGTATAACTGGGTTCCATCCACGCTAAGCGCCAGATCGCGAGGATTGGTGCGGTCCAGGTCGGTCGCGCCAGTGGCGATTTCAGCTACCTCGGTGAAGAACGGCCCCGGCGTAATGTTGAACGCGCGCACCTGGTCCTTGAACCGATCCGTGATGTATAGACGCGTTCCGGTCGAGTTGAATACCAGGTGTTCTCCATAAAAGCCGGTTTGGAAATCGCCAATCACCGTGTCCGTCGATGTGTCCACCACGCTCGCAAAGTTCGCGTACTCGTTCAGCGCGACCAGGTACGGCTGCGGGTATATGGCGGTGTTTACTGGCGAAACCGCGATACCCAACGGCCTGGTGCCGCGGTTGCCACCCGCTGGACGCAAATCGATCCACCGCAGCACCTTGCGCGCGACCGCATCCACGGAGGCGATGCGCCAGTCCGGGTAGCCTTCTCGTCCGGGCAGCGAGACATAAACCTTGCTGCCATTCGGAGTAACCGCAATCGAATTTGGCCAGCCGCGGAACGGCTGATCGCGGTGCGGCCAATGCTGGTCTCCACTGCCTGCCGATGGGGCATTCGGATTGACCCGCTGCCCCGGATCCGGCGAGCCGGAGTCGTAGCTGACCGGGAACATGATTTTCGTGAAACGCTGCAGGCCGGCGCGAATTCCCGCCGGCTCCGCCCCCACAATGGTCTTAACCGGATCGTTATTTGGCCCCGTGATGATGCGCCCGCGCGAGTCTGTCTTCACGGGCGCCGTGAAGAGCCTGAGTTCGAGCGGCGATTCCGGCCCGACCGCGGCCATAGTGTTCTGCTGGAACGCGGCGGAAAGTTGATGTCGAACCGGGCTGGCTGAATACAACGAAATGCCTGCCAGGAGTCCCCCAACCAGAATCGTTGCCCCAGCGATTCTATAACCTGCGATGGGCGGAAGTATGAAACGCCGCCCTGTCTTCGGTGAACTGCTTCGTACCATATGTCACCTTTCTCTTGCGCCCGTGGGCGGCCCATTCCGGGCCGGCGTGGCGCCAGCAAGAGTCATAGTAGTCCCGAGCTTTGCAGCCAGGGTGTAAAACTCTGCAAGAAGTGCGGATGCCCGGTGTGGTTGACACAAACTACTCTCTGGCACCAAATTCATTTTTGGGAAATGCGCCGTCGGTGAGCCCGTGAGTTTGTCCGGCGAGAACGCGAAAGACCCCTGATCCGCAAGAGCCGTGAAGAATCTGGTTCGGGGCTTCGGTGTTCTACCTCGCCATGGTTCCGCCGATGTTGATCGGGCTATTGGCAAAAATGCCGATTTGGGCGCACCACTTCAGGGGCGCTACTCTTATGGCATGGGGTACCTTCCGATCGAAAACTACGCGGTAATTGGAAATCTCAGGACTGTGGCCCTGGTTGGGATCACTGGGGCCATTGATTGGTTCTGCTTCCCTAATTTCGATTCTCCCAGCGTCTTCGCGGCAATTCTGGATGAACGGAAGGGTGGCCATTTCCGGATCGCACCGGCTTCCGTAGACGGCGTGGTGTGCAAGCAGATGTATTGGCCCGACACCAACGTGCTGATTACGCGCTTCCTCTCCGATGAAGGAGTCGCGGAAATCATCGACTATATGCCGGTGGCTGCGCCGAGAAGTCAAGCGGGCTTTCACGGCCTCATCCGCCACGTTCGTGTCGTGCGCGGCCGCGTGGTGTTCCGTCTGGAATGCTATCCGGCATTTAACTATGGGCGGGATGTTCATGAGACGGAACTGGTGGACGGGGGTGCAAAGTTCCTGTCCAAGCAACTCAGCCTCGCCTTGGCGTCCGACCGGGCTCTGACGCGGGACGGCACTGGCGTCGCTCTCGATTTTTGTCTCGGGGCAGAGGAGACTCTCAGCTTCGAATTGCACCAGATTGAGCCGGGGAGTGCCGATCAGCCGATTGGCATCGGTGAAGAGGAATGCCGGACGCTCTTTGAACAGACAGTCGACTACTGGCACGCCTGGATTGGGCACTGCACCTATGCCGGGCGTTGGCGGGAGATGGTCCGGAGGTCGGCTTTGGTTCTCAAGCTTCTGGTGTTCGCCCCCACCGGCGCGATCGTTGCCGCGCCGACTTGCAGTCTGCCCGAAGCGCTCGGGGGAACGCGAAACTGGGACTATCGGTATACCTGGCTGCGCGACGCTGCCTTCACCGTGTACAGTTTGATCCGCATTGGATTTACCGAAGAGGCGGCTCGATTCATGGAATGGTTGGAGGCGCGATGCCGCGAACTGAACGATCGGGACGGCGGGCTACAGGTCCTTTATGGAATCGACGGGCGCCGCGACATCCCGGAGGAGACGCTCGATCACTTCGAAGGTTATTGTGCCTCCGCGCCAGTGCGTATCGGCAACGGCGCCCATAAACAGCTTCAGCTCGACATCTATGGGGAGTTGATGGACTCGGTGTATCTGTACAACAAGTATGGAACGCCCATCTCTTACGAGATGTGGACTTACTTGCGGCGTCTGATGAATTGGCTATGCAACAACTGGAAACAGAAGGACGAGGCGATCTGGGAGGTGCGCAGCGGCCGCCAGGATTTTGTCTACTCCCGTGTCATGTGCTGGGTGGCGCTCGACCGGGCACTGCGGTTGGCGGATAAGCGGTCCTTCCCGGCCGATCGCGAGCGATGGCTGAGCACTCGCGACGAGATCTACGATGAGATTCAGAAATGCGGCTGGTGTGAGGACCGGAAGGCGTTCATCCAGCACTACGGATGCGAGTCTCTGGATGCCTCGGTGCTGATCATGCCGCTGGTCTTCTTCATGTCGCCGACCGATCCCCGGATGCTTGCCACGATTGAGGCCATCAGACGGCCGCCGAGCCAGCGGGGACTAGTGTCGGACAGCCTTGTATATCGCTACAATGTGGAAGAAGCTCCGGACGGGTTGAAAGGACAAGACGGAACGTTCAACATGTGCACCTTCTGGCTGGTGGAGGCGCTGACCCGGTCCGGGAAGGTCGATCGCTCTCATCTTGCCGACGCGCGGCTGATGTTCGAGCGGATGTTGGGATACGCGAACCACGTCGGTCTGTTCGCCGAACAAACCGGCCCGCGCGGTGAGGCCCTGGGGAACTTCCCCCAGGCCTTCACACACCTCGCCTTGATCAGCGCCGCGTTCAACCTGGACCGCGCTCTGGGTCGAGAGGGTTGATCGCGAGAACATGAGATACCGGTCCTTGAAAGTGCCGGGCTCTCCCCCGGCGCCATTGCAGACAAGTATTAAAGTGCTGTTCTCACGCGGCTGGCCTCATGGCCAGCCGGCGGGAGTGAGCAATTTACTGTGGCGGGAATGGATTTAGCTGGTTGGGAGTCAGCAGCAGTTTGAAAGCGGCCGGAAGGTTCTGCACCCATCCGTTGTACACCACCGGAACGGCCATGACACCCTGGCCTCCCATACCGTCATTGGCAACAATCCGATCGTCGGTGGCGGTGGTTGGTTGTGTTTTCAGAAGGATTCTGCCCACCACGGCGGCTTTGGTCAGGTCGCCGGTACCGGTTGGGTCGGGATCGACCACTTGAAACGTGTTTGAAAACTGACTGCTGACGAAGGCATAATAACCTCCGCCTTTTTTCGCCCCCCACTGCACTCCATGGCATCCGGCATCGCACGATAATGAAGCGACCAGTGTGTCCGATTTCGTGTCCACGATCGTTATGGTATCGGTGAGGATATTTGCTGTCACCATAACCTTGCCATCGGGACTGACGGGAGTTTGAATCGGCAAGCCGCCCACAGGCCCGCTGACTGCCCCGCTGATGGGATCGTAATTGGCCAACAGTGAAATCGTTTTGGTGACCTTGCCTGTAGCGGTGGTGATCACACTGATGGTGCTATCCAGGAAATTGGCGACGTAATACTTGCTGTCATCAGGCATCATCCCGGTGGCAATGGGCGCCTCGCCGACGGGGACCAGATCTCGCACGGCATTGGTGTTGAAATCGAAAATGGTGGAATCTCTTGTGAAAGCGTTGGGTGTCACCATCGTCTTACCGTCGTGGCCCATCCAATGCCCGTGAGGATGCCCTTCGGCAATGTCGATCCGCCTCTCAATTTGCGCGCCGCCAGGCGCGAGTTGTACCACCGCGGTGTGGTTGTCCTCGCCCTCCAAAGCGACATGGAGCTGATCCGTGTCGGTGCGGGTCATCACGTGAGAAGGGTCGGGGCCCACCTCCACGTCATGCAGCAGCCTTCCCGTCTGCCTGTCAAAAGTTGTGAGACGGCGGTCAAACCACTGGGTCTGGTAGATCTGGCTCTGATCCCGGTTGGCCCACATATTGTGGGGATTGTTCATATCAATGTCCGGCAGAGCGACCTTGCGGACAGGTTTCCACGAGGTGGCATTTACTTGCGTCGCGGAACCTGGCTTCTTCTTTTTGGCGGTGAGCTCAAATTGAGTGTCTATCCAAACTTCACCGACCCCCGCGGTGGTTGGGTTAAACGGTTGGGCAAGAGGGGTGTCGTTTCCGTAGCGCTGGGTCAGGACAGACGCCAGGTTCACCACCGCGCCACCGGTGATCCTTACATTCACACTCGGATAAGTGATGTGCCAGGTCTGTAGCGAATGGTCTTGCCAATTGGCTGGGTTGGTATCGATGAAGAAAAACCGCAATAGCCGTGTAGCAAGATCACTGCTGGTGGGAACCACAGCTCCATTAGCCAACGTCATGTTCTCGCCCAAGTCCAGTCCGGGTGTGGCCGGATCGTCGACAATCACGGCGGCTAGCATGTAGTCATGGATCTTGCAGAAAAACACATACAGGCCGGGAGTCGTCAGCGTAAGTTCACCTTCACCAGGCGTGCCGGTATTAAACGGCATATTTCTTGCGCCACTAGGCCAGATCAGGCTGGTAGTAGTGTGCACGCCCTCCGAATCCTGAAATGAAAACTTTACTTGAACTCCGGGTGCGGCCACTGCTATCGATCGGCTGCCGCCGATGGCAGCGCCGTCCTTAACTTGGAACCAGTGTCCCGGATTGTCTGTGAGACCGAACTCTACCCGGTTGTCGGCCCCTGCCGCCGGAACAACAATAGCTGCGCCGGCCGCAAACAGCACGGCCGCGGACATAGTTTGCGAAAACAGTCTTCGCGATTTCAAGGCTCTTGCCGATGCAGAAGCAATCGATACAGCAACACTACATCTAAGACATTTCCTCGGAGTGTGCGGATCTTCACCAACCATTGCGCCCTTCCTTTCTTCGGTTCCGGATCTGATGCACGATCTATAAACCGCGCGATTTTTATAGTAAACGCCGGAGTCGAAACCAGCCGGTCAAAATCGCACACCGCAAAAGAATGTCTCCCGTGTCTGTGTGGCCGGATACGTTTTCCGACTCTAAGCGAAAATGGCCAGAAACGCTCAATTGGCGGGCACCCGGCGCGTTTGAATGCTTACGCGGCACCTGACGAAGATTGCTTCCGGAGGTGCCCACGGCGCGAATCCCATCTATTACGTCGCCGGACCACCCGCGGTGGTGAAGGGGGGCGAGCCATGCTCAACGATGCAGGCATCGACGATGATGACATCCGCACGGAGGAGTTTGGAGGCTATTAGCGGGGTGATCCCGCCTCGCTGAACGTTGGCGCCGATGTGGCTTTCGGCGTAGCCCCTGCGTGCAATACTGACCGCGAAATCGCAGTGCCGCGTGACTATAGTCACTGATGTGGCACTCCGATAGGCTCATCATCAAGTCAGGAGGAAGGAAATGTCGATGACAACAACTACAGCTCTGGCCGATGTGGCCGCTACATCGCCCGGCGCCGTGCGCATACTCGAGCGTCACGGTCTGGACTATTGCTGCGGCGGGAAACAACCGTTCGACGAGGCGTGTGCCGCCAAAGGACTCAAACCGGAATCCGTTATGCAGGAAATCGAGCGGCCTCAAGCGGCCGGCGCGTCCGAACGAGACTGGCAGACCGCGCCGCTAGATGAAATCGTGAAGCACATCGTCGGCACGCACCACGAGTACCTCAAGCTCGAACTGCCAGCCCTGGGCAACCGCATGAACAAGGTGCTCGCTGTCCATGGCAGCAAAGATCAGCAGACCCTCAGCCAATTGGCGGATGTGTTCGGCTCTTTGCGGGCCGAGATGGAGATGCACATGCGCAAGGAAGAATTGATGCTCTTCCCGTTCCTCGAGCAGTACGGCCGCGCCGAAACTTTGGGCCGGCCTCTACCGCCGGTTCCCTTCGGGTCCGTCGCCAACCCCATCGGGGTGATGGAACGTGAGCATGAGGGCGCGGGTGGGGCACTCCTGAAGATCCGTGAGCTCACTGGCGGCTTTGAATATCCGTCCTACGCATGCAGCACCGTCCGCGCCCTGTTCGATGGACTCAAGGCATTGGAGGCGGACTTACATGTGCACATTCACCTGGAGAACAACATCCTGTTTCCGCGCGCCACCGCGCTGGAGCATAAATAAGGGCCGCGTGCCGCGATTAACCAGCCTCTTTGAAACGGATTAGCTATCTCCCATGACCGATACGAGTCCGGCAGCAACCGAAGTCGCATTGCAGCGGCTTCTGACGACCTACATCTTCACTGGCCTGCTATTTCTGGTGCTACCGGGGACATTTCTGGGAGTGTGGAATCTGATCTCGATCAGCGGCCGGCATTCCCTGGCGGGCCTGTCGCCGTCTTGGCTTCAGGCCCACGGGCATGCCCAGATATTCGGCTGGCTTGGCACCTTCATCATCGGAATCGGCTATTACTCCCTGGTGAAGATGGGTCGGATCATGCCCTTTGCCGTCACGCGCGGTTGGGCAAGTTGGGCTCTGTGGACCTCCGGCGTTACGCTGCGCTGGGTGGCCAACGTCAGCGAGTGGAACTGGCGCGTCCTGCTGCCGGTATCGGCGGCGCTTCAACTCACAGGCTTCCTGATTTTTTTCGCGACCGTGAGCGGTCATCGGTCCAGGCCCGCGCCGGGGCCTGAAGTATCCGCATCGCCGCGAACACAGATCGAAACTTGGATGATGCTCATCATCGCTTCCTCTGCCGGCTTCTTGCTTGCGCTCTTGATGAACCAGGTCGAGAGCATCCATCTGGCTATGACCGGCACGCATCCGGAGATACCGCACTGGCTGGACCAGCGCTACCTGTTCCTTGCCGCGTGGGGGTTCCCGGTCCTGGCGGTGTGGGGCTTCAACGCCAGGTGGCTACCCGTCTTTCTGGGCCTTCGCAAGCCATTCGAAGGCGGCCTGATGACGGCGCTGGGCGCTTGTGGCTGCGGCATCGCAGCGGCCCTTCTCGGCCGATTCCGGCTGGCAACAGCGTTATTGCTGACCGCGTGCATCGCCGCCTCTATCGCCCTGAGAGTCTTCCAACGGTCGCAAAAGCCGGCGAAGACTCTCGGGGTCTCCGCCTCTTTTCCGTATTTCGTGCGCGGCGCCTATGTCTGGCTTCTTGTCGCGGCCGCCCTCGGTGTTTACGCGGCGCAATCCGATACCAACGGCGGCATCTGGGGAGCCTCGCGCCACGCTCTTACCGTCGGGTTCCTCGCCACTATGGTGTTTGCGATCGGCCAGAGAGTACTGCCAGCGTTCAGCGGAATGCGGCTGCTCTACAGCAGGAAGTTGATGTTCGCTTCTCTGGCGGTCCTGAATCTTGGCTGCCTCCTTCGGGTGGCCTCTGAAATTCCCGCTTACGAAGCCAATCTGTCGGTCGCGTGGAGAATTCTGCCCGTCTCTGCTGTAACCGAACTCACCGCCGTGACCCTGTTTGCGTTCAATCTCGGCATTACGATGGTGCTGCCGGGCCCGAAGCGAGACTTCCACCGCTGATCATTCGGGAGCGGACAGCCCGAACTTCTCGATCCGCGCGTTCCAGGCTTACTGTTGTGATTTGAACGCCCCGGCGCAGACGGCCTGGGCGGAATCATCCGCGGCCATTTGAAAGTGGCCGCGCGCGGCACTTACGCTACACAGAATGACCTGATTCTCCAACACCACCTGCTCTTCGGTGCTTGCGGAAAGTGGGTTCTTTCGGTGCGGTCTCGCCCGTTCCGGGTACGGGCCGGCACGCAGAAAACTCCGGATGGTCTTACGCTGAATATGCAGCGTAAGACTGATGGCTTACTGACTCATTCCTTGGCGGTGCAGTCCAACTACTTCGTTGTACCGATCAACCCGGCGCTGGCGACGATTCTCGCTCGAGCCTGCTCTTGGCCTTCGGAGAACTGTCAACCGATGGCGGCGATGGCGGCGACGGTTCGGCCATCACGGGCACAATTGCTTTCGCAAGGCGCTGCGCTTCTGCTCCAGGACCCGCTCGACAGCGGAGGTCAGATTGCATAGCAGATGGCAACGATCGGCCACTTGAACAGCCTGCGGCGCACCGCGGGTGGCGCCGTCGGCATAGATGCCTCCCCGATCACGGCTGACGACTTCCGCACCAGGTTGTAATTGCAACCAAGCAGCCAGGCCTATCGGCGGAACGGTCCGGTAGTAGATCAATGGGCGTGTGCGTCTCGAGATCGACCAGGATGGTCCCATAACGTTGACCTTTGCGCCAAGCCGAATCGTCTGAATGAACGTCACGTTGCTTCGGGTCGATGGCCAATCGTCAGGATCGTTGTGGGACTGGTCCCCGACCTGCTGAGCGCGGACTTTGTGGGGGCTTTCCGCATCTCGCTATCACACTGAACCTCGGCTGCGTCTGCCTAGTGTCTATCAACCAGATGGGCCGCCGATTCCCCGATCTTCGAATCTCATAAGGTTTGCCGGCGATCTCTTCGAGCCGCTTCGCCAGATCGCCATCCTTCTGTGAAATGCCTCCCGCATCGTGAGTGGTTAAGTCGACCACGACACGGTCGCAGGCGTTGAACCATTCAGGATGATTCCATATTCTCAATGGCTGGCGCAGTTGTCTTCATAGACCCGAACGCAGTACCGAAGTTGGGGAGCCTGTATTCGGGATGAAGCCTTCCGGCGACTACCGTCCAGCCGGGTAGTTGGGCAAGAAGACATTCGATTTCATTTCAAAGTTCGTCAATTTTGCCGGTGTTCCTGTCACGGTTATCCTCTTTCTTAGTATCCGGAGAATTCTTCCGTACGAATGTCGCGCTCATCGACGCCGGACTCGTTGATCATCATATGTAACCCCTTCACCATCTCCGGCGGTCCCGCAATGTAGTAAACAGGCGACGAGGTGCCCTTCAAATACCTGGCAAGCATCTCTTTGTTGATCATTCCAGTCTCACCGTGCCACGGCCGGTGCGACTTCTCCATCCCTGTCATGCTCGCGATGAGCATGTAATTGGGATTTTGCTTCTCCAGGGCCTGTAAATCCGCGAGGAATGCCGCATCCTCCGGCCTCCGGTTCGAGTAGAAAAGAATAATACGGTGAGGGAGGTGTTCCCCGGCCGCGGCGAAGGCGATGCTCCGGAACGGCGTGATACCGATGCCGCCGGCCAGGAACACAGCGGTACGCGCTGCATCGCCGTGCAGCGTCAGGTCGCCGGCCGGGCCTTCCATCTGAACGGCGGTACCAATCGGCATCACCTTCAACACTCGCTTGAATGCGGTGTCGCGCAAACGGGTCGCCACCACGAGGCCCGTCTCATGCGGCGCGCTCGCTATCGTGAACGTGCGTGTATTTCCTTCCGTGTCCGTCTCTGAAGGCGCGAGCAAAGTGATATCGATGGCCTGGCCTGCCTCGAATGTCCAGCCGGGCGGTTTCTCGAAATGGAAGGCCATGGTGCCTTCGGCGATCTCCTGGCGGCCTGCCAGCTTTGATGTTGTGCTCATAGGTTAGGGTCGAGAAACTAACGGAAGGTGAATCAGCCCCCCGGCGACGTG